>Ga0209692_10001726_pt1 | contig 27808 bp, 23 predicted proteins | sample tdDd472_FD_187129 | JGI IMG/M metagenome (GOLD analysis project Ga0209692, IMG submission 187129) | Marine sediment microbial communities from the Atlantic coast under amendment with organic carbon and nitrate - tdDd47.2 (SPAdes)... | ecosystem: Environmental > Aquatic > Marine > Coastal >... | reverse complement strand
TGTTTATTTCCTTTGTGTATTTTTTGCAGGAGTCGTTCTGCTCTTTTACGGCATGGTCGTTTATGGATCATTCCAGAAACTCTGGGGTGTTGATTCGACTCTGACCCTGGCAAATTATGTACAGATGTGGAGAGTTGGAAAAGGATATATCTTTGATTCGCTCATTATCGCTTCCATTGTCACACCGATTACAGGATTTTTCGGTATGTTCATAGCGTTTCTCATAACAAGAAAAAATTTCCCCGGTAAAAATCTGATGGAGTTTTCCTCCATGCTGACATTTGCCGTTCCGGGAACAGTTGTCGGTATCGGGTATGTCGTGGCATTCAATACCACATCGGGCATTATGCCGATAACTCTGACTGGTACAGGTTTGATCATCATTATATTGCTTGTGTTCAGAAATATGCCTGTTGGTATACGAAACGGTGTTGCGGCACTTCAGCAGATTGATCCTTCGATTGAAGAAGCTTCCATCGACCTTGGTGCCGACAGTGGAACGACATTCAGAAAAATTACTCTTCCTATGATTACACCGGCATTTTTTTCCGGTCTGGTTTACAGTTTCGTCAGGTCTATGACCGCGATTAGTGCCATCATATTTGTAGTCTCGGGAAAATGGAATCTGATAACCGTTGCCATTCTCGGATTTGTCGACAACAGCCAATATGCCCAGGCTGCTGCCATGAGTTTGCTTCTGATAGTGATTGTATTAATTGCATTGGGCTTAATTAAACTAATAACTGATAAACTTGGCCGGGGAATGAACTCCGCCACAGTTGTAGAATAGGATGGAAAATATGAGACAGGATTATCTGGTACTGAAAGACCTGACAAAAACCTTTGGAAAAGGGAGTTCTGCGGTCACTGCTGTAGACGCTATTAATCTGACCGTAAAGGAGGGGGAACTCATTACTCTTCTTGGACCATCAGGATGCGGAAAAACGACAACCCTCCGTATGATTGCAGGATTTCATACACCAACTTCAGGAGATATCTTAATTGATGGTGAAAGTGTAAACACTCTGCCTCCGAACAAAAGACCTACGGCTATGGTTTTTCAGAACTATGCGCTTTTTCCCCATTTGACAGTGAGAGAAAATATCTCTTTCGGATTAAAAGTTCGTGGTGATAACAAAGAAGAAATAATCAGAAAAGTCGATGAAATAATGAACCTCATAGGTTTAAACGGTCTGGCGGACAGACAGCCGAGAGAACTGTCTGGGGGACAGCAGCAGCGTGTCAGTCTTGCCCGGGCTATGATCATGGAGCCTAAAGTGCTGCTCTTTGACGAACCTCTTTCCAATCTTGACGCCATGCTCCGTGTTTCAACAAGGCTTGAAATAAGGAAACTTCAGCAGAGAGTTGGTATTACCTCAGTGTATGTGACTCATGATCAGGAAGAGGCAATGACATTGTCTGATCAGGTCATCATCATGAAAGACGGTTTAATTCAGCAGATAGGCTCCCCATCAGAAATTTACAGCCATCCCTGCAACAGGTTTGTTGCCGGTTTTATTGGAAAAGCGAACTTTCTCGATGCGACAATAAAAGATATAAAAGATGAGCAGATGACACTGGATTTTATGGGTAAGGAGATTATCGCACCTCACTGGGAAAAATCTCAGAAACAGGGTGATTCTGTTGTTATTGTTGCCAGGCCCGAATCTATTATCATCAAAGAACCTTCCGATGATTGTATTGAAGGTACTGTAATCAATTCTGTTTATTTCGGATCGCAGATGTTATATGAAGTGAAAATCACAGATGATCTGGTGTTCCGGATAGAAGTGGCGGATCCGCAGCAGCACATACAGTTTTCAGCGGGAATTAAAGTCGGATTATCCTTTAAAGACAGGAGCCTGCATATCCTTTCGGCAAGAGAGGGGTCAATCTGATGAAATATGATATAATCATGATCGGTCATGTCTCCAAAGATATCATGATCGATTTTAAAGGCAATGAAACAAAGCTGACAGGAGGAGCTGTTGTGCAGTCCTCCATGGCGGCCATAGGCTCAGGTGTTTCCGTTCAGGTCGTGACGAAAATCAGTGAGGACGATAAGCCTCTTATTGAGCCCTTGAGAAATACGGGAGTTCACTGGACGGCTGCCTCTTCAGCTCAAACGACTTCAATTAGAAATGTCTATTTCACCGAAGATAAGGAGCGCCGAGATGTGACTCTGATCTCTCAGGCCGATCCCTTTTCTTCCGATGATATCCCCGATAAAAAACCCGGGGTTTATCATCTCGCCGGATTGTTCGGTGGTGAAATCCCCGATACTCTGATTCCCGTTCTTGCTGAAAAAAGCGATGTGGCAGTCGATGCCCAGGGTGTTCTCCGCTGTATAGACGAAAATGGCGAATTGCTGTTCCGGGACTGGGAAAGGAAAAAAGAGTTTCTCCCCCTGATCCGTTATTTTAAAACCGATGCGGCAGAAGCTGAAATCCTCACCGGTGAAAAAGATAGAATAAAAGCTGCGGAAATCCTTCAGTCATGGGGTGCATCGGAAGTTATGCTGACTCACAATACGGAAGTTCTGATCTGCAGTAATGGGCAGATTTTCAAAGCACCTTTTACCAATAGCAATTATTCAGGCAGAACAGGCCGTGGGGATTCAACCTTTGCAGCCTATCTTTCCAGACGGAAAACTCATGATATTGAGGATTCTCTCCGCTTTGCCGCTGCATTGTGCAGCATTAAAATGGAGAGTCCCGGACCCTTTACAGGAACCGTGGAAGATGTTGTTAAAAGAATGAACCACGATAAAAAGTCCATAAAATAAGGATTTCTATTTCATGAAAGTCAGTCTTCGTCTCAAAATTTTATTACCCTCCCTGCTGGTACTGTTCAGCGGACTTATCGGAGTTTCTGTTCTAGCTCATATGACGGCAGAAAAAATACTTGTAAAAGGGATGGTGGATACATCGCAGTTCTCTCTGGAGAACCTTCAGAAACTGCTTGGTAAAGTGGATCTACAGGAATTGATTGAGAATTACAAGGTTGATGATTATGACGGGTTTACTTTTATCGTAGACAGCAAGGGTGTCTGTGTCAAACATCCGGACCGGAATTTTATCGGTGTCAATATCCGGGACTATGACTGGGGACTGGCACTATTGGAGTCTTCCGGGGGATTCACCTATTCTGAGATTGACGGAATGTCCAAACTATTGTCTCAAAGAAGGATAGGGGACCTGGTATTCTGCACTTCTGTTTTTACAGCTCCTTATCTTGTTCCCCTGGAAATACTGGATAACTCTTTAAAAATTTCGGCGATTGTCATTGCCCTTATTCTTTCTCTGATCATTGTTTTTTCTCTGACTCACACAACGATCCGACCTCTTCGGGATCTTCAGGGCAAGATTCTGGTTCTGGCCGGGGGCGAAGGGGATCTTACAAAGAAGGTTGAAGCCGAAAGGCAAGATGAAGTGGGAGATCTGGCTCTGGGTATTAATGCGTTTGTAGCCAGCTTATGTCAAATTATTGGTAATATTAAGATCGCTTCTGCAGAAACCCAGGTCATTAAGGGAAATCTCTGTCAGAATGCCGAAGATACCTCCACTGCAGTTCGTCAGATCACAGGGAATGTCGGGGAGATTTCCAAAGGCATTGCTGTTCTCGATGAACGGATAATCAATAGTTCAGCAACAGTGAAACAGATAGAAGAGAATATTGCCCAATTGAATCAGCAGATTGAAAACCAGGGCAGTGCCGTGGAGCAGTCTACGGCTTCTGTAAATGAAATGGTCAGTTCTCTGAAAAATGTGGTTTCTATCACTCAGATTAAAGAGGAAGCGACTGTTCAGCTTGTGGAAACTACCAGAAGAGGAGGGGAGAAAGTCAACCAGATGAATCGGGTTGTAACCAATATACACAATAGTGTGGATCAGATATCAGAGATGGTTACTATTATTGACGATATTGCCTCTCTGACCAATATGCTTTCAATGAACGCAGCCATAGAAGCGGCTCATGCAGGAAATGCAGGTCACGGGTTTGCCGTGGTGTCAGGTGAGATCAGGAAACTGGCCAAATCAACTGAAGATAATTCCAGGGCGATTAATGATGTCCTTCTTAAAATAAGCAGTCTGGCTGAGGAGGCCGATGACGCTGTCCGGGAAACTGATAGTGCTTTTGTAGAGATTAACCGGGAGGTTCTTTCTGTTTCTCATGCTCTGTCGGAGATCAACAGTTCAACGCAGGAACTCTCTGTTGGAAGTGAACAGATTCACGAAGCTATGATGCTTCTGCAGGAGGTCAGCTCCCTTGTAAGAGAAGGATCGGAGGAGATGGAACGGGGAGCCAGTGGAATGAGGATAGAAATGCAGAATGTACAGGAAATCTCCAAAGACGTTCGTGGTCGAGTCGGTGAGATTGCCGAAGGCAGCGGTCTGATAGCCCACAGTACTGAAGCTATGAATAGATTAGCTGATGAACTTTCAGATAACGCCAGAGGGCTGGATCGGGAGATCAACCGATTTAAGACTGAGTAGTCTTCCTGAAATCCGATGGACTGCAACCTGCGTATCGTCTGAAAACTGTGGCAAAATACTGACTCGATGAGAATTCCAGGTCATAGGCAATCTCAGTAATATCTCTTTCTGATCCCGTAAGTTCCTGTTCAGCCTTTTTGATCTTTTGTCTAAGTATGTATTCTCCCGGTGGAACTCCCACTTCTTCTTTAAATCTCTGTTTGAAACGGGGTGTTACTCCAATCCTTTTAGTGAAAGCTCTGCCGATACCAGATTCATATTCCAGCCTGGTTCACGATGAATGAAAAGAAGTACCTTCATTCTCTCTGAACCTGCCCGGAGAAATCTTCATTATCTTAGTGAATCCCCTGCCGAAATCTGAGGGGTTTTTGAAATTGAAAAGATAAGCTATATCGGCAACGGACTTTTCCCTGTGGGCTATAAGGTAACGGGCTGCTTCTTCTATCCTGATAAGGAAGTTCTTCTGGACTACCGTTGTATTGCAGTGATTTTTCATTAGTCTTCTGAGGGTTCTTGGACTTGTACACGCCTGTTCGGCAATCTCCCTGACAGACAGTTTTCTTAAAGCATTGTCCTGCATAAAACGAAGAGCCATTTGTAACCGTGAGTCTATAGTTGACGATTCATCCATCGGGAAATCACATTTTGTAGATTTTAAAATGATACCCAGTATCAGTTCCCGGGCAAGATTTTCACTCTGAAGAAACCATTTACCGAGACTGCTCTCTTCAGATACTTTTTTGAGCTTATAGTACAGAGTCTCTAAAGATCCGCAGCCGTCATTCAGAATTTTGTGATTTTGAATAAAAGCTGAGATATACTGATCATAAAGAATAGCTGTTTCATCTTCCTTCTCATGGCTGTTTTTCTCAAATGAAAAATAAACAAACTGAATTCTAAGAGAATTAATTTTGTCAGAAACAATTTCATGGATTATTCCCGGGGAGGTGATAAATAGATCTCCTTTTTTCAGGGGATAATCTCTACCGTTGTGAGATAAAGTTCCCATTCCGTCGAGGACCAGGCACGCCTCAAAATAGGAGTGTTGATGGAGATTATTTCTGCTGCCCTGAAAATCGAGATAATTTCCGAAATTGATCCAGACTTTCCATGAACCCATAATAGTTGATCCTGTGAATTGTTTCTTCAGGTTAAATGTTTTGTATAGGTCTGGCCGTTTTTGCATAGTCAAAGTCCGAATCTCCTCTCGATTTTTCATTGATACAAGGTAGTATAAATTGTATATCAAATTCTGAAAACCGGAGATTTAAATTATGAACAGAAGAGAGAGAGTTATAAAAAACCTGAATTTTGAAAAGAGTTCTGCAATAGACCTGGGAGGCATGGCCTCAACGGGAATCAGCTGTTTCGCTTATCCCCGTTTAGTCGAATCACTCGGCCTGCCGCCCCGGCTTCCCAGAGTATACGATACAGGTCAGATGCTGGCTCTCCCCGATATTGATGTCCTCGATGCATTAAATTGTGATGTTGTCACTGTCTGCTCTGATAGCTATACAAATGCCTTTGTCGAACCTGAGAGATGGTTTCCCTATGATTTTAACGGCAGGTTGCCCGCTCTGGTACAGAAACCGGAAATTTTCAGTACCGAACCCGATGGTTCAATTATTCAGTCTGATTCTCCTGATGTATTAAAGATGGTTTCCTCTAGTTATGTCTTCGATTCTCCTCATGGAGGTCAACCTCTGGATATTATGTCTCTTGATCCTCCCAAAGAAGATCTGAAAAAACTCGAAGAGGAATTAATAGAATCTCTTTTCACCGAAGAGAAGATTCGATCAATATCCGACTATTGTAAAAAAGTTCGCAAAAGCACAGACCGGGCTGTGTTATTCAATGGACTTCAAATGCCGCTCCAATTCAGAGGTGGAATGGCATCATGGTCCATGTTCTGCCTGACCGATCCTGAATATGTTAAATCGGTACATGAACTGATAACCCGCTACTCGATTGAGAATATTAATCGTCTACTGCCTGAGATAGCTCCTTATATCGATATCAATATGAGTAATGCCGATGATCAGGGGACACAGAACGCTCCTATTCTGCCACCTCGTGTTTACAGAGAATTGTATGTTCCCTATTACAAAAGGATGAATGATGCCCTCCATACTCATGGCCCGGAGCTTAAAAGTTTTCTTCATTCATGTGGAGCTATTTATGATCTGATAGATGATGTAATTGATGGTGGATTTGATATTCTGAATCCCGTACAGTGGTCAGCCGGGGGGCATAGTTACAGGGAATGGAAAGATAAAAGCAGAAATAGAATCGCTCTCTGGGGCGGAGGAGTTAACAGTCAGGCGACACTTCCTCTCGGAACAGTCGATGATGTGTACTATGAAGCCCGAGAGGTCAGCTCGTATCTGAGTGAAGACGGAGGTTTTGTTTTCAACTCCATCCACAATATTCTGGCGGAAATTCCTCCGGAGAAAATCATAGCAATGTATAAATCTGCTGAAGAGCATATTTAAGTATCGGAATTGTAACTCCGGGAACATTTTGTGCTTTGATTTTTCAATAAATCTATGGCGGCTATGAAAACCGGTGCGACCGTTCAGGTCGTAACTAAGGCAAAACTGACCGATTCAGAACAATTGAATCCGATCAGAGAAAGAACGAAGCTGAAATCCTCACTGGAGAAGAAGATCGTGAAAAAGGAGTGTAAATGCTCTGCGATCTCGGTGCCGATGAGGTTCTGTTTACCCATAACAGTGAATTGATCATCTGCTCAGACGATAACATATACAGAGTGCTGCTAAATCCGGGAAATCTCCCGGACCTTTCGCTGGAACAGAGCAGGATGCGCTGGAAAGAATGACTGCTCAATGATGTACACGATGAAAGAGGAAAATATCCTTCCCCGGGACCTTCATATACACACCTCTTTTTCAGAAAAAGATGAATCTTTAGCCCCGGAGCAGACAATCGAACTGGTAAAAAAATTCCGCTATGCCGAGACAATGGGGATCAATGATCACTTTGAACAGATTTCTGATCCCGACAAATACATACAGTCAGTGAAAAGGTCCTGCATAAGGACTATTTTGTTTCTGGGACATCATTTCTCTGAATAATAATCTCTATCAATTAAACGGGACCGATGCCATTCTCTATATTTTCTGGGAGTTTTATCGTACCTGTCTTTGAAACATTTATAAAAATAGGCTGTACTTTTAAAATCATATTCATCAGCAATATCCAGAATGGAATGGTCTGTATGTCTCAGAAGATTCAAAACGCCCTCAAACCGCAAATCGCTTAAAAGCTCAGTAGCTGATTTATTGAGATGAGTTTTTATTATCCGGCTGATGTATTCTCTGCTGTATCCGCTGGTTTCGGCCAATCCCGATACCCCAAGGCTGTACTGCCTTTTATTGTGAAAAGTTCTCAATGACTGCTGCAGCCAATTGGGAAGACTGACCAGGTTGTTTTCCAGAGGTTCTTTCAGAAATTTCAACAGCTGCAGTACGAAGAGATCGTGATCCAGTTCAGATCGGCAGTCTATTGTTTCTCTTAAATTTTTCAGAATTAAAATCTGTTTGGGAGAAAGAGTGAATCTTCTATTGTTCCGGAAACTCCAGGGCCAGTGTTCCGCTTTTATGGAATATAGATCTCTGATTCTCTCCAGTGTATTTTTTTCCAGGGAAAGGTTAATATGAACCAGTGTATTAGCTTTAACCGCATCGCCACTGTGTTTATCTCCGGGATTGAGAAATACGATATCTCCCTTGCCCAGCAGTGTCTCCACTCCGTTGAGCCTGTGAAGGCAGTATCCCTCTTCAATCCAGAAGACTTCATAAAATTCATGAGAATGTTCGGACCAGGCTTTTCCCCTGCTATTACTTCTCTGGTAGAGATCCAGGCATATATCCATGCCATGCCAGCCCCATTTCATTTCACTCATTTTCATAATGTCACATATGAGTAGTTTTTATGCAACTGTAGAGTAAGATGATTTCTCATTTTCTCTGTATTGTAGGACTATAATAATAGAGGAGGAAATTCCCGTGCACAGAATAAAAACAGAACAGAATATAAATAGAATTAAAAGTTTCCGGAAAAGAATCGCCAAAGATATTCTCAAAGATAAAATCCCCGTTTCAGCAGAGTTCATTCATTCAGAAGATCCTGTTCCCTTTCAGAATCGTCATAATGGTTTGTTCAGGGAAATAAAGGTCGGAGAAAATTGGGGCGAAACATGGGACAGCGCCTGGTTTCATATAAAAGCTCATATCCCATCAGAATGGGAAAATGATCATATCGCCTTCCATCTGGATTTTAATGGAGAAGCTCTTATTTTTGATGATGAGGGAATTCCTCTCTATGGTTTGACCAATGGTTCCGTATTTGATAAAGACTACAGTAAAGATGTGTATCGGCTTCCGGCAGATTATTCTTATGGTGATTCTGTAGAACTGTGGATTGAAACGGCTGCCAACCATATCATGGGGATCGATAGGGATGAAGATCCTGAAAAAGAAGATCTTAACCGGCATGGTGAGTATACGGGGATAGTCAATCATATGAGCCTCTGCCGTTTCGATGAAACTCTATGGCATTTGTGGCTCGATGTTCAGGTTCTTTCAGATCTTATCAGCTATCTTCCGGAAAATACTCCCAGAAGAAATAAGATTATCCACAGGCTCTGCACAATGATTGATCTATACAGAGAGGATTCATCGCGAAGTGGCCAATGCAGGGATTTCTTGAAAGAACTCTGGACTAGTGCCAACAGTTCCGATCTGACCGTTACCGGTATAGGCCATGCCCATATCGACACGGGTTGGTTATGGCCGGTCAGGGAGACAATCAGGAAATGCGGCCGGACTTTCGCCAGTCAGATTGCTTTAATTGAAAAATATCCCGATTACATTTTCGGAGCTTCCCAGCCTCAGCACTATCAGTTTGTCAAAGATAATTATCCCGGTCTCTATAAAAAAATCAAAGGACTTGTAAAAGAGGGCAGATGGGAAATTCAGGGAGGGATGTGGGTCGAAGCCGACTGCAATGTCATAAGCGGCGAATCGATGATACGTCAGTTTCTCCATGGTAAAAACTTCTTTAGAGACGAGTTCGGTGTAGATGTCACTAATTTGTGGCTTCCCGATGTTTTCGGTTATAGCGCAGCCATGCCGCAGATCCTGAAAAAGTCCGGTGTAGATTTCTTCCTGACCCAGAAAATATCCTGGAATCAGTATAACAAATTCCCCTTTCATCTTTTTAACTGGAAAGGTATTGATGGAACAGAAGTTGTCACCCATTTTCTCCCTGAAAATGATTACAACTCCAGTGTGAATACCGCAAAACTCTGTCAGGCGCAGGATAGGTTTAATGAGAATCATATATCCGATGAATTTGTTTCCCTTTTCGGAATCGGAAACGGCGGAGGAGGTCCTAAAGAAGAACATATTGAAAAGGGAATCCGCTTACAGAATCTGGAAGGGGCGCCCAGATGGAAATTCGGGAAAGCGGGAGATGCTTTTGACAGGATGAAAAAACTCTCTCCGGAGCTGGCCACATGGTCTGGAGAACTTTATCTCGAACTGCACAGGGGAACATTGACCACCCAGGCGCTTACAAAGAAATACAACAGGTTTATAGAAAACAAATTAAGAGCTCTTGAGTATCTCTGTTCAGCACTTCCTTTTGATAAGTATCCATCAGAAAAACTGGATAAAATCTGGAAAACCCTTCTTATGAACCAGTTTCACGACATCATTCCCGGATCCAGTATCAGGCTGGTTTATGAAACAGCCCATAAAGAGTATGAAATGATGCTCAAAGATATTGAGATTTCCTTATCAGAAGCAGCGGAATTGCTTTTTAAAAAAGAGGAAGACAGCCTGGTTATTGTAAATATACTGAGTTGTGAATACAATGCCCCGGTTGTTTTACCGGAAGATTGGAAAGGATTCTCGATTACCGATACTAATGGAAATGTGATTCCCCTCCAACAGGAAGAGGACAAATTGATCACCCAACTTAAAATAGGTGCCAATGAATCTGTCTGTCTGAAGAAAGGGGAGGAGTATCCAGTGAATTCGAAAGTGACGGAAGGTTTTATTCTGGAGAATGATCTTATCCGTTATGAACTCGATGAAACAGGCAGGATTCTGAGAGCTTATGATAAAGAGGAAAACCGGGAAATTTTAAATAAACCGGGTAATGTCCTTTCGCTCTATGTGGACCGTCCTCAGGAGTGGGACGCCTGGGATGTGGATATCACTTATGAGAACATGCTGGTGGAAACAGCTGAATCTGTGAATGTGACTCCGCTTGAATCCGGTCCGGTTCGCAGCGGCATCAGTTTTGAGACAAAAATTGGAATCTCAACAATCTGCCAGAACGTTTATCTTGGAAAAAACAGCAAAAAAATAAATTTTGAAACTACAGTAGACTGGAAGGAGAGCCACAAAATGCTTAGAACAGCATTCCCCGTCAATGTTTTTTCAAATGAGGCAGCTTGTGATATTCAGTATGGATATGTCAAAAGACCGACTCATAGGAACACGAGTTGGGATATGGCGAAATTTGAAGTGGCGGCACATAAGTATGTTGATCGTTCTGATAACGGATACGGTGTCGCTCTTCTCAATGACTGCAAATACGGTTATAAGGTTCATGAGAATGTTCTTGATCTGAATCTGCTCCGGTCTCCTTCGAATCCCGATGCAGACGCTGACATACATGTTCACGACTTTACCTACAGTCTTCTTCCCCATAAAGGCACTCTTATTGAATCTTCTGTTATGAGTGAAGCCGCCATGATGAATAATCCGCCACTTGTTTTTGATGGATATACTTCAGATAAGGTTCTTTCCCCCTGTTTTATAAACGGAAGGGGAATCTCTCTGGATGTTGTCAAAAAGGGAGAAAAAGAGGACTGCCTGGTTATCCGGCTCGTTGAGACGGAAGGGCGGACAAACAGAATAGAGTTGAGCTTTCAAGATAGAAAAGTGTTTCTTGTGGAAACAGATCTGATGGAGTGGAAAAACGAAGAACCGGTCAGCTGTGAGAATCCTGTGGAGTTGGAATTCTCTCCATTTGAAATACGGACTTTCAAGATAAAATCATAATAAAAGGGGGCTGTTTCAACAGCCCCCCCTTTTTTTCACGAAATCTGATTCACAAGTTCCTTCCGGTCAAACTCAACAGGTATGCTGTCGAGATCAGGATTTACCTCTTCATTCAGTTTTCCGTATTCCATGGCTGCCCAGAACATGGCCCGGATATTTTCCAGGGGTGTTCCCGGATTGATTGATCCGGCTGTACATACCTGCAATTGCGAGAGGGCAGATCCTGACTCTTTTAAATCATTAATATCCTGTCGGACAGCATCAACAACCAGATCAGTTGATCCCTGCCAGAAAACCCTTACAGGGGGAATCTGTCCGTGAATTCTCATCTTCGGAGCTGCATTCAGTATATGTTTTACAGATATCATAGGCCCGATATTTACATCGCTGACTCCGATCCATTTCAATAGTTCTATGTGGTTGCTCATATTGGAATCTGAATGGTAATACCTTATACCCGTTGGGGCAAACTTTTTATAGAGTTCCTTTTCGTGATGAGCGCAGAATTCTCCATATGTATCAGGAGACATAAGGCCCGTTACATCGGAGGCAAAGGAGAGGCTGTTCATATTTTCAACACCTTCAAAAGCCCGGCAGGCTCCGATATATCTTTTAAGGGTTCTTCCGACAAGAGATGTCAGAATTTTCATTTCATCGGGATTGGTCATCATCCAGATAAGAAAATTAGTCACCCCGCATAGTTGTCCGCAGATGGTGGCGATTCCCTTGGTTCCTCCTGAGGCCGGAGCCTTCAGTGGACGTCCCTCTTGTTCCTTCCAGTACTCGGCAGCTTCCCAGTGGTGTTTGTGAAGAATCCCTTCAAACATAAGACCTTCGTCGGAAACAGCATCAATTCTCTCTGCAAGTGCGTAAACATCTGAAGGATCATTGATAACCGGATCCAGAACGGGAGTTGAATTGGAGTGGTAATTGGGTTTTCCTCCGAAAAGAGAGGCATTCATAACCACTCCCGTATCGATCACAGACTCTTTGATGAGATTAAGATTAAGCTCTTTGTTCACAACATCTCTGGCGCCGGCGAGCATTTCTCTCTGATAGGCATAATCTCCATAATATCTATCCATAGGGATGTTGAAAGCATGACAGACCCAGTCTCCATCAAGTGTAGCTGAAGCATTCAGGAAATCCAGGCCAGCTCCTTTCTTGTAGAGATCGGGGTCAAAAATTATCTTGTATTTCATCAAATACTCCTTTTCTGCAATATTAGCAGAAAAAATGTAAATTCAAATGGAAGATTTATCTTTAAATTTGTATAATTTCTACCTATGACACTGATAAACACCGGAAATAGCAATAGGGATATCGGAGGATTCTACTTTCATTTTGATCAGAAGGATTATACTCTGCGTTTTGTACACTCCAACGGATCTGAAGAAGCCGGAAATCGCCGTAACCGCCCCGAACACAGTCATGCTCTCTATCATATCATTGTGATCTACAGCGGAGAGGGTACTTTTCTTTTGAATAGGAAACAGGTAGCAGTCTCACCGGGATCGATTATGTTCATCTCTCCGGGTCAACCTCACAGTCTGGGAGTGAAGGATGGGGAGAGTGTTACCTATGGAGAGATCACCTTTGAATTTCTCGATGGAGAAGGGATCCCTCTGCATTTGAATATCAGTAGGGTATTATCTTTGATTGTCGGTATCGATATCTCTATTCATTCCCTGGAGAAAACTATCAGTTCCAACGCTGTCAGCCATGTAAATCGCTGCCTGCTGGATCTTGAAAAACTACGCTCCTTCCAGGGAAAGGACTCTTATTTTCATATTTCCACCTCTTCGATCCTTATCAGTTGCCTCAGGGCTTTATCCGGTCATTTTGCCGATGTAAATAGTGAAAATACAATAATATCTCCTATGGAAAAAATCCTGGCTTTTATCAGAGCCAATTATCAGCAGCCACTGACTCTGACTGATCTGTCACACATTGGAGCTTTCACTACTAAATATCTTTCCCGGCGGTTTAAGGAGCTTTATGGCCAGACTCCCATCTACTTTCGCGATAGTCTCAGAATTGAATCAGCCTGCGAACTGCTGAGGGGAACCCATTATTCAGTGGGAGAGATTGCTGTAAAATGCGGTTTTACTGATATCTACTATTTCTCAAAGATCTTTAAAAAAAGAACAGGCAAAAGTCCCGGTGAATATAGGAGGAACTCTTAAATCTCAATCTCCATACCGTCCCATGCCACTTCAAATCCTTCTGGTTTTACGATAGCTTCCATCTCTTCGTGCATAAGCCCTCCGCCGTGGGAAAAATGCGTTAATACCCATTGTGTATTTGAATCGGTAAACCCGATCTCTTCGGCCTTTTTCTTCAAATCGAGAACATCATTAAACCCCATATGATATTTATAATCTGATCTATTGATACCCATTGTGCATTCACTTATTACCAGATCTACTTTTTTCCCTCTGATGAAATCCCATGAGGGCTGCTCATAAAATCCTGTATCACAGGTATATAAAACTCTTTTGCCATCTTTTTCTATTATATAATTCAGTGCTTCCTCATCGGGCTTATGCTCTGCTTTCAACGTGGTTACATTATAGGGGGGGAGAGAGAATTCCTGAAAGGAAGCGACGACATTCAATAATCCGGGATGTTCAGATGAAGGGCTGTCCATAGCTTTTTTTATTATATCAATACTATTCCTGTTACCGAGGATTTTTAATGAATCAACTACAGGTGGAACGGCATAAGGGCTCATCAGGTATTCCAGTTCTCCGGCACTCAGATGGTCTTCATGAGAATGGGTGATCAGCAGATAACGGAGTTTATGGAGTTCCAAATTGTATTTATAGGTATGCATAAGGGTATCGGGAGGGAGATCTATTTTAAGCAGATTGTCAAATTGTATCGAACTCCGCGTTCGGATGTTTTTCCCGCCCAGCTTTCTTGCTTTCCCACAGGCCGGACAGTTGCAGAATAGTGCCGGCCAACCCTCGGCGGCACAGGTTCCCAGTATTTTGATTTTCATTATCGCTCTCCTTACGCGTGTCAGTAATATGAGAAATATTACATTTATTCTAAGTTGAAGTCAAGAACAGAGCGATTTTTCATGATTTAATTCTTAAATATAAAAGATACCCACCGGTTCAAGATTCTTATTATTTAACTATTATTTACAGCTGCCGGATCAATATGTTTATCAATTTCACCGCGGGCTTTTTCTTTGTAAACGAGAGGTTGTTCTGCAGGCAATTTTCCTTCAAATAGAGGTATCCACTGCTCATGGGCCTTCATCAATTCAATTGTCATGGTCCTGATTTCATCTAGGGTACAGCTCATTGCCGTTAATGGATCCATAGCCATAGCCTGAAAAACAAGTTCCGGATCACCGGTCTGCACAGCTTTTACTGCCAGTTCCTGAACGTTGAGCTGTGTTTTGTTTATTGCTGCCAGATGGGGAGGAAGAGCTCCTGTCCTTACGGGCTGAATGCCGTTTTTATCCACTAGGCAGGGGACTTCCACGAGTGATCCTTGAGGCAGATTATCAATAAATCCTTCGTTTTTTACATTCCCGTAAATAACAACAGGAATACCTGTTTCTATGGCATTGATTATCTGGGAACCATATTCGTGACTTCTCTCCAGCTCTACAGGCTCTTCCCAATTTGCCATTTTCTCCATTTTTTCTTTCCAGTCAGGCCTTTCGTAGAGTGTTTTGATAAAACCGAAACCTCCATTCCATTCTGAATATGTATCCTGACAGTAACGGGCTATCGTTTTCTCGTTTTTTCTGAACCACGGATTGTATTCTGAAACGTGTCCGCTCGATTCTGTAACGGGAAAGCCGAAATGTTTAACATATTCCATTCTTGTTGTATCGCCATACCATATTTCCGGTTTCAGAGCCAGTTGTCTTATGTCAGGTAGCAGATCTTTACCTCTATATTCAAATTTAGTGAACCAGGCCTGATGGTTGATCCCCGAACAGATATAATTGATGTCTTCAAAGGGTATTTCCAGCCTTTTTGCCCATTCTTCAGCAGTTCCCTGAACGGAGTGACACAAACCGACATAAGAGAGGTCTTCGTTTTCATCAGTTAATCCCCATGAAAGCATGCCCATGGGATTTGTATAGTTGAGAATATGTGCTTTCGGGCATATTCTTTTTATATCTTCGGCTATTTCATTTAAAACCGGCAGGGTTCTCAGGCATCTCATGATGCCACCGGGAGTAAGAGTATCTCCTATACATTGATCAATTCCGTATTTTTTGGGGATGTCGATCTCTTTCTCTATGGCTTCATATCCACCGACCAGAATACTGATTATGATATAATCAGCATCTATCAGAGCTTCTTTTCTATCGAGATGTGCACTGACTGTCGCTTTGGTATAATTGCCTTCTCTGAATATTTTTTTCACAATTTTTTCAGCCAGATTCAGTCTTTCCCGATCTATATCAACCAGTGAAATATGACAGTCTTCCAAAGCTGGATAAGTGAGAATATCAGCTGTTAACCTGCTGGAAAAAGAGAGACTCCCGGCACCTATAATTACAATTTTTGACATTTTGTACGTCCTATAAATAATTTATATACTTGATTCTAGCACTCTAATATTTATTCGAAAACTGGAATAATGTTGTTTTGTGATGGATAAATATTGTTATTGGCAGTATTATTTTTGTTTATGATAGTGAGTCAAAGATTTGAAGGTAGAGATGAATTCTCATCGGAAATAGTGCATTGCGGTGAAGAAGACTGTTCTCCGGGGCATGAGTTCGGGGGAATGAGGCCCTATTATCTGCTCCATATAATCAGAGAGGGGCAAGGTGATTTTTACTGTAGTGGAAGACGTTGGCATCTAAGCAAAGGCGATGCTTTTCTCATCTTTCCGGAAACCCGGAATCTTTACCGGGCTGATTGGGAGAATCCCTGGAATTATTTCTGGTTGGCCTTTAAAGGGGATTACAGATCAATGCTTAGTGCTTTAAATCTTAATCCTGAAAATCCTGTACTCCATTCCAGTGATGTCGAATCTCTCTATGATCGATACCGGCCTATTTCAAATAAATCGAAAGAACGTCATCCGGGAGAAATCCTTGAAATTTCGGCAAATCTTAAAATGATATTATCCGAATTATTCAAAGAGAGAAGGCTTGTTAAAAGCTATTTGTATCCTGTAGAAGATGTAAAAGCGGATCATGTAAAATCGATGCGTAATTTTATTGATGCTTATTACAATACACCTATAAAAGTCAGTGATATTATAAATTTTGTAAATCTTGAAAGAACCTATGCTGCAAAGATATTTAAAAATGAAACAGGTTTGTCTCTTGGGCAATTATTGAAGGAGAGCAGATTGAATCAGGCTGATAAATATCTCAGGGAAGGCTGGTCAGTCAAAGAAACAGCATATAGTGTCGGGTACAAAGATTATGAGAATTTTCTCAAGACTTATAAAAGATCCAGAGGCATGACTCCCGGCGAATTCAGGAAGAGAGCTCTTTCAGATATTTGACGGATTAGTCCTCTATCACTATCCGCTCTTTTGTTTCATATGCTGAATAACCTTTGATACTGTCCAGGAACAGGTCATTAACATCCTTTGCATAAAAAACATGGCCATAATAATCCGGGCGGAATTCACCCCACGATACGCGGCAGTTTCTTATCTCCACATCATCGGCACTGTTCAGATGAAATCCGGAGGTTCCGGGGGAGATGATTCCATCTACATCACAGGGTCTTCTGTCATATACTCCTCCACTGTGTTTTGTAATCTTGTTTATCTCTATCCGGACATTGTCAAAAAGAATTTCCCGGGGACGGGACTCATCGCATCCTGAAAGATAGATCCCATTCTCACTTCGACAGCTGATGTTATGGAATTTAATGTTCCGAACCTCTCCTGCTATACCTCTTGTCTGTCCAGGTTTAAATCTGCGGAGTGAATCTTCAGAGCGTCTGAAGGTGGTAATGGAGATCGGTTCGGCCTTTCCCCACCACACATCGGTAAATAATCTTGATTCGATCTGAATATTGGAGAATGTAATATTTTCAATGATCCCCTCGTCGCGATTCTGGATACCCAGTCCCCGGTTGCTGGAAGATATGATGATGGAGTTAAAAACCACATTTCTTATGTCGCTCACATTCTCACTTCCCAGTTTTATAGCACAGGAGGTGGAAACCAGGGTACATCCGGTTACAGTCACATTTTCAGTGGGTCCGTATTCAGCATACTCCCTCCTGGTTTTCAGGCAGATGCAATCATCAGCTGATTCAATGTAACAGTCGCTGATGCGGACATTCCTGCAGTGATCCGGATCGATGCCATCACAGTTTCGTACCTTGAGACTGTTGAGGATCCGAACTCCGGAAATTAAAACATCTTCGCAGCCGATGGGATGAACACACCAGTATGCGGCGTTGCTGAAAGTTACATCCCTAATGGTAATGTTCCGGCAGGCGATCATGGTCAGAAGGTGAGGACGCATATCCATATCATTTTCCATTTTATAGTTGTAATGGGAGATTTCTTCATCCACCATGAATTCTGTTCCCTGTCCATCTATCCGTCCGGTTCCTGTTATGGATATGTTTTGAGCCTCACGGGCGTAAATCCACATGGATCCTTCACTCCTGTTTTCTTTGAAGGCACTTTCTACATAGAGTGATTCATCTGTGCTGGCTTTAATAAGGGCATTTCCTTCTACATGAAGAGTGACATTGGATTTGATTTGAAAGGGGCCGGTCAGATATTCTTTTCCAGAAGGAAACAACACAGTTCCACCACCATCTTCACTGCATCTGTTTATGGCTTCCTGTATGGAATCTCCATCATTGGAAAAACCATCTCCAAATGCTCCAAAATCCAAAACACTGTACATATATCCGCCTCCTGAAATTCATTCTTGTCTGATGAGTCAATTCAATATATCATTCAATAATCAATATTTCTTGTATGATATTGGCAAAAATATTGTAAATATTGCAAAAAGAGAAAACAGAATATGAAAAATGATACAATTATATCCCAGTTCGATTCCAGTAACGGCAGCCTGCATTATCTTCATTCTATTGCCGATCCGCCTGAAGCTGTTCCGGTTGAACATCATACATTTTATGAAATCAATTACTTTATTTCAGGAGATATCCGTCGCTTTGTTGAAGGAAAAGAATATGCTTCGGAAAAGGGTGATCTTATGTTTGTCAATAACAGGGAACTACACAGGATCGGAATTACTTCTGATCGACCATATGAGAGAATTGTTATTCATTTTGACAGAAGAGTCTTATCGGGAATTGATACAGAAGGATACAACCTTTTTGATTTTATAGAAAACAGAAAACTGGGTCATGGGAACATGATTGAAGGACATGATATAGAGAGAACACGTATAATCCCCTTATTCAACAAGATCGAAGAATATGCAAAGAAGGGGGATTCTGATGCCTCCCTGCTCATTAAAATTAGTTTTCTTGAGATCCTGATAGAACTCAATACCATGTACCGGGAAAAACGGGGAACCATTATCACTCCGATCCATGATGATGAAAGAGTTACGAAGCTCCTGGATTGCATTCACGATAACCTGGAAGAAAATCTGACCCTTGATAAGCTATCGGTACAATTCAATATAAACAAATTCCATATCTGCCGTATCTTTAAGAAAGGTACCGGTTTTACTGTAAATGAATATATAACAAATAAAAGAATCATCAGGGTTAAAGAATATCTGTTGAAAGGAATACCTGTTATCGAGTCCTGTTACAGGGCTGGTTTCAGTGACTATTCCAACTTCTACAGAATTTTTAAAAGAGCTAACGGAATCACTCCTAAACAATTTGTTAAGCAATATGATAGTTTGCAATGAAATAATGGCCTATCACTATATCAGACAATGTAACAATATGTTATAAATAATAACAGTAAGATTTCAGATATTGAGGAATAAAAATGATATACAAAAAGGGTGAAAAAGTATTACTCCCCCAGGATCTTCATATACACACGATATTTTCAGAGAGGGATGATTCTGTTGCCCCTCAGCAGACAATCGAACTGATAGATCAGTTCCGCTATGCCGAAAAAATGGGGATCAGCGATCACTTTGAACATCTTTCCGATCCCGACAAATATATAAAATCAGTTAAATCTCTTAGATTTTATGCCGGGACCGAGGTCAGTGAAAGTACAGGTTTCAATGATGCCGCTACTGTCGATTTTGATTATTACCTCTGCCACTGCAGGGATAAAGCCGTTGATTACAAGGGAGTTGAAACGCTTCTGGCAACGGGCAAACCGGTAATAGTCGCCCACCCGATGGCTCTGGGGGCCGATCCGGCAAAACTGCCCACAGATGCTTACCTGGAGATCAACAACCGTTATATATGGCGCAATGACTGGCGGAATTTTTTTACGCCGCTTCTCCCTCATTACAAATTTGTTATCGGCTCCGATGCCCATCAACCGCACTGGTTGAATCAAAACATCGCCCGACAGGTTGTCAGGGAACTTGGTATTGTGGAAACGATATTGTTTTAACTATTATTTATTTACACAACGTTGATTCAGCCGATCATTTCATCCCAGCTCTTCTCATTCCAGTCTTCATAGGCTTCGATAAGCTTTTTAAGAATAAGCTCCCGGACCTCTTCATCTTCGATGATGGAGGTTCGTTCAAAATGTTTTATCAATCGGAGAAGCTGTTTCAGGCAGTCCTGCCGCGCTTTCTCTTTGAGAGAAACCGAGGCTTGTTCCCTCACATCTTTCTTCTCTACAGCAGAGATTTTTTTCATCCACGGTGTCGCCCAGAGAGGGGGAACCTTGCCTCCATTGGTTATGCATTCAGAGTTTCTGTGCATTTTCGATATACTTTCACCGCCGTATTTGCCCATGACCCTGACCATTCCTTTTGTAAGAAAGACTATCATTACAGACATAATTATTATAAAGAGAAGCAGGTATCCTAACATTATTTACTCCTTAGTTCAGACAGATCCGAACCTGTACATCGCCTTCGAGAGAAGAAGGGAGAACCGGTTCACTGCACGAATTTCCATTCACAGTGAATGATTGAATATTATCACCGGTTCCGTCAATCCTTATGTTCAGTTTCATTTTTCTGTAATTCAGCCCGTGAATATGGACGAAAGAACTATCTGCAGGTAAAGTCGGGGTGAATCGTATTCCCCGGGAGGAGAAAACCATCCCATAGAGGCCCATCAGGATCAGTCTCAAATAGGCTGTGGCACTCCAGGTCTGACGGTGGCAGAGAAAATACTCCTCGATCACTCCGTTGGAGTTTTCCTGCAGTCCTCCGTATTCAATTCCTGTTTCGGGATGGAATACCTCTCCGAACTGACCGTCGCGCAGGGCGAAGCTTGTTAACATTTCCAGTTCTTTCTCAAAGAGTTCCTTTTTTCCCTGTCCGGCTGCAGCAGAACCCCAGAATCCCTGAATATGGGGCCAGACAGTTCCATTATGGCGGCCGGTATGTTCTTTGTTGTTGTCATAACGGTCAAAGACCGGCCAGAGGCAGGGAATTCCTGCCGGAGAAATATACTGATTTTCCAGGATTTTTTCCTTCTGTTTTTCATCGGCTACATCGAGCAGTATAGCCAGGCTGTGTCCCAGCCCATCCTGTGCTTCCGATCCTTCCCAGGGATCGATGAAATATCTGTAATGTCCCTTGTCTTCTATCCAGAGATGACTGTTAATAGCCGCCAGGATATTCTCCTCTTTTTCTTTCCACAATGGATCAACTTCGACTTTCAACTCTTCTGCCATGGCCGAAAGGAGTTTATAGGCGTTGTAATAGAGGCAGTTGGTTGATAGCGCTTCTATAGGCAGTCCCTCACCTTTTTCATGTCTGAGGTCTTTGTTGTGTTCGGCCCAGTACTGTATATCATGGTAGGAACCAACAGCTGTATACCGGTCGGGGTAGGCGGAAATGCCATCGGCATAAGAGGGGGCTCCCCGGAATAATCCTGAAAGGGGATTGTATTCTGTATCTTCAAAATATTTAAGGCTGTTGAGGGATATGGCCAGAGTTTCCTCCAGAAAAGGTTTATCCCCTGAATAGAGATAATAATTCCAGGCACCGGTCACCCAGATTATGGCATCCCAGTACTGGCCTCCGATTCTCTTTCCATATCCATCTTCTGTCAGCATGGAAATCAATGTATTTTTAGACACTTCCCTGTTGATAAGGCCGCAGCCGTTCCAGACATTAATGGCAGCATCTCTTGTCCAGGGGCGGTCGTAACCCAAACCGGCCATAATTACCGGCTTCTCCTGGTCCTGAAGCTCCCCTCTGTAGAGTGAAATATTCCCGGTAATATCTCCTGTCGCGATCCTGAAAGCTTTTTCCAGATCTTCTCTGTCACTTTTAAAATATGTATAACCGCTCATTTTGCTTCCTGATTTTGTTGATTTACTATTGCTCTCTTCTAAAAGAAGAGTGATTCCGGGGTAAGTTCCTCACTCCCCCCTATGGCTCTCTCTGAAAACCAGTCAAAGTCTGTTATTTCTCCATCGAGTTTCCAGCTGGAAGGGCAGGTTGTATCCATCCAGTCCAGTGGTTCTGCAGTGGGTAGAGCTTTTGAAGCCCGGCTGAATGCAGCTTTCAGAGCTTGTCTCTCTTTATTATCCACATCTTTCGGATCAGCGGAGACAAAGAGGGGGGTACCGCTCTTTGAGAGAAGTTCGAGCCATTGGCGGTTCAATTCCCAGGGGATCTGTTTTGTCAGCCCGACACAGTCGGCGTCGCAGGCATAAAAATTGTTGTGCTGCATCATTCTGTGGGAGAGAGTGTTTATTCCCATCAACCTGGTTCTTTCCCAGGTTCGACCGCTCGTATCATCGCCGGTCCTCTGGATGGCAAAAAGCCCTGCTGAGAGATGACTCACAGTGTTGCAGCCGATCACAATTGCATCCCCGGCGTTTTCAGCAATGGTTCTGTAAAAGTTCACGATGATCTCAGCTGTCGTTTTGCTTCTGTCATTAAATACAAAACCATCCTTAATCAGGGAACTTCCCATCTCAAATCCCCAGGTTCCGAAAATATCAAAGGTGGAGAAATCATGTTTGATCAATTCATATCCCCAGTTGGAGATTCGGGCTGTATCGCGTCCCACAAGTTCCAGGACTTCGGGGATACTTGGATCAAGGATTGTTCCGCGGTCTTCATGGCGGCGGAAATCTGCCGGAACTGTGGCAACTGTTTTAAGGGGACGGAACCATATTCCCGGCCTGACCCCTGTTTTTTTCATATCATCTGCCAGGCCGGTCATGTCGGGAAAACCGTAATTTCCTCTGTCCCAGGGACCTCCGTTCCGGTCATCTCCTCCCCAGGCTGTCTGCCATCCGTCATCGACCACCATGAAAGGCCGGTTATGATTATTCTCCGAGAGTGATGAGATAAGCTGTGAATCTCTGACGATCTCATTATGGGTGCTTTTTCCATAGGCATAGTACCAGTTGTTCCCGCCATAAACGGGAAATTCGGGAAGAACCGGTTTCTCACATAGAAGGGAGCAGAATGTCTGAGCCGCTTTAAAAGGGGACTCACCTTCTTTGCTGTTCCTTGTGACTATAACAGCCGCTTCAAGCTCTCTATCTCCCAGCTTTACACCGCGGCTGCCACAACGGACATCGAGGCAGAGTCTGACAGCCTGTGAATCCAGCTGCCAGAAACACATGGAATTAGTTCCCGTTTTTACACCGAAGCTCCTGGTTGATTTTCCCTGATTGATAAGAAAGTACCAGGGCATGATTCTCTGGGGGACGATACCTCTCCATTCGAGATCTCCGTATCCTCTCTCCCAGTGGTCGCCGAGGATTCTCACGCCCGGTGGTATCTCGCTGTTCCAGGAGCAAAGCAGCCTTTTAATGGCAATTTCGGGAGAGTGAAGTATTACTTTAACAGTCCCATCTGCAGAGATTGTCTTTACAGTTACACCCTTTCCCTCCCAGTAATCACCTATAAGCTGTAATGAAACCCATCCCTCTTCAGTTTCAACCTGAAGAAGGTCCGGTGTTCTGATAATATTGATACTGTACATTGATATATCCTGAAACAATTTTATCCACAGCAGGTGGAAGAGGGGAGTTCCGCTTCCAGCTTCTCCAGCAGGTGCAGGAGGTCCAGTGGTTTTTCGATCGTAAAATCGGGAGTTTCACTCTTATCTGATGGAGTTTTCGGGTATCGGGGAGACCAGGACTGAAAAACACTCTTGATTCCCAGGGCATTGGCTCCTTTTATATCGCGGCTCAGATTGTTTCCCACCATAAGAACAGAAGAAAAATCCTCATCTTTGATTCCTAAAGCATTCGCGGCAGTTCTGAACATAGACTGGTGGGGTTTGTTGACACCCACCTCTTCTGAAATCGTGTGACAATCAAATTTTTCCCAGATATCATGTTGTTTCAGGATATTCCGGAATGACTGTGTCAGTCCGTCTGCAACAAGTGCCACTCTATAGCCTTTTTCTTTGAGAGTCAGAATCAATTCTTTTGCTCCGGGAATCAGATCTGCCGATTTGACCAGTTCACCTTTTATATATATTTCTGTGCTTTCGTCGGCGAGAGTATCGCCGCAATCGATAAAAACAGTATATTTTTTATTCATTGTTATTATTTTCCTATAGTAGATTGTCTTTTTATTATTTCAATTTCCAGAAGTCTTCTCACTCCCGGTTTAATCTTGCCGTCTATCAGCTCTATGAGCATCTCTCCGGCAGCAGCTCCCATCTGGGAACCAGAGAAATGGACAGTAGAGAGGGGTGGATTGCTGAAGGGTGCCAGAGGAACATCATCATATCCCATAACGGCGATGTCTTCAGGGATCTTCAATCCCGCAGCATTAATAGCTCTCATGGCTCCGAAGGCAACCGTATCACTGGCCACAAATACTGCTGACATCTCTTCTCTCTTCTTTTGCAGAAGATCATTCATAGCATCAAAACCACTCTGTGCTGTAAACTCTCCGAAACGAACCAGACTGTCATCGTAGGCAATTTCTGCAGTTTCCAGAGCCCTTCGATAACCGTTCAGACGTCCTGTTCCCGCTGTGTATATCAGAGGCGCATTGGTGATGCAGCCGATTTGTTTATGTCCCAGGTCAATCAGATGTTCAACAGCCATCCTGGCGGAGCCGGGAACATCAACATCGACAGAACAGACTTTCTCATCGGGATACTCTCCGACAATGACTACGGGAAAGCTTTCATCTATCAGGGCCTGAAGCTCATCATCATGCTCTCTGGTTTCAAAAAGAATCAGTCCATCAATACTTTTTGTCCGGCTGAGGTTGAGAATAGCACTGCCGCCGGCTCCATCGGGGATTGTATCGACAAGAAGGCGAAGGTCATGCTTGCGGACAATCTTCGTGAGACCGCGCATGATCTGCAAAAGGAACGTATGTGATAGATGGCTCTCCAGACAGACCAGTCCTATATTCCGGGTTCGATTACTGGCGAGGGCTTTTCCAGCCGCATTAGGCACATAACCCAGTTCCCTAACAACTTTAAGGACTTTTTCTTTTGTCTTGTCGCTGATATTTTCCTTTGCTACATTATTCAGTACGTAAGAGACAGTAGCCCTGGACACTCCCGCCTTTTCAGCTACATCAAAGCTTGTTACCTTCTTCATCTTCTTTACCTTTATCTTATTTTATCTTAAATAGTATATTTTCAAACAATTTTGAATAGTATACTACGAGACTCCACTCAAATTAAGCTCTTTTGCAAAATGGCATGCCGAATAGTGACCGGGCTCCACTTCCTGTAAGGAGGGGCACTCTATACTGCATATAGCCTTTTTATGGGGGCACCTGGGGTGGAAGTAACATCCCTTTGGCGGATTGGCCGGATTGGGAACTTCTCCCTCAAGAACAATCCTTTTCATTTTGTTACGGGGATCCGGTTTGGGAACCGCCGACATCAACGCTTCTGTATAGGGATGTTTGGGCGTTGTGAAAAGATTGTCTGTATCGGTCATCTCCACAACTTTCCCCACATACATAACAGCAACCCTGTCACAGATATGCTCTACGACTGACAGGTCATGGGCCACAAAGATATAGGTCAGTCCGAATTGTTTCTGCAGATCTTCGAGCAGGTTGATTACCTGAGCTTGTACCGACACATCGAGAGCTGAAACCGCTTCGTCACAGACAATGAGTCTCGGATTGGTCGACAGAGCCCTGGCGATCCCTATTCTCTGTCTCTGCCCTCCTGAAAAAGCATGGGGGTATCGTTTGAGGTGCTTTACATTCAGTCCGACTACCTCCGCCAGTTCTTTTACCCGGCTGTCAATATCGAAACCAGCCTCCTGTTTACTCACTTTCAGAGGTTCGGCGATGATATCGTAGACAGTCATTCTGGGATCGAGAGATGAAAAAGGATCCTGGAAGATCATCTGAATGTCTTTTCTGGTACTTTTCAGATCCCGTCCTTTCAATTCAAGAAAATTGATCGTTTTTCCATCTTCTCTTTTGTATAGAACTTCGCCTTCGGTGGAGCTTATCCCACGGACGACACAACGTCCGAGAGTAGTTTTCCCACAGCCCGATTCTCCTACAAGACCGAGGGTTTCCCCCTGTCTGACAAAAAGATTAATATCATCTACGGCCTTAACATGGCCTTTAATTCCTCCGAAAAATCCCCCCTTGATGGGGAAATGTTTCTTCAGATTTTTAATTTCCAATAGTACATCAGTTGATTCCATCAAACCAGACTCTCCTTAAGCGTATTCTGCTCCTGTTCAAATGTTTCAAGTACCTCTTCGTACCGGAAGCAGCGAACCAGGTGTCCCGGTGTTATTTCCACAAGAGGCACATCATTAATATCACAGAGCCCTTCGATTTTTTCTGTACAACGGTCACAGAAACCGCATTGGGGATCGAGATCAAGAGGAACTGGTACAGTCCCTTCGATAGATTCCAGCCTTGTTTTTTTGTCCTTTCCAATTTTCGGAATCGATTTTAACAATCCCTTTGTGTAGGGATGGAGAGGATTGTAGAAAATTTCATCAGCCGAACCTTTTTCAACGATTTTTCCCAGGTACATAACCGCCACATCATCACACATCTCCGCAACGACACCGAGGTCGTGGGTAATGAAGAGGATAGCCATACCGAACTCTTTCTGGAGATTCTGCATAACCTCGAGCACCTGCGCCTGAATCGTGACATCGAGAGCTGTCGTCGGTTCATCGGCGATAAGCAGTCCCGGATTGCAGGACAGTGCCATGGCGATCATCATTCTCTGGCGCATCCCTCCGGAGAACTCATGGGGATATTCGTTTATCCTCTTTTCCGGATTGGCGATTCCCACTTTGCGCATCATCTCTATGGCAATTTTTTTTGCTTCTACAGGATCTTTTGTTCTGTGCAGGAGGATCGCCTCCATCAGCTGGTTTCCCATTGTGTAGTAAGAGGAGAAGCTGGTCATGGGCTCCTGGAAAATCATGGAAATATCTTTTCCTCTGATACCTCTGATAAAGGGACTGTCCTTGTCGGGCGCGACCATATCAACAGGTTTGGAATCTCCTTCATTATGGAGGAGAATTTCCCCTTTTATGAATCCCGGATCGGGAACAATTCTTAACAGAGCCTGTGATGTTACACTTTTCCCACAGCCCGATTCTCCGACCAGCCCGAGGGTTTTACCCTTCTCAAGAGAGAAGGAAACGCCGTCAACAGCCTTAAGAATGCCTTCTTCCAGTTTGAAATGGATCTTCAGGTCTTTTACTTCTAAATATTTATCTGCCATATAACATATCCTTACTCTTAAACCTATTTGTATGGATCTGCCGCATCACGCAGTCCGTCTCCGAGGAAGTTGAAACTGAGTACAGTCACGACAACAAAGAGGAGAGGGATCAGCAGCCACGGGTAGAGAGCCACATTCTGAATCTGTTGAGCCTCCTGAAGGAGAACACCCCAGCTTGTTGCGGGAGAACGGATTCCCAGCCCCAGGAAACTCAGTGAAGTTTCGGCAATGATCATCTGGGGAATGGCGAGAGTCATATTGATGATGATATAACTCATGAATCCTGGCACCATATGAGAGGCGATGATCCGGGTTGTGCTGCATCCGGCCACACGTGCCGCCATGATATAATCCTCTTCCTTCATGGACATGAACTTACTCCGGACAACTCTTGCCAGGGTGGTCCAGCCCAGAAATGATAGAATGATCGTGATGTAAAAATACATATGAACTACCG
>Ga0209692_10001725_pt1 | contig 27855 bp, 33 predicted proteins | sample tdDd472_FD_187129 | JGI IMG/M metagenome (GOLD analysis project Ga0209692, IMG submission 187129) | Marine sediment microbial communities from the Atlantic coast under amendment with organic carbon and nitrate - tdDd47.2 (SPAdes)... | ecosystem: Environmental > Aquatic > Marine > Coastal >... | reverse complement strand
TTGTTTGTGTGACAAACTTTACCGCCCAAAAGTTTCAGCTTTGTTGAAGAAATCCGAAGAATTTATTGCAGCGTGACCTCTTCGCGACCCTTTGCATGGCGATTTGCCAGAATTGCCGGTTGGGTGGATACTGGCAGCAACAACAAGGACGCCCGCCGGATCATCAGAAATCGGCTTAGCTCTGAGCAACAACACCACCTATTGATCCGACAACTTATAGCTGAGGCATTCATCAGGAGCGCCCCATGAAGAAGCTCGCTGGACTCGCATTAACCGCAGTTGTTATCTCTTTTCTCGCCGCCTGCTCCGGCGGTCAGGATGAAACACCCGACGAGGCTGCCGGCCAACAGAGCGACATCCGCGCCGTCAATCCTGTAGCGGATCAGGATGACTCGCTGGAAAACGCACCGGCAGACACCGTATTTACCAACGCACGAATCTACACCGTCGATGACGAAAACCCTTGGGCCGATGTCATCGCCATTCGTGGCAACAGCATTATTTATGTCGGTGACCCTGAAGGGGCGCGTCAATTTATTGGCGACGACACCACCGTTACTGATCTGCAAGGCAAGTTCATGATGCCCGGTATCGTCTCCGGTCATGAACACCCGTTACTGACATCTGCCGTTGCCTCCGCCCTGTTCATTCCGTTCCCGCAAGACAAAGAGGCGATACTCAACGCTGTGCGCGAGCACCTGCAGAGCAACAGGAATGGTCCGTTCTGGTCGTTCGGTGGCAACCGCGAAGGCACAGTTGAGATTTACCGGCAGGACATAGATGCCATCGTCAGCGACCGTCCGTTCCTGATGGTCGCCAACAGCGGTCATGGCGGCTGGTTGAATACCGCCGGCCTCAAGGCACTCGGGTTGATGAAAGACCGGGCTCAGGCTCCGGTTGATGGTTTCGAGATAGCCGCAGACGGCAAGCCAAGCGGCTTCTTGTCGACATCGGCAGCCACCATGTATGCGCTGAGTGGCCTGGACCTGATTCGCAAAGAAGACATCGTGCTTAACCTGCCGGCCACCATCGCGGACCACAACGCCTATGGCATTACAGCTGTGCTTGATGCCGGCCAGGGACCGGGCATGGAGGAAGCAGTCTGGACCGCCGCTGCGGAACTGGAAGCCGATGGCAACCTGAACCTGCGTATCTCCGCATCGGCGATGGCACAGCGCCCGATACATTTAGAAGGCGCCTTCGCCGCACTCAACAAATGGTCGCCGCAGTTCCAGTCTGAAATGTTCCGGGTCAACACTCTGAAGATTCACGGTGGTAGCCCCGACGGTCATTCTTCACCACTGCTCGCCCCCTATTCTGACCGCCCGGATTACTACGGCCCTGTGATCTTCCCCTATGACGTGCGCCTTGATGCGACGATGCGTGCTGTTGAAAAGGGCTACTACGTGCACACGCATGTCATGGGTGACAAAGCTATCCGCGAAGCACTGGATGCCTTCGAGGCTGTGCGAAATTCGGGAAACACAGAGGCGCGACTCAGCACAGGCCACTCGTCGATGGTGCACCCGGATGATGCCACTCGCTATGCCGAGAACGATGTCACGATTAACTGGATGCTTGCGGGCGGCGTATGCCAACCGGATCCGCTCAACATTGAACGCCTGGGGATCGAACGCATGGATTACTGGTGCGACCTGCGGGCAGTCGCAGATACCGGTGCAAGATTATCGATGAGTGCCGACGCACCGACGGCACCGCTGAATCCGATGCTGCAGATTGAGGTAGCGGTTTTGCAAAAAGGTCCGTTCCAGAGCATACCTCTGCATGACGGCACTAGAGGGCTGACTGTAGAGCAAGCGATCGAAGGTTACACGCTTGGCTCTGCTTACATCACCGGCTGGGAAGACATCATCGGTTCACTGGAAGCCGGCAAACGTGCCGATCTGGTCGTGCTTGATCAGAATCTGCTGGAAATCGATCCGTCGCAGATTCACAAGACCGATGTGCTGCTGACCATGGTGGACGGCAGAGTTGTCTTCACCGGCGAATCAGACGAAGACGATATGCCGACCGAACACAGCTACGACCCGCTAGGTGACCGGGACGACAGGGACTAGAACCCGGCTCCACCAACTGGGATCTGTTCCTGCGCGGCACCAACCTCGGTGATGAGGAAGCCAGAAAGAGCGCCTCTTTCATCGCAGCCTCCGCGCCGTTGCCCGGCCGCTCACTGCATGCCGGTGTTCGCCTGGCATTCTGATTGCCCCGTAAAAGAGTCTGCTAGAAAAACTCCTCCCGTCAGCTTTACTGTGCGGAGGGGCCTTCCTGGCGAACTCGCAGCGTAGAAAATAGTCGAAAGCCGCGTAAACTAAAGAAGGGGTTTAGACGAATAAATCACAAAGTCACCGCCCCGCTTCCGGACAAGGATTCGCGATGAATAGGATTTCACAGATTTCCATATCGGTTACCGCCACACTGAGTTGTATGTTTTTATCTGCGGGCGCCCAGGAAACCCGGCAACTGGGTTCGCATGAGCACGGTCGCACCGTATTGAATATCGCTGCTGAAGACAGCGCCGTATACATTGAACTCGAAGGCCCTGCGATGAACTTCGTGGGCTTTGAACACCGCCCTCATACCGATGAGCAGCAGGCACAAATCGATGCCGCCGTTGAAGGTCTCAAAGCCGGGCGGCTATTCACTTTTAATGACGCTACAGAATGCAGCCTGACGGCGGCAGATGCACGTCACAGCCTCGAAGAAGATGAAGACGGGCATGAAGACCATGACGATCACGATGATCATGACGAAGAGCATGCTGAAGACAGCGAGGCTGCCATACATTCAGAATTCATCGCTGAATACACTTTTGAATGCCGGAAGGCCGGTGAGTTGGAAATAGTGAAAGTCAGCCTGTTCGAACAATTCCCGCTGACCACGGTTGTAGAAGCCAGCTTCGTGGGCGATAGTTTCCAAACCTTTAAAGAATTAACGCCCAACGGCAACACCCTGCGCCTTAAGAATTAATGCAACCCCAGCCCGATCCCACAGCCAATCAAGCAAGCCCGGTCGTAGAAATACGAGACCTGGTGTTTGCGTGGCCAGGGCAGCAGCCCGTCATCGATATTCCCGCGTTCGATATAGCAGCGAGAGAAAAGGTGTTTCTGGAAGGCCCCAGCGGCTCGGGCAAGAGCACGCTGCTCGGCCTGGTCGGCGGCGTGCTTACCGCAGACTCAGGCTATATCGGCGTACTGGGTGCCGACCTTTCGGCCATGTCCACTGCGGCCCGCGACAAGCACCGCTCCGACTATGTCGGCTTCATCTTTCAGCTGTTCAATCTGCTGCCTTATCTCAGCGTCATCGAGAACGTGGTACTCCCGTGCCGCTTCTCCGACCGGCGACTGGCGCGTGCGGTGAGGCACTCCGGTTCTGCCGAGGCGGATGCGCAACGCTTGCTCGGGCATTTAGGCATCGGACCTGAACTTACCGGCAGGCCGGTGGTTGAGCTCAGCATTGGCCAGCAACAGCGTGTCGCTACTGCCAGAGCGTTAATCGGCGCGCCTGAACTGATCATCGCAGACGAACCGACATCAGCGCTGGACCATAACCTGCGCAAGCGATTCATCGACCTGTTGTTGAGTGAATGTGAGGCCACCGGCTCTGCAGTGCTGTTTGTCAGTCACGACCAGTCGTTGGGCCCGATGTTTGATAAACAGATTGCGCTCAGCGAACTAAACCGGGCTGGAGGCAGCAATGAATAGCTTCTCTACCGTATTCGGACTGGCCCGGCGCAGCCTGATGAACCGCAAGGCCACCGCGTTGCTCACGATTTTGTCTATCGCGATTAGTGTAGCTTTGCTGGTTGGCGTGGAACGGGTACGAACCGAGGCGCGTAACAGCTTCAACAACACTATTTCCGGCACCGACCTGATTGTTGGCGCACGCAGCGGTGACATCAACCTGCTGCTCTACTCCGTGTTCCGTATCGGTAACGCCACCAACAACGTGACCTGGGAAAGCTATCAGGATATCGCCAACAACCCCCGGGTTGAGTGGACCATCCCCATCTCGCTCGGCGACTCACATCGTGGCTTCCGGGTAATGGGTACCAATCACGACTACTTCAAACACTATCGCTTTGCCGGAAAAAGAAACCTTGAGTTTGCCGAAGGCGAACAGTTCAACGGCGTGTTTGAAACGGTGCTGGGTGCTGATGTAGCAGCGGAACTCGGTTACCAGATTGGTGATGAAATCGTCATCTCGCACGGCGCAGGTGTAACCAGCTTTGCAAATCATGACGACAAGCCATTCACCGTCACCGGCATCCTGAAAAAGACAGGCACTCCGGTAGACCGCACGGTTCATGTGAGCCTTGAAGGTATAGAGGCTATTCACATCGACTGGCAAAGCGGCGCCCGCATGCCCGGTCGTGGCATTACTGCCGAGCAGGCGCTGAAGATGGGCCTTCAGCCGGAAGCCCTGACTGCATTCATGGTAGGACTTAAGTCCCGCGCTGCTTCATTCCGGCTGCAACGGGAAATCAACGAGTATCAGGAAGAACCGCTGCTTGCGATTATTCCGGGTGTCACCCTGCAACAATTGTGGGAGCTTGTGCGCATGGCGGAGCTTGCGCTGCTTGCCGTAAGCATTTGCGTGGTTATTGCGGGTCTCATCGGTATGCTCACGTCTATTCTGATCAGCCTGAACGAGCGGCGTCGTGAAATGGCTATTCTGCGTGCCGTTGGTGCCCGGCCCTGGCACGTGCTGCTGTTGCTGGTCAGCGAAAGCGCCTTGCTGGCGGGTGCAGGTGCCGTTGCAGGCATGGCTATGATCGTTGCGGCAACAGCTTTGTTCGCGCAGGTACTGCAACAGCGCTTCGGCATCTTTATTGAAGTGCGCTGGCCCGGCACCTTTGAATGGGCTATTGCCGGCATCGTGGTAGTAGCAGCGATTATTGTCGGTTTGTGGCCGGCCTGGCGCGCTTATAGAAATGCGCTGGCTGACGGCCTGACCATTAGAGTTTAAAAGTACATTTGAGTGCGTACTGAGGAATTTTTATGCACCGTAGTTTGATTAAAACCTGTTTACTGATAATGCTGAGCGGCCTGGCTTTTGCAGCAAACGCCGATAAGCCGGAAGAACTGATGTGGGACAACATGGTTCCGCTCAAGGACAACGATTCGGATTCGATACTGTCTGATGTGATTGCCGACCCCGGTGCCTGGGACCAGCTCGACTTTCAACAGCCGGTAGCCGAACTGAACGGCAAGTACGTGAAGATTCCCGGCTTCGTCGTGCCGCTTGAGTCAGACGAAGGCGGACTACTCAGCGAATTCCTGCTGGTTCCCTACTTTGGCGCATGCATTCACTCACCACCGCCACCGCCTAATCAGATCGTCTACGTGACTTTCAAAGAACCGGTCATGATCGAGTCCATCTATGACCCGTTCTGGATTACCGGCACGCTGGAAACCAAACCGTTCATCAGTGATGTGGCCGATTCGGTCTATTCATTAAGTGGCAAACTCGTAGAAGAGTACGAGTACTAATTCACGTGTAATGCCGGACTACTAAGACTTCCGGCAAATCATGAAATTGCGGATATGGCCCACGGCCAGCACCGCGCCACCGGCTAAAGACAAAGCCAGATCCACCCAGTGCGGCGCATTGTCATGTGCCCACAACGCCCCCAACAGAAGCAACATCAGACCGGTCCCAACCAAAGCCAGCACGAGATTATCGCGGTGATTGCGTAAGGCGAGACCCACGGCGATTACGCTGGTCGGCAAAATCACCCACAGCAGCAACTCATGGAAGTGCTCATCCGCCAGCACCGTGGACCCCAGCAGCGGGAATAACACCAACACCAAAGGCAGCGCCAGACAATGAATGGCGCACACGGCAGAAATAATTACTGCGCCGGTATCGAAAACTGATTGAAGGTGCTTACTCATGCGGGGAACTCTACCAGTTGCCCATTATCTGCGAGGGATTTGCGAAGGCATTAAAAAGCCCCTGCCAGCATTCGCCGACAGGGGCTTTGGCATTAATCAGAAAGTGCTTACGGCTCGTAAGGCAGTGAAGAGTGATGCAGCACGATACGCAGCGTGCCTTCTTCATCTTTCTTGTAACCCCAGCTCTTATCTACTTTGGTTACGTTGCCGTCTTTGTCGGTGAAAGTGACCCAGCCCATCCACATGGCAACATCACCCTGAATGAATGACGCTGATGATTCGGACTCAACCTTGCGCCAGCTTTTCAGACCGAAGCCACCGTCGAGCGGGTATTCATCGTTGTGACCAACGAAGTAAGAAAGAGCGCCGTCACGCGTCGGACGGAAAGTCTGTTCACCACTGGCAAGCGTGGGTTTAAACAGCACCGGGCCGAGGTTGTAGCCATAAGCCGCATCCAACGCGCCATTGGCCAGTTCTGTGGCAGCCTCGATACCTGTTTCATCATAGGCTGTTGAAATTGCTACCAGCGCGTCGCCCCAGATCTTGCGGGCTTCAGCCAGTTCCTGTTCAGTAATTTGTGCGGTCATCTGAACCTCCAATTGTTTTAGTTAGGGGAGCAATAAATTCCATTAAACCTGTTGCCAATGTCTGGCAGCAATGACAGATGTCAACCATACCCCCTCTATGGCAAGGGCTTTTCAGCTGAACACAGCATGGAAAGCGGCAATCCGCTGGCTGGCATCAATCCCGCTTCGGCAGATCGTCACTCACGTCCATAATCCGCCGGCCATAGTAAAAATGGGATTTCGATTGCAGTTCCGCGGGTAACTCACCGCCATGCGACTTGCGAATGAGTAACTGGGAAACCACCCGCCAGTCCATACCATTGGTGTTGTACAAGACTTCGCCGCAGTTGCCGCAATAGATTTTCTTCATGTTCAGATGCGGGTGCTGGTATTCCACCAGACTGTCCGCGCCCGCCTTCACCGCCACCTGCTCAGGCATCCAGGCGGTGACTGAGTGATACGGCACATCAAGAAGCTCACGGCAGTCTCCACAGTGGCAGAATCCGCGAACCCGGGGTTCGCCGTTAAGCGCTAGCTTGACTGTTCCGCAGGTGCATTGGACTTGGTATTTAGCTGGCATCATCGAACTCCCCAGCGGTAGCCTGATTATCTGCGGGAAAGCAGGTCAGTTATTTGTAGCATATCCGGGGCTTGAGGTTCTGCCGGGAAGAGGGGTAAAAAAAAGCCCCGCTGATGCGGGGCTTTCTGAAGTTCTTTGTATCGTCGCTATCAAGCTTTCTGCTTGTATCCGTTAATACCAACAGACGGCCACCGCTTGCTTATGTTCAACAAAGTGATCAAAAAGGAAATGTGGTCTTAATCGAAGCTGTTTCGGCGGAAGCCGCTCTCGCTCGATTGTCGAACGTAGTCACTGAGGGCGTCGCTCCCGCACATCCATGTGCTCCGCGACACTAATACATCCATGTATGTCGGAACCAGTGTTTCTCTCCGCTACCGAACCCACCCGTTAAACGAAAAAGGCCAGCCCGATGGGCTGACCTTTTTCGTTTAAGAGTGGTGGCCTGGGGCGGAATCGAACCACCGACACGCGGATTTTCAATCCGCTGCTCTACCAACTGAGCTACCAGGCCAAATTGTCTTTGCCTTTAGCGAGTACGACGCGGATTTTAAGTGACGGCGGATTTGCGACAGTCAAAGACTGGCGGAAATCCAAAAGCCGGAACTTATGTCGGAAAAGCACTGCTTTTCCGACTCAAACCCGCTGCTATACCTCGTCGCTGCGCGACCCCGCTACCAGGCCAAATTGTCTTTGCCTTTAGCGAGTACGACGCGGATTCTCCAATCCGTGCTATACCTCGTCGCTGCGCGACCCCGCTACCAGACCAATCAAGGGCGGCAATTAAACCCGCAAGCCCCTCTGTAGTCAAGGAATCCGGCTAAATTGCGGGCCAAAGACACCCTTTAACGAGCTAAACCCTTATTCCGGCACAAATTCTGACGGTTTCGACGCACCGCCGGTGAAGAAGAACTTCTCCATCTCCTCTTCAAGGAACTTGCGGGCCTTGGGTTCGATGGGGGTCAGGCGATACTCATTGATCAGCATCGTCTGGTGTTTCAGCCACTCACCCCAGGCCTGCTTGGAGACGTTGTCGTAGATGCGCTGACCCAGCTCACCGGGGTACACAGTACGGTCCAGCCCTTCGGCTTCCTGATTCAAATAAACACATTGCACCATGCGACTCATAACTCTTCTCCAAATCTTTGCAGCAGCTTTTTCACGGGCGCTGCGAGGCCGACTTCGGCCGGGGCTGCGGTGTTATACCAGAGCCAACGGTCGCCATCCATGATTTTAGTATCTGGCACGACAGCATCCACACGCACCGGCTGCATCAGTAAATCGTAGTGGCTGAAGCTGTGCTTCACTGTATCCCACAGCAGCGTATCTTCCGGAGCACGACCGGTTACTTGCACGCACCAGTCATTTACCTCCGATTCGTTCTGCAACTCGGGGAAACTGTACAGCCCACCCCAGATACCACTGGCCGGGCGCTTCTCCAACAACACTGACTCGCCGTCTACCAGCATCGCCAGTACGGTTTCTTTTTGCGGCTTTACTTTTTTCGGTTTGCTGCCGGGAATCTCGTGTACACGACCGGATGCACAAGCATTGCACATCACCACTAGCGGGCAATCTTCACACTTCGGATTGCGACGGCTGCACAGCCCCGCGCCCAAATCCATAATCGCCTGCGTGTAATCGTTGCAGCGATCTTCGGGGGTGCAGGCATCCGCCAGCTCCCACAGTTCTTTTTGTATTGAGGTCTTACCCGGCCAACCGGTCACACCGAACACACGGGCAAGCACACGCTTGGCGTTACCGTCGAGGATCGGATAGCGCTGCTTACAGGCCAGCGAGAGAATTGCGCCTGCGGTAGAGCGGCCGATGCCCGGCAAAGCAACCAGATCGTCAAAGTTCTCGGGCATCCTGCCGTTGTGTAACTCAACCACCTGCTGCGCAGCCTTGTGCAGGTTGCGGGCACGACTGTAATAGCCCAGTCCGGTCCACAAATGCAGCACGGCGTCTTCGTCAGCCGCGGCCAGATCGGTGACCTCAGGAAACGCTTTCATGAACCGGTCGTAGTAACCGATAACGGTGCTTACCTGAGTCTGCTGCAACATGATCTCCGACACCCACACGCGATAAGGCGTCTGCTCCTGTTGCCAGGGCAGATCTTTGCGACCGTTGGCATCCCACCACGGCAGCAACAGTTCAGAAAATTGTGCGGTGACGCTCAGTTCACCATCTCCTCTATCTACATGTCTTCGATTATCCGGGCGACCCTTAAACCGTCTTTCTTCAGTTCGCGTTTAATCGCCCAGGTACCGATTACCGGAGGCACCCAGAAGTCGAACTCCACTTCGTGTTCGTAAATGACTTTCGTGACCACCCGCGTTACAGATTCGCCGGTGACGGTGCCTGCACTGATCCACCACTCTTCGCGCCCGAACACCACATCGCTCAACTCGGGGTCTGCATCAGCACGAATGTAATCGCTCGGCTGCAAGGTAAGTGTCAGTGTGCGCACCACCGTCTTGCAGAAGAACAGAATGCAGCCCTCAATATCGTTACGGGCTCTGGGCCTGCCATCTGCTGCAGGCTCCAGATACGCACTGTACTTAAAGCGCTGCGACCAGCTGCTGAAATTGTTGAAGTTGATCAACGCCCGGTAGACCTTGTCGGGTGGCGCGTCGATCAGTAGTTCCGCACGCACCAGCACCCGGCTGTCCTTCTTGCTGACATCCAGCACCGGTATCTCTGCCGCGTGCATGGCTGTCGCCAGCAGCAGACAGGCAATCAGAACAAATCGCGGATACTGTCGCGTAGCAACTCCTTCCTTTTGTCGCGATCACTCTTTTCTTCTTCCGGCGGCGCAAGCTGTGTGCCGTCATCAGGAGCAGTTTCCGTGGTGGTGTCTGTAGCAGCGGGCTCTTCTACACCGCCGTATTTTTTCAACAGACGGTCCTGCAGTTTCTTGGCTGCAAGCCCCGCAATTACTGCGGTGAGGTCAAACGTGATGGTGGGGTCATACATGTCGCCCTGCACTTTCACCGGCAAGGTCAGACCACGCAATTCCTCAAGGTTTTCACCATCGCCAAATTCGGGCGTACCGATCACCTTGGCATTCAGCTGATAGTCCACGGTTTCATTATTCAAATCAGCCTGACCCAGACCATTCACCCTCAGGAACGGCAGTTGCACCAACAACTCGCCCACATCCAAGACGCCATCGGTGATTACACCCCGGCCCAGCATCTCGGTGATGTCTGTTTTGGGATCCTCCGGTGCGGGTGGCGGCGGATCCCCCTGCAGCTTCGCCTTCTGGCTACGCAACTCGTACCAGATATCACGGCCTTTATAGACACCGTCGTTCAGATCGAAACTCAGGTCTCCGTTCAATCCGGCGATCAATTCGTCAACCGTGTCGCCCTCCGCCTGAGCCGTCAGTCCGGCCTCAAACAAACCGAAGATATTCTCTACATCGCTGGTGTCCCGCAGCAGATCGCCCACCTGTACGCCATTAATTGTCTGGCGTACTGCCAGCTTCGGCTTGGCACCGCGCACGTCCAGCTGCATGTCACCATTTAACTGACCGCTATACAGGGTTGCCTGCAAAGGGTTGATCCGAATGCGGCCATCTTTAGCGACTACCGTCATACTGGCATCCTGCATTCGTGCATCTGCAAACTTCAGTTCACCAATGCCTAACTTGCCCTGCATATCCAGAGTGCGCAGTGGCTCTACCGGCAAAGGCTCACTCTCTCTCGCGCCGGCTGCTGCGCCAGTGCCGGTATCATCTTCGATACCGGAGGCGATGTAACGGTCAAGATCGATGCTATCGATCTGCATCTCGGTACGAATGACCTGACGCTCGATACTATCGAGGCGCAACCAACCGTTCAGATTGGTGTCATCAACCACGGCATTCAGATTGGTCAATGCGAACTTGTCACTGCGGAACATCCACTCGCCGTTTAGCGACGTCGTCGCAAGCACATCAGGATCCGGTGTAGCGAACTCTGCCCCTATCGCATCCATCAGCTGTCTTGGCGAAAACTCATTGCTCTGGATGCGCCCGGAAAAGTCCGGACCTGCAGAAGTCACCGTGCCGGAAGCCGTCATCTGCAACTCCACAGGACCACTGACAACCGTGAAGGTCACGCCGTCGGCCAACAGTGAAGTGGCTCCGGTGCCGGCCCGCACCTTATCGCTGTTGAAACGCAATTCAGCTGAGCCACCCGGCAAACCGTCACCGGTCAGGATGAGGCTCAGTTCACTGTTGTCGAGAGCCACACTGCCCGCCTCCGGATCGACCAGCGGTCGCGCCTGTAACGAGAACTCCCCGTCAATGCTTTCAGCGAGACCGCTAATCGCAAAACCGGCGGCCAGATCAAACGGTGCGCCTAACTCCACCGGACCCGTTTTAGCATTCATGTCGGATATCAGAATGTCGGTATCTGCAGTCTCATCAATCCAGCGCATAGTGCCCCCGGTATAAGACAAGCCCGCAATAGACAGGTCAGGCAACGCAACTGAACCATCGTCATTGGCGGCAGCAGGCTGCGGTTCTGTATCGGCAGCAGGCAGATCAAACGCCCAGTTCACTTTGCCGTCCTGACGGGTGTACATGGTTACCTGAAGACCGTCCAAAGTGACTTCGCCCACCTTGATCTGCTGCTCAAGCAACAACGGCAAGACTTCAATACTGACTGCCGCAGAGCGAAAGCTCAGAAAGTCTTCGTCTGCAGCATCATCAAAATCATCTTTAGCGAAACCGCGCGGGTTACTGAGATGAGTCTGACCCACCTCGATTGCACAGCAGGGCAACACCGACAAACCCAGCTCGCCTTCAATGCGGAAGTCGCGCCCGGTCTGCTTTGAAACCAAAGTCTCGATGTCGCCTTTGTATTCATTGGGGTCAAAAAAGAACAGCACCGCAACGGAGACAGCTGCCATGAGCAGCAGCACCGTTCCGACCAGCCACAGGATCGTCTTCATCAGGGTTTTCATACTGCGTATTAGACCACCAGACGAGGCAGATTCTCTACCGCGTACTGCAGCTGACTACACCGGTCTTTCTATTCCGGATCGTGGCAAACGGCTTCGACGTTATTGCCGTCAGGGTCAAGGACGAATGCGCCGTAGTAGTTAGGGTGATATTCGGGGCGCAGACCCGGTTGACCGTTGTCGGTAGCACCAGCGGCCAAAGCGGCCTGATAGAAAGCATCAACGGCTGCACGGTTCTCCGCAGCAAATGCGATGTGCGCAGGAGCGGACGACTGACTGCTCAGATAAATCGTGAACTCGGGCTTTTTACCGCGACCGAAGCCCGTACTGTTTTCGCCCTCTTTCACCACGCCGTAGCCAAGCACGGCAACTGCTGCCGAATAGATACCCAGAGCGCGCTCATAAGAACTGACGGGCAGGCCAATGTGGTCAAGCATCGCAGTCACGTGAAAAAACCAGAAGGCTTACGAGAGCACGGCCGACAGATACAGGCCGAGGGCAACGAAAGCGAGAACGGTGCGCAGCAGATGCACGAAGCGCCAGCGCTGAAACACCTGCTTCATATGTTCGCCGTAGACATCGGTTTCGGTTTCCATAGCTTCGCGATCGTCAGTGACAACGAAGATGGAACTCAAGGGGAACATGACAACCAGAATAAGTGCGCCAATCAAAAAAGCACGCGGGCCGTTTTGCAACCAGGCATAGATACCCAGTGCGCTGCCGGTAAACACACAGCCGATCATGAACGGTGTGCCTTTGGTCGACAGCCAGTGATACCAGTAGAGAAGGTCTTTATTCTGCTCGGTATTGAAACCGGGACGCTCAACCAGCAAAAAGAACGCACAGCAGAGCGCCCAAATCGCCGCACAGATTGTAGCCAACCAACCCGTCACTATCCCGAAACCCCCGCTTCCAGATTCACATTCCCTAATGTTGCATCGAAGTGTAAAGGGATTCCGGGCGCTTGCCAGTAACGGGTTCGCAGAAAATCCGTCTGCCGAACCGGCCAGGTTCACTGTGTGGAACAGCTACAGTGCGCGTAAGTCTTTGAGATCCGGACAATTAGCGTCTTGAAGGCGCTGCGCAAGGCGCTCCATCGTCGCCGCATCGAACTGCATTTCATCCAGCGACAGCAGCAGACGGCTCAGCAGCTCCAGCAACTCGGCACGGCTTTCTGCCACGCCTGCGTTGCCGGCAAACAGATTTTCAAACCCGCTGTGCGGGTCGAGGATGGTGTCAGACACAAAAACGCTGATCGTGATGATGGCATCACGCAGCTGTCTTTCAGTAATAGACGCGGCAGAAATGGAGTGGGATGTTTCGGACATGGTTGAAATAGATGCCCGGTGAATGAATGTGCGACGAGACGAGCAGCCGCTTAAAGCTCAACCACCTTCATGCCGGCCTTCTCTGCGAGATAGCGCAGGAACTGGTTATTCTCATCAACGAGAATCACTTTGGCATCGATCGGTTTCTCTGTGAGCTCGAAGCCCATGATGACGATTTCTTCGCCTTCTTTGATCAGATGTGCAGCCGGACCGTTCATGCAGATTTCACCGGAGCCACGTTTGCCTTCGATAACATAGGTTTCCAGACGAGCGCCGCTGTTGCTGGCGATCAATACCTTTTCATTCAGCCACAGACCAACGCGCTCCATCAGATCTTTATCGATGGTGATGCTGCCTACGTAATCAGGGTCAGCCTGAGTTACGGTGGCTTTATGAATTTTGGAACTCATTACCCAGCGCACTGGTCGGTCTCCGCAATATCGTTTTAATAATGAACTATTAATAATTAACGACTGGAATCTGGCCAGGTTCCCTTAACGGGGGTTTGCCTGCGAACGACCGCTGCTTCTATCGGCGGTCCGTATCCGATTCAGTCTTTACCGCAACTCTTACACTCTGCATCCATAAGAGCTGACGGTTTGAACGCCCTGAATTCAGCATTCAGGTGGCGAGAAGGTGCGCAATCCTACCAGAAATCCCCGCCTTGTCATTGTCCCCGCACCGCTTTCGGCGCAATTCCTGCTTTAAGAAGACAACATAAAGCTAAATATAGGCGTAACAGCCGGAAAAACAAGGCAAATCAAGCACTAAATGCTGCGCACAATCAGCACCAGCGCTGCTGCTGCAGATGCGGCCAACACGGCCCAGCGGATGCTGCCCTTATCGAGACGCGCTGTCATGTGTTGCGACGCGACATACCCCAGTAAAAAGCCGGGCACCAACCACAGCGCCTTTTTCATCTCGGTCACACCGAACTCACCGAAAGCAGCAAGCACGATCAGAATCAGCGCCGATGCGAAGGTGTACAGGAATGCCAGTGTGCCGCGAATCGCCGGACCACTGGCGTGCTGATAAAGCACTGCAATTACCGGCGCGCCTATACCGGTGCTGGACCCCATCGCTCCGGCGGTTAAGCCGGCGAGAAAACCGGTCCGCCGGTTCAGCGGCAAGTGCAAAGACGATGCCGACAACGCCACGGCAATCAGAATAACGATGCCGAAGACGATGCCCAGTTTGTCGAAACCAACCTTGGCAAGTACCAGTGAGCCGATCATTGCGCCCGGCACAATGCCAACAAGAATGGCCGGCACGTTGCGGAAATCGATATGGTGCCGTTCGCGCCACATCATGATGGTGGACAAACTCATGCTCGCCATCACCGCGGGTCCGGGCAGAAACGACATATCAACCAGTGCCAACACCGGCACAAAAATGAAACCACCGCCGACACCCGTCAGTGTTTGCAACACCGACCCCAGCACGATGGCCAGCAATGCGGTGACGATGTCAGCTAGTTCCATCTGGATAAGGCCCGTCAGCTTTCGTCTGAACTCTGGCCGAAGCTGGCACCGCCACCATCGATATACGCCTGCTCAGCGGGCGTCGAGGTGCGGCCAAGAACAGTATTACGGTGAGGAAAGCGACCAAACTCTTCGATGATTTCCAGATGTTGGCGGGCAAAGTCGCAGCAACCTGCTGTGAGCTGCTGCCATTCCGGCGGCGCTGCTTCAGTGACTGCCTCGTAAAGCTTAATACCGTCGCGCTGACGCTCAATGTCCTCAACGTGCTGGTACGGCATCAGAAAGAACACCTGCTCTATGGGTGATAACTCGTCCAGATACCCCATCTTCACGCCAACGATGGTAAGCCCGAGGGCCAATGCATCGAAATCAAACGCCATCGCCTTACCGCGATAAACATTGCGCGGAAACTGATCAAGCAGAATGATCAGCGACAAACACTCCCGGGCATTACGCCCCCAATGAGAGTAATCACCATCTGCGGCCGGCTGAATGTGGGCAGCAAACTTCGCCCTTACCTCTGCATCGGTTGCATCACTTCCCTGAAACCAGAAACTCATGCGCTCCGCCGAGGCTCTTGCGTCGTTCTCTGTGCCGGCAAACCAGTAACTGTGTACATCATCCGGTGACAATTCCGGAGAAACCTTGTCGTCACTCACTTCACTGCTCCAATGATCATGTGGCCGATGGCATGTCTGACTGCGTGGCCAACAGGCCGTTCTCAAAACGACCGTGCAGAAGGAAGTGCAAAACCTCTTCCTGCACATCGTCAATATTCATAATGAAGGTATGCGTGTGCGGCATCACGATAAAGTCTGTCATGCCGCTTACTTTAGTCGACTCAACTGTAACCTTGCCGTCATCCTGACCAGGCAGCATCCCTGAATAAACAGGATTTAGCGAAGCATCGCCGGCTATCACGCCCAGCTCAAACTGCACCGCCGGCAAGTTTCGCGGAATGCTGTCCGGATCTGTGCCCAACTGCTTACCTGCCGGACCGTTCAGCAGCTCAAACCCCGGCACATCGCCCAACTTGTCGACCAGTTCCGACCCCTGATTCGGCGGAGCCAGCATCACGGCGCGACCGATCTTTGCCACGGCCTGGTTATCGGCGAACGCCCAGTAACGCAGCAGAATGCCGCCCATAGAATGCGTGACGAAGTGCACCGGCTCTTTGGTACTGCACTGAGCAACGGCTTGTGACACATGCACGACAGCCAGTTCTTCAACGGGGAAATCAGTCGACGGATAACTGTAGTTCACCACCTTGAACCCCTGCCCGGCGAGAAACTCTTCCATGTCGATCATCGCGTTGCTGCTGCGGGCCAGCCCGTGCAGCAACACCACGCACTGCCCGTTTGCTTCGGCGCTCGCGCTAACTGCAGGCGCAAAAAACCCGCTGAAGGCTACGACAATCAGCGGGCATAAAACTGTTCGCAAACATAATGACATCTGCCGGCCGGGATTCAGCAGCAAGCCGGCTTAAAAGACGCAGTTTTTCGCGTAGTCGCTTGCTTCGTTAGCGGTCCAGTCACCCTTCGGCTTCTCTTCCATCTTTTTGCACCAGGCTTCGGAGCCCACCGGCGCACAGGCAGTCAGCGATGCTGCTGCGAACATAAAAGAAACCAGTAAAGTTTTCGTTAAGGTGTTCATGAAATACCCCGAAAGATTTAAGTCGAAAAAATATCTTACATCCAACGCACGATGGCATATATACCCAGCATCGTAAACGCCAGCGCCATTTTGAAGGCAGTGCCAAGAAGCAGTCCGATGGTTGCTCCGTAGCCGGCGCGGCTGGCATCGTCCAGATTCTTATCGTCGAGCGAAAACTCGGCGATCATTGCACCGACAAACGGACCAACGATGACGCCGACCAAGCCAAAGAAGATGCCGACGATAGCCCCGAGTGCAGCGCCGAGCATGGCGCGGTTGGAAGCCCCGTATTTCTGCGCCCCCATCGCCCCTGCGACAAAATCAACGACATAGGTCAGCACGGCCAGTATCGCCAGCGCAGTGAGCGTCCAGAAACCCACGTACTCAAAATTTTCCCACCACGACGCCAGAAACAGTCCGCCGAACAACAGCGGTGCGCCCGGGATGGCGGGCAACAGCAAGCCGGCCACACCTGCCAACACCAGTAGCAGCGATGCTGCATAGATCAGTATGTCTGCTGTCATGAACCTAGTTTCCCGCCGACGCCGGACTATCTTTAATGAGGGCCAGCTTATCCCTTCGGCCCAGTTGCTTGATCGCCCACTCACGGCTCTGCGCGGCAGACCTGTCTGCCGCACGCTCTTTCCAGACCATCTCCACAGGCAGGCGTGCCCGGGTGTAACGCGCACCTTTGCCCGCGTTGTGCGTGGTCAGCCTGCCGTCCGGGTCGTTTGTGACACCGGTGTACAGACTGTCATCTGCACACCGCAGGATGTAGACCCACCAAACTGATGAAGATTCCGTCATTACTGATCCTGTCATTACTTGTATAGTAGTGCCCCCGTCAGGCATTACCAGCACTCACTCCACCCGTTTTTTCTATAGCGCTCTGCACATGTCTTTATTAAGACTCGATGAAATCTCGCTCGAATTCGGCGACCAGCCTTTGCTGGAATCGGCATCGCTGTCGATTGAGCCGAATGAACGTGTATGTCTGATCGGTCGCAACGGTGCCGGCAAGACTTCGTTACTGAAGCTCATCACCGGGCAGATCCAGCCCGATGCCGGTGAAGTGCAGTACATGGGCGACATCCGTATTGCCAAGCTGGAACAAAACCTTCCGGAAGCCGTTGATCAGAAAGTGCGCGACGTTGTCGAAAGCGGATTAACCGACCTGCGCGCCCTGCTCGATGAGTACAACGAACTGTCGAACAAAGAGCTCGACAAACACGGCATGACGGACCTCGAAGAACTGCAACGCAAGATCGATGTGCAGCAGGGCTGGGACATCGACACCCGCGTCGACACCATCCTTACTGATCTTAAATTGCCCGCTGACAAAACCATGTCGCAGCTGTCGGGCGGCTGGCGTCGTCGCGTTGCATTGGGCAAAGCGCTGATCAGCAAACCCGAATTATTGTTGCTTGATGAACCGACCAACCATCTCGACATCGACACCATCGAGTGGCTGGAGAAAACAGTGCGCGGCTTCCGCGGCAGTGTGTTGTTCATCACCCATGACCGCGCCTTCCTGCAGAACCTCGCCACACGTATCGTCGAGATCGACCGCGGCAAGCTGGTCAGCTGGCCCGGCGATTTCGCCAATTACCTTGTCCGCAAAGAGAAAGCGCTGGAAGACGAAGCCACCGCCAATGCGCGGTTCGACAAGAAGCTGGCCGAAGAAGAGGCGTGGTTCCGGCAGGGCGTAAAAGCCCGTCGCAAACGCAACGAAGGGCGCAAGCGCGCCCTGATGGGCATGCGCCAGGAGTTCGCCGGGCGCCGCAAAGTGCAGAATCAGGCACACATCTCAATTGATCAGGGCGACACGTCCGGTCGCAAAGTCATCCGGGCCAAAGGCATTCATTACAGCTATCCAGGCAGCGACGAAGAACTGATCAGCGGTCTCACACTGCAAATCATGCGCGGCGACCGCATCGGTCTGGTCGGCAACAACGGTGTGGGCAAGAGCACCTTGCTGAGGGTACTGCTGGGCGAACTGGAACCCCAGCAAGGCGTGGTCAAGCTGGGTACAAATCTGGAGCTGGGCTACTTCGACCAGCTACGTAGCGATCTTGATCTTGAGAAAAGCGTCGCAGCGAACATTTCAGACAAAAGCGACTACATCACGGTCAATGGTAAACAACGCCACATCATTGGTTACCTGAAAGGCTTCCTGTTCAGCCCGAAGCGTTCGATAACGCCCGTGAAAGCGCTGTCCGGCGGTGAGCGCAATCGCCTGCTGCTGGCCAAGCTGTTCACGAAGCCCACCAATCTGCTGATTCTCGACGAACCGACGAATGACCTCGATGTGGAGACACTGGAGGTACTGGAAGAACGACTGACCGAGTACGCCGGCACATTGATTGTCGTCAGCCATGACCGTGAGTTCCTCGACAACACCGTGACCAGCATTCTGGTGTTTGAAGAAGGCCACAGGATCGAGCAGTACGTCGGTGGTTACAGTGACTGGCTGCGTCACGGTCGTCATCTTGAAGTGGCCGACACGCAGGAAAAAGCTGCGGCAGCCGCTGCACGCAAGGAACAGGCCGCGAAAAACAAGCCGAACAAGCTCACTTATAAAGAGCAAAAAGAACTGGAAGACCTGCCGGACAAGATTTCAAAACTGGAAGACGGCGTCAAAGCCGTCGAACAGGAAATGGCAGAACCGGACTTCTACAGCCGCGATTACGAAGAAGTCGGTGCTGCCACCGAAAAACTAGAGGGTCTTAATGCCGAGCTGGAGTCAGCTACGGAACGCTGGCTGGAACTGGAAGAACGTCAGGAACAGTTACGGGCTGCGAAGCAGGGTCGCTAACGTCTGCAGCAATCGCCGGCATCAATCAATAGTGTGGCGGCTTCTCATCAATAACCGCGCCCGCTTCCTGCCGCTCGGATAATGCCTGCAGGCGACCGATCATTTCTTTAACCAGTGCTTCCAGACGCTCCATGCGTTGCGTCTGCTCAAACATTTCATCGCTGAGCTCCTGCACCGTCAGTTCATGATGCGTTAGACGCTCTTCCAACTGTTGCAATCTGTCTGCATCGCTCATGTTTCATTCCTTATCCTTGCGGTGCCATACCAACAGATGATTGTTGGCCGGCATCTCAAAATCCATTTCCAGTATATAACCGGCTGCCTCTGCCAATTCATCGACGGCGTCGAAATCGCGGATACCGCTTAACGGGTCACGCTGTTTCAACGACTGGTCGAAAGCGGCATTGCTGTCGCTGGTGTACCCGCCGTTGTAGTTAAACGGCCCGTAGACAATCAGCTGCTGCGGTAAGTGAGCAAGAGTCTGCAGGCCGGCAAATAACTGCTGCACGTTTTCCCACGACATGATGTGCAGCGTGTTCGCTGTGTACAAAGCATCAAAACTTTCTGCGGGCCAGCTGTCCGCCGATACTTCGAGCTGCACTGGTGGCAACACGTTAGCAATCTGATGATGGGCAAGGTTGGACGACAGACCGGGCAAATAAACCGCCTGATCACTGGTCTGCCAGACCACTTGCGGCAAGGCGCGGGCAAAGAAACACCCGTGCTGACCGGTACCACTGCCAATCTCCAGCACCCGCCCGCCTTCGGCCAGCAGCACTTTGAGCCGGGTCAGTATGGGCTCCTGATTTCGCTCACAACTGGGCGAGTAGCCACCGGGCCAATCCGAACCTGAAGAGCCAGTCGAGCCGATCAAAGCGCTTCCGCTATGGCGTCATCCACCCAGACAGCAAACGACTCCCAGTAACCGGGCTTACCGCCACAGGCGTTGTTGATGTCGATGGTCAGCACATCGTCTTCGAATGCAAAACCCGGCTCCTCACGGGCACGGGTAATAATGCCGGTGGGTGTTTTGTAGACGTCGTAAATTTTTGTGGTGTCGATCGCCTGAAAGGTTGAACTGCCGTAAGACGCATCGGCTAGCACGTTAAACCTGCCCATACCCGCCGAGAGATCAACCAGGTCGACAGCGGTATCACCGCCCAGGTCATGCGACAAACCGCCTTCGTTGTTCTCCATATCAATATCGCTGTAACGGCCTTCGATACGGTCGAGCTTGTATTGAGAGTTGGCGCCCAAAGCAGTCGCCCAGTTCTTCCATTTCAAAAAGCGGGCATCCAGCCGCCACTGATCGCCCTCAATCTCGAACGCCAGCACGTCACAGAAATCGCCCGACGAAAGATTCACCAGATAACGGTGTTCATCCAACTGCTCAAAGCTCAGCTCGGCGATCAACGTCTCATCGGTCAGGTTTGAGTAGGTGTAGTAGCTGGCGGACAGCAGTGCGACGGGTGCCGTCAAAACAATGACCGGAGTAGCCAGCATCCGGGTGAAACTGAAACGCCGGCGGCGCACCCGGTTCTTCGTCGAATGATTTCTGGCCAATGAATCTGCTCCTGCCTGTGCTGCGGCTCACCCGTCGGTGACAGGTTCATGTTAATGCAGGGCCGCACGCAATGTACGCGGAATATTCTGTATGATGCAGCAATTATGAGCTTTGACCCAAACACCGATGAACTTTACCGCGGCATCTTCAGCGATGCTCCGGTACGCGAACTGGCAGCGGGTGAAACACTGATTCACGCGGGCGATGAAGCCAAGCAGGTGTTTACCGTGCTATCAGGCTGCCTGATGGTGAGCAGGGTTGGCCGGGACGGTCGTCGTCAGGTGCTGAGTTTCGGATTTAAAGATCATTTCGTCGGCCTGACCACCACCAACAGTTACTTTTTCACCGTCGAAGCTGTTACTCCGGTCAAAGTGGCCTGGCGCTCCCGGGAACACATGGAGACGTATCTGACTCAGGCCCCGGAAGCCGAGAAGAACTTCCGCGAGATGCTGTTCCGCGTGCTCGAGAGCTCGCTCGATCAGGTATACAGCCTGGGGCAGCGCACCGCAGTCGAACGCCTGGCCGTATTCATCCTGTATCTGCGGCGACAGTACAAAATCGCAAACAGCATGGAATCCGGACCGGATTCTGTTGAACTGCCGATGTCCCGGCAGGACATCGCCGACTTTCTGGGGCTCAAAAAAGAGACTGTCAGCCGCAGTTTTACGGCACTTGATGACAAGGGCCTGATCAGCCGCCCCGACTCCCATAGCGTTGAAATCCTTAATATTGAAGCACTTCGCGAGCTGGCCGGCATCACCGACTTCGCCTCTCCGTTTAGACTGGTTTCACCGGTCTGAAGCCCCCTCACAACCTCCGCCCTGCACCTGCAGACCCCGAACCCTTTATGCGGGGCGACTTTGACCTTATACTTGCGCGTCCGGAGAGCCCTGTTGTTCCTGTTGCCACCTAAATATGTGGCAATACGACACGCGGCTACCTAACCAGTTTATTTAGCAACAACCGTATTTCGAGTGGAGCCAGCCTTGAGCACCGAAGAAAGCAAACATGACCAACAGTTTTACGACCGGTTCATTATCATTCTCGGCATCCTAATTGGTGTCGCAGTATTTCTGTTCGTTATTGCACGCTGGATTGGCGTTTCAGAACTGAATGCCAACAACCAGAGCGACCCGATGTTTCAGGACGCGATTCAGGAACGCATTCAGCCTGTCGCCCGCGTAGCTATCGCCGGCGAAGACTTCGTTGAAGAAGAAGTCATCGAAGTTGAAGCTGTGAAAGAAGTAATGACCGGCCCGCAGGTTTACAACGCCATTTGCGGTTCCTGCCACGGTGCCGGCGTTGCCGGTGCACCAAAAACCGGTGACTCAGGTGCATGGTCTGCCCGCGTAGCTGCCGGTCGTGACAAGCTGAACGCTAATGCAATTAACGGCTTCCAGGGTCCTGCCGGTTTCATGCCTGCCAAAGGTGGCATGACCAACCTGTCTGACGACGAAGTCATCGCCGCTGTTCAGTACATGCTCGATCAACTTTGATCGGCATCTAAAAAGATCAGCTTTGATCCGCAGAGATCAAGATCAACTTTGATCGGTATCTAAAAAGATCAACTTTGATCGGCAGCTCAGACCGCACGGTCTGACAAAGCTCTGAAACTAAGCGCCTCGGCAATTGCCGGGGCGTTTGTTTTTTCAGCCTCTGAATTTTCTTCAGACAGATCCTGAATGGTCCTCGCCACGCGCAGGATGCGGTCGCAAGCCCTGAACGACAACGCATACTTTGCAGCCGCCTTCTCGAGCATCCGGCCAGCCGCCCGGTCCGGCATACAGAACCGGCGCACCTGCGCCGCATCAAGTCTGGCGTTAAGCACACCAGCTCGCTTTAACTGCAGTGCCCGGCAACGCTCAACCTGCTTCAACATGAAATCAGATTCACTCGCCTGACCGGCCGCTCTGTCTTCAGCCACATCTGCCGTCAACAATGTCACCGGCGGGCGCGACAACGTCAGCGACATATCGATACGGTCGAGCAACGGACCCGATACCCGGCTTTGATAACGAGCGATCTGATCACGCGTGCAGCGACACTCAATCACCGGGTCTCCCTGATAACCGCAGGGGCACGGATTCATCGCCGCGATTAACTGAAAGTCGGCAGGGAACTCGGCACTGGTACCCGCACGCGAAATGGTAATGCGACGGGTCTCCAGCGGTTCACGCAAAGCATCCAGCACCGTACGCTGAAACTCCGGTAACTCGTCGAGAAACAACACACCGTTATGGGCGAGTGAAATTTCTCCCGGCTTGGGTTTCGCGGAGCCACCCACCAGTGCCGGTGCTGATGAACTGTGATGCGGTGAACGGAACGGCCGTTGCCGCCACAGCAACAACCTGCGCCCGGCTAAGGAATAAAGCGAGGCCGTTGCCAAAGACTCATCGTCACTTAACAGTGGCAACAATCCGGCGAAACGCTGTGCGAGCATGCTCTTGCCGGTGCCGGGCGGACCGCTCATCAGTACATTGTGACCACCTGCAGCCGCCACCAGTAAGGCACGTTTCGCCAGCGGCTGACCGACCACATCGGCCATATCACCAAATGCATCCGCCGGGTGCTGCAAGGGTTCATCGTTGGCAACGGTGGTTCCGTGGTCGACTTCATCAAGGTCGGCCACCCCGTGCAGATAACGCACCACATCGGTCAGATGATTGGCTGACTTGATGCCGGGAGATACACCTGTGGATTGCAGGACAGCCAGCGTATCGCGGCTGCAATCAGGCACGACGGGCGATGAGCCGTCTTCCAGTGTTTTCTGTGCGGTAACCAACAACGCAGGCACGTCCCGGAGATCCCCGGACAAACCCAGCTCACCAAAGAACTCATGCTTTGCCAGCTTTTCCTCAGGCACCTGACCGGAGGCAGCGAGAATACCGAGGGCAATAGGTAAATCGAAACGGCTGCCCGACTTGGGCAGATCGGCCGGTGCAAGGCTGACAACAATGCGTCCGTCGGGCACTTCCAGCCCGCTGCTGCGAATAGCGGCACACACCCGGTCGCGGCTTTCCTTTACCGCAGTTTCAACCAGACCGGACACAGACAGCGACGGCAAACCCGCTGATACATGAACTTCGACAATAACCGGCGTGGCATCGATGCCATCCTGAGAGCGGGTGCGGACCGTTGCGAGCTTCGAAGCCATGCTTTTGCTTCTATCAACAACAGCGCGACATGTTCTGGCTGCTGCTTAACTCATTTCCTGTTCCAGCTCCGCCAGCTGCTTCTCAAGCTGCTCCAGCTTCTCGCGGGTGCGGGCGAGCACCTTGCGCTGTACGTCGAACTCTTCGCGGGTCACCAGATCCATTTTAGCCAGCGCCGCCTGCAGCACCCCGCGGAAATTACGCTCCAGATCATCCTTCAGCCCGGCAGCACCGGAAGGCACAGCCTCAGGAATAGCGTCTGCCAGCTTGCCTGCCAGATTACCGGCGAGATTGTCGATTGTTTCTTTGTCCACGGATTACCTACTTATCTTGTGTCTGTATGTATATGCCTGCTTGCCGCAGGTGAGCGGTCGCCGGAGCCGTTACGTATCAACACGTGCATCAACACCGTGCATCAACACCGTGCAACCGCACCAAAGTTGTGCAAATCAAACCCGTTCTAACACCCGGACATTGCTGTTTCGGTGCACTCATTTGACCGCCCGCGCTTAACTCTCTGTATCTAAAGAGAAACCGTTTTTTGGCACGGATTCTGCTTTATAGCGAGCGACCAAATCATCGTCCCACCTTAATGAACGGGACACAACTTCCATTTTTAGGGGAAATTTAATGAAACGCTCTATTCTGGCTATTGCGGCAGCCAGCACTCTAACCGGTATCTTCTCAGCACCTGCAAACGCAGTCGAGCTGACCGGTAACGCCGGCTTCGTAACCAACTACATCTGGCGTGGTGCCGACCAGTCGAACGGCAAAGCTGCCGCTCAGGGTGGTCTGGACTTCGGCGCCGGTGACGGCGCTGTGCAGTTTTACGCAGGCACCTGGCTGTCTACCGTCGAGTATGAATTCCTCGACCTGGACGACACCGACAGCATCAGTGGTATGGAAGTCGATCTCTATGCCGGGATCAACGGTGACATCGGTGACTTCGGTTGGGCTCTCGGCGCAACCCTCATCACCTATACCGACAATGTGAACCCGGACTACTTCGAAGGCAACATCGCCCTCGGTTACAAGTGGTTCTCATTCGACACAGCGATCGGTCGCTACGACAACCCGGGTCTTGAACAGGACTACGTCTGGGCTGCGCTCACCGCTTCACACAACGGCTTCTTTGGCACCATCGGTTACACCGAATGGGACAACAAAGACGAGATCGTCCAGGGCGCCCTGGGTGACGGCGGTTACGGTGAACTGGGTTATGCCAGCACGCTCGAATGGGAAGGCAAAGAACTGTTCGACTACTCAATTTCCTACATCTATTCCGAGGCCGACAACCTGACGGCTAATCAGCCGCGCAACAAAATCATCTTCGGTATCACGAAGAACTTCGGAATCGTTGACTAATTAAGCAAGCGCGGCAGCGCGTCCGTCGGGGGCGCGTTGTCATGCTCTTGAATTCAACCCGCATAACGGGAGAGAAAAATGAAACTGATCACTGCAATCATCAAGCCATTCAAGCTCGACGACGTGCGCCAGGCTGTTGCCGACATTGGCGTGCAGGGCATCACGGCTACTGAAGTTAAAGGCTTCGGCCGTCAGCGCGGTCACACCGAGTTGTACCGCGGCGCTGAATACGTCGTTGATTTCCTGCCCAAGACCAAAGTCGAACTCGCTGTTGAAGACGACGTAGTCGAGCAGGTTATCGAAGCCATCGTGAACACCGCCCGCACCGGCAAGATCGGCGACGGCAAAGTGTTTGTTACCAACCTCGAAGAAGTTATTCGTATCCGCACCGGCGAGACCGGCGGCGAAGCGATCTAACTGACACCATCAAAGGAGATTCAAGATGGATCAAGTTACTGAACTGAGTTACGCGCTGGATACGTTCTACTTCCTCGTATGCGGTGCGCTCGTAATGTGGATGGCTGCCGGCTTCACCATGCTGGAATCCGGCCTGGTCCGCGCCAAAAACACCACTGAAATTCTGACCAAAAACGTCGGCCTGTATTCCATTGCCTGCATCATGTACATGGTGTCCGGCTACGGCATCATGTACGGCGACGGCACCGGCATCGTTCCGCAGCTCAGCGGCCTGTTGCTGACCAATGCCGACAACACGGCTGCTGAAGTTATCGCCAGCGGCGGCGACACCTACTACTCAAACCTGTCGGACTTCTTCTTCCAGGTTGTGTTTGTTGCTACCGCCATGTCGATCGTTTCAGGTGCGGTTGCCGAGCGCATGAAGCTCTGGTCGTTCTTCCTGTTCGCAGTCGTCCTCACCGGCTTCATCTATCCGGTACAGGGTTACTGGAAATGGGGTGGCGGTTTCCTCGATGCCAACGGTTTCCTCGACTTCGCAGGTTCGGGTGTTGTGCACATGTGTGGTGCTGCAGCTGCTCTCGCCGGCGTCATCCTGCTGGGTGCGCGTAAAGGCAAATACGGCAAAGACGGCAGCATCCGCGCTATTCCGGGTGCCAACCTACCGCTGGCTGCCCTGGGCACACTGATTCTGTGGCTGGGTTGGTTCGGTTTCAACGGCGGTTCTGAACTGGTCATTTCCAACGTTGCTGAAGCCAACGCTGTCGCACTGATCTTCGTGAACACCAACATGGCTGCTGCCGGTGGCCTGGTTGCCGCTCTGTTGCTGTCACGTTTGTGGTTCGGCAAGTCTGACCTGACGATGGCACTTAACGGCGCACTCGCCGGTCTGGTAGCGATTACTGCCGAACCGCTGACACCTGCGCCGCTGGCTGCTACCGGTATCGGTATCGTCGGTGGCCTGCTGGTTGTCGGTTCAATTGTGCTGCTCGACAAGATCTTCAAGATTGACGATCCTGTCGGTGCGATTTCCGTACACGGTGTTGTCGGTATCTGGGGTCTGCTGGCAGTTCCCCTGACCAACCCCGATGCTACTCTCGGCGCTCAGCTGATGGGTATCGGCGTGATCTTCGCCTGGGTGTTCGTTACCAGCTTCATCGTCTGGTTCATCCTGAAGATGACCATCGGCATCCGCGTGCCGGAAGAAGAAGAGTACGAAGGTTCCGACATCCACGAATGTGGTCTCGAGGCCTATCCTGAATTCACCCGGGGTACCAATTAGGGTGACACCCAACTAGATTGACAGTCTCTAGTTGAGCCGCAGCGGGCAACCGCTGCGGCTTTTTTTATTGCTGCGCGGTGACCGGCAACTGCGGCCGGGCCAGCCCTGATGCGGCAATACAGCAGAAAAAGCGCCAATATAGTTGCTGCTCAGTGCTGCAGCGTGACGCGAGTCACCTTTTTAGGCGGCTGAAACCGGATAATCTAAGACTATAGTTATCAACATAAGCAGCTACTTCCCCTGCGGGTGAGCTATGACACACATCAAACAACTAACCGGTCTTCTGATACCGACCCTGCTGGTCGCGATTCTTAGCGGAACTGCGGCACAGGCTCAGACCATCTATGAATGGCAGGACGACAACGGTGAGCGTCATTACTCAGACACGCCGCCCGATGATGGCGACGTTGCTATCAGCGGCATGGAAGTCACACGCACAGACAACGAAGCGGTGCGTACACAACTGGCCGAAAAACGAGAGGCACAACTCGAAGCAGCTGACGCAGCCTCCAAACAGGCAGAAATCGACTCGGCTGGCAGCGAGAAAGAAAAACGGGTACTCGAGAAGCGTCAGGAAAACTGCACGCTTGCCAAACAGACAGCCGATAACTACAGCCGCATGCGTCGTATCTACCGGCAGACAGACGACGGCGAAATCGAATGGCTGGATGTCGACGAGCAGCGCGAGAAAGCGCAGGAACAAGTCGACAAGTGGTGTGACTAATATCGCCCGGGTCGTCCACCTGATTTCGCTGTAAAGCTCCGTAACACCCCTTCTATCCCCTGCACCGAT
>Ga0209692_10001723_pt1 | contig 27880 bp, 26 predicted proteins | sample tdDd472_FD_187129 | JGI IMG/M metagenome (GOLD analysis project Ga0209692, IMG submission 187129) | Marine sediment microbial communities from the Atlantic coast under amendment with organic carbon and nitrate - tdDd47.2 (SPAdes)... | ecosystem: Environmental > Aquatic > Marine > Coastal >... | reverse complement strand
GTGGTTATGTAACTGTTTTAGTACGTGGCGAAACTGGTGCGGTAAACGCTGCAGTTCGTGCAGGTGCTGATGCTTGTGAGCGTGTTGGTGACGGTCTTGTTGCTGCGCACATCATTGCACGCCCACATAAAGAAGTTGAGCCGGTTCTTCCTACAGGTAAGTAATTCCTGCTAAAACCGGCATTAACGTTTTATTTAAACTGTAACTTAATACTCTAGAGGAGAGCGGACATGGCCAATGAGAATTACGGTATTGCTCTGGGAATGATTGAAACACGTGGCTTAGTACCTGCGATTGAAGCAGCTGATGCGATGACCAAAGCAGCAGAAGTACGTATGATCGGACGTGAGTTTGTAGGCGGCGGTTATGTAACTGTTTTAGTACGTGGCGAAACTGGTGCGGTAAACGCTGCAGTTCGTGCAGGTGCTGACGCATGTGAGCGTGTTGGTGACGGTCTTGTTGCTGCACACATCATTGCACGTCCACACAAAGAAGTTGAGCCAGTTCTTCCAACTGGTGGTGCTGCATAATCAATCGATAGTCGATTGATATTTTCTTGTAAAGGAGAAAACAATGGCCCAAGAAACCTACGGCATTGCTTTAGGCATGATCGAAACCCGCGGTCTAGTCCCCGCGATTGAAGCAGCTGATGCAATGACCAAGGCGGCGGAAGTGCGTCTGGTTGGACGAGTATTCGTTGGCGGTGGATACGTAACCGTTCTAGTGCGTGGTGAAACAGGTGCGGTAAACGCAGCTGTGCGCGCCGGTGCCGATGCGTGTGAACGCGTAGGTGACGGCCTGGTAGCAGCACATATCATTGCTCGTCCACACAATGAAGTTGAAGCTGTATTGAAAGGTGGCGACGAAGATAGAAGTCGCGCTCTTTAAAACAGACCAATCTAGATTGTAGTGATGCTATACGCGAAATCAGATCAGCACACCCTGGGATACCTGGGGCGAGCACTAAGTCTTGAGATGACGGCTGTACAACAGTACGCAACTCAAGGCAAGCTTGTCGCTGCCTGGGGACTAACTGAAGACGCAAGTAAGTTACAGCAGGAATCACTCGAAGAGATGGAGCATGTGAACCGAATTATCGGTCGCATGCTTGCTCTTGGGGTGGCGCCTAATGCCTCGATGTTGCGACCGGTGAAGCTTGGCCGTGATCTACGTGAGCTGTTACTTGCTGATGCTGAATTGGAAAAAGATCTGATTACCCTGTATATGCAGGCTGCTAATCATTGTGCACGAAATGGCGATCTTGATGGTCGCAAGTTCTTCGAGACTTTATTGCATGAAGAGCAAGCCCATGATGTTGCCCTGAGCGAATGGATACGTAAACTGGAAGCAGTAACTGTTGCCAGTACGAGTACGACAAATTCTCGTGTAACATTTTAATTAGGAGAAAGGTATGAAAACCGAGTGGACTGAGCGTAATCGCCCTAATCGACTTGAAAAGCAATATCAGTTTCCTGATTACGAAAACCTGCGTGATTTCCTTGATCGTGCAGCTGATTTATCAGAAAAAGAAGATCTTTACCCTGACATGGGTTTTGGTCGAGATTACGTCAATATTACAATACACGCCCCGGAAGACTCGGAAGAGCTGTCTGAAAAGGAACGTGAATTTGCAAAGCAGCTCGATCTGTTAGAAAAGGTCGGCTCAACTGAGCATTAAGTAATGAGAGTAATAGCCATTGTTGGTAATAAGGGTGGCGCTGGTAAAACAACGCTTTCACTGAATATTGCTAACGGCTTAAACAGAAAATTTAAAACAGCAATCATTGATGCAGACCCACAGGGCTCATCATTACAGTGGCGATCATTTGGTTCAGATGACTCTGCTGATGTGTATGAGATTACTGATGACCTGCGTGGCCAGATAAATGAGCTGGAGCAGGAGTATGATGCTGTTATTATTGATTGCCCACCATCAGTTCACGCTGAACAAACTAACCAGGCACTAGAGATTTCGGATCATGCACTGATACCTGTGCAGCCTTCACCGGTTGATTTATGGGCAACTGTGCATATAGAGCAGGCAGTAGAAAGGGCGCGAGAAACAAACCCTCAGTTAAAGCCACTACTGATTATTAATCAGCTTGAACCCAGGACTATGTTGTCAAAGATAGTTCGTGAAGCAGTCAATGAAATCGGTTTGCCCGTAGCAAATGCTGTTATCAGGCGCCGTGCAGTTTTTCGTAGTAGTGCCCTTGAAGGCAAAAGTGTATATGACGTTGGTCGCCGTGGCGATGCGGCGGTTGAAGAGCTAGAACAATTGATTCAGGAGTTTATGCAATGAGCGGCAATGAAAACACCAAAAACAAATTATTAGATACCATGCGTAAAACCAAAGAAGACTCATCAGCAAAACCTGCTGAACAGGCTAGCAAGCCTAAAAATGATGAAACCAGGCCTGCGGCAAAAAAAGATACGCCAGCAAAGAAAAGCCAGAAAAAGCCATCTGATCCATTTCAGTCAGGGCGCCGGGTCTGGCCGGACTAATTTTTTGCGCTAATGTTTCAGGGTAAAAAAGAAGAGCTGCGATAAGAATCAAGGCTCTTCTTTAACATTAGACACAGTAAGAAAAGATAAAGCTGAATTGTTACAGGATAACGATGAATAATTTGCTAGTTACTTTATTCCCTTTTATTCGCTGGTTCCCATTAACTGGTAATAAAATTCGTGCTGACTTAATTGCCGGTATCACAGTTGCATTGATTCTGGTCCCTCAGAGTATGGCCTATGCGCAGCTTGCAGGCTTGCCAGTTGTCTATGGCCTGTATGCATCCTTTATTCCTGTGATTATTGCCTCGTTGTGGGGGTCGTGTAGTCAACTACATACCGGCCCGGTCGCTATGCTTTCGCTTATGTCAGCGGCAGCGATTATTCCGTTTGCCACACCTGGAAGCGCATCGTTTATAGAAATATCCATTATGCTGGCGCTAATGGTCGGCGTACTGCGCTTGTTGCTAGGTGTTTTTCGCCTGGGTTCGATTGTTAATCTGCTCTCCAGTCCGGTTATTGTAGGCTTTACTAATGCGGCGGCACTGATTATCGGCCTGTCTCAGCTGAGTAAAATTATTGGTGTGCCCTTTCCGCGCACCGACTCTTACCTGGCTGATTTATGGCGTGTACTTACACAGATACCCGATATGCATGTTATGACGCTGGCTTTTGCAATCGCTGCATGGGTGATTATTTCAGGTTTGCGTAAGTATAAGCCTACACTACCAGGTATCCTGGTAGTGGTTGTGTTGACAACGGTCATAAGTGCGTTAACCGGCTTTGAAAACAAGATTACTATTACGCCAAAGCAGATTCATGATTCGCAAACAGCAGAGCTGGTTGCTGAGTATGCGAATACACAGCATCGTATTGGCGAGCTAATCACACAGGTAGCTGAACTTCGCCGGGAAGCTGAAGGCTTTAAAGATAACAATGATATAAAAAGTGCAGCCGACCTGCTGGCAAAAGCATCGGTACTTAACCATGAATTGACCGTTCTGAAAGCTGAGAATACAAAGCGTGTAATTGATGTGCACAGCATTGTTTTCACTGCCGGAACTGACGCTAATGGTGAACTTGTGGTATTTACAACTAATACAATACCTTCGGGTTATACGGCTACCGATGAAGTGTGGCGCTTTAGTAAAGCTAAAGATGACGAAATCGTACTATCTGCAGGTGGTGCAGTGGTTGGTGTTGTACCTGAAGGCTTGCCCAAGTTTGAAGTCCCAACTGTCGAACTACAGCTTGTTCTTGCATTGTTGCCGGCGGCACTAGTGATGGCATTGATCGGCTTTATGGAAGCAACTTCCATTTCCAAGGCAATTGCCAGCACCACGGGTGAACGTGTTGATACCAGTAAAGAGCTGGTGGGGCAGGGGCTGGCTAACATTGCAGGCAGCTTCTTTGGTTCCTTTACCGTCAGTGGCTCTTTCTCAAGATCCGCAGTGGCCGCGAAAGCCGGTGCGAAAACCGGTATTTTTGCAATCATATCAGCCGTTACGGTTGTTATTGTGCTGCTGTTCTTTACCGAGTACCTGTATCACCTGCCACAGGCAGTACTTGCGGTAATTGTAATGATGGCCGTATTCAGCCTGATTCGAATTAAGCCGCTTACACAGGCATGGAAGATTGATCGCTTTGGAGCTGTTTCGGGTCTTATCACATTTTTCGCTACACTTATTATGGCGCCATCCATTGCCAATGGTATTTTGTTGGGTGTGGTGTTAACGGTGATTCACTTCCTGATCAAGACCATGAAACCCCGTGCTGATATTGTCAGTCGCAAGCCAGATGGTACACTGGGTGGCATAAAGGTCCATCAGCTCAAGCCATTAAGTAAACACTATGTTCCAGTGCGCTTTGATGGTTCATTAACCTTTATAAACGTTGCCTACTTTGAAGATATGGTGCTGGAGGCCCTGCGGGAGTTTCCAGAAGCAAAGGCTGTGCTGGTGGTTGGCAGCGGTATTAATGAAATGGATGCATCTGGTGAAGAAATGGTACGCGAGCTCGCCAATCGCCTCAAAGACGAACTGGATGTAACCTTGATGTTCAGTGGCCTTAAACACCAGGTTCTTAATGTGTTTATTGATAGTGGATTGGTTAAAGAAATGGGCGAAAGCTCCTTCTTCAGCAATAAGCAGCTGGCACTTGATTACCTTGCGGATAAATATGGTAATGATGCGTAAGGCAATCCTTGTCCTGGCTTTGCACAAAAACTCCAGCTGTTTATCGCAGTAAAAAGACGCCCGTTCATTGATCGGGCGTTTTTTATGCGGCAATTAATAATGATAATGAGCCGCCTGTGAAATTTTATATTTAGTAAGGACTTAAGAAAGCCGGAGAATGCTAAAAATTTAGTGTTATCAAAAATTGATGATCTATAGTTAAGATACAGGAATAGCAGTTGAGGCTGGATAAAAATAAAAATATGTATCAGATCGTCTTAACGGAGCAGTAAATATTAACCAGTAAAACGCGATTAATTGCAGCGTGTTATTTACTGACAGCAGATCTATGATCAGGCTGTACAGGGGGAAATACAGTATGCAGGAATTAATTCTGATAGTGGTGGCGTTACCATTTGTATCGGCGCTGCTGACTCAACTGGCCGTGTCGAGACTGGGGCGCAAGGGTGTAAAAGTCAGTATTTATGCAGCCTGGCTCACATTGGCATTTTCCTGTGCAGGCATTTGGCTGGCGCTAAATGGGGCAGATTTTAAAGAGTTTGCCCTATCATCCGCCTGGGGCATGATACGTTTTGATGCACTGGGTACGCTAATGGCGCTGGTGATTACCATCATAAGCCTGCTGGTAAGAGTGTATTCAATTCGTTATATGGTAGAAGAAACCGGCTATGGTCGGTTCTTTGTACTGCTAGATTTAATGTCAGGTGCACTGGTGCTGATGGTGGTGGCCGGTGATCTCATTACACTTCTCGTGGCCTGGCATTTGATAGGTATTCTGCTGTATTTCCTGCTGGGTTTCGATACGCGAAGCAAACCCGCTGCACGCTATGCCTTCTGGACCTGGATAACCTACCGTTTCGGCGACCTTCCCCTGTTGCTTGCTGCTGCCCTGCTTTACCAGGCATTTGATAGCTGGTCATTAAGCGTTATTTTCGAGCAGATAGCACTCTCACCACAGACAAAAACCGTATTCGATCTGCCATTAGTAGAGGTTGTTGGCGTGCTGGTGGCTATTGCTGCCTATGCACGTTCTGCACAATTCCTGCTGCACACCTGGTTGCCATATACCATGAGTGGGCCGACGCCTGTTTCAGCGCTGATGCATGCAGGTATAGTTAATGCCGGTGGTTTCCTTATAAATCGGTTCGCGCCACTATTTGTTGAAACCAGTGGTGTGCTGCACTGGGTGTTTATTGTAGGTCTGGCCACAGCTGTAATCGGTTCTATATTAATGTTGACACAGAACGACATTAAGAAAGCCCTGGGTTACTCCACCATGGGGCAGATGGGCTTTATGATAATGGAGTGTGGCGTTGGTGCATTTTCACTGGCGATATTCCATCTGATCGCGCATGGCCTGTTCAAGGGTACATTATTTCTCAGTGCGGGTGGTGTTATTGGTGAGGCCCGTAAAAATGATGGTGTTCCCAAAGATTCACTCTACGATTTTGTAATTGAAAAACATCCCGCAAAGATAAAAAAACCGTGGTTGTTAATGGCGGCAGTAACCCTGGTGGTGCCTATTACGATCCTGTTTTTCGCACATTGGGCCGTAGCAGAAGACTTTCTGCAAAAGCAGGGAGCGATTGTGCTACTGTTCTTCGGCTGGATAACCGGTGCGCAGTTAATTTTTTCCACCTACCGCATGCGCAAGCAGAATCCTGGTCGTTTATTTATGATGGTGATCGTTTCGTTTGTGGTCGTAGTACTGGGTTACACCCTGATTAGTCACGCATTTGACCAGTTCCTTTATCCGGATGAAGCATTTCGCTTACGCCTTTATACAGCAGCAGGCATCGATGTTTTCTGGTTTGATGTGCTGGTTGTTCTGGTTAGTGCTGTTATAGTCGCAGGCTGGTTGCGTACGTATTACAACGAACGTAAGGCAGGTTCAGCTGATAACGCCCTGAAACCGTTTTCCATCGTGTTCTATGCGTTAATTTCACGGGAATTTTATGTCAATGACCTGTACAGCTGGCTAACACGCAAGCTGGATGCTATGGCTTTAAAGATTAATATATGGCTAAGGTGGATATGATATGCAAAGTTATATCTGGCTATTAGCAGCACTATTTCTACCACTGTTTCCATTGAGTATGGTATTCAACAGTGTCTATCAGCGATTATCCATGCCATTGATTCGTTTTGTGCTGATTATAGCCTGGCCATTTCCCGGTATCTGGATACTGCATGAGGGTAATACACAAGCACCGGACTGGCTGATTTACTGGGCACTGGCAACCGCATTGTTATATGCATTCAGGGCCATTTCGGTAAAAGAAGTGACTATGTGGAGCGGCTACCTTGCGACATCTGCCTGGGCAATGGGCTGGATTCTATTCATAGTGGACGATGGTGTGAATGAATTGAGTTTTCATGTCCTGTCATTTGCATTGCCACTGGCAGTGATGAGTCTGCTTCTGGGAGAGTTAATTCATCGTTACGAGTCCGCCTATGCAGGGATTGTTAGTGGCGTAGCCGTGGCCCAGCCAAGATTATCAGGCCTGATTATTATGGCAATGATGGCAGCTATTGCCAGTCCGCTGTTTCCCGGTTTCTTTTCGATGTTACAAATCATTACCACACTGGTGATTACATATCCCCTGGTGACTACAGGTTTATTGCTTGTCTGGCTTATCTGGAGCTGGTCGGGAATACGCCTGTTACAGGAATTGCTGGTGGGCCCCGCATTGCCAGTTAAATACAGAGATATTAGTCGAGCACGTGCCGTAAGCTATGGTTCACTGATCGTATTGTTGCTGTTGAGCGGTCTGTATCTTTCGGGGGTTCTATTATGAGTTTATCGATAGGTATGAGGGCGCAAATTCGCGCCATGGTATTTGTAGCCGGTGAGCCAATACCGTTTTTCTGGCCGATGCGTTCATTTATTCATCATAATCCACTGCACGGGCTTGAACATAAGTCGTTTGAAGAAGCGATTGCAGAAGGGAAGAGATTGTTTCATGGTGCTGGATTTTTACCCCGCACTCAATACCAGCAATACTTTCGTGAAGGTAAAATTAAAGGTGCTTATCTTGAAAATGGAGTTAAGCAGTTTCTTGATCAGCAGGCGCCAATAGACGACCTGGATTTACATGCATGCTTGATGATGCTGTTAACCGATATCGAATCCCCTATTACCAGCAATGAGAGTCTGGTTTCCGTTCCAGATATTTCAGCAGCATTACGTGACGAAAATCTTTCAAGCGCCGAGGATATCGATCTTGATGTGATTGCAGAGCGTATGTGTCAGTCACTTTATGAAAACTGTCCATTGTACGACACACTGGATAAATTATTTGGGACAGGAATAGCTGAGGAGCTTGACGAGCTGGTAGTTAAGAGCTGTCTGGATTTCTTTGATGAAGGCCAGTCTGTTTGGCAGATGCCGGGCCGGGAAAAAGGCTTCTTTCTTGCCTGGCGTGAAGTCGCATTACGCAATGCACGACTATTGCTGCGCGGTCGGCAAATTCATAAGACATTACAAATGGCCGATGACCCGGAAGATATTATTGTTTATGTAATGGAAAGCCTGGGAATTCCAAAAGATAACTGGATGAAATGTTTTCGTCTTGAGCTGGCGAAACTTCATGGCTGGGCCGGTTTTATCCGCTGGCGCTCAAGTAACCGGCAATACCATAAGGCGAAGAAATTTCCAGGTGATCTGGTGGATTTTCTGGCGGTTCGTTTAACACTGGCGCTGGCACTGGTGCGTGAGCGTGGTGAAAACGACGTGCCACAGAACGCAGAGCAGTTACAGCAGTTTATTCGTAACAAGCCGATGGAAACCTATTTGCGCCGTGAGCTTTATGATAAGCGTGTGCTCGCCAAATGGGCGCAGGAAATTGCAATGGCGCTGCACTATGGCCAGCAGAAAAAAATAGAAAAGGTCGGCCTCGCCTATATGCAGGATAAGCGAACTCGCGTTGCCAATATGCAGGCCGATTTATTAAGGAGGCTGGCGAAATGCGCTAATGCGGTACCACGGCTTGAGTCAATGCCGGATGTGGCCTTAAGGCAAGTGCTTGAGCTGATTCGGCGCTTCGAAAAGCACGAGGGTATGTTGTGGCTTGAGGCAATGGAAGCCACAGCGATGTATGAGTTTGTTAAGGGTGCGCAAATGGAAATGCTACCAGCTACTGATAAACGGCCATTTGCACAGGCCTTATTCTGCATTGATACCCGGTCTGAACGGTTGCGTCGACACCTGGAAAGTGTGGGTGATTATCAGACCTTTGGTATTGCCGGGTTCTTTGGTGTGCCGGTTAGCTTTATTGAAATGGGCAAGGGTACTGAGACCCATTTATGTCCCGTTATACTCACGCCAAAAAATCTGGTAATGGAGATGTCAGTCACAGATGTTCAGGACACGGTGGTTCTATCGGCTCTGGAGAAAGCACTGCATGATCTTAAAGAGTCTGTGCTAACACCTTTCGTAACAGTTGAGGCAATCGGCCTGATTTTTGGTTTTGATATGGTGGGTAAAACCCTGGCGCCACGAAGCTATAATCGCTGGCGTTCAAAACTGAACCAGACGAAGCCGCACACCCATTTGTTAATTGATAAGCTGAGTCGAGAGCAGGCAGATTCAATTGTACGGGCTGTGCAACGTGCGGTTATCTCTAATGCCGTTGAATTTGAATTCGAAGTTCCTCCAGAGGAAATAAAGGATGATCTGGTGCGTGAACTGCGGGAGGCCGCGCTTGGCAATATAGCGTCTTCGCCCTTGCTTGAGCAGCAGTTAAATAACAATACAGAGCAGGCACAGGCTTTTATCCAGCGCTTGCGCAACGCCTACCTTGTGAATAAGTCCGATGCGCGTATGCAGATGGAGCGTCTCGGTCGTATTGGCTTTTCACTCGATGAGCAGGTCGGCTTTGTATCGCAGGCACTGCGCAGTATTGGTCTTACAGACAACTTCTCACGTTTTGTCCTGGTCGTTGGCCACGGCAGTCAATCTGAGAATAACCCCTATGAATCCGCACTGGACTGCGGTGCCTGCGGTGGTAATAAGGGACTGTTTAATGCACGTATCTTTGCCAATATGGCGAATAAGCCGGCGGTTCGTCAGCGACTTAAATCACAGGGCATTGCTATACCTGATGATGCCTGGTTTATTCCAGCATTACACAATACCACCACGGATGAAGTCGCCATGCACGACCTGGATCTGCTGCCATCTTCCCACCCAATCTACCTGGACAGGTTGCAGAACGGTTTGATATCGGCCTGTCGTTTATGTACGCAGGAGCGTGTGCCCAGTCTGGAATTTGTTTCACATACGCCGATTGAACATGCCAGTAAGAGGGCGCAGAGAAATGCCATGGACTGGTCTCAGGTGAGACCGGAGTGGGGGCTGTCGCGTAACGTTTCCTTTGTTATCGGCAGACGGCAGTTAACCGAAACAACATCACTGGATGGCCGTGCCTTTCTGCACTCCTATGATTACCGGGTCGATCACAAACAGCGTTTGCTAGAGAATATTATAACCGGCCCACTGGTGGTGGGTCAGTGGATCAATATGGAGCACTATTTCTCCACTGTGGATAATGAAAACTATGGCAGTGGCAGTAAGGTGTATCACAATGTGGCCGGCCGCTTTGGTGTGATGACAGGTAATCTCAGTGATTTACGTACCGGCCTGCCAGCACAGACAGTGCTCGCCGATGGCAAGCCATATCATGAGCCGATGCGGTTAATCACCGTAATTGACGCGCCCATGAAACGGGTACAGGCAGCTATCGATCGTGTTGCGATTGTGCGCAAGCTGCTTATCAATGGCTGGATTAGACTAATGGTCATTGACCCTGAAACAAAACAGATTCATGTGCATAATAAAGGGCAATGGGATGCCTTTACTGATATGCACAATGCCGAGAAAATAATTGACGAAGAGGCTGTTTGATATGAAGAATCTTAAGTTTAGCCCGTTAAAAAAACTTGAAATTATCCTTGAAGGTGAGTACCAGGCATTTGCAACCGATATCCTGGATCGAATCGGCGTTAAAGGCTATACCATTATCAATAACATTTCCGGTAAGGGAAGTCATGGGTTTCATGATGGGCATTTAATGTTTAATGAAGATGATGTGCTTATTATGATTATCGCCGCCGTACCCGAGCCGATGGTGGAACCCATTATGCAGGGCTTCGCACCCTTCTACAATGAACATTCAGGTGTAGTCTTTATTTCTGATATTCAGGTAACGCGCCTGGTTAAATTTAGTAACCAGGATGCCTCTGAGTGAAGTCACTAGCTACATCTGTAACAGGTTTGATAGTTTTATAATGAACCAGCCAGAATGTCGCTTTTGAGCGATTTGATTTTTTCTACTTCTGCTTCGCGCCGTAAACTATCCAGCACCTGTTTCAGCACTGGAGAATCACTGTGCAGGGGATACACCATATAAGTGGGTAGCGCGAATTGCGGACTGTCGGGCATATGAAACAGCTTGCCGGCATTGATCAGCGGCTCGGCCATGCGCAGTGGCACAAAGCAGGAGCCACCATTGCTGATAATAATCTGTATCCCCAGCCAGCCGATGTTCACCACCTGCGCGGTGCGCTCCATATCCGGGTAATAACTGGTGTGCTGCGCATGAAACGCCGGCCCCCAGTCTACATAAATATAATCATCATCCGGCCAGGGGCGTTGTGGGTCGGTGGTAAGCAGCACCAGGGTTTCATCAAACAGGTGCTCTACCTGGGTGCCGGGGCTGTGCTGCGGGGTGTACATCAATGCCACATCCATTGAGCCCTGAATTACCCGGCTCATCAGGTCTTCTTCAAAACCGATCTCGCTGGAAATCGAAATATCCGGTGAATTACGCCGCATCTTGCCCACCCAGCGCGGAAGAAAAATTTCCCACAGTGCAATTCGCGCGCCTATAGTAATGGTTGCGCTATAGCGACTGGGCAGGCCCACCTCATGGCGTGCCTGGTCCAGTGCCAGCAGCATCGACTTGGCGTGCTGCACAAATCTCCTGCCGGCAGTGGTTAGGCTGGCGCCGGAGCGATTGCGCACAAACAGCCGTGCCTGCAGATAGTTTTCCAGTGACTGAATGCGGCTGCTTACCGTCGACTGGGTTACATGTAGCTGGCTGGCCGCTTCAAGAAAGCTGCCGTGTGCCACCACCGCGAGAAAGGTTTTTACCTGATCCATATCCATAATGCTTAATATCGGATATTTCGATATTAATGTCCAATATAAATCGTTTGTCTTATACATAAATATGCATATATTGTGCATATTATGAAAACACAGAAATTAAATATGCAGGCGATCCGGCGCTTTATGGGTCTGGGTGTCAACCAGACCGGGCACCTGGAAAAGTTGTTATCCGGCCTTGGCGGGCTGCTGAGTATTCTGGCAATCACCCTGATTAGCCAGCAAATGCTGGGCACACAAGACGCGGTGCTGGTGGTGGCTTCCATGGGGGCCACCGCGGTGCTGTTATTCGCTGTGCCCCATGGGCCACTATCCCAGCCCTGGCCCATGCTGGGTGGACACGGCATTTCGGCATTTATTGGCGTGGGCTGTGTGATATTGCTGCCAGAACCGGTGCTGGCGGCTGCAGTAGCCGTGGCGCTTTCGATTGCGGTGATGCATTACCTGCGCTGTATTCATCCCCCCGGCGGTGCAACCGCGCTCACTGCGGTGATCGGCGGCGAAAACATTCAGGCGCTGGGTTTTCAGTATGTGCTGACCCCGGTATTACTGAATGCGGTGGTCATGCTGGTCATCGCCATTGCATTTAACTATGCCTTTCACTGGCGCCGTTACCCGGCCTCACTGGCACCTACGGTGGCGAAAAAGCCGGAGCCCCCCAGCGCGGAAAAACAGCAGCAGATCACACGTGAGCAGCTGGAGAAGGCGCTGAACAGCATGGGCAGTACAGTGGATATCAATGGCCGGGAGCTGGTGGATATCGTCGAGCTGGCGCAGCAGAAAAAAAGCCACGGTGCACTTAAACCGCAACAGCTCAAACTGGGCAGTTATTACAGTAACGGCGAGTACGGGCGCGACTGGCAGGTGCGACAGATTATTGATATGCCGGTGCCCATGAACCGGGCGTCGGATCTGCTGATCTATAAAATAGTCGCTGGTGCCAACCGCCGCAAAACCGGCACAGCCAGTTTCGAAGACTTTGCCTTCTGGGCCAGTAATGAAGTCTTCCAGAATGAAAACTGCTGGGTACGTAGCGAGCTAAACCATAAAACGCACGCAGAAAGCTGAAACAGGCAGGAGTTGTAATAATGCAGAAAAAAGTAGAAGGCGAGCGCACAGAAGCGGCGCCGCAACTACGCAGGGAAGACATCGCCAAAGCAATGCAGGAGATGGGCACCTATATGGATGTATCGGTGGATGACCTGTTGCAGGTGCAGACACTGGCAATGAAACATGCGCGCATGCGCAAGGCACAGGATCGCAAGGTAGATAGCCTGATGACCCGGCCGGTGATTAGCGTGTCACCAGAGACGACACTGAGTGAAGCGGCGCACCTGCTGGTTACGCACCGCATCAGCGGCCTGCCGGTAGTTGATGAGTCGAATAAGCTGCTGGGCATTATTACCGAAGCAGATTTTCTCCGTGCTCTGGGCGTGCCGGCACATCATCCTGGACATCACCTGTGGCAAACCCTGGAGAACATGTTTCACCCAGCCGTGCAGGTGCGTGAACCTGAAGGCACAGTGGCTGAACTGATGGTGCGTGATGTAATTACCCTGTCGGATACGGCCAGCCTGCATGAAGCACTGGAATTAATGAAGCAGCACCGCATCAAACGACTGGTGGTGTGTGATAAGGAGCAACGGGTGGTGGGCATGCTGACACGCTCCAACCTGGTGCGCATATTTTTCGATCACTTTATTTCACAACAATCAGCAGCAGGGGAATAAGACATGCTTTGCGTTAATGTCACAATGAAATTTACCAATCAACCTTTAAAGCGAACACCGGTTGAGCTGATACTGGATGCAAGTGGTGAGCGGGTAGGCCCTGTGCCCACCGATCGCGCAGGTAAAGCCTGTTTTGATATGCAGGTGAGCAGCGGCAAAATTATGGTAGCAGGGGTGGAACGTTATCAGGGCCGACTCGACGGCGAAATTGACATTGGCCTGTGGAGCCTTACCGAAACCGGTGCCGGCTCGGAAGGCTCGGCCGGCACCATGAATGGCAGCACCGCCTACCCCGGCATGTCAACACGCAGTATCAACATTAATGGCGAGAAAATACTTACTGACAGCGAAGGTTACCTGGTAAACCCGGATGACTGGAGTGAAGCCTTTGTGCGAGAAGAAGCAAAACAGGAAGGGCTGGAGCTCACCAGCGAACACTGGGAAATCATCCGCTTCCAGCGCGACTGGTATGCAAAAAACGGCAAACAGGCCACTGTAAGAGATATGATCAAACACTTCCGTGAACTCTGGGGCAAGGAAAAAGGCAGTAACCACTACCTGCACGAAATCTTCCCCCGCGGTGGCCCACAAAAACAGGGCAACCGGCTGGCCGGTTTATTGCGTACCAAGGGTGAGCACTAAATAAGTCCGCCAATCTACGCAAGTAAACGCCAGTTTTGTGGCTCGTAGCTGAGGCATACTGCGTCACCCCAGCCCGTTACGCTTTTGCTCTGCCAGGGCAAACCCAAGCAGTAGCCAGAAGCTGCCGACAAGGACCCCTGCAGCAACATCACTGGTATAGTGCAGGCTCAGGTACATGCGGCTGAAACCGACCAGGCCGATGAGAATCACAGCCCAGTAGATGATCTCGAAGCGTTGTCGTGTTGTCATAAGTTCCCTGGCAACGATGTAGGCGATAAATCCGTATACGGCTACAGCGCTTGTTGCATGGCCGCTGGGAAATGATGGCGTGATAGCTGAAACATCCGCTAAAAATTCCGGGCGCTGTCGTGCCAGCACGTACTTGCCCGTGTAAGTGGTTATCTGTGAACCCGCAATGGTCATCCATAACGGCATAATAAGGTGTCCGCGTTGCTGCGCCCATAGCAGGCTCGTGGTCACAAGCGATACTGCTATGAGGGTGGTTGAGCCGCCAAGATCAGTAATCCAGCTGAAAACGGTAATCATCTTATCCGTGCGTATTGAATCAAGACGTTGATTAATCCACTCATCAAGTCGAATCAGTTCGTCCGCTTCCATCAGTTCTTCTACAAGCCCACCAAACAACGCGGCAATATAGATCGCGGCGATAACAATCAGTGTCAGGGTAAGGCCGCTAAACTGGCCAGGCTTCAGACGTGCTTCCAGTAATCTTGATGCCTGTGGAAACAGGTTCCTGATCTTCGAGCCCTGTGCCGAGAGGTCTTCTCTGGTTTTTGATTGATTAAAAACGGTTATCGACTTACGGGAAAGGGATGAGATCAGGAGCAGGCATTGCCAGATAACTGTGCGAAGAACAACGAATAATGTGACCATAGCTAGCAGGGTTATCAGTGTCCAGGTCATACATTCTCCGCAGGTTTGTTGTGATTGTAAGTGAATATTAATACGTGTAATGATGTTACAGAATTATAAGCTGTATGAGCAAGACCTGTAATTCCTGACTTAATACCTGCTAGTAGTGTCAAGTCTTACAATTTACACAGGCAGAATACAAAAAATAGAAAGCGGGTCTAATATGTCATGCCTGGTACTTCCGGGTGAATTCAGAGTCAATGCATACTAATGTGACTTGTCAAAAACGATCCACCTGTATAATTTAAGCAATAATGAAATTCATCTATTACACCGACTGGCACCAGTTACCCGAGAGTGCAAATACGCTGTTTGAGCAAGCGGAGAAAGACTCTATCTTTTTCTCCAGGCCGTGGTTCGAGAACCTGGCAGCCGTTGCCCTCGATAATGATTCAACGATGATGCTGGCCTGTGTGCTGGCAGGTGATGCGGCGCTGGCCATTCTGCCGCTGTTAAAAAGTGAAGCTAATAGCTGGAATTCGCTAAAGCATCGATACACCACCCATTACAGTTTGCTGTGTGTGGATACCGACCAGCAGCAGGTGCTTGATTGCATGGCTGAGGGGCTGGCGCGGTTGCCATTGAAAGCCCTGTTACTGGAACCGGTTGCTGAAGATGACAGCAACATAAATAGTTTGCAGCACAGCATGCAAGCGCGCGGATTTAGCTGTGAACGAATGTTTCGTTTCTATAACTGGATTTACCCCGTGCAGGGTCAGACATACGCGGACTATATGGCGGAACGCCCGGCCAGGTTGCGCAATACAATTTCCCGCAAGCAGCGTAAGCTCGAGCGCGAACACGGTTACCAGATTCGCCTGTTTAGCGGTGAGCAGGTGCCTCACAGAATGTCCGATTACTATGCGGTATTTAATGCCAGCTGGAAGCCGAATGAGCAGTATGTGGGTTTTCTGGATGGCATAGTGGCGGGATTTTCCAGGCAGGGCTGGTCAAGGCTTGCGGTGCTTTATGTTAATGACACTCCCGTTGCCGCACAGCTGTGGTTTGTTGCACACGGTAAAGCGAGTATATTCAGGCTGTCCTATGATAAGGCCTGGAAGGCGTATTCACCTGGCTCAATACTCACCAGCTTTATGATGGAACATGTTATCGATAGCTGCAGGGTGGAGGAAATCGACTTTCTCACCGGTAATGATGCCTATAAGCAAGACTGGATGTCAGAGCGCAGGGAGCGTTTCGCGCTGGCCTGTGTAAAAGTAAAAAGCACAACGTCTACTGGCCGCTATGAATGGCTTGTTGATTCGCTGAAGGGTATACTGAAAAGGCGATAACAGTCTCTGGCATTAGAGCAGGCGCAATCAATACCGAATGCAATGTAAACTTTATCTTCTGGAAATAACTACCGCACTATGACAATGAAACTTGTACAAAAACGTTTTTTAAATGGCAGCCGTGAATTCGAGATAGTCGATGATACGATCTTCGTGCGCATAAAGTCACTGTTCAAGGAAGAGAAGTTAACGGTTGATTTGTCAATCCTTGATCCAGAGCCAGTGATAAATGATGCTGAGATGACATTTTATAGCCCCCACAAAGGCCAGCCGATATTCTCATTGTTATTAAACCAGCCAAACACAGAAGAATTTAACAACTTTATCGATGCGCTCAAGCGACAGATAAAGGGTGAATACAACAGCGAAGATATTAATGTGGTATCACCTGAAAAGGCACAATCAGCCCTTGCCTGGAATGTTCACGAAGAGCCGCCGGAGTTTGATGAGCCAGGTGAAGCAGGAGAGCAATTCAGCTTTAAGCCAGTCAATGCAGCAAGGGTGGCTACAGACATTAGCATGCTGAAAGCCTACCTCAATGAAGATGATATAAAGCCGCTGCTTGATGCGCTTGAAGTGATCCAGGCAGAACCTGACAGTGAAACCGCTTTTAAGCAGATGCTGGATGCCTTTGACGAGCTGGGCATTATACAGGGTGCAGTATTAACCTATGCGCCCTATCTGAAAGTTGTATTGTCTGAAGCCAGGTCGATATAAATCCTGGTCGAAATAAGAAAGTGAAATTGTTCAGGTCGATTAAAAGGGCCGATAACAAACGCGTATCACTCACATGATCAGCTGTCATCGGCCCTTTGGTTTTTGGTATTACTCGGTAATGGGTATTAGCGTAAGCTCAACGCGACGGTTCAGGCTGCGACCGTCAGCGGTGGTATTGTCTGCAACCGGGTTGCGCTCACCAAAGCCAATCACTTCGAAACGCGCTGGCGCAACCTGTTTGGCCTGCAGGTAGGCTGCGACTGATTGTGCACGTTGTTCAGATAGCTGCTGGTTATAGGCGTCCGAGCCTACGCTATCCGTGTGGCCTGATACGGCAATAATGGTCTTGTCGAACTCTTCAAGTATCAGTGCAACTGAATCCAGAACCCCATAGAACTCTGATTTCAGGTCACTGCCCGCGGTAGGGAAGGTGATATTGCCAGGCATAACCAGGTTAATATTGTCGCCGTCACGCTCTACACTAACGCCGGTGCTACGTAGCTGCTTGCGCAGTTTCGCTTCCTGGGTGTCCATATAGTAGCCAACACCACCGCCAGCAATCGCGCCAATGCCTGCATCACGCAGCATGCGCTTCTTGCGTTCACTGCTGGACTCATCCTTATTGGCAAGATAAGACAGCACCAGTGCCGCACCCGCACCGATTCCAGCGCCTTTTGCCGTATTGGTGGCTTTTTCCTCACCGGTGTATGGGTCAAAGGTCGTGCAGCCGGTCACCATCAGGGTGCTTGAAAGACCGAGGGCTAGAATCATCTTTTTCATGGGGTTAATCCTGTAAGTTAATGTATTTATTATGTTTGTGTGGGTAGATGGCAATCAGTGTATTATTGCCTACCTCTAATGCAGTCTGAGCGTGACATTATAATAATATGGGCTATTCGCTCAATTACAGATATTAATAATATTGAGCTGTTTATCACGAATAGTATGAATCCATTATAACAGTGACTGGCTGGATAGAGCATAATTCAATTCAAATAGCCGTAATCAATGAATATAGGGAAACCAGGTATGAAAACACAATTCCGATCAGCAGTAACTCTAGTCCTGCTGTCATGTTCACTGAGCGCCTGTCTGACGCAGCCGGCTGGTACAAGCACCGAACAGAGTCGTGTTATGGTGAGTGAGGTAATGTCAATTTGCGGCGCAATTGTAGGTGAGCAGGCAGAGCAGCGTATCAATCAGGAATGGTCAAAATACCCGCAAGCGGAAGCCAGCCGACCGGTTATTGAAGCTGTTGCGGCTTCACTACTGAATAACCCAGCTGCGACAGAAGCACAACAGATCAGTCAGTATAAAAAATACCTGAGCTGTGCCACTGGGTTGTTGGTGGCCAACGGGTATGTGAAATAATCGCAGGTATTTTTCAGCTATTTGCCAGTGCAGTCAGAAATAAGTGTCTAAGGTCTCCGGCTGCCTGTTTCATTGTCCCTGTTCGTTCAGGCCTGTTTGATAATGGGAGAACTGCTGGCTTCCCCGTCACGCAGAATGTTACATCTCAGGCTGCAAAGCCAGTGAGTTTTTAAAAAGGGATCTGGTGTGAAAATCAAACTGGATGACGTTCAGATTATGGCGAGAGATTTTGCCTTAGATTAGCCAGTCATAAGTTCTACTGTTTGCCGGAGTATGCCAATAAAAAATCTCTGGGTTAGTGCACCTGAAAATGCTTTGACAAAGCGCCCAACAGGCTCAGAATACCTCGTTTTTACAGTGCCTGCGGGTAAGTCGAAGTCATCCATAATAGATGTGCCGACCACCTGCCTCACCACTTTACTTACTACCTCATACGCCCCATAAGCTGCATTGACTGATGCGCCGGGTCGCCAGGGTGTTTACCGGACGAGCGCCTCTTATACATGTACAAAACCCTGATAGTGATTGAAAACGACGCTGTGGAATCGCCACTGGCTATGCCAGGCGTTATCAGCTTTGAACAATACCTGCACGATTACCCGAAACAGAACGAGGCCCGCACGCGGATCATCAACCTGTGCAATAGCGCTGCCTATCTGAGCAAGGGGTATTACTGTTCACTGCTGGCAGAAGCCCGGCAGCATGAAGTATTGCCCAGTGTGCGCACCATCAATGAATTGAAGCGGCATCCTGCGGATATCAGCGAGCTGAAACGTTTTCTGGTGGGGGAGCAGGAGCTGACGGAACAGTTGACCGACTCCGAACTGTTTATCTATTTTGGTAAAACCAGCGACAGTCGCCTGAAAAAGCTGGCGGCCAGACTGTTCCGCGAATACCCTGCGCCAATACTGCGTTTGCGCATCGAGCTGGAAAGTGATCTGCTGGAGCTGGAACAGTATTCCTATTCCATGCTGAGCTCATCGCAACAGCAGGCATTCCACCAGGCGCTGGAAGAGTTCACCAGCACCATCTGGCGCATTGGCAAACGCAAGAAAGCCTGGCGATGGGATATGGCGATACTGGTTAATCCGCAGGAAAAGGAACCGCCCAGCAATCGACAGGCCTTGAGCCGTTTTGTTAAGGCAGCGGAGAAGCACGGTATCCATGCCGAGATACTCAGCATTGACCAGATCTACAATATCGAGATGTACGATGCGTTGTTTATTCGTGAAACCACTGCCATCGACCATTACACCTACAGGCTGGCAAGGCGTGCCGAGGATGCCGGGCTGATTGTGTTCGATGACCCGGATTCAATCCTGCGCTGCTGCAATAAAATATACCTGCAGGATGCCTTTACCTACAGCGGCGTGCCCGGCGTGCGTTCGGAAGTAGTGAGCGAGAATGGTGCTGAAACATGGCAGCTTCTGGAGCAGAGTTTTGGCTACCCGATGGTGCTTAAAATGCCCGAAGGTTCCTTCTCCCGTGGCGTGTACAAGGTTAATAACCGCGAGGAGCTGGAATCGCGCCTGACTGAGCTGTTTGCGGAAAGTGCGCTGGTGCTGGTGCAGGAATACCTTTACACCGATTACGACTGGCGAATCGGTGTAATGAATGGCCGCGCGATTTTCGCCTGCCGTTATATGATGGCGAAAAATCACTGGCAGATTTATAACCACGCTTCGAAACGCTTTTTCTCCGGCGGCTTTGAAACCCTGCCCACCTTTGAAGTGCCCAGGGTGGTACTGGATGCAGCGATAAAAGCAGCCAAAACCGTGGGTAATGGCCTGTATGGTGTGGACATTAAAGAACACGATGGCAAAGCCTATGTGCTGGAGGTAAACGATAACCCCAGCATTGAACACCCGGTGGAAGATGGCTATCTCGGCGATGAACTGTATATGCAGATAATGGGTGAATTCCAGCGCCGGCTCGAAGCCCGTGGACGCTGATCACCTGCTGGCGCAAAGCCTGCATTCGCCACAGCAATTTTTTCTATGGGATTATGCGGCCTGCCGCGACAACTTTGTGCGTCTTGTTGATGCGTTCAGCAAGAACATGGTGGATCAACGAAGCTGGCCACTGCCAGTCGCAGATGAACCCGGGCTTTACACCGATGCTGTTTTACTGGGTAATCCACAGGCGGAACAGACGCTGGTTTTAATCAGCGGCACCCATGGCGTGGAAGGATATGCAGGCAGTGCGATTCAGCGTTTCCTGCTGCAATATTTGCAGTCGGATACCGGGGCGATCACCGCCGACTGGAATATGTTAATGCTGCACGCACTAAACCCCTGGGGTATGCAGCATGCTCGCCGTTGTGATCAGGCTGGCATTGATCTTAACCGTAACTTTATCGATTTTTCCGCGCTGCCGACCATCGACGATGATTATCAAAAAGTGCTGGATGCGTTTCTGCTGGACGATGTCGAGGCGCGCCGCCAGCAACTGGAGCAGCTCAGACAGCAATGGGGGCAGGTGCATTACGATCGCCTGCTCAGTGGCGGGCAGTATGAATACGACTGGGCACCTTTTTATGGTGGCAGGGGTCCGGCCTTTGCACAGCAGGTGCTGGATGAAATGATTGCAACCTGGCAGCTGGCTGAAAAACGTCTGGTGGTAATCGATTTGCACACGGGCCTGGGTCCCTGGGGGCATGGCGAGTTGATATCGGATCATCCATTATCAAGCAGGGCCAATGAAGAAGCGCGACAACTGTTTGGATCTGCCGTGGCCGTGACTGATGCGGGGGAATCCTGTTCGGTGCACAAGGCGGGCTTAATGGATTATCGCTGGCATCAGCTGATGCAAGAGCACGTCTGTTTTCTTACCCTGGAATTCGGCACCCTGGGCACGCAAAACCTGTTCGATGTGCTGATTAATGATCATCGCCTGCAGCACCAGTCGAACAGTGCCAGCAAGGATGCTCTGCAGCAACAACGTCATGCCATGCTCGAACATTTTTGCCCGGCGGATCAGCTATGGCAACAGTCGGTGCTGTTTCGTGGCTGGCAGGTGGCTACTCAGGTACTGGCATCGTCAACATGAAACAGTCTCAGCAAATTAATTTACATTTCCGCCCGGCGGTTGATGAAGACCTGCTCGCCCTGCTTGAAATCGAGCAGCGTTGTTTTACCAGTGATCGATTAAATCGCCGCAGTTTCAGGCACTGGATTCACAGCGATCACGGCAACCTGCGGGTGATGCAGGCTGAACAGACGGTTATCGGTTATGGCCTGGTGTGGTGTCATCGTGGCACACGCCTGGCGCGGCTGTACTCGCTGGCAATTGATCCCGCATGGCAGGGACGCGGGCTGTCGCAGCCACTGCTGGATACACTTGAGCAGACCACTGCTGAACAGGGTTACCTGTTTATGCGCCTCGAGGTTAGCAAGCAGAATCAGACGGCAATCCAGCTGTACCAGAAGCGGGGATACCGGGTGTTTGGTGAATACCATGATTATTACGATGATCACGGTGATGCGCTGCGCATGCAGAAAACCATCCAGCAGCTTTCAGACAAGGCCATTTCACGCACCACCCCCTGGTATCGGCAGACCACCAGTTTTACCTGCGGCCCGGCATCATTGATGATGTGCATGGCCAGTCTGAATGAATCGGTTAAACTTGGGCAGTTACTGGAAATGGATATCTGGCGCGAGGCCACCAGTATTTTTATGACATCGGGTCATGGCGGAACCCATCCACTGGGGCTTGCGCTGGCGGCGAATCGACGGGGTTTCCATGTGGAAGTCACACTCAATACACAGGCGCCGCTGTTTGTGGATGGCGTGCGCGCACAGCATAAAAAACAGTTGATGACGGTGATTCACCAGCAGTTTCTACAGCAGGTGGCCGAGTCGAATTCGATTAATATTACTTACGAAAATATCAGCCAGAATCAGATATGTGACTGGTTTAACCAGGGATATGCGGTGATGGTGTTGATCAGTACCTATCGCCTGGATGGTAAAAAAGCACCGCACTGGGTCACCGTTACCGGTTACGATGATATTTGCCTGTATCTGCATGACCCGGATAACAGTGACCCCAATCAGCGCGCCATCGATTGCCAGTACCTGCCGATATTGCGCGCGGATTTTGAGAAAATGAGCAGCTTTGGCAGTGGCCGTCTGCGCACCGCGCTGGCGATTCGGCCACTGGAATGAAGCTGTCCCTCCATGAATTATGCTGACAATTATTATTGACTTCAGGAGTCCAGATGAGTGACCTGTTATTTATTGCAGTGCTGATTATGATCAGCGCGCTGTTCGCCATGTCCGAAATAGCCATTGCCGCATCACGAAAAATTAAACTGCGGGTAATGGTCGATGAAGGCGATAGACAGGCGGCTGCCGTATTATCCCTGCAGGATCAGCCGGGCGCATTTTTTGCGATGATACAAATTGCCCTGAATGCCATTGCGATACTGGGTGGTATTGTTGGTGAACAGGCGTTGTCGCCTTATGTGGAAAGCGTGATAGCAATGTTCTACCAGGGCCCATTGCTGGGCCAGGTGAGTTTTCTGATCTCGTTTTTAACCATTACCTCATTGTTTATTTTATTTGCCGATTTGCTACCTAAACGACTGGCGATGATTATGCCAGAAGCCGTGGCGATTCGTGTGGTATCGATTATGCGCGGAGTGACCTTTGCGCTGACACCGTTTGTCATATTTTTTAATGGTCTGACCAATATTATTTTAAGGCTATTCAAGGTGCCATCCCAGCGAGAAGACATAGTAACCACCGAAGACATAGTGGCGATGATGGACGCCGGTGCAGAATACGGCAGTTTGCAGAAGCAGGAATATGATTTGATTGGTAACGTGTTCGATTTAGAGGCACGCTTTTTATCCAGCGTAATGTCGCCCAGGGAGCAGATCGTTTACTTTGATATCAATGAAGCCAGCGATGATATCGCCAGTAAAATAATCGAGCACCCACACAATCACTTTCTGGTGTGCAATGGCAACCTGGACAAACTGATCGGCTCAATCGAGTCCAAGGATATTCTGCGCCAGGTGCTTAAAGGCGATGTGGCCAATATTAATGACAATATGCTGACCAAGGATATTTTCTATCTGCCGGAAACCCTGAGTTTGTCGGAGGCATTAAATGCATTTAAGGCAGCAGCACAACCGTTTGCCGTGGTCGTCAATGAATATGCACTGGTAGTGGGTATAGTTACCGTTAAAGACTTAATGAAAGGTTTTATGGGGGATCTGATCAGCCACCAGGGCGATGAGCTGATTATAAAGCGTGATGAAAATTCATGGCTGGTGGATGGTTTAACACCCGTGGTTGATCTGGCCAAGGTGCTGGATATTGATGAGTTTCCCGAACAGATGCACTATGAAACCGTGGCCGGATTTTTAATCTATAGCATGAAACACATACCCAAACGCGCCGAGTACATCCAGTTCAGTGGCTATAAATTCGAAGTGGTCGATGTGGAAGGAATCCGTGTTGAGCAGTTGCTGGTGTCGAAAATAGTACCTGCTGCTTAACATAATATGAAGTGTCCTATTTGTGCACCGGATGCCTTGTACACCGAATTAAAAACATAGATTATACAAACACTCGATATACTTCCATCGCGCAGCGGATTTTACCGCTGATGTGTAATGTGTGCACGAAACGATAATTTGGCCAGCTATTGATGCCATTATTTGTTCGCGTATAGCCATGAGATGGCATTCAAAAAGATTGAGTCCGCAAATTAACGCGAATACACGCAAATAAATGCAAAAGCACTTTTATGTCGCACGCCTGTGGCGTGCAATATAGAACATTAGCATCTATTTGCGTTTATTAGCGGACCAATTCTTCTCATCTTTTAGTCCGATACAGGGTGTTAACGGCCAACTTATGGTTTCGTGCACAGATAACGGTGATTGGAATGAAAATGGTGGGCCGTATTTGCGTGCATAGATGGCACGCGAGTATAAACGCCGAAGGCGTACCACCGCGCAGCGCATTTGGCTGTTGACGTATGATAACGGTGATTGGAGTGAAAATGGTGGGCCCGGAAGGACTTGAACCTTCGACCTGCCGATTATGAGTCGGATGCTCTAACCAACTGAGCTACGGGCCCGTATAGAGGGAATAAAAAAACAGACGCATATTATATGCGTCTGTTTTTGATCGACAAGCTTTTATTCGTCGCCGATAAAGCTGCGCAGGTGTTCCGCACGGGATGGATGACGCAGTTTGCGCAGTGCCTTGGCTTCGATCTGGCGAATGCGCTCACGGGTTACGTCGAACTGCTTGCCCACTTCTTCCAGGGTGTGGTCGGTATTCATATTAATACCGAAGCGCATGCGCAGTACCTTGGCTTCCCGTGGTGTCAGGGTTGACAGTATGTCCTTGGTGGATTCGCGCAGCGATTCGCTGGTGGCGGAGTCAACCGGTGACATAATGTTAACGTCTTCAATGAAATCACCCAGGTTTGAATCTTCATCGTCACCAATTGGTGTTTCCATGGAGATTGGTTCCTTGGCAATTTTCAGCACCTTGCGTACCTTGTCTTCCGGCATTTCCATTTTTTCTGCCAGTTCTTCAGGGGTGGGCTCGCGGCCTTTTTCCTGCAGCATCTGGCGGAAAATGCGGTTCAGTTTATTGATGGTTTCAATCATGTGAACCGGAATACGGATGGTGCGCGCCTGGTCGGCAATCGAACGGGTGATGGCCTGGCGAATCCACCAGGTGGCGTAGGTGGAAAACTTGTAACCGCGACGGTATTCAAATTTGTCCACTGCTTTCATCAGGCCGATATTGCCTTCCTGGATCAGGTCGAGGAACTGCAGGCCGCGGTTGGTGTATTTCTTTGCAATCGAAATAACCAGTCGCAGGTTGGCCTCCACCATTTCTTTCTTGGCGCGACGTGCCTTGGCTTCACCGATCGACATCTTGCGGTTGATTTCCTTGATGTCGGTGATGCTCAGGCCATAGCCTTTTTCCAGCATGCCCAGCTTGAGCTGTGTCTGCTTGATGTCAGCGGCAAATTCCGCCAGTTTGTCCGAGTATTCATGACCCTGCAGATACTGATCCAGCCATTTCTGGTTGGTTTCGTTTTCCGGGAACGACTGAATAAAGGTTTTGCGCGGCATGTGTGCCTTGTTGACGCACAGGTTTAATATATGGCGCTCATGGGTGCGCACGCGCTCAATGGTGCTGCGCAGCTCCTTGGTCATGGAGATAATAATGGACGGCAGGAACTTGAGTTCCATAAAGGCGTCCGCCATTTCTTCTCGGGCCTTGAGAATGCTTTTCTTGTTGTTTTTCTCAAGCGCTTTCATCACCTTTTTATGGGCTTTATCCAGCAGCTTGAACTGTTCAACCGCACGCTCGGGATCCGGGCCTGTGTCGACGATAACCGTGTCATCGTCGTCATCGTCATCGCGCTCGCTGGCAGGGCCGGATGCCGGCTGGGCAATCTCGTCGCTGTCGTCGCTGCGGAAGCCGTTGATTAAATCGGTGAGGCGCGCTTCATCGGCTTCGATTTTCTCGAAGGTTTTGATAACCGCCTGGATTGAGCGCGGGTTGGTGCCCAGCGCTTCCATGACCTGCTTGAGGCCTTCTTCAATGCGCTTGGCAATGGAGATTTCGCCTTCACGGGTCAGCAGCTCGACACTGCCCATTTCGCGCATATACATGCGTACCGGGTCGGTGGTGCGGCCGAATTCGTTTTCAATAGAGGCCAGCGCGGCGGCGGCTTCTTCTGCGGCGGTGTCATCGGTAGCGCTGGCATCGGTTAACACCAGTGATTCGGTGTCAGGTGCAACTTCATGAACGGTAATGCCCATGTCGTTGATCATATTGATGATGTCTTCAACCTGTTCCGGGTCTACAATTTCCTGCGGCAGATGGTCATTCACCTCGGCATACGTCAGGTAGCCCTGTTCCTTGCCCTTGGCAATTAACTGCTTGAGAAGTGACTTCTTGTCCCGGCGTGGCGCGCCCGTGGTGCTCCCTGTGGAGGCCTCGGCTTGCGGGCTTTTGGGTAGGTCTTCCGACTGCTTATCTTCTTGGCTCATGGTTATCCGCTAAAGAGTAGAGAATTCAAAACTGAACCACGCATTATAGCATGCTGCGGTGGCTCTAGCTATATATACATTAAATAAAAACCGCAAATAAGCCCGCAAAACAAGCCCGCAAAAATTGCTGGTTTACCTTGTGCCCGGCTGATGGCAAGGTGTTGGCAATTGAACAGAGAGAGGCAAACGAGATGGTAAGCTTACAGACGCCGGTATGTGATTTTGGTCAGCCCGCAGTGGATTTTTCCCTGCCTGGGGTGGATGGTAAAAGCTGGAGCCTGGCGGACTGTGCCGGGGAAAAGGGTCTGCTGGTGATGTTTATCTGTAACCATTGTCCCTATGTGAAGGCGGTTATCGACCGTATTGTGCGCGATGCCCGTGAGCTGAAGGCGCTGGGGGTGAATACGGTGGCGATTATGTCGAATGACCCAGCGGAGTACCCGGAAGATTCCTTCGAGAATATGCAGAAAATCGCAGTCCAGCGGGGTTTTGACTTCCCCTACCTGCTGGATGAGACGCAGCAGGTGGCAAAGGCCTATGGCGCGGTCTGTACGCCGGATTTCTTTGGCTATAACGCCGATCTCGAGCTGCAATACCGCGGACGGCTGGATGAAAGCCGCAAGGAGGCAGCTTCCCCCAATGCGCGCCGCGATCTGTTCGAGGCGATGAAGCAGGTGGCGGAAACCGGGCAGGGGCCTGAGGAGCAGATCCCCAGTATGGGCTGTTCCATTAAATGGAAGGATGAGGCCTGAACAAACGGCCCGATGCGTGGTCGGAGCAGGGGCGAGGCGCAGCCCTGGGTAAGCCCCGGGCTGGCTCGCCGGTCAGCTTTATTTAATCGGGCTTATTTTGTGTTTTTATGGGTAAATAAAAATAATCAGCCCCGCCTTTACCCGACCAGAAATTGTTATATTTATGTAAATAATTGATAAATAAAGAATTAATGCTCGATTTCAGGCGTGCAAAAAAATCGTCAGGGCAGGCGGAATATGCGCGAAATTCGAGCTTGCCAACCCCCGTTACCAAGTATTAAGTTGCCGAACGTGGCGAAGTAAGGGAAAATAGCGCCCCTTTATCAATGTGGGGCAGTTCCCCTGCTGCTGTGTGGCGAGACATGCCGCGTATTAGAACAGCGGACTGAAAAAAATAGAATTATGCTGGCGTGCCGGGCTTTTGGGCACGCGGCTCACGACTTTTAAAAACTTGATTGGAGATATCCTATGTCATCACGCAAAGAGCTTGCTAATGCAATCCGTGCCCTGAGTATGGACGCGGTACAGAAAGCAAAT
>Ga0209692_10001722_pt1 | contig 27915 bp, 27 predicted proteins | sample tdDd472_FD_187129 | JGI IMG/M metagenome (GOLD analysis project Ga0209692, IMG submission 187129) | Marine sediment microbial communities from the Atlantic coast under amendment with organic carbon and nitrate - tdDd47.2 (SPAdes)... | ecosystem: Environmental > Aquatic > Marine > Coastal >... | reverse complement strand
CATCCCCGGCCACCCGCTGGCAGGGACCGAGCATTCCGGCCCCGAAAGCGGCTTTGCCGAATTGTTCGACAACCGCTGGTGCCTGCTGGTGCCGGTCGACAGCGGCTCGTCCGAACAGGTGGCGCAGTTGCGCGCCCTGTGGGAGGGGATGGGCGCCCATGTCGACGAGATGGACGCCGAGCATCACGACCTGGTGCTGGCGGTGACCAGCCACGCGCCGCACCTCATTGCCTACACGATGGTCGGTGTGGCCGACGACCTGCGCCGGGTGACCGACAGCGAGGTGATCAAGTATTCCGCCGCGGGTTTCCGCGATTTCACCCGCATCGCGGCCAGCGATCCCACCATGTGGCGCGATGTCTTCCTGACCAACAAGGAGGCGACGCTGGAAATTCTCGGCCGTTTCACCGAGGAGCTTTTCGCGCTGCAGCGCGCGATCCGTACCGGCGACGGGCAGCACCTGTTCGACTATTTCACCCGTACCCGCGCCATCCGGCGCGGCATCATCGAGGCCGGGCAGGATACCGACGCCCCCGATTTCGGCCGCGCCAAAAGGGTCACGAAATGATTGGCCGGCGGCTGGCGATGGTGCTGGGACTGGCGGTCCTGGCGCTGCCCGCAACCGCCCGCGCGCCCGAGCATTCGCCGCGCCCGCTGGCGCGGATCGCGACAGGTGAGGCCGCGCCCGGGGGCCTGAACCGGCTTCATCCGCGGGCCCGCGTGCTGCCTGGCTCTGTCAGTGTCGCGCCGTTTGACGCGATGGCCCATCGGCCGAAAATGCGGCCGCCGTCGGCGCAGATCACCAGCGCGGCGGCGCGGCCGGCCGCGCTTCCGTTCCTGAGCCCCGAGCGATCCCTGTCGCCGCTGGCGCGCCCGAAGGATCTGGAAGAAAAGGTCTTCTTCAAGAAACTCAAGCGGCGCAAGGGCTCGGTCTGCGGCGACATCGACATCCAGGGCGAGCCGGTCGGACGGGTGCCGGGCAAGCTGCGCGGCTGCGGTGTCGAGGAGGCGGTGCGCGTGCGCGAAGTGGCTCGCGTGCGGCTGAGCCAGCAGGCGATCATGACCTGCGATACCGCCCGGGCGCTGAAGACCTGGGTGGAGCGCGGGGTGAAACCGGCCTTTCGGCGCCGCGGCCCGGTGGTGGAAATGCGGGTGGCCGCCCATTACGCCTGCCGCACCCGGAACAACAAGCGCGGCGCGAAGATCTCCGAGCACGGCAAGGGACGGGCGATCGACATCTCGGCCTTTGTCATGAAGGATGGAGAGGTCATCACCGTGCGCGAAGGCTGGGGAAAGGGCACCACGCTGCGGCCGCTGCGCGAGGTCTGGAAGGCCGCCTGCGGTCCGTTCGGCACCGTGCTGGGTCCGCAGGCCGACCGCTATCACCGCGATCATTTCCACGTGGATACCGCGCGCTATCGCAGCGGCCCCTATTGCCACTGAACCGCTCTTTTTCCCGCCGTGGATTTCGGATAGAGCGCCGGCACCAGACAAGGGAGACGCCGATGACCATGTGGGTGTTCGGATATGGGTCGCTGCTGTGGAACCCGGGCTTTGACGTGGCGCGGCGCGAAGTCGCGGTGCTGCCCGACTATCACCGGTCGTTCTGCATGCGCTCGATCCATCACCGTGGCACCGAGGCGGAGCCGGGCCTTGTCCTCGCTCTCGACGCGGCGCCGGGCGGGCGCTGTGCCGGGCTGGCGCTCGCCGTGGCCGAGGGGCAGGAGGACCGAACCCTGGATTACCTGCGCGAGCGTGAGCTGATTTCCTCGGCCTACCTGGAAAGGATGCTTCGGGTGCGGTTTCAGGATGGCGGCACTGCCGAGGCCGTGACTTACGTGATCGACCCCGATCACGTCCAGTATTGCGGCGGGCTGGCGCTCGAGGAGCAGGCGCAGATCATCGCCCGGGCCGTCGGCGGGCGCGGGCCGAACACCGAATATCTTTTCAACACCGCCAGCCACCTTGCCGAGATCGGGCTCAGCGACCCCGATCTCGACTGGCTGGCGCGACGTGTCCGCGCGCTCGCGGTATAAAGCCTTGGCGTTGCCCGCGATTATTTTGTAGGCTCGCCGCAGAGCAGAGAAAGTCAGGACGCACGCCAGATGGTGCAGCGAGACCGCGAAGCCCGGCCGCAGTTTTCACAGCCGGTGCGCCAGATCATCTTGATGCTGACCGCCTTCGGGCTCGCCGGGTTCGGGGCCTTCGTGGCGCTGCCGCGGGTGTTGCCGGTTTTCCAGGCCAATCTCTACCTCAACGGGTTCATCGGTGCGGTATTCCTGATCGGTGTGCTGGCCTGTTTCTGGCAGGTCTTCCAACTGGTCGGCTCGGTCCGCTGGATCGAACGGTTTGCCGCCGGCGACGCCGGGGCCGAGGCGCAACCGCCGCAGCTTCTGGCGCCGCTGGCCTCGCTTCTGAGTGCGCGCGGCGCGCGGATGCAGCTCAGCTCAACCTCGACGCGTTCGATCCTCGATTCCGTCGCCGAGCGCATCGACGAAGAGCGCGAGATTACCCGCTATATCGTCAACCTGCTGATTTTCCTCGGCCTTCTGGGCACCTTCTATGGGCTGGCCACGACCGTGCCGGCGGTGGTCGACACCATCCGCAGCCTCGCCCCGCAGGAGGGCGAGGAGGGCATCGCGGTCTTCACCCGGCTGATGACCGGGCTGGAGGCGCAGCTTGGCGGCATGGGGGTGGCGTTCTCGTCCTCGCTTCTGGGGCTTGCCGGCTCGCTTCTGGTCGGGCTGCTGGAGCTGTTTGCCGGGCATGGGCAGAACCGGTTCTATCGCGAGCTGGAGGAATGGCTCTCGTCGATCACCCGTCTGGGGTTTGCCTCGGGCGAGGAGGGCGACAGCGCCCCCAGCGTGCTCGAAGGCGTGATCGACCACATGGCGGAACAGATGGAAGCCCTGCAGCTGATGTTCTCGCGCTCGGACGAAAGCCGCGCCGCGGTGGACGACAAGCTGAGCGATCTGGTCGACAGTATTGGCCAGATGAATGACCGGCTCGACCAGACCGAAACCACCGCCGCCGCGCTGGAGCGGGTCGCGGTGGGGCAGGAAACCCTGATCGAGATGATGCGCGCACAGGGCCCGGGCGAGGGGATTGATGCCGAAAGCCGGATGCGCCTGCGGTCGATCGACGTGCAGATGCTGCGCATCCTGGAGGAGATTTCGGCCGGCCGGCAGGAGAGCATGGCCGAGCTGCGCAAGGACATCGACCTGCTGATCAAGGCGCTTGCGCCGCCGCGGCCCGGCCGCCCGGGGCGTCCGCCCAGGACCGGCAAGACGGAGGACTAGGGCATGGCCCTGTCGCGGCGCACCGGTCAACGTTTCCAGGGGTCGATCTGGCCCGGATTCGTCGATGCGATGACCGGACTTTTGCTGGTTATGATGTTCTTGCTGACCATTTTCATGGTGGTCCAGTTCGTGCTGCGCGAGACCATCTCCGGGCAGGAGACCGAGCTTGACGCGCTCTCCGCCGAGGTCAGCGCGTTGGCCTCGGCGCTGGGGCTGGAAGAACGGCGCAACGCCCAGCTTTCGGCCCGGATGGGGGCGCTGAGTTCGACCCTGAGCGACACCCGCGACGATCTGGAACAGGCGCAGGACGAGCTGGATCAGCGCGCCGCGCTGATCGCCACGCTCACCGCCGACCGCGACCGTCAGGCCGCGGCGCTGGAGGATGCCCGCGGCCGCATCGCCACCTTCGAGGAACAGGTGGCCGGGCTGCTGGCCGACCGTGACGCGGCGCTTGGCAGTATCGCGGCGCTGGAACAGGAAAAGGCCGGGCTGCTGTCGGAGCAGGAGGCGCTGAACCTGGCGCTGGCGCAGAGCCGCGACGAGATCGACGCGCAGACCGAGGCGGCGCGACTGGCCGCGGCCCGGCGCGAGGCGCTCGATGCGCTGATCGCCGACCTGCGTCGCCGCGACAGCGAAAACGCGGCCGAGGCGGCGCGGCTGTCGGGGCAGGTCGCAGAGCTGGAGTCGCGCCTCAGCGACGAGGAAGCGGCCCGGCTGGCCGAGGCCGCCGCCGCCAAGGCGCTGCGCGACAAGCTGGAACAGGCCGATAGCGAGTTGACGGCGATGACCCTCGCGCTGGAACAGCAGCGCCGCGAGGCCGAGGAAACCCTGATCCTGCTCGCCGCCGCCGAGGCCGAGCGCGATACGCTGGATGAGAAGCTGGTCGCCGCGCTGGCCAATCTCGAGGCGGCCAGTACCGAGGCCGCCAAGCGCGACGAACTGGCCGAGCGGCTGACCCGCGTGTTGGCGCAGATGGAGGTGGCAAAGGCCGAGGACGACGAGATGGTCAGCGCGCTCCAGGCCGAGCTTTCAAGGGTCCGGGGCGAGGCGGCGCGCACCCGCGAGACCCTGAGCGCCGAGCTGGACGCGGCCCAGGCCAAGGAGATCGAGACCCGCACCGCGCTGGAGGCGCAGTTGACCCGGGTGCGCGAAGAGGCGGCCGCCGCGCGCGCGGCGCTGCAGGCGCAACTGGACAAGGCGCAGGCGGGCGCCACTGCCACGCGGGAGGAGCTGGAAACCGAACTGGCGCGCCAGCGCGCGCAGAGCGTCGAGACGCAAACGGAATTCCAGGCCGAACTGGCCCGGCTTCAACAGGAGAACGCGGCGCTGCGGCAGGACTATGAGGCCCGGATCGCCGCCCTGACCACCGAGGCCGGGGCGGCGCAGGCGGAACTGACCGCCGCCTTGCAGGCCGCCCGCACCGTCGCCGCCGAGACCCAGGCTGAGCTGGAGGCGCGGCTAGCCCGCGCCAATGTGGAGAGCGACGCGGCGCTGGCCGCGTTGAACGCGGAGCTTGCCGCCGCGCGCACCGATGCCGCCCGCCGGATCGCCGCACTGGAGGCCGAATTGTCGCGGGCGCGCGCCGATCTCTCTGCGGCCCGCAATGCCGCAGAGAGCACCGCAGAGGACCGCGCCTCGGTCGAGGCGCGGCTGTTGCAGGCGCTGGATTCGCTGGAACGCGCCCAGGCCGCCGCCACCGATCAGGAGGATTTGCGCCGCCGGCTGATCGCCGCGCTGGCCGCCCGCGAGGCCGCCGAGAAACGCGCCGAGGACCAGATGACCCTGGCCGAACAGCGCGCGGTGCTTCTGGCCAAGGCACGCGAGACACTGGCCGGCCAGCAAGATGCCTCGACCGAGGCGCAGCGGCAGACCGCCCTGCTCAATCAGCAGGTGGCCGAGTTGCGCAAGCAGTTGGGCGGCCTCCGGGCCCTGCTCGACGACTACAAGGATCGGGATACCGCCCAGCAGGTGCAGTTGCAGAACCTCGGCCAGGACCTGAACACCGCCCTGGCGCGCGCGGCATCGGAAGAGCGTAAGCGGCGGATTCTGGAGGAGGCCGAGCGCAAGCGGCTGGAGGCCCTGGCCTTGGCCCGCGCCGAGGAGGCCGAGAAGCTCAAGGAACAGGCCAAGGATCTGGAACGCTACCGCTCGGAGTTCTTCGGCCGGTTGCGCGAGGTTCTGGGCGACCAGGAGGGGGTGCGCATCCAGGGCGACCGTTTCGTGTTCTCCTCCGAAGTGCTGTTCGCCCCGGGCAAGGCGGATCTGGCCCCCGCCGGCAAGACCGAGATTGACAAGATCGCCCGCATCCTGCGCGGCATTTCCTCGGAGATCCCGGAGGGGATCGATTGGGTGATCCGGGTCGATGGTCATACCGACGACGTGCCGATCCGCCCCGGTGCCGAGTTCGCTGACAACTGGGAACTCAGCCAGGCGCGGGCGCTTTCGGTGGTGCGATACATGGTCGGGGCCCAGGGCATTCCGCCGAACCGGCTGTCGGCCAACGGCTTTGGCGAATACCAGCCGGTGAACACCGACGACACGCCCGAGGCGCGGGCGCAGAACCGGCGCATCGAGTTGAAGCTGACCGAGAAGTAAGGCGGGTCGGCGCGGTTTATCGGATCATGACAGTGACCTGCGCGCGGTCGATCTCTTGGCGGTCGCGCAGCATCCGGACCATTCCGTCATACTGCCCCTTTGGCCAGCCGCCATCGGGCCGCCGTTTGCCCGCCGCGCGGAACAGCTGCGCCTGGGTCTTTTCCAGCTCGACGCTGTGGGCGATGACCCGGCCACCGGGGCCGTCGATCTCGATCTCGATCACGTCCCCCTTCTGTCCGCCGAACGCATAACCGTAGAGCACCAGCGCCGGCGCGCTGCCGTCCATCTCGCGCGTCGCTGCCTCCCCGGATTTGATTGCGTCATAGCTGGGCATCCCCGGGGAAAACCCGGCGGCGATCAGCCCGCCGGGCTGATAACTCGGGGTGTCCTGCCACAGGTCGGCTTCTGGCGGTTGGCCGCAACGCGCCGCCTCGGGGGCAAAGGGATCGATGACCGTCCCGTTTTGGCGCAGCGAGAGGTGGACATGGGGAAACTCGGCCTTGCCGCTCATGCCCACGGCGCCCAGCGGATCGCCACGCGCCACCGGGTCGCCGTTGGACACCTGCACAGTTCCACGCCGCAGGTGGCAATACTGGGTTTCCCAGCCGTCGCCGTGGTCGATCACGACGCCGTTGCCGCATTCGCGGCCTTCGACCGATGCAGTATCGCCCTCGGCAAAGGCCCGGTCCGCCATGCCGTCGCGCAGCGCCGTTACAACGCCCGGTGCTGCGGCCAGAACCGGAACGCCGGCCTCCATCGCCGCGAGGGTCGGCAGCGCGAAGTCGGTGCCCTTGTGGCCGTCATAGCTGAGCGGACCACATCGGTAATCCTGCGCCCCGGGGCCGGGATCGGCATCGACGTATTGCTGGATATGGCAGGTTTCGCCCAGGTCGCAGGCAATGGGCCGGGTCAGATCCAAGGCGCCCGCCGCGACCGGCGCGGCGAGCGTGAGACAGAGGGCGGCGCAGGCCGCGCGCATCAGTCCGCTGTCAGCAGTGGCGGCTTGTCGCCCGAAAGCTGCGGCTTGTCCGGCCCCTCGATGCGCAGGTTCAGCGCGCCATCCTTGAGGCCGACCTTGACGACACCGCCCTTGGCGAGCTTGCCGAACAGCAGTTCCTCGGCCAGCGGCTTCTTGATGTACTCCTGGATCACGCGGCCCAGCGGGCGCGCGCCCATCTTGTCGTCATAGCCCTTGTCGGCAAGCCATTCGGCCGCAGGCCGGGTCAACTCGATCGAGACGCCGCGATCCATCAGCTGCGCCTCGAGTTGCAGAACGAACTTCTCGACCACCTGCAGGATCACCTCTTTCGGCAGCGGCGCGAAGGAGATCACCGCATCCAGCCGGTTGCGGAATTCCGGCGTGAAGGTGCGTTCGATGGCGGCGGTATCCTCGCCCTCGCGGCGGTCGCGGCCAAACCCGATGGCGCTCTGGGCCTGTTCCATGGCGCCGGCGTTCGAGGTCATGATCAGGATCACGTTGCGGAAATCCACCGTCCGGCCGTTGTGGTCGGTCAGCTTGCCGTGGTCCATCACCTGCAGCAGGATGTTGTAGACATCCGGGTGTGCCTTTTCCATCTCGTCCAGCAGCAGCACGCAATGCGGGTGCTGGTCGACTCCGTCGGTCAGCATGCCGCCCTGGTCGAAACCGACATAGCCCGGAGGCGCGCCGATCAGGCGGGAGACCGCGTGTTTTTCCATGTATTCCGACATGTCGAAGCGCAGCAGTTCCACCCCCAGCGTATCGGCCAGCTGCTTGGCGACCTCGGTCTTGCCCACGCCGGTCGGCCCGGCAAAAAGGTAGTTGCCGATGGGTTTTTCCGGCTCGCGCAGCCCGGCGCGCGCCAGCTTGATTGCGCTGGACAGGGCGGTGATCGCCTGGTCCTGGCCGAACACCACGCGCTTGAGCGATTTCTCCAGATCCTTGAGCACCTCGGCATCGTCCTTGGAGACGTTCTTGGGCGGGATGCGGGCGATCTTGGCGACCACCGCCTCGATCTCCTTGGTGCCGATGGTCTTGCGCCGCTTGCTCTCGGCCAGCAGATGCTGCGCCGCGCCGGCCTCGTCGATCACGTCAATGGCCTTGTCGGGCAGCTTGCGGTCGTTGATGTAGCGCGCCGAAAGCTCTACCGCCGTCTTGATCGCATCGCCGGTGTATTTCACCCGGTGATGCTCCTCGAAATAGGGTTTCAGCCCTTTCAGGATCTTCACCGTGTCCTCGACGCTGGGTTCGGTCACGTCGATCTTCTGGAACCGGCGGCTGAGCGCGCGGTCCTTTTCGAAGTGCTGGCGAAACTCCTTGTAGGTGGTCGATCCCATGGTGCGCAGCTTGCCGCCCTGCAGGGCGGGTTTCAGCAGGTTCGAGGCATCCATCGCCCCGCCCGAGGTCGCCCCGGCGCCGATCACGGTGTGGATCTCGTCGATGAAGAGCACCGCGTCGGGGTGATCCTCCAGCTCGTTGACCACGGCCTTCAACCGCTCCTCGAAATCGCCGCGATAGCGGGTGCCGGCCAGCAACGCGCCCATGTCGAGCGAATAGATCGTGGCCTTGGACAGCACCTCGGGCACCTCGCCCTTGACGATCTTGCGGGCCAGCCCCTCGGCGATGGCGGTCTTGCCGACACCGGGATCACCCACCAGCAGCGGGTTGTTCTTGCGTCGGCGGCACAGCACCTGGATGCAGCGCTCTACCTCCTGGTCGCGGCCGATCAGCGGGTCGATCGCCCCCTCGCGCGATTTCGCGTTCAGATCGACGCAGTATTTGCCAAGCGCGCTTTCCTTCTGCTCCGGCTCGGGGGCCGAGGCATGCGTCTCGTCTTCGGCATCGGTCGATCCCTGGACCGGGCGCGGCTCGCCAAAGGCGGGGTCCTTGGCCACGCCGTGGGCGATGAAGTTCACCGCGTCATAGCGGGTCATGTCCTGTTCCTGCAGGAAATAGGCGGCGTTGGATTCGCGCTCGGCAAAGATCGCGACCAGCACGTTGGCACCGGTCACCTCGGTGCGGCCCGAGCTTTGCACATGGATCGCGGCGCGCTGGATCACGCGCTGGAACGCGGCGGTCGGCACCGCCTCGGAGCCGTCGATGTCGGTTACAAGGTTGGACAGATCCTCGTCGATGAAATCGACAAGCGTGCTGCGCAATTCGCCCAGATCGACGCTGCAGGCCTTCATCACGCGGGTGGCGTCCGGTTCGTCGAGCAATGCCAGCAGCAGATGCTCCAGCGTCGCGAACTCGTGGCGCCTGTCATTGGCCAATGCCAGGGCTGCGTGGATGGCCTGTTCAAGGGTGCTCGAGAATGAAGGCACGTTGGTGCTCCTCTGATCTGGGTCGGTGAGGGAAGGGGGCGTTGGCCCAGTCCCCGTGCCAACCGTGTCTTTATACTGTTAGAGTTTGGTTGATCGGCGCCGGGCTTCAAGGTTTTTCTGCAAAATAACCGTCACTTTTACACGCGGTGCGGCGTCAGCGATCCCTCTTGCGGCACCAGATCCTCCGATCGCGGGTCCGCAACGGGGCGCCGGCGGGCTCAGAATCTGTCCTTGCGGAGGCGGATCTCGGCGAAAACCTCGGCCGGGTCGGCGCCCTGCATGCCGAGATGCGCCTGAATCGCGGGGTCGCGCGCGCGCAGGAAGGGGTTTGTCGCCAGCTCCAGCTCCAGCGTCGAGGGAACGGTCGGCATTTCGGCCTCGCGCGCCGCGGCGATTTCGCGGATGCGCTGTTGCAGGGCGGGGTTGTCCGGGTCGATGGTCTCGGCGAACCGGCCATTGGCCTGGGTGTATTCGTGGCCGGAATAGACCATCGTTTCCGGCGGCAGAACGGCCAGTTTCGACAGGGACTCCCACATCTGGGGCATCGTGCCCTCGAACACCCTGCCGCAACCCAGCGCCATCAGGCTGTCGGCGGTGAACAGCGCCTTGCTACCGGCGAAATGATAGGCGACATGGCCGACCGTGTGGCCGGAAACGTCGACGACCTGTCCGGTTTCGGCGCCGATCTGTACGCAATCGCCCTCGCGCACGGTCGCGTCCAGCGGCGGCAGGCGATGCGCGTCGGCTTCGGCGCCGGTCACCTTTGCGGGGTGGGTCGCGAGGATCTCGGACAGCCCTTCGACGTGATCCCAGTGATGGTGGGTCAGCAGGACCTGAGTCAGCCGCCATCCCTTGCTCGCCAGCGCCGCCAGGATCGGGGCGGCCTCGGGGGCGTCGATCAGCGCGGTTTCGCCGCTTTCGGCGTCATGCGCCAGAAAGGCATAGTTGTCCGAAAGACAGGGGATTGTCAGGATCTCCAGCGGCATGGTCTTTCGTCCTTTCAATGCAGGATGTCGTTGATAAACTGCGCCCAGCTTGGACGATCACAGGGACGCCCGCAATGCATCTCGACGTGCAGGATCTCCGCAACTTCTACTACCGCAGCACGCTGGGCCGGGCGGCGCAGGCATCGATCCGCGGCACCATGCTGGAGCTTTGGCCCGAGGCCAAGGGGCAATCGGTTGCCGGATTCGGTTTCGCGGTGCCGCTGCTGCGCCCCTACCTGGCCGAGGCGCGCCGGGTCACGGCGCTGATGCCCGGTCCGCAAGGCGTGATGCCCTGGCCGGCCGGCATGCCCAATGTCTCGGTCCTGTGCGAGGAAACGCTCTGGCCGATCGAGACCGGCCATGTGGACAAGCTGGTGGTAATGCACGGGCTGGAGACATCGGAGCGGCCGTCGCGCCTGCTGGACGAATGCTGGCGGGTGCTGGGGCCGGGCGGCAAGGCCCTGTTCATCGTGCCCAACCGGGCCGGGCTGTGGTCGCGCAGCGACCGCACCCCGTTCGGCTACGGGCGGCCCTACACGCTGGGACAGCTGGAAACCGAGTTGAAGAACCACCATTTCCTGCCCGAGGATCACCGGGCCGCCCTCTATCGTCCGCCATCGACCCGGCGATTCTGGTTGCGTTCCGGCGCGCTGCTGGAGCGGATGGGGATGCAATTGCCGACGGTGCTGGTGGGCGGCGTGCTGATCGTGGAGGCCTCCAAGAGGGTGCAGCCGCCGCGCGGGTCGGTGGTGAAGGATCTGGCACGGCGCCCGATCAAGGCGCTGGACGGTCTGGCCAAGCCGGCGTGATCCGGGGCGCGGCGCCCCGTTTGTCCGCCCGAAGGCGTCAGGAATCGCCCGAATTCGCCCAAAAGCGACGTTTTTTTCTACCTGGTTTTCGTGCAAACCGCCGCAGTTCGGCTAACTGCCTGAAATCAGGGGGATAATGGGATCGGGTGTTATCGCTATAGGTTGTTGCGGGGTCGGGTGCGCTCTGCTATCTCCACGCTGATTTTGATGACCTGCTGAAAGGCGGGTCGTTTTTCACGCCCCGGACGCCGGTCTTTCGGCCGACCGGGGCCCAATGTCGGAAGGGTGGACGTGTCCGAACCAGCTTCGATTTCCGCGGGCATCGCCGAGCGCTATGCCACCGCGATCTTTGAGATCGCGAAAGAGAACAACGACCTTGCCGGCCTCGAGACCGGCCTCAACGATCTGGCCGCCGGATTGGATGACAGCGCCGACCTGCGCAACATGATGTCGTCGCCGATCTACTCCCGCGCCGATCAGGAGGCCGCGATCACCGCCGTGGCCGAGAAGATGGGGATCGCCGAGGTGCTGCGCAAGTCCCTCGCGCTGATGGCGCAGAAACGCCGCCTTTTCGTCGTGCCCCAGCTGATCGCCGCGCTGCGCGGGCTGATCGCCGAGGAGCGTGGCGAGGTGACCGCGGATGTGGTATCGGCCAAGGCGCTGACCAAGGCCCAGACCGAGAAGCTGGCCAAGACCCTGACCGCCCGCGTGGGCAAGACCGTGAATTTGAATGCGACCGTCGATGAAAGCCTCATTGGCGGTCTTGTCGTTAAAGTGGGCTCGAAGATGATCGACACCTCGATCCGCTCCAAGCTCGCCTCCCTCCAGAATGCAATGAAAGAGGTCGGATAAATGGGTATCCAAGCAGCAGAGATTTCTGCGATCCTGAAGGACCAGATCAAGAATTTCGGTCAAGAAGCCGAGGTTGCGGAAATCGGTCGCGTGCTCAGCGTCGGTGACGGTATCGCCCGCGTCTACGGCCTCGACAATGTCCAGGCCGGCGAGATGGTCGAATTTCCCGGCGGCATCATGGGCATGGCGCTGAACCTCGAGGCCGATAACGTCGGCGTCGTGATCTTCGGCTCCGACCGCGCCATCAAGGAAGGCGACACCGTCAAGCGCACCAACTCGATCGTGGACGTGCCGATCGGTGACGAGCTGCTGGGCCGCGTGGTCGACGGTCTGGGCAACCCGATCGACGGCAAGGGTCCGATCGCCTCGACCAAGCGTGGCATCGCCGACGTCAAGGCACCGGGCATCATCCCGCGTAAATCTGTGCACGAGCCGATGGCGACCGGTCTGAAGTCGGTCGACGCGATGATCCCGATCGGCCGTGGCCAGCGCGAGCTGATCATTGGTGACCGTCAGACCGGCAAGACCGCGGTGGCGCTCGACGCGATCCTGAACCAGAAGGTCTATAACGACGCCGCCGGCGACGACGAGGGCAAGAAGCTTTATTGCGTCTACGTCGCCATCGGTCAGAAGCGCTCGACCGTGGCCCAGCTGGTGAAGAAGCTGGAAGAGACCGGCGCCATCGACTATTCGATCGTCGTCGCCGCGACCGCGTCCGAGCCCGCGCCGATGCAGTACCTTGCACCCTATACCGCCACCGCGATGGCCGAGTATTTCCGCGACAACGGCAAGCACGCGCTGATCATCTACGATGACCTGTCCAAACAGGCCGTGTCCTATCGCCAGATGTCGCTGCTGCTGCGCCGTCCGCCGGGGCGCGAAGCCTATCCGGGCGACGTGTTCTATCTCCACTCCCGCCTGCTGGAGCGTTCCGCCAAGCTGAACGAGGATTTCGGCGCCGGCTCGCTGACCGCGCTGCCGATCATCGAAACCCAGGGCGGCGACGTGTCGGCCTTTATCCCGACCAACGTGATCTCGATCACCGACGGCCAGATCTTCCTGGAAACCGAGCTGTTCTATCAGGGCATCCGCCCGGCCGTGAACACCGGTCTGTCGGTGTCGCGCGTGGGCTCCTCGGCCCAGACCAACGCGATGAAGTCGGTCGCCGGCCCGATCAAGCTGTCGCTGGCCCAGTACCGCGAGATGGCAGCCTTTGCCCAGTTCGGCTCCGATCTCGACGCCGCCACCCAGCAGTTGCTGAACCGTGGCGCGCGCCTGACCGAGTTGATGAAGCAGCCGCAGTATTCGCCGCTGACCAACGCCGAGATCGTTATCGTGATCTGCGCCGGGACGCTGGGCTTCCTCGACAAGATCGCCGTCGGGAATATCGGCCGGTTCGAAGCGGGCCTGCTGGCGCATGTTCGCGGCAAGCATCAGGACCTGCTGGACTGGATCACCAACGACGATCCCAAGATCAAGGGTGAGGCCGAAGACAAGGTGCGGGCAGCCATCGACGAATTCGCCGCTGACTTCGCTTAAGGGGAGGATGAGGCAATGCCGAACCTTAAGGACCTTAAAAACCGGATCGCGTCGGTCAAATCGACCCGCAAGATCACCAAGGCCATGCAGATGGTGGCCGCGGCGAAACTGCGCCGCGCCCAGGAATCGGCCGAAGAGGCCCGCCCCTATGCCGAACGGTTCAATGCCGTCATGGCGGGGCTGGCCGCCTCGGTCGGGGGCAGCGACAGCGCGCCGAAGCTTCTGCGCGGCACCGGCAGCGACCAGGTTCATCTCCTGGTCGTGCTCACGGCCGAACGGGGCCTGTGCGGCGGCTTCAACAGCTCCATCGCCAAGCTGGCCCGGACCCATGCCGAACGGCTGCAGGCCGAAGGCAAGACGGTCAAGACCCTGACTGTCGGCAAGAAGGGCCGCGATGCGCTCAAGCGCGATCTCGGCAAGTTCAACGTCGGCCATGTCGACATGACCGAGGTCAAGCGGGTCGGCTATGCCGACGCGCAGGGCATCGCCAAGGGCATTCTCGATCGCTTCGACGCCGGCGAGTTCGATGTCGCGACGATTTTCTTCGCCGAGTTCGTCAACGTGGTCACCCAGGTTCCGACCGCGCAGCAGGTCATCCCGGCCAAGTTCGAACAGGACGCAGAGGCGGACGACAGTACGCTTTATGATTACGAGCCTGACGAAGAGGCCATCCTGGCCGACCTTCTGCCCAAGGGCGTTGCGACCGCCATCTTCAGCGCGCTGCTGGAGAACGGGGCCTCGGAACAGGGCGCGCGGATGAGCGCGATGGACAACGCGACCCGCAACGCGGGCGAGATGATCGACAAGCTGACCATCGAATACAACCGCTCGCGCCAGGCCGTGATCACCAACGAGCTGATTGAAATCATTTCGGGCGCGGAAGCCCTGTAAAAGAACCGGAGACGAAACAATGGCAAACAAACAAGGCAAGGTCACTCAGGTGATTGGCGCCGTTGTGGACGTTCAGTTCGACGGCCACCTGCCCGAGATTCTGAACGCACTGGAAACCGACAACAACGGCAAGCGGCTGGTTCTGGAAGTGGCCCAGCACCTGGGCGAGAACACCGTGCGCACCATCGCCATGGACGCGACCGAAGGTCTGGTTCGCGGCCAGGTGGTGACCGATGCCGGCGCGCCGATCTCGGTGCCGGTGGGCAACGCGACCCTGGGCCGCATCCTGAACGTGGTCGGCGAGCCAGTCGATGAAAAGGGCCCGGTCGAGGCGACCGAAACCCGTTCCATCCACCAGCCGGCCCCGGAATTCTCCGAGCAGTCGACCGAATCGGAAGTTCTGGTCACCGGCATCAAGGTCGTCGACCTGCTGGCCCCCTACGCCAAGGGCGGCAAGATCGGCCTGTTCGGCGGCGCCGGCGTGGGCAAGACGGTTCTGATCATGGAACTGATCAACAACATCGCCAAGGTGCACTCGGGCTTTTCGGTGTTCGCCGGTGTCGGCGAACGGACCCGCGAGGGGAACGACCTGTATCACGAGATGATCGAATCCAACGTGATCAAGCCCGACAACCTGTCGGAATCCCAGGTTGCCCTGGTCTACGGCCAGATGAACGAGCCGCCGGGAGCCCGTGCCCGTGTCGCGCTGACCGGCCTGACCCTGGCCGAGCAGTTCCGTGACCAGTCCGGGACCGACGTTCTGTTCTTCGTGGACAACATCTTCCGCTTTACCCAGGCGGGGTCCGAGGTTTCGGCGCTTCTCGGCCGGATCCCTTCGGCGGTGGGCTACCAGCCGACGCTGGCCACCGACATGGGCCAGATGCAGGAACGCATCACCTCGACCAAGGCCGGCTCGATCACTTCGATCCAGGCCGTCTACGTTCCCGCGGACGACCTGACCGACCCGGCCCCGGCGACCACCTTTGCCCACCTCGACGCGACCACCGTTCTGTCGCGCGCGATCTCCGAGCTTGGCATCTATCCGGCCGTGGACCCGCTCGATTCGACCTCGCGCCTGATGGACCCGTCGATCCTGGGCGACGAGCACTACCAGGTGGCGCGCGACGTGCAGGGGATCCTGCAGCGCTACAAATCGCTTCAGGACATCATCGCCATTCTCGGCATGGACGAGTTGAGCGAAGAGGACAAGCTGACCGTTGCCCGTGCCCGGAAGATCCAGCGATTCCTGTCGCAGCCCTTCGACGTGGCCAAGGTGTTCACCGGCTCGGACGGTGTGCAGGTGCCGCTGGAAGATACCATCAAATCGTTCAAGGCGGTTGTCGCCGGTGAATACGACCATCTGCCGGAAGGCGCGTTCTACATGGTCGGCGGCATCGAAGACGTGATCGCCAAGGCCGAAAAGATGGCGGCTGACGCCGCCTAAGGAGCGCCCTCATGGCAGATACGATTCAATTCGACCTCGTCAGCCCGGAGCGCCGCCTCGCGTCGGTCCAGGCCAGCGCGGTCCAGATTCCCGGCGCAGACGGCGACATGACGGCGATGCCCGACCATGCCCCGCTGATCACCACGCTGCGCCCGGGCCTGCTGCGGATCGAGAGCCCGGAAGGCAATTCCGAGTATTTCGTGACCGGCGGGTTTGCCGAAATCGGCGCCGAGTCGATGTCGGTGCTGGCGGAAAAGGCGATGCCGGTGGGCGAGATGACCCGTGGCCATCTTGACGAGCTGATCGCCGAGGCCCGTGCCAAGCACGAGGCCGCCAAGACCGCCAGCGACGCGGAGCCGAGCCTGGTGGACGACGCCGCCAAGCTGCTGGCGGACATGGAGGCCCTCGGCGATCACATGAGCCTGTGATCGCCGGCCCTCCTTCCGGTTGAAACCCTTGCAAGCCGGCCCCTTTTCGGGGCCGGTTTTGTTTTGACAAAGGGTTTCTCAAAATGGTTTTTTGTCAGATACTTGAGAAAATCGGGCAGGCTATGAAGAAACTTGAGAACCATCTCATCGGAATCGACCAGGGCGATGTCGTCCTGTTCTCGGATTTCGAGGAGGGGGGCGAGATGTGGACGGGCGCGGGTCCACGCGAGAGGCGCAAGGCGGTCCGTTTCGGCCAGCCCTTCCGCGCCGCGCCGGCGGTCCAACTCTCGATTTCGCTGCTGGATGCAGACACCCAGGCGGCGGTCCGCGCCGAACTGACGGCTGAAAACGTCACCGCGGAGGGGTTCGAGATCGTGTTCCGAACCTGGCTCGATACCCGCATCGCGCGCATGCGCGCGGCCTGGCTGGCGATCGGCGCGCTCGAGCATGACGACAACTGGGTGATCGACTGACCGCAGAGACCGCGCCTCAGTCCGTGGTGTAGAGCGACTCATAGATCGGCGACAGCGTCTTGTCCTCGAACAGGGACGACACGCTGGTGCCGTACCAGATGTTCAGGATCGCCTGGGCAAAGATCGGCGCGGTCGGCACCACGCGGATGTTGTGGGTGGACTGCACCGCCGGGCTGGGCTGGATCGTGTCGGTCAGGACCAGGGATTTCATCACCGAGGCTGACACCCGCTCCACCGCCGGGCCGCTCATCACGCCGTGGGTGATATAGGCGTGCACCTCTTTCGCGCCGTTCTCCAGCAGCACCTCGGCGGCCTTGCACAGGGTGCCGGCGGTGTCGCACATGTCATCGACGATGATGCAGATCTTGTCGGTGACATTGCCGATCACCGTCATTTCCGCCACCTCGCCGGGCTTTTCCCGGCGCTTGTCGACGATTGCGAGCGGCGAGTTGATGCGCTTGGCGAGTTCCCGCGCGCGGGCCACGCCGCCGACATCGGGCGAGACCACCATGAGATCGTCCATCCGATCCTTGAAATGGGTGCGGATGTCGAGCGCAAAGATCGGCGAGGCATAGAGGTTGTCCACGGGGATGTCGAAGAACCCCTGGATCTGCGCCGCGTGCAGGTCCATGGTCAGCACCCGTTCGATCCCCGACTGGGTCAGCAGGTTTGCCACCAGCTTGGCGCTGATCGGTGTGCGGGCCTTGGTGCGGCGGTCCTGCCGGGCATAGCCGAAATAGGGGATCACGGCGGTGATCCGCGACGCGCTGGACCTCCGCAGCGCATCGGACATGATCAGCAGTTCCATCAGGTTGTCATTGGCCGGGTTCGAGGTCGGCTGGATGACGAACATGTCCTCGCCGCGCACGTTTTCGAACACCTCGACAAAGATCTCGCCGTCGTTGAACCGCTCGACCCGGGCATCCACCAGCCCCAGGTTGACGCCGCGATGCATGCTCATGCGGCGGGCGATGGCTTCGGCAAGCGGAAGGTTGGCGTTCCCGGCGATAAGCTTGGGTTCGTTCAGTGTCGCCATGTGCTGATATCCCCGGGCAGCAAGGTGTCGTGTGACAGATTCGTGATGTTGACACCGCTTAACATGGCCGTACGGTCGCGCATAGATTGCGGCAGGAGAAATGCAAAGATGACACATCATATCGACTACTTCTTTTCCACCCTGTCGCCCTATGTCTATCTCGCGGGCACGCGGCTGGAGCAGATCGCTGCGCGGCAGGGCGCCACGATCACCTACAAGCCGCTTGACATCATCGGGCTGTTTCCGCGCACCGGCGGTGTTTCCCCGGCCGAGCGGCACCCGGCGCGGATGGAGTACCGGGCGCAGGAACTGATGCGGCAATCGCGGAAACTGGGCCTGCCGTTCCACCTCAAGCCGGCGCATTGGCCGACCAATCCGGCGCCCTCCTCCTACGCGATCATCGCGGCGCAGAACGCCGGCGGCGGCGACATGGGCGCGCTGATTCACGCCATCACCCGCGCGGTCTGGGCCGAGCAAAAGGACATCGCCGAGGACGCGGTGCTGAAAGCCTGCCTGACCGAGGCGGGTTTCGACCCCGCGCTGACCGACAGCGGGCTGCTCACCGGCGCCGAGACCTATGCCGCCAATCTCGAAGAGGGGGCCGCGCGCGGCGTCTTCGGCTCGCCCTTCTACATCGTCGGCGAGGATCAGAGGTTCTGGGGGCAGGACCGGCTGGAGGATCTGGAGGCCACCCTCGCCGGTAGACTGTGATGGACGGGCAGGGGCTGCCGCAGCCGGTCTTTTTGCGGCAGATCGGACAAGGCCCCCGGCAGGTTCTCGCCCTGCATTGCACGCTGGGCCATTCCGGCGCCTGGCGCGGGCTGGCGGCGCAGTTCGAGACGGCAGCCACCTTCACCGGCTTCGACATGCTCGGCCACGGGCGCAGCCCGGACTGGGACGGGCGCGGCGACCCGCAGGACCGGATCACCGAGATCGCGGAACCCTTCCTGACCGGGCGGATGGACGTGATCGGCCATTCCTTTGGCGCCACGGTGGCACTGCGGCTGGCGGTAGCGCATCCGGAGCGGGTGCGCTCGCTCACGCTGGTCGAGCCGGTCTATTTCTGTTTCGCGGCGCAGGACGACCCGGAGGCGCTGGCCATCCATGACGAGGATGCGACAGCCGTCACCGCGCAGCTGGAGCGCGGCGACTACGAGACCGGCACGCGGCGTTTCAACGAGATGTGGGGCGGGGCTGGCCCCGGTTGGGAGCAGATGCCCGAGGATGCCCGCGCCGGCATGATCCGCAGCATGCATTTCGTGCGTGCCTGCAGCCCTCCGCTCTATGACGATCCTGCCGGTATCCTGTCGCCGGGGCGGCTTGACCGGGCGGCGATGCCGGCGCTGTTGCTGCGGGGCACCGAAAGCCACCCGGTGACGAAGGCGATCAACGATGCCATCGCCCGACGCCTGCCGGATGCCGCCAACGTCGTGATCGAAGGGGCGGGCCATATGCTGCCGATCACCCACCCGGCAGAGGTGGCGGCGCATCTGCGTGCGCTGTTCGCGCGGACGGGGGACAAGGTTGGGGGGCGTCAGACCCGGGCCAGTTCCACGAAACGGTCGATCTGATCCGCACCGATCGACCAGTCGCAGACCAGCCGACAGGCGAGCATTTCCCCGCCGTCACCGGTCTCCAGCGGACCGCCCTGCAGGTAATACATCGCGCCCTCGGCCTTGAGCCGCTGGTGCACCCGGCGGGGCAGGGCGGCAAAGATCATGTTGGCCTGCGGCAGGTTCAGGAACTCGGCCCCCGCGTCGTGCAACCCGGCGGCGAGGCGGGTGCAATTGTCATTCGCCTGCTCGGCCATCTCCAGCCACAGGCCATCCTCAAGATAGGCGTCCATCTGCGCCGAGAGATAGCGGTGCTTGGAAAACAGATGCGCGCCGCGCTTGCGGCGCAGCTCGAACTCCCAGGCGTGGGCGGGATCGAAGAACACCACCGCCTCGGCCCCCATCAGCCCGTTCTTGGTGCCGCCGAAGGAGACCGCGTCGACACCTGCCTTCCAGGTCATCTCGGCCGGGCTGCAGCCCAGCGCGACGAGCGCATTGGCAAAGCGCGCGCCGTCCAGATGCACCGGGAGGCAATATTCCTTGGCGACCGAGGTGAGGGCGGCGAGTTCGTCCAGCGTATGAACCGATCCGCGCTCGGTCACCTGGGTGATCGACACCGGACCGCGCTGCGGCCCATGCACGCCGCGGGTCTGCTCGCCCTCGATGGCGGCGCGCAGGGTTGCGGGGGTCATCTTGTCGCCGGTGCCCACCAGCGTCAGCTTGGCACCGCCGGAATAAAACTCCGGCGCGTTGCACTCGTCCTCCTGGATATGGGCGACGGGGGTGCAAAAGATCGTGTCCCAGGGATTGGCCAGCGTCGCCAGCGCCAGCGAATTGGCGGCGGTGCCGGTGGCGACCAGATAGACCGCCGCCTCGGGCGCCTCGAACAGATTGCGGATGCGGTCGCGGACGCGGTCCATCAGCGCATCGGCGCCGTAGCCCATGGCATAGCCTTCGTTGGCCCTGGTCAGCGCCTCTAGAACATTGGGGTGGACCGGGCCGGAATTGTCGGAGGCAAAGAACATCAGACGGGCTCCTCGATGATGTAGTCTTCCCAGTCGTCTTCCGGGATCTCGAATTCCGGGACGGTGCGATTGCGTACGGAAACCCCGGCGGAATGTACGCTTTCGGCGGTGCCGGAGATCAGCGGGTGCCAGTCGTAGAGCGGCTTGCCCTCCCACAACAGGCGATAGGCGCAGGTCTGCGGCATCCAGTAGGCGTGTTCGTCGATGTTCTCGGGGCGCAACACGATGCATTCGGGCACGAACTGGTGGCGGATCTCATATTGCGCGCAGCGGCAGGTCTCGTTGTCGAGCAGCCGGCAGGCGACGCAGGTCAGGTCGACCTCGCCGGTGTCCTCGTCCTCGAGCTTGTTGAGGCAGCATTTGCCGCAGCCGTCGCAAAGCGCCTCCCACTCGCGCGGGTTCAACTGGCGCAGCGGTTTGCGCTCCCAGAACCGGGAGGCGAGGCCGGAGCGGTCGATCGGATCGCTCATAGCGCCCCCAGGATGTCGCGGGCGCGGGCGCAATCGCCGTCCATCTGCGCGATCAGCGCGTCGAGGCTTTCGAATTCCATCTCGGGGCGCAGGTAGTCCACCAGCCCGACCGAGAGCGTCGCGCCGTAGAGGTCGCCGGAGAAATCGAACAGGTAGGTTTCGATATTGGGCACCTCGCCGCCGAACATCGGACGTACGCCGAGCGAGGCGGCGCCGCGATAGCTGCCCCTGTGCGGCCCGTCGAGCACGTCGACCAGAACCGCGTAGACGCCGAAGGCGGGCGGGTGCAGCCCCTCGATCGACATGTTGGCGGTGGGAAAGCCCAGGTCGCGGCCGCGCTGTTCACCGCCGATGACCGCGCCCTCGATCCGGTGCCAGTGGCCCAGCATGGCGGTGGCGTCGCGCGGGCGGCCCTCGCTCAGCGCGGTGCGGATCGCGGTCGAGGAGACGGTGTTTTCCGACTTTTCCAGCAGCGGCGCGACGGTGACGCCAAAGCCCATCTCGCGCCCGAAGCGCACCAGATCCTCGGCATTGCCGGCGCGACCCTTGCCGAAACAGAAATCGGCGCCCACCACCACATGCGCCACGCCCAGCCCTTCGGCCAGCACGTTGCGGGCAAACTCCTTGGGGGTCAGCCCGGCAAGGGCGGCGTTGAAGTTCAGCTCGTAAAGCTTTTCCACCCCCAGCTTTTCCAGCCGGTGGCCGCGCGCGCCGCGGCGCATCAGGCGGAAGGGTGGGCTTTTCGGGGCGAAATATTCGCGCGGGTGCGGCTCGAAGGTGATGATCCCGAGGGGGGCATCCGGCACCGCCTTGCGCGCCAGTTCGATAACCGACCGGTGGCCGATGTGCACGCCGTCGAAATTGCCGATCGCGGCGCTGGCGCCGCGGTCCTGGGCTTCGACGAACTGGTAATCCCGTATGATCCGCATGGCCGATGCCTAGCGCCCTGCGCGACCGGGCGCAAGCGCGGTTCGGCAAGGCGGTGTCAGTCGAACTTGCGGCTGGGGGCGAGGACGGTGGCCTCGCCCGCGAGGACCTTCTTGCCATCGACCGCACAGTGGCAATCCAGCTTGACGCGGCGCTTGGCGATGTCGATGTCGACCACCTTGACCTCGGCATAGACCATGTCGCCGGGGCGCACCGGGGCGAGGAACTTCAGCGTCTGGCCCATGTAGATCGTGCCGTGCCCGGGCAGTTGCTCGCCGATCACCGCCGAGATCAGCCCGGCGGTCAGCATGCCGTGGGCGATGCGCCCCTCGAAGATGGTATCGCGGGCGTAGTCGTCGTCCAGATGCACCGGGTTGTGGTCGGTGGAGACCTGCGCGAACATCTCGATATCCTCGTCGGTCACCTGTTTGCGCAGGTGGCGCGTCATGCCCATCTCGATGTCTTCGATACAGATGGTTCCGCGGGGCAGGTTGTCCAACATGTCGTCCTCTTTTCTCATCGGCGCGGTAATAAATGATCGACCGTGGCCGTGTATTTGGCAACTTTATTACTTTGCAGGCGCAGAAAAGCAAGCGGTTTTTCGGTCAGCGCAACTGTCCGATGGCATAGGTCGGGTTGGACTGTTCGGTCGCGAGAAACCGGGTCAGCGCCGCCGGTTCGGGCTGCTCCGAAGTGGCGGTTTCGCGCGCTGACAACCCGCCGGTAATGAACAGCGAATCGATATCCTCGCCCATGGCGCCGGCGATGTCGGTGTGGATGCCGTCGCCGATCGCCAGGATCGCGGCATTGCCCGCATCCCTGCCCATCTCGGCCAGCCGACGGCGGGCCAGATCGTAGATCGGCGGGTGCGGCTTGCCGAAATAGAGGCTTTCCCCCCCCATCTCGGAATAGAGCCGCGCCAGCGCCCCGGCGCACCATTCGCGGGTCTCGCCCCGGTCGACGACGATATCGGGGTTGGCGCAAAGCAGTTTCAGCCCCTTTTGTTTCGCCAGCAGGAACTCTGGCCGGTTCACTGCCGGATCCGCCATCGGGTCGAACGGGCCGCAGCAGACGATGCCCTCGGCCTCGTCCAGCGGGACGCGGGTGATGGCGACGGGGTCGTGGATCACGTGGATCGGTTCGAAGAACTCGTGGTCGCGCTCCCATTCGCCCATGAACCAGACCTTTTCGCCGACCACCCCCTCGAACATCGCGGCGCGGGCGCTGTCGCCGCTGGTGGCGATGGTGTCATAGGCATCGTCCGGCACGCCGAAGCCGCGCATCTGGGTGGCAACGCCCAGCCGGGGTTTCGGCGAATTGGTGACCAGCACCACGGTGCCGCCGTTCGCACGGTATCGCTGCAACGCCGCCACCGCCGCCGGAAAGGCACGCACCCCGTCGTGTACGCAGCCCCAGAGATCGACGAAGAGCACCTCGTAGCGGTCGGAGACGTCGGACAGGGCGGCGATGATCTGGGTCATGGGGGGGCTTTCGCGCAATTGGATCTGGCGCAGATATGGCGGTTTTGCCGGGATGGGGAAACCCCCAAGAGGTTTGGCGCGCACGCCTGCCGGGGGAGCCCGGATATTCTGTCCTGACACTTTCCGCCCGATGTGCCCGGTCGCTGGGCATGCAGAAAGGCGAGGCGGTCAGGGCCGCGTCGACTGGAAGAACCGGTGCGTGCCTTGAGACGGGGTGCTTGCTCCGCGATTGATCGTGGGGTCTTGCGGCACAGTGGGCTGGCTCAGCAGGACGCTCAAAGGAACCTCAGGCCAGTCAAAGGCCCGGGCGCGCAGCTCGGGTCCGGCAAGGTAACCGAGTACCGCGACGGCCACCAGATTGAGGCCGATCGCCATGGTCAGTTCGGTTCTGAAAGGTTGCTTGCGGGTCTTGTGGCGGAACACCCGTTGCCCGAGCTTGAGGGCGGGCCAACCGCCGCAAACGGCAAGCAGTAAAAAGCTTCTTTCCGACACCCGCCACCCGAGGTTTTCGGCCTGCGCCTTGTCCCAGCCAAAAAGCGCAAAGGCCCAGAGATTGATGATGAGGAGGAGACCAAGAAGCATCCGGGGTGCGGCTCCGGCAAGATGAGCGGAGGTGCCCGCCGGGGCACCTCCTCCGGCAAGGCGCTCAGACCTTGAGGTTCGGGATGATCTGCTTTTTCCGGCTCATGATGCCGGGCAGGACCACGGTGTCGCCCGCGACGGTGGCGCCGAAGCTCTTCTCGGCGACGGTCTTGACCAGGTCGTTGGGCACCAGCAGCGTCGCCTCTTCCTTCAGGATGTCGATGACAAAGAGCAGAACCTGGTCGACGCCGTCTTCTGCGGCCACCGACTGCATGCTTTCGACAAGGTTGTTCTTGCGGTCCAGCACGATGGCCGGGCTGGTCGTTTCCAGCACCGAGATACGGAATTTCCTGCCCGCGATTTCGTATTCCTTGCTGTCCATGCGCAGCAGTTCGGCATCGGAGAAGGCCGAGACATCGGATTTCGCCGCGAACATCTCGGCGGCATAGGCGGGGATGGCGATGCCAAGGTCGGTGGCCAGTTTCTCGGCCACGGCCCTGTCGTGATCGGTGGTGGTGGGGCTGCGGAATTCCAGCGTGTCGGACAGGATGCAGGTCAGCGCCGCGCCCTTGGCCCAGTCGGGCATCCTGGCGGCGTCCTCGCCCATCAGGTCGATCAGGATGGTCGCGGTGCAGGCCAGCGGGCGGACGGTGATGTCGATCGGGCCCTTGGTCTCCAGGCCGCCGACCAGCTTGTGGTGGTCGATGATCGCCTGCACGTCGGCGCCGTTGATATTGGCGGGCAGTTCGGCGGGGTTGTTGGTGTCGACGATCACCACCGCAGCGTCATCGGCGACATCGGCGATGATTTCGGGCTTGGGCAGGTCCCAGCGGGTCAGCATGAAGGCCGCCTCGGTGTTCGGCTCGCCCAGCAGCTTGGCCTCGGCCGGGGTGCCCTTTACCTCGTTCAGGTACCATGCCCAGATGATCGGCGAGCCGGTCGAATCGGTGTCGGGGGATTTGTGGCCGAAGACTTGGATGGTCATGATAACGTCCTGTTCAACAAAGGTTGGATTTTGCGCGCCTTATAGGCAGGGCGGCGGGCCTTGTCACGCGGGGTTTTCGCCTGCGATCCCGCGCCGGTTGGACGCGCCGGTGCGGATCGCCTAGGTTGGCCGCGATGACCCGCGAACAGGATCTCTATCCGCCGGTAAAGGCGCTTTTGGAGCGACAGGGGTATTGCGTCAAGGGCGAGGTCGGCGCCGCCGACGTGATGGCGCGGCGCGGCGATGATCCGCCGGTGATCGTCGAGCTGAAGCTGCGGTTCTCGCTGGGGCTGTTTCACCAGGCGGTGGCGCGGCTGTCGGTGACCGACCTGGTCTATATCGCGGTGCCGCGTCCCACCGGCAAGACCGCGCGCCGGGCGCTGAAGGACAACCTCGCGCTTTGCCGCAGGCTCGGGCTGGGGCTGATCACGGTGCGGGTCGACGGCCGGGCCGAGGTCCAGTGCGATCCGGGCCCCTACGCGCCGCGCAAGTCGAAAAAGCGCACTGCAAAGCTGCTGCGCGAGTTCGACCGGCTGGAGGGCGATCCGAATTCGGGCGGCGCCACGCGGCACGGTATCGTCACCGCCTATCGGCAGGATGCGCTGCGCTGCGCCGCCCATCTGGCCGAGCACGGGCCACAAAAAGGGGCGCTGGTAGCGCGCGCAACCGGGGTGGCCCATGCCACGCGGCTGATGGCGGATAACCACTACGGTTGGTTCGAACGGGTGGAAAAGGGCATCTACCGCCTGACTGCGGCCGGGTCCGAGGGGCTGGTCCATTGGGCCTATAGCTGGGACACGGATTGAGGCGGCCCGTTGAGCGGTCTGTGCGAAAAGACCTGTTGACACAGGCCGATGCTGTGCCTAGCTATGCGCCGTTATCACTCGCCTCGGGTGAGTGATAACGGTTCCCCGGGGAGAGCGGGGAACTTCAATCAAACGAACTTTGAGCCTCAAGGAGCTGCAAAGATGGCATTCAAACCACTTCACGATCGGGTGCTGGTCCGTCGCCTCGAAGGCGATGAAAAGACCGCAGGCGGACTGATCATTCCCGACAGCGCAAAAGAAAAGCCGGCCGAAGGTATCGTTGTGTCCTGTGGCGAAGGCGCCCGCAAGGACAGCGGCGAACTGATCGCGATGGGCGTGTCGGAAGGTGACAAGATCCTGTTCGGCAAGTGGTCGGGCACCGAAGTCACCGTCGAAGGTGAAGAGATGCTGATCATGAAGGAAAGCGACATTCTCGGCATCATCGCCTGAGATTGCGCCCTTCCCTGAAACCAAGTTAGACGAGGAAAACAGCAATGGCTGCCAAGGACGTCAAATTTAGTACCAATGCCCGCGACAAGATGCTCAAGGGCGTCAACATCCTGGCCGATGCCGTCAAGGTCACGCTGGGCCCGAAAGGCCGCAACGTGGTTCTGGACAAGAGCTTCGGCTCGCCCCGCATCACCAAGGACGGTGTGTCGGTCGCCAAGGAAATCGAACTGGAAGACAAGTTCGAGAACATGGGCGCCCAGATGGTGAAGGAAGTCGCTTCCCGCACCAATGACGAGGCCGGCGACGGTACCACCACCGCCACCGTGCTGGCCCAGGCCATCGTGAAAGAGGGCATGAAGGCGGTTGCCGCCGGCATGAACCCGATGGACCTCAAGCGCGGCATCGACCTGGCCACCGACAAGGTCGTCGAGGCCATCAAGGCCGCCGCACGCCCGGTCAGCGATTCGGCAGAGGTTGCCCAGGTCGGCACCATTTCGGCCAACGGCGAAGTCGAGATCGGCCGGCAGATCGCCGACGCGATGCAGAAGGTCGGCAACGAGGGTGTCATCACCGTCGAAGAGAACAAGGGCCTGGAAACCGAGACCGACGTGGTCGAGGGCATGCAGTTCGACCGCGGCTATCTGTCGCCCTATTTCGTGACCAACCCCGACAAGATGACCACCGAGCTGGAAGACTGCATGATCCTGCTGCACGAGAAGAAACTCTCGTCGCTGCAGCCGATGGTGCCGCTGCTCGAATCGGTGATCCAGTCGCAGAAGCCGCTGCTGATCATCGCCGAGGACGTGGAAGGCGAAGCACTGGCCACCCTTGTGGTGAACAAGCTGCGTGGCGGTCTGAAGATCGCGGCCGTCAAGGCACCGGGCTTCGGCGATCGCCGCAAGGCCATGCTGCAGGACATCGCCATCCTGACCGGCGGTCAGGTCATCTCCGAAGACCTGGGCATGAAGCTGGAAAGCGTCACCATGGACATGCTTGGCACCGCCAAGAAGATCCAGATCACCAAGGACGAGACCACCATCGTCGACGGTGCCGGTGAAAAGGCCGAGATCGAGGCCCGCGTGGCCCAGATCCGCAACCAGATCGAAGAGACCACCAGCGACTACGACCGTGAAAAGCTGCAGGAACGCGTGGCCAAGCTGGCCGGCGGTGTGGCTGTCATCCGCGTTGGCGGCATGACCGAAACCGAGGTGAAAGAGCGTAAGGACCGCGTCGACGACGCGCTGAACGCAACCCGCGCCGCGGTTCAGGAAGGTATCGTCGTGGGCGGCGGTGTCGCTCTGGTGCAGGGCGCCAAGATGCTGGCCGGCCTGGAAGGCGCGAACAGCGACCAGAACGCCGGTATCGCCATCGTGCGCCGCGCGCTGGAATCCCCGCTGCGCCAGATCGCCGAGAATGCAGGCGTCGACGGCGCCGTCGTTGCCGGCAAGATCCGTGAATCGGACGATCTGAAGTTCGGCTTCAACGCGCAGACCGAAGAGTATGGCGACATGTTCGCCTTCGGCGTGATCGACCCCGCCAAGGTGGTCCGCACCGCGCTGGAAGACGCTGCATCGATCGCCGGTCTGCTGATCACGACCGAGGCGATGGTTGCCGACAAACCCGCCAAGGAAGGCGCCGGCGCCGGTGGCGGCATGCCCGACATGGGCGGCATGGGCGGCATGATGTAAGCTGCCCGGTCATCCGGACAGATGGGGAAGGGGGCCTTTGGGCCCCCTTTCTTTTTGGCGCGACGGAATTTTTGCGGCGGTTTTTCGGTGGCGGTCTTTCGCGGGGTTCTTGAACCGGCGCTGGCAACTGTCATATCGCGCGGGTAGCCTGCCGATGTTTTGCTTTCCCGGGGGATTGAGATGCGATTTCTGATTTCGGTTTTCTTGTCCGTTCTGCTGGCCTCTGCCGCCCTGGCCGGGGACGACGGCCGCAGCCTTGCCATCGGCGGCGATGCCTTTCGTGCCGACCGCAG
>Ga0209692_10001721_pt1 | contig 27915 bp, 24 predicted proteins | sample tdDd472_FD_187129 | JGI IMG/M metagenome (GOLD analysis project Ga0209692, IMG submission 187129) | Marine sediment microbial communities from the Atlantic coast under amendment with organic carbon and nitrate - tdDd47.2 (SPAdes)... | ecosystem: Environmental > Aquatic > Marine > Coastal >... | reverse complement strand
AGAGGTCGAATTCCGTGAGTTGTTCAAACCTTATAAAGCTGAGAAAATAATCTCTCTAATCAATGAGATTATAGATCTATGTGAAAAGAAGGGGATATCCTCTATTCGAAAATGCGATAACTGTGAGAATTCTGAAGTTGATTATTACAGATATGGTGATCAGCCTATGGTTCTTTGCCCGATTTGTCACAATGTTAAAACATCGGAAGTAGATGCATTTGCAGTCGAATTCAGGGAACAGGAAAATAGGTATCTCAGAGGAATCTCCGGAGCACTAATTTTTTCAATTCCCGGAATCTTCATTCAGGGGCTGTTGTTTATTTTATTAAAGAGTATGGCTGCTCTTTCTTCTGTTGTGTATTGTTTTCTAGCTCTGAAAGGTTATGTTGTCTTTAAAGGTAAGCCGACACCCCTGGCATCAGTATTCATAATAATTATCAGTCTTTTTATGACAGTATTTGGAACCGTAATTACATATTGCGGGTACCTCTATACTCAGATTCATCGTTTTGACATGATAATTCCACTTCTGCAGAATAGTGATGTTTTCGATGAACTTGTATTAAATGTTACATTGCAGGTGATTATTTCATCATTTTATCTGGTTTTTGAATTTTTCTCTCTGAAAAAGAGATGGACATTTATGAAGATTCTCCCCGCTCTTCGGTTTTTTTAAATCTTTAGAAGACATTCTTCAGCTAAATTAGTTAAGTTGCGTTATCTTTCGACATATGAAAAAGTTTATCCTTATTGTTTTCTCGATATTATTACTCACAAATTGCTCATCCGTCGGTCTCTGTGAGCCTTTTGAGGAAACTCCAGTGCTTCCTGTTTATCAGCAGCTTTATGGAACAATTTATTATGTATCAAATAATGGAAATGATGATAATAACGGACAATCTCCCTCTTCAGCCTGGAAAACCATTGATAAGCTAAATTCTTTGCTCTACGAATTCAACCCCGGTGACGTCATCCTTTTTGAAAGAGGAGATCTTTTCAGAGGAAATCTGGAACCTGCTCCGGGAAATTCAGGAAATTGGATTAAATATTCAAGTTACGGCAGTGGAGGTAAACCAATATTGTCCGGTTCAATCCAATTGAATTCATCTGCAGACTGGATCAGTCATAACTCACATATCTGGAGGACTTCTTTTGATTCAGACAGTGATCTCGGCGCGCTTTTTATGAATGGCGATAATTCTGCTATAGGTGAACGGAAATGGGCTATTAGTGATCTTTCAGGAAATGGGGATTTTTATTTTGACCCATCGGGAAATGATAAAAAATTGTACCTCTACTGTAACTCCGGTTCACCTGAACAATGTTACAGTGATATTGAAGCTTCGGTAAAAAGGGAGATCGTAAACCTCGATAGCAGGTCTTATATTCTTTTTGAAGGTCTACATCTGACCGGTGGTGCCGCACATGGTTTTGGGGGATCCGATACTTCCCACATTATCATTAGAAATTGTGATTTCAGTTATATCGGGGGAGGATTTCTCCATATGGATGGCCTACACCCTGTGCGTTATGGCAACGGTATCGAGTTCTGGGGTAATGGAGATCACAATCTCGTTGATGGAAATCGTTTCTGGGAGATATATGATACGGCTGTAACTAATCAGAATCACACCATGACTTCGAGGCAGGAATATATCTATTATATAAACAATATTATTTGGAATTGCGGCCTGGCAAGTTTCGAATTATGGAACAGACCTTCTTCTTCTATTTTGCAGCACATTTATTTTCTAAATAATACCAGTGTAAATCCCGGTTTCGGATGGGGTGGGGCAGAGCATAGACCAGATAAGAATTCATTCCATATTGCCTCATATTACAATGAGGCTGAAGGTAGTGATCTTGTAATAAAGAACAATATTTTCTATAGCTCCGAATTACCTCCCGGATCTGATCATCATCTTTTCTTTTATGATGAAAATGTGAATGGTGGTTACAATAAATATATCATAGATAATAATCTCTGGCAGATGCCGAATCCTTTATGGATGATAGCACCATCTTCAGGTTATTCTGATTTTTCGCAATGGCAGAATACAAATAATCAAAGTTCCAATGGATTCGTAGGAGATCCTCTGTTTGTAGATTTCAATAATAATGACTTCTCATTAAGTTCTTTCTCTCCGGCAATAGACCGCGGAGTAGAGTGTTTAAGGCAAAGCGATTTTAATGGGAATATGACTTTAGGAATACCAGATATGGGTGCTATAGAATTCCAATAAGTTTATTCCAGCTGGTGATCAGGAAACCGGAAACAAGTAAAAAATAGAAGAGTAATGAGATTGAAACTGAAAATATCAGAGCCTTCTTTTTCCCGTATTTTGTTGTAATTTCTTTTTCTTTCTGATGATCTTCCATAGCTGCTGATTGTGTTTCTCCCAGAAGGTTATCAACATCATTAATAAAAGTGGATCTTTTGATTCTTCTTTTTCCATTATAGAGTTCTTCATAAAAATAAAACATTTTTGCAAGAACTCCTCCCAAACGTCCAGGTATATGCAGCCCCGGTGAAACGGAGAAGAGTGACGTGAATACTAAACCGATTAATAAAAATGATTTATTGAGTCCTGTTTCCAAAGCTCCTTTGGTAATGGTTATAATTTTCAAATCAAATAGAACCTGCCCGAATGGAGATAGTATCTGGAATAGAGTTATCCAGAATATGAGATTGAAGAAGTAAAAATACGATAACCTTTTACCGGCGAGTTTGCACAAAATACCCAGCAGAATAACATGTACTATTTTTAAAATGAGAACTTCTTGAAAAAGCAAAGGAATCAGGAGAAGGAGACCAAGGAAAAAACGGTTTTGCGGGTGCAGAATTGTAGCGATGTAATCTTTGGATTTTACTCTTCCAGTTTTTTTCAACTCTGAGTCCTTAATTGGTGAAGGCTCGAATGAAACCCCGTTTCTCAGAGCTTTGTACCATTTTGAATGAGATGAAAACCAGTTGGCAAATACTCCCATTGCTGTACCGCTGATTAATCCCAGTGTAAAAAAGTAGGGAATTATGAAACGGGCATTGATCCCGAACACAATCAATATGGAAAGAGATACCTGGGCAATATTACTGAACATGGCTCCAATGATACTTATGCCAATATATGATAATCCGGGAATCTTTCGGGCAAAATACATTGCGAAGAGGCTTAAAAAGGTTCCGGAAAAACTGAAAAGAATTACATATGAAGCCAGTGTCCCGTGAATCAATCCCTGGCCCAATACTTTTAATAAAGCTAAAAGTAATAGATATGGCAATGGCAATATTCCAAATGATAATAAAATCGGCAAGTTCGCTAATCCCAGCCTGAAGAAAGGAACCGGTCTTGGAAACAGATATTCGAGAGTGGAAAAAAACAGACACAATGCCGCCAGAAAAGCTGTTTGTGTTAATAGGTCTTTTGATATCCGGTGTTTTTCAGAAAGAGGTTTCATCAACTTCCTCCTTCTCCGTTCTTTTGCTTTCTATCTGTATGAAAACTTCATTGGGCAGGCATGCGATCCAGCTGTTGACTTTGGATATCTCACCAGCAGTTATGCATATTTTATTCTTGCATGGGGAATTGCTTACCCATACTTCTTCACTATAAATATGTATATGCGTTAAACCGAGTGGGCCTTCTATGTCCAATTCAATATCTTTATCCAGAGGATAAACCCATTCATTATCGTGAGATGATATTCTTAATAATAGCTGATCAGTGTTTCCATTTAAAAGACCGAAGCTGCTTATTCCATAACTCCAAATGAGTCCGGCAAGGCAGATCGCGAAGACGATAATGTCTCCTAATCTCAATCCAAATATTTTCATCAGACAGTCAGTGTATTATAAAAAAGCTATCCTGTAATCCAGGATAGCTGATTTTTCAAAAAAAAGAGATTTACATCTCTCTAATATCAACGATTTCTTCGGTAAAGGGTTGAACGGCTTTTATCGCCGCTTCTTCTGTCAGGTTCTGTAGTTTCACTATTGCATAACGGTTGGTTGCATTTTCACCCAGTAACGCACCGAATGAGACGATATCACCTCCCGCATCAGCTATTGCCTTGGACAAACTGGCCAGCTCGCCTCTTTTCTCCGGCATAAGTATGGTCATGCGAAGTCCTTTTTCTCTGGCGCCGAACAATTCGATAAACACTCTGAACAAATCTGATTCTGTAATAATTCCAGTGAGGATTCCATTTTCAACAACTGGAAGCCCGCCGATGCTGTTATCTGCCAGAATTCTGGCGGCATCTTCAAGAGTTGTGTCGGGATCTATTGTTTTGACATCTTTGGTCATCACAGTTTGAACTTTCAGTTTGGACATAAGGCTTGTTATTTCATACACGTCGAGAGTTGTCGCTTTTGATGGCGATGCATAGAGAATATCTTTTTCTGTTATGATTCCCAGCAGTTTGTTGTTCTTATCGACAACGGGCATGCGGTGGATCTTTTCCTTTTTCATTTTTTCCCGGGCTTCGGGAACTGGTGTTTCCGGAGAAACTGTTATGGGATTCTTTGTCATTCTTTTTGAAACTTGCATATATGTCTCCTTGCTTGCATTTAGAATTTTAAGTTGTAACGGAGGTAATAGCAATTATTTCCTTTGTACTGAAATAAGCTGTACAACTAAACCAGCTGCAACTATAAGTGCACAGAATAAAAATGTAATCTGTATAGAGGAGTTTTCATAAATCATCCCTCCACCGGCGGAACCGGCAATTACACCAACTGTCAGAAAAGATTCATGTATGGCCATTCTCTTTTCTCTGTTTATACTTCCGGAAACACCATGAAATATACTGTTTGTATACATATGGGAGAATAATAATCCGAAACTCACTATGGCGAGAATCATGACTGATTGTATCTGAACAAATACCAGTATCAGTGCAATTCCCAGTAACATTACCTGGCTCAGGATCAGCTGATTTTTGTTGTGATGCCACCATTTACTGTATCCGGATAATTGAAATCCAAGAACAGAGACTAGTGCTCTGAATAATAGGATTAATCCGATTTTATCTTCCGGCATATGCCATTCATTTTTTGCGAAGAGGGGGAAGACAAAAAGCAATGTTCCGTAAAAGAGATACGATGAGAAATTTCCAATCCAACCGGCAAGGCGGAGAGGAGAACTCTGATCCACAGATTCTTCACTTATCACAACAGTCGAATTTCCCGATCTGAATTCATGGATAAAGAGGGTAACTATGAAAAAGACTGCCACTATCAACGCATATATTCCCGCAGAGATATACAAGGGCAAAGTTATGTTCTGCCTGATAATTAATCCGGCAATGTAGGGACTGACAGCGACTCCTGTACTCCATGACAGATTGAAAATAGCCAGGGAGTTTCCGAGTTTTTTCCCTTCTCTTCCCCGCGATAGCCAGCCCATCAGGGGAGGCCAGTATAAAGACGTGCTCAATCCGAACAGCATATACATTACAATCAATGGCGGTAGCGAGTTTATAAACGGTATAATCAATACTGCGAGACCCATAATCAGAGCCGCAAAAATGATTGCCCGGCCCGGTTTTAACCATTCTCGGAACCTGTTGAGAAATAGACACCCGATTAAGTAGGCAATAGCCCATAATGCAGACATCCAGCCTATTATTGCCGAACCGGCATTGAATTTTGAGTTTACATAAAAAATCAGTGTGAAGTTGATTAACCCGATCCCGAAGTTTGCAAGAAAAGCAGCTGTGTAAAGTATCCATGTCTTTTTAATCATAATAAGACTGTATGGTAATTCAGAAACAACAGTTCTGCAATCCATCATTTAATCTTGACATTAAATTACAAACGAAAGATAATGTAAACCACAACGAAAGATAAAAAAAGTAGAAATGAAATATATAGGAGCTACCAATGAAAACTAAAGCTGTAAGATTATATGGAAAAGAAGATCTCAGACTGGAGGAATTTGAACTTCCTGCAATTAAGGAAGGAGAAATTCTGGCAAAAATTATCTCTGACAGTCTCTGCATGTCTTCTTATAAAGCTCAAAGCCAGGGACCGGATCACAAAAGAGTTCCCGATGATGTAGCCGATAACCCGGTTATCATCGGTCATGAGTTCTGTGGCGAGATTGTAGAAGTAGGCGGGAAGTGGGCTTCGAAATTTAAAAGCGGTGACCTTTTTTCCATACAGCCTGCATTGAATTATAAGGGAAGCCTCGATGCACCGGGTTACTCATTCCAGTATATAGGCGGCGACGCTACTCATATAATTATTCCCGAAGAAGTGATGATTATGGATTGTCTTCTCCCTTATGACGGTGATGCATATTTTATGGGATCTCTGGCAGAACCAATGTCCTGTCTTGTCGGTGCCATGCATGCCAACTATCATATCAAGCAGGGAACATATATCCATGAAATGGGTATTGTCGAGGGTGGGAATATGGCAATTCTCGCCGGTGTAGGTCCTATGGGACTTGGACTGATTGATTATGCTATTCACTGCGATAGAAAACCGGGTCTCTTGGTGGTTACAGATATAGATAGTGCCAGACTGGAAAGAGCTGCGTCCATTTATACTGTGGAAGAAGCAAAAAAGAATGGTGTTGAACTCGTATATCTCAATACCTCCGATGTGGAAAATCCTGTAGAAAAGCTGAAGGAACTGAGTAGTGGAAATCTCTTTGATGATGTCTTTGTTATGGCTCCTGTTAAACCTGTTGTCGAACAGGGAGATGCAATTCTCGGAAAGGATGGTTGCCTGAACTTTTTTGCAGGACCTTCAAATACAGAGTTCTCTGCATCTATGAACTTCTATGATGTTCACTATGCTGCTCATCACATTGTGGGAACCAGTGGTGGTAATACCGATGATATGAGGGAATCTCTGCAGATGATGGCTGAAGGGAAAATAAATCCTGCAGCAATGATTACACACATCGGTGGACTTGATGCTGTTCCTGAAACAACGAAGAATCTCCCCAAAATTGCCGGTGGAAAGAAGCTTATTTATACGAATATTAAAATGGATTTGATTGCAATTAACGATTTTAAAGCAAAAGGTGAAACCAATCCCTTATATAAACATCTTGCTGATATTACAGATAAACACAATGGTTTATGGTCAGCTGAAGCTGAAACTTATCTGCTGAAAAATGCGGAAATGATTTAAGCTTATATCGAGAACAGGTTTGTTATTCAATATAAACCTGTTCCCTCTCTATTTCTCTTGTAATATCACTCATTAGTTAAAAGACTTAATAGCTATTCGAACCTGTTAGCCTCGGTTCTTGTGATTGATTTACACACAAATTGTGTGGATTTGTAAATCGACAAATCTTCCCTTCGAAACTAAAATTATTTTATGAGCAGAACATCAGGCAATTATCTGGTACTTGATTTCGGTGCCGAAAGTGGAAGAGCCATCATTGTCTCTTTAAAGGATGGAAAAATTTCTCTGAAGGAGATACATCGCTTTCCCAATAAACCTTCACTTATGAATGGAACTCTTTATTGGGATCTGCCCTTTTTATTCAGAGAAATCGTTACATCATTAAAAAAAGCTTTCATCATGAAATTCGAGCTGGATAGTGTCGCTGTTGATACGTGGGGTGTGGATTTTGGTCTAATTGATAAAAATGACGAACTTTTAACCAATCCCGTACATTACAGGGACAAAAGAACTTCAGACATCAAAGAATCTATAATCATGACAGATGAAGAGCTCTTCGATAAAACCGGTGCTTTGCCTTGGAATATTGCCTCGCTTTTTCAATTGTATTCGCTTGTAAAAAAGAAATCCTTTCAGATAAAAGAGAGCGGTACTTTTCTGAATATGCCCGATTTATTCAATTTTCTACTCTGTGGAGTGAAAGCATCAGAAGTCACCATTGCCAGCAGTTCAATCATCATGGGAAAAAACTCCCAATGGAATGATGATATTATTCACAAATACAATTTACCGGATATTTTTCCTGAGATTGTACAACCGGGAAAGATTCTTTCAACTTTAAGAAAAGAAATTGCCGACAAAACAGGATATAAAAACTTAAAAGTCCTTACCACCTGCTCCCATGATACTGCTTCAGTTGCGGCAGTGGTCCCCGATCGAAAAAGTTCTTCGGCTTTTTTGAGCAGTGGAACCTGGAGTATCCTGGGGAAAATCTTTGATGAACCCCAGACAGATCTGAATATTCTGAAAGAGGGCTTTACCAATGAAGCATCCCTTGATTCATGGTACCTCTGTAAAAATATTACTGGTCTCTATCCCTTTCAGGAGCTGAAGAGATTCTGGGATCTTTCCGATGATCCATGGGATTATGGACGGATGTGCAATGAAGCCTCTGCGGCGGATTCCATGGGACTTGTCGATCTCGAACACAGAGACTTTCAAAGTCCCGGAGATATTATTCCCAAAATAGAGAAACATCTGCAGATCCACGACTATCCGGCGATAAACAGCAGGGGAGAAGCTGCCAGAATTATTCTCGATAGCCTGGCTCTTGAATATGCCCTGAATCTGAAGAAATTGGAAAAACTGACTGATTCTCATATTGAGACTCTCTACATTCTCGGCGGAGGAATAAAGAATACTTTTCTCTGTCAGAAAACTGCTGATATGTGCGGGGTTAAAGTCATTGCCGGTATAGATCAGGGGACCGCTATGGGAAATGGTCTGGTTCAGGCATATGGGCTCGGACATGTAGAATCAACAGAGGAAATTAGAAAAATAGCTTCAGAAAGTTTTGAAATGAAATCATATATACCTGAAAAACACACACAATTTGAGAAACAAGTAATGAAATATAAAGAAATTAAACATAGGAGCAGTGAAGAATAATGGCAAATTTAAAAGAGTTGAAAACCAGCGCACCTGAAAATAGACTAAGAGGAAATATGCCCAAGGTCGGAATCAGACCGACAATTGACGGGCGTAGGGAAGGGGTTCGTGAATCCCTTGAAGAACAGACTATGAATATGGCTAAAAGTGCTGCAAAACTAATTAGTGAGAATTTAAGACATCCCAATGGTTTACCTGTTGAATGTGTAATCGCCGATACAACTATTGGCGGTGTAGCCGAAGCGGCAGATTGTGCGGATAAATTTATTAGAGAAAATGTAGGAGTCTCCCTTACAGTCACTCCCTGCTGGTGTTATGGATCTGAAACTATGGACATGGACCCTATGACCCCCAAAGCAGTCTGGGGTTTTAATGGTACCGAAAGACCGGGTGCTGTATATCTTGCTGCCGTTCTTGCGGGACACACTCAAAAAGGTCTCCCGGCATTTGGTATTTACGGTCGTGATGTTCAGGATTCAGATGACACAAGTATTACTGAAGATGTAAAAGAAAAACTGTTAAATTTCACTAAAGCCGGATTGGCTGTTGCCTATATGAAGGGCAAATCATATCTATCCTTAGGTAGTGTATCCATGGGAATTGCCGGTTCGATTGTTGACCAGAACTTCTTCCAGAAATATCTGGGAATGCGCACAGAATGTGTGGACATGGTTGAGTTCATGAGACGAATGGATGAAGAGATCTACGATAAAGATGAGTTCGAAAAAGCCCTTGTCTGGATAAAAAATAATTGCATAGAAGGTGCCGATAATAATCCTGTTGAATTGCAGAGATCGAAAGAGCAGAAAGAGGAAGACTGGAAGACATCTGTTAAAATGACTTTAATTGCCAGGGATCTTATGATCGGGAATCCAAGATTGGCCGAGTTGGGATTTGGTGAGGAAGCACAGGGGCACAATGCTATAGCTGCGGGATTCCAGGGACAGCGACATTGGACAGATTACAAAGCCAATGGAGACTTTATGGAAACCATGTTGAACTCTTCTTTTGACTGGAATGGCATACGGGAAGCTTTTGTAATGGCAACAGAAAATGATTCATTAAATGCAGCACCAATGTTATTTGGGCATTTACTGACTGATACAGCTCAGATTTTCAGTGATGTGCGAACATACTGGAGCCCCGATGCTATAAAAAGAGTTACCGGCTGGGAACCTGAAGGTCTTGCAGAGAACGGATTAATTCATTTAATCAATTCGGGATCTACATGTCTCGACGGCACAGGAGAAATGCTCGAAGATGGTGAATCAAAAATGAAACCATATTGGGATATCACAAAAGATGATGTCGCAAAAAGTCTTGACGCAACACAGTTCAGAGCCGCTTCTACAGAGTATTTTCGAGGTGGTGGTTATTCAACAGACTTCCTGACAAGAGGTGGCATGCCAATTACTATGACTCGTATGAATCTTGTTGATGGCCTAGGCCCGATAATTCAGATAGCTGAAGGTTTCACCGCGGAAATTCCCGGTAAGGTTCACGATCAGCTCGATGATAGAACCGATCCGACTTGGCCTACAACCTGGTTCGCACCCCGTGTAACAGGAGAGGGTAATTTCAAGGATGTATACTCTGTAATGGCCAATTGGGGAGCTAATCATGGAGCAATCAGTTATGGGCATATCGGAGCGAAGTTGATCACACTTGCATCAATGTTGAGAATTCCTGTCAGTATGCACAATGTTCCCGAAGATAAAATTTTCAGACCTTCGGCCTGGGCTTCTTTCGGAATGGATAAAGAAGGGGCTGATTACAGAGCCTGTACAAATTGGGGTCCTCTATATATGTAGAAGCGAGACTCGCAGCTTCGAATCAGAAGAATCAGGATTTATATTAAAATAATTCTTTCTTCCGAGCGAGACTCGCAGCTTCGAATCAGAAGAATCAGGATTTATATTAAAATAATTCTTTCTTCCGAGAGAGACTCGCAGCTTCGAATCAGAAGAATCAGGATTTATATTAAAATAATTCTTCCTTCCGAGCGAGACTCGCAGCTTCGAATCAGAAGAATCAGGATTTACATTAAAATAATTCTTTCTTCCGAGCGAGACTCGCAGCTTCGAACTAGTACAATGTTCAACCGCAGCGTGTTTTTCTTATATATCATATAATTACGAGGCTAATGGAAAGATTCTTGTCTAATATCACTATGAAACCTATACTGGGTTTAATGAATGAAATTGCTATTTACCGGGAGGGGGGATTACCTCCTTTCTCCCGGAGTTTTCATAAAATAGATTTAAAAATCCTCCGCTGTAGTTACTGGAACGTATACTACTGGCAGCATGATAGTCTCATAGCTCCCTATTGGAGAATCTATTGGAATAACAATAAAGGGGCATCCATATCACTTAATGATGAAAGCTTTGAAATGGAACCGGAATCTCTATATTTAATTCCTCCCAATACTTCCTATTCGTCAAAACTGGAATTGAATGACCACAGGACCGACACCAATTTCCTTATGGGTTGTTCAGTATTTGATGATGAAAATCTCAATTCCAGGCTCAAACACTTAAAACACTTTTTTATCCATTTTACTGTTGGACTGCCCTGTGACAGATTGTCTCCGGGAATATATGAAATTCCACACAATAATGTGACAATGAAACTATTGAAAGAGCTTATTGAAAAACTATCCCATCCCTCAAATGAACTTGATATGAAATCTGTCTTTTCCATAAGAGCTTTGATTAATATGTCACTGATTTCTATTCCCGAAGACCATTGGCCCGAAGAGATTGTTGACGATCGGATAAAAATAGTTATCGACTACATCGAAAAAAAATATTTTAACCAGATTCACAATAGGGAATTGGCCGAGATGATTAATATGTCTGAAAACGGCTTCAGCAGACTATTTAAAAAATCCACTGGTAGATCTCCCAAAGACTATTTAATCGATAGAAGACTGGATCAGGCTTGTAATATGCTGCACCACACAAATTACTCAATAGATGAGATTGCCACTTTGAGTGGATTTTGTGACAGATCTTATTTCAGCAGGATGTTTATCAAAAAATATTCTTCTGGACCGGCCAAATTCAGAAAGACCGCATTTATAAGTCAATAAATTCTGTACAAAACAAGGGTTCCTTTAGTACAATGCTATAATGAATGAAATCTTGGTTGTAGATGAATCAGCGTTATTTAGAAAATTTGCAAAATACCAGCTAGAGTATTTCGGATACAAAGTGAATACTGCCCGCAGTGCTTTTGATGGCCTGAATAAAATGAGAAGTTCTAATCCCAATCTAATTATAATTGATGACAGCATGAACAGGCAGTCTGTTAATAATATGCTGAAAAAAAAAGCAGAAGATATCAACTATAAAGAAATTCCTGTAATTTTCATATCTGACGGATTCAGTCAGGATCGCATTGTTGAACTGTGCAGAATTAAAGTTCGCCGCTTTCTTGTAAAACCTCTGAAGATAGACCAGTTCCTGAGTACCGTTTCCTCTATATTCGGAAGTGAGATTTATATTGACAATAGTGAATGTCAATTGAATATGCATGTCAATGAGAACTTGATTCTGATTGAGATCGCCAGAGGTTTGAACCGTACAAAACTGGATCTTCTTCAATGGAAGATAAAAGAGATGATCATTGTCAATAAAATTGAGAATCCGAAGATAATGCTGCTGATTTCAGATGTAGTAGTTGATGATGAAACAACAGCCATCCTGGCGGACCTCCTCAGCTCAGTCGTCATTATTCCAAATAGCATTGATGATGTGAAAATCCTTACTAATGATAAATATGTAAGAAATGCTGTTAAATCAATTACCAAATTCGAGAACATCGATATCTGTAATAATTTGATTGAAGCTATCGATGCCTTCTTCGGAAAAAAAGGCCTTGAAAAATTAACCAGTAATCAGGATATGGTTCATCAGATTTATCTGGCTTCTGATGATGATTTCGATACCAAGGGAATACTGGATCTCAACTTCAAAGAAGAGAAGAAAGTTCATTAGCATTATTCTTCTGGTAGGTTGACCCAGAAGTCAAATGTATCTCCTCCGATTATCTCTCCCGATTCTATGTTAATTAATTGGGTATTGATATTAAATAAATCACCTTCGATTTTTGTCAGATCACCTGTAAGAATTAAATCTGCTCCTAACAGTTTTCCTATCTCAATCTGTTTATTCTGATCGGTAAGGTCTGACAGAATAAAATTCTGCTCGAGGAATAGTTCATTAAAAGTCTGACGGCTGACAATAATAATTTCCCGTTCCTCATAATGCACTGCATTGGCAAGCTCAGTTGTCAATCTGTTTACAATCATATTATTTATTTCATCGCTGTCAGGTGAACCTCTAAGATTGTAAACTGCGATAACCGGAGTTATATCTTCAGATATCATATCTATTGTATTCCAGGCTATTTCTTCGACGGCACGTTCAACCGGGACAACTGTTGCACAGGAAAAAAAGATAACCGAGGATATTAATAAAATCAGTGCTTTTTTCATAGAAGCCTCCAGTTGGAATTCTAGTTCCAACGGGAGTTCTTTTCAATCATTTTGAAAGACCGGCAAAGAATCTGTGAATCTTATGCAATCCTCCGCCAATGAGCATCATCGGACAGGCAATTGCGGTCTCAATTCCTTTGTCTCTGCATTCCTCTAAAATATCTTCAGTGATAAATTTCTTATTGTGAAAGAGAATCCTTTTTACGCCCGATTCTTTTAATGCGGGAAATGCCTTAACCGTATTTTCCTTTTTCATTAGAACGTAAGCTGTTTCGGGAATTTTTTTCAGTTCAGAATAGTCGTTGTATACTTTGATGTCATAAGAATCACTCTTTTGGGGATTAAATGGGAATACAGTGATTCCCGCTTTACTGAATTCTTTATAAAGCATCCTGCTGAAACTGTCCTTTTTTCTTGAATATCCCAGGAATAGAATCTCTTCATTAGTAATAAAATCTCTCTCAGGTATTTTCATAATCACTCCTTAATATATTTTCGGAAACTGCTGCCAGCAGATCATTTTTAAAAATAGGTTTGTAAATAATCTGCTTTATATTTAATTGCCGTTTCTCTCTTTCTGTTAAATTCTCATCATTGCCGGTTATCAAAATTGAAGGGAGATCATCTCTGATTTTTTTTATTTCCTTAATGAAATCAATGCCATTCATATCGGGCATAAAAATATCTGCAATTACTAGAGAGTATATTTCGGGATTAGTTTTAAACTGACTATACGCACTTTTTGCACTTATATAGCTCTCCACTTCATAACCACTGTCAGTTAAAATGATTTTCAGCAATTCAGTGAAATTCTGTTCATCATCAAGAAGGAGAATTGTCTGTTTACTATTATTCCCGCTCATGACTTTTTTCGATATTTTAGCACTTTTCTCTTTGAACACAGGTAGGAAAATCCTGAATTTCGTACCCTGGTCCGGTTCGCTTTCTACAATTATTGTGCCTTTGTGATTTTTGACTATTCCATGTACAACAGATAAACCGAGGCCTGTACCTTTATCAACCGGTTTCGTTGTGTAGAAGGGTTCGAAAATTCTGTTTCTCGTTTCCCGATCCATTCCAGGACCGGTATCTCCAATGATCAGTTCAACATATTGACCTATAATCAGCTTGGGATGCTTTGATTTCAATTTCTCATCGACTGTAGTTCTCTTGAGTTCTACAGTCAATGTGCCTCCCTTTTTTTCCATCGCCTGAAAACTGTTTGTACATAAATTGGCAATAATCTGGTGTATTTGAGCAGAATCAGCCAAAATTTTCCCGCATGACCGGTTTATTATCTTTTTGATTGAAATCGTTTTGGGAATGATGGATGACATCAACTTCAGAGCATCTAAAACAACCTCAGATATCCTGATAGGCTCTTTTATCCTGTTTTCTTTATGACTGAATGTTAGAATCTGTTTAACTAGTTCTCTTGCTCTGACAGCACCGGCAAGAATTTGTTCATTATACTTGTATAAGGGATCATCATTTGACATATGGGCGAGTGTCATTTCAGCATAACCCATAATCGGCGTCATAATATTGTTGAAATCATGGGCAATGCCACCGGCAAGAGTACCCAGTATCTCCATTTTCTGAGCTTGTAGAAGTTGATTTTCCAGGTTCCGCTGGATTTTTTTCATTCTAATGGAATTGATACAATAGGAAATATCATCAGTTAGATTTTCCAGACTATCGTGCATATTATTAAAAGCATTTTTTTCATTAGAATAAATGAAGATGGTGCCAATCGTTTCATCTTCTATGACCAGGGGCAGTGAAATGGTAGAAGAGGATTCTTCTTTATTATCAATGTCAGCTTTTTCAAAGGAGATTCGCACGTCATCATAACCGCCGGTGTCTTTAACCATTTGACAGATGGAAGCGATAAAATCCCCTTCATCTTTCGCACGCAATTGAATTTGATGGCATTGGGTGATCATGGAGAGAGAGCGATGATTTCTCTTCATTTCTGATATATCTCTTATTATTACCAGTGTATGGTTTGTCTCGTTTTTAGAATATGTCGACGTCTGAATTTCCATATCAAAGAGGGTTCCGTCTTTACGCAATCCCCTGGTTTCATAACAGGAGGGAGCATCTTTACCAAGAAATCTGTTATTTGAATACGTCATTACTGCTCTTGAGTATTCCGGTGCAACCAGCTGTTCAATAGAAGTTCCCATTAGATCATCTTCGCTCTTATACTTGAAAAGGTCAGCATAAGCTTTATTTACAAGCACATGGATGCCATTGACTGTAATGGCGATAGAATCTCTAGTGTGCTGAAATATCAGTTGAAATATTTCAGAATCGATATGATTTTTCGTAAAAAGCACCTCTTTATCATTGCACTACAGAAAAGTATAGAATTATCATTTTTAAAATACAATAAGTATAATTTTTATGGGACAAAAATTATACTTTTGCACTTAGTTCAGTCTGTTGATAAACATTTTAAAAATGCTTGAGTTAAAGCTAAAATCTGTTATTATTATGGTGATTCGAACAACCAGTCTATCTCATAAAATATTATAAACTTCATAGGATTTAAAGAATATGCAATGCATTGTATGTAATAAGGAAATCTACGGCGTTCTGATTCAGGGACACTGCAGGGATTGTGCCGAAAAAAAGATAGTATCATTTAATAAGATTGACCAGGAATTAAAAGAAACAAAAAACCATGTTGATGAGCTCATCTCCGAACTGAGACGATTATCCATAAAAAATCAGACACTTCAGAACAGACGAAAATATAAAGAGAGCAGCTCTACTTCTGAGCGCAAAACTTTGATGACTGAAGAAGATTATATCAAGTTTATGGATAAACTCGGAAAAGTCAGAGATTCCGATCTCGCCAGAGAGTATGGAGTCTCCGACTCCTATGTCTGTCGAACCAGACAAAAATTGGGAATTCCCACATTTGCAAATAATGAGGAACTCTGGGAAAAAATTGATCCTGTAATTTTTAAGAAATCAATTAGAGCTGTTGCCGCGGAATTCGGTATTGATAGAGGCCGGATAGAACGACGCCGTAAAAAATTACAGCAGGCTCAGGAAAAAATGATAAAAGTTTAAGTATGCATAAAGCTGGTAGACAGAAAATTGTCAACCAGCTTTATGCATTAGATTATTTTCTCAAAGATCTTAATTTTTCATCAGCATTAGCATTTACTTCTTCCAGGAGACTCCGGGCTTTGCTGTTCAACTCTTTGCATTTCTCTTCCATCTTTTTTACAAAAGATTCATCTCTGATATCTTTCAGATTGATCAACACATTCAGTATCCCTCCCCGGACACCGGCATAAGCTATCTGAGCACCGACTGCAGCATCGGTAATGGAATTGACATTGCCCATTTCTGCAGAAATCTTCGCAGTTTCAATGGCTCCGAAACTCATCATGGCAGTCTGGAAGGGAACGTCAACGGCTTCTTTCAAACCTTTTTCCATCTCTTCGAAGCGGTAGGTCTTCTCTTCATCAGTTTTTTTCGGAAGTCTGACAGCAGCCATATAACCGTTAAAGGCATTTGTATCTTCATCTACAGCCAGAAGAAGGGCATCTTTTATTTTCTGAGCCTTTTCAGCATTTTCCGTCATCTGTTCATCGATCTCTTCAGAACCCGCTTTACCCTGAGTCAGGTTGGCTACCATTGATGAGAGAGCGGCTCCCATGGATCCAGCTGCAGCGGCAATAGAACCACCACCGGGAGCTGGAGTTTCTCTGGAAACTTCATCTATAAGATCCCGCAAAGTCATATCCACCAGAGCATTATCCAGTTCTTTGGGTAAACCGATCACCTTTTTCTCTATTTCGAAGGGAGCCAGATCATCTAGTCCCATAGACTGTATGGCTGCTTTTAGAATGTCCTTTACGGGGATGCCTGTAGATTGCCCTTGTTGTTTGAGATAATATTTCCCCGACTCCAACAGTGCCTGAAAGGGAACGAGTCCGACAATCTCACTGCCTGTAACTACCAATCCCCGCTGGGAAGCGAGTTTTCTCGCTTCTTCAAGAACAATATGTGCAGGAGTCACCTTATAATTGGTCAGGTTGATAGATAATTGAGCTCTCTCATATTCATCTACATACCATCCTATGGATTTGCAGTAGTCGAATTTCCCTGCCCGGATAACACCTCTACCATTGATTTTACTGATGTCAATATCTCTCAGGTTGCAAAGTTCATGAAAATCCAGAGAGTGTTCTTCTTTGTAATGTTTCGTGAGTTTGTCTACACTCTCGGTTGTGAAACTGCAATTCCCACAGGGATAATCCCCATCAGAGTAATAGGCCAGTTTACCTTTAAAGTAGAAAGGGGAGACATTTCCCGTTCTGGCTACCCGTCCTTTTTTTCTAAGCTCGAAAGCGATATCCGTGGCGTATTTACTCTCTCTTGAATTGAGGGATATATTATAGGCAATGAGAAACTCTCTGGCGCTGATAGCTGTTGCTCCCGCTTTTGCATTGAATTCCGAAGGACCGAAATCCGGTTTCCAGTAGGGATCTTTGAGTCGTTCTTCCAGCCCTTCATATTCCCCTTTTCTGACATGAGCGAGATTTCTCCTCTCTTCGGTTGAAGCGGCGTTTTCATAGAGATAAACGGGGATAGCCAGTTCTTCTCCGACTCTTTTACCCACTTTTCCTGCAAGCTCGGCACAATCCTCCATGGAGACGCCTTCTACAGGTATAAAGGGGCAGACATCAGTTGCTCCCATACGTGGGTGGGCCCCGCTGTGTGTGGACATATCCAAAATTTCCGAAGCTTTCTTTATAGCTTGAAATGCCGCCTCTTCAACATCTTCCGGCGAACCGATGAACGTGACAACGGTGCGGTTCGTATCGGCACCGGGATCTACATCTAAAAGTGTTATTCCACTGCACGATTCAATAATATTCGTAATCTCTTTGATTTTTGCCAGATCGGCACCTTCTGAGAAATTCGGTACACATTCAACTATTTTCTGTCCCATAGATTTTTTTACCTCATATTTTTTACTGATAATTTAATATTACACTGCATTTATTTGATTCGCAATCAAAAAGCATAAGCTCTTATGTATTGTTTTTTGTTTGTTTTTTTCCATCGAGGATATAAGATTGAATTATTATGATAAGAATAGAAAATCTATATAAGTCGTTTCCGCTTAAAAAAGGGAGAAAAGAGGTTCTCAAAGGACTGAGCCTTGATGCAGAACCAGGTGAGATTTTTTGCCTTCTCGGATCAAACGGCAGCGGAAAAACAACAACTCTTCAGACTATAGCAACATTGTTGAAACCCGATGGGGGCAGTGTCTATGTAAATGATATGGACGTAACGCAAAAAGGAAAAGAAGTCCGATCCTCTCTCGGTTTTCTTACAGGGGAAATGCGCCTGGCCGGTAGCCTGACAGGAAGAGAATGGCTCGACTTTTTTGGAAAACTGAACAGAATGGGTAAAAGCGATATCCAGTATAAAATAGAAGAATTATCTTCATATCTTCATATGAATGATTTTCTCAATAAACCGGTTGATAAATTATCTACAGGAATGAAACAGAAAATATCTATTGCAATAAGTCAAATACACGACCCCCAGATTATACTGCTCGATGAGCCTACAAACGGATTGGATATCATGGCATCGAGAATAGTCATTGATTTTATCAAAGATTGTAAAACAAAAGGAAAAACCATAATATTGTGCACCCACATAATGAGTGAAGCGGAAAAACTGGCTGATAAAATAGGAATCCTGATTAATGGAAAACTGGCAGCCAGTGGATCTCTATCAGACATATTAACTGAGAATCATGAAGATTCACTGGAAGATCTTTTTTTTAAGCTTGCCGGGAAAGGGGAGTAATATGTTTGCTGATGCACTGATAATCATGAGGAAAGAGTTTAAAAACCTTTTCAAAAGTAAAAGAACAATGATCATGACATTTGGTCTGCCTCTTATCCTTTTTCCTGTATTATTCACGGGAATCGGATTGGTGAGCAGTAAAAGTGCTCTGGAAAAAGAAAATGCTGTTTATTATGTTCAACTTGAAAACCTGCAGGATCAGCGGTTTCTTGATCTTCTGAATGAAGAGATCAATTTTATCAGTTCAGATCAGGGGGTAAGTGAATATTCAATTATAATCAGAAAAAACAATGAATCTGTAAAAGTAATCTATAACTCATCATCACAGAAAATGGGTTATGCAGCCCGGAAAATAGAAGATGCACTTGTGAAATACAATGACCTTCTGGCAGATCAGAAACTGATCAGAGCAGGTTTGAACCGCGACGAACTGGAAATCATAGATATCAGTTTGATTGATCAGGCTCCCGAAGAAGTTCAAACAGGTGAAATCCTGGCGATTTTTATACCCTATATCCTTATCCTTTTTCTACTAATCGGCGCAATGTCTCTTGTTCTCGATGTGACAGCGGGAGAGAAAGAACGGGGAACTTTTTCCATATTGCTGGTGAATCAGATATCCCGCTCATCAATAGCTCTGGGAAAAACCTTTTATGTTATTATCTGCTCAATTCTCAATAGCTTCAGCTCTGTCCTGGGAATGGGATTGGGATTTCTTATCACTATGAGAAATTACGGAGGAGAGTCTATTGCTGATTTATCGGTTTTTACTCCTCTTAAGATCCTTCAGCTTCTGCTGATTTTAATCAGTATAAGTTCTGTTGTTTCTGCAACTATGATCTATCTGGGCAGTCTTGCGCGAAATCTGAAAGAGGGGGGCAGTTATGTCATGCCCGTATACATGGTGGGATTATTCGCTGTTGTCATTACTATGAATATGGAAGCAGCAACAGGAGTTTTCTATTATGCTATTCCACTGGTAAATGGTGTATTTGTTATGAAATCACTTTTGCTGGGTATTTTTCCGCCGATGAATTACCTCTTTTGTCTCTTGAGTAATTTGATATTTACATCAGTGTTTGTATATCTGACCAGCCGCTTATACAATTCAGAGAGAGTCCTCAAAACAGTGTGAGTGAAAAATGAAAATAACCGGGGTTATCAAAAAACTCTATTTGGGAAAAACGGAAGATACAAAAATCCAATTATACCGGTCTACCCAGAGCAGCCAGTATTCATATCTTCTCGATTTAAGTACATATATTCTGATGGTGAATTTCTTATCCGTTCCCTATCCTATTGCCCGGTTTGTTTCCTATATGATCGGGACGACCATGAGTTATTTATTATCAGTATTATGGATCTTTCCCACGAGGAATGTCTCCAACCGTTTATTGGAATATGGAGGATTCGCCGCAATTGGTGCTTTTGGAGCAGGTCAAAATATTCTTCTGATGGTTGTATTAAAAGAGCTTCTTGGAATGAATCATATTTATGCGAACATTATAGCCAGTATAGTCATTTTTTTTGTTAGCTTTTCTATAAGGAAGGTACTTCTTTTCAGAAAGTCGAATAAAGAATAAACTGTTCATATGATGAATAAGACAGCGCTGATTTTCGATCATGACGGTACATTGGTTGATTCAATTGATGCCGTAGTGATCTGCACTAATGAAGTTATAACAAAAGCAGGCTTTTCCAGGGCATCTGTAGAAGATGTAAAAGCCGGGATGGCTTTTCCCACACTCGATCGTTTTGAGTTTCATACAGGTATTAAAGAATTAGATGCTCTGAGGAAAATGTCTGAAGATTTTTATCTGCAAATGCATAGTGAAGGAATAAAACATCTGCGCCTCTACGATGGAGTCAAAGATGCACTAGATAAATTGGCCGCAAGTGGTTTTGCTCTCGGAATGGTAACAAATAATCAGGGGCTTTTTGTAAGAAAAGCAGCGGCGGGACTTTCATACGCTTTTGATTTTGAAGTAATTCTGGGAGAAGAGAACGTCCCTTTTCCGAAGCCCCATCCATCGGGACTGTTTCAGGCATGCGCGGGAATGGGTGCATCACCAGAGAACTGCTGGTATATTGGAGACGGAAAACCCGATTTTGAAGCGGCTAGAGCTGCGGGAATGAAAAGCGCACTTGTTTCATGGGGTGCTCATCCAAGGGAAGAGCTGATGAATTATAAAGCTGATAAATTATTTGATAAAACAGTAGATATGCTCGATTTTTTTCTTAAACTGTAAACAGGGAGACATGTATGGATGACAACAAAGTATTGACTATTTTAGGAAGAAGACTTCGGCTGGCAGTTATAGGTGGCGGACCGGGATCTTTTATCGGCGGAGTACACAGAATGGCCGCAAGGATTGATGACCGCTTCGAGCTGGTTGCATCAGTTCTCTCTTCAAATCCCGAAAAAGCTGTTGCAAAGGGGCGGGCAATGGGAATTGCCCAAGACAGAGCCTATGCAACCGTGGCAGAACTACTCAAAGCGGAAAAAGAGAGAGTAGACGGTGTCGATGTGATTGCGATAATGACACCTAACGATAGTCATTTTGAATACGCTATGGCTTCTCTCGATTCGGGATTCGATGTCATATGTGATAAGCCCATGACAAATACTATAGAAGAAGCTGAAAAACTTCATGGGAAAGTAATAGAGACAGGCAGGGTTTTCTGCCTGACCCATAATTATACCGGTTACCCCATGACCAGACAGGCCAGGGCCATGGTAACTTCCGGAGAAGTTGGAACCATCCGTCTGGTTCAGGTGGAATATGTTCAGGGGGGGAAAGCCGATGAGAGTAAACCCGATATGACAAGCGGTCCCCGCTCATGGAAATTTGATAAAGATAAAAGCGGACCATCACTTGTTATGGGTGATATAGGAACCCACGCTCACAATCTTGTGCGATATATAACGGATCTTGAAATTACTGAAGTATGTGCTGAAGCAGGAGCAATAGTACCGGGACGGGTGGTCGATGATTTTGCAGGAGCACTGATGCGTCTCGAAAATGGAGCCCGTGGAAGTTTCTGGGTCACTCAGGCTGCTGCGGGAGTGGAAAACAGCCTGAAAATACGAGTCAGCGGAACAAAAGGGACATTGGAATGGCTTCAGGAGATTCCCCAGATCCTCACATTTAAACCTCTTGGCGCTCCAGTTCAAACAAGAACGCCCAATGGACCGGGAACGCTGCCGCTATCGACCAGATCCTGTAGAATTGTAGCCGGCCATCCCGAGGGATTCCCCGAAGGTTTTGCCAATATCTACAAAGATGCCGCTGAAGCTATTGCCTGCAAAATGGCGAAACAGGATGTCGATCCTCTGGCTATGACTTTTCCCGATTCTTACGACGGGCTGATGGGAATACGTTTTATCGATGCTGTTGTCAAGTCTTCTGGAAACGGCAGTCAATGGACGGCTGTTGAGGTTAATGGATAATTATTTTTAATATTACCGATTTATAAGTGTTACCTTTTAGATTGATCAACGTAGTATCTTATATAACGTGTTAATGAGGATGATTATGAAGAAGAATTGTATAAGAATGATTGCTTTTTTCCTATTGTTTACCCTGATGTCTAATATTCATGCTGAAGGGCAGTATGATGTGGAGTTTGGTCCTGATACTGATGTCGAACCGCAAAACGAGGATTATACTCTGAGCCCAGAAGCTCTTGATGAATACAGAGAGGCCATCAGCAGAACCGCTGATATGGTTTATGATGAAAAAGCTCATGCCCTGGCATCGAGGTACGGACTGGATATTGTAAATGTCACCTGGGAAGACACAGGTCGTTTCTATGATTCTGCAGTCGGTCCCAATATCAGTGATATGACGATTCAGGTCGCATCGGAAGATCAGGTGACAGCTATGCCCGTCATCCGCTATCCCAATTACGACGATCTTTCAACAGATCTGGATCCCCGGGATTTTACTTTGCTCACAGGTAATGAAAAAGGGGAGTCTCTGAAGAGGATCTCTCTCTATCAGTTTCTGGAAACTCCACGTGAGTATTTGAGCAACCCGTCGAGTTGGAAAGGATTCGGGAAGAGTTTCCTGGCTCCCCGCGATAGTAAAGTCCTGGTTAGTGCACAAGCTTGTTTTCTTCCCATTCCTGTAGGTGGAAAAGCTACTTTCAATCCAGTGCTCTTCAATTACCAATCTTATGAAGAGAATCCTGCAGTTTTAACGGTTCTGGCAACCAGAGAGGGAACCAGTGTTACGATTATTGATAACACTAGAGATTCTTTTCAAGGGGGGTATTTCTGGGGCCAGAGAATCTTCCACAATCGCAACGGGGAAAAAGCCAGTCTCACGGGACAGAGGGAAAGCGAATTCATTGCAGAGAAGGGAGAAGAAAATCCTGAATCTGAGGAATCCCAATCCCTTTCTGTCGATGAAGAATCTGGTCTCAATATGGTACTTCTCATTCAGATCCCTTTAAAACAGAAACCTCAGCGCCTGACCCTTTTCGGTGGTTATGAAGAAGAAAGTGTCATGAAATCCGAATCTATGGCCGCACCTCTAATGGAGAGTAATGTGGAGAATGCTGTAATCAGCAGCGGGCCTGTTGAGGGACCATTTATTGAGATTGACGGACTGAAAATAAAAAGAGACCCTGATTTCCCGATACGGGTTACAGTTCAGTTTTATAAGGCTACGTCCAATGGAATAGTCAATGAGCGGGATATCGATGAGATCGCCCATCAAATCAGAAAAGTTTATGCACAGGGAGATTATGTCTCGAGCCTTGTTACCGGCGGGGGAGCCGGGCGCATAACAGAATACGACGGAGTGAAAATACAGCCCCGAAGCTGGTGGAATGATTTCTGGAAGCGATTTGAACAGGAGATGGGAATAAATCGAGAAGAGGCTATTCAAAGATTGAGGGAGCTGCTCGGAGATGATTATGACAAAAGTGAAGTCAGTGAATTGTATCTCCGGGATCTGTTCAGGTAATTAGAACTAATCCTTTATTAATTTGATATTTTCCAGAAGAATGGTTATCAGAGTTTTCAAATCCTTTTCGGGATCTGAATTATCGCTCTGAAGTATTCTGCCTCTCAACAGCAGTTTCTGAGCAAATGCCATTATGGTTCTGGTAGATATTGAGTAATAATCGGCTACATCAATATCGCTTCGTATGGATAGGTTTTCTTGTCCTTTCTCAAGGATCAGAATCATCTGGTTATCCTGTTCTGATAATAGGACTTCATATGCATTCAATGATTCAGGTCTTACAGTCTGTCTGGAAATGTAATTGTCAAAGTTTTCAATGAAGCGAAAGAAATCAGGTTTCTCTTTGAATAATACAAGGAAACCATTCATATAATTATTGATATTTGCCCAGGCTGTATTGCCACGGGAAATAAACTCTCCAAGAGGAAGAAATGTCTGTTCCCATAGGTAAATGGCTGTTGCCACAGCAAGGTCTATTTTACCGGGGAAATACCGGTATAATGAGGCTACACCGATCTTTGCTTTATCGGCGACTTCCTGCATAGTCGTACTGTCGATACCTTTATAGGAATATATCTCCGCAGCAGCTATTATCATTTTCAAACGACGCTCTTCTCTATTGAGATCTCTTTTCGAGTTCTGCATGTATCATCCTTAAAGAATAAACTGATAGTAATGCTATCATAATATGATAAGAGCCATGATTCATTAAGTCAAGGCATTCATGTAGTCAATTGATTAATCTTGTCAGGGTATGGGTTTATATCTATTGACAGTAATAATAGTCCCATTGTAGTTTGTTGATGATTCTTATCGAATCTCTAATTCACCATTCTATAATATAAAAAATATTGAGGTTATTATATGAAAATTAATAAAAAAATTGAAGCATTATATGCATCAGATTCACTTGAGCAGAGATTTATTGCCAAATCCATGTTCTGGGTCTGTCTCTTCACAAGCCCGATATTTTTTTATGGATTAATTTTAAATCTTATCCAGGCTGATTTTTTCCCGGCTTTTATTGAAGGGGCATTTGCAGCACTTCTCATTTCGGGAATACCGATGATATTCAAGAAAAAAATAAAACTGCTTTCATCTCTTTTTGTCTATATGGGGCTGATCGTTGGATTTTCTATAGGAGTGGTCACCACAGAACCCTCTTTATATGCAGTTCACATAGCTCTTACTTATATGTTTCCCTCCCTTGCGAGCATGGCTCTTCTGGGACAATCAGTAAAACAGTCCATTATTGCCGGTCTTTTTGTTTTGCTGGCTTTAATTTATACGTATATTACCAAAGTAATGCCTGTTGCAGCTGCTCAGGGATTTGGAATGAGTGATTCCATTTTATTGCTTATTGGGCCGTTTCTGATGGGAGTCATATCGGTTCTTCTGCTGACTATGGTTGTCTACTCTTCAAAGAATATAATCGGCAAACTATCAGATTCCGAAGAGGAATCTAAAGATCGAGTACAATCTTTAACATCCTTTTTCCAATCACTGAAACAGACAGTCAACATCGGTGAAGATCTGAATAATTCAGCAGAAGAGTCTCTCAGCCTGACAGGAACTATTTCAGAGAATTTGAGTTCCATGCAGAGCTCTATGGATAACCTGCAGAAACAGATTGAATCAACACAGATCATTCACGAATCCATAGATAAAGCCGGGCAGGTAGTAAAAGAGAGTTCTCAAGTCCAGTCTTCTGCAGTCGAGCAGTCTTCCTCTGCAGTAGAGCAGATGGCCACTTCAATCGTAGAATTGTCACAAACAGCGGAATCGAGAAGGGAGCTAATTGAACAGCTTGTAGAAATTGAACGAGATGTTGCCGGTAAGATAAAAACCGGTCAGAAATCTTTTGAAACCGTAAAAAACTCAACAAATGAGATGCTTAATGTTGTTGCCGTTATTTCTGATATTGCAGAGAGAACAAATCTACTGGCTATGAATGCTGCTATTGAAGCAGCTCATGCGGGGAATTCCGGTAGGGGATTTGCTGTAGTTGCCCAGGAGATCAGAAAGCTTGCTGTAGAAGCGGGAACCAATTCTCAAAAAATTAAAACGATAATTTCAAGCAGTGTCCAGGGAATTGACAACGCAGTAGAGGTTAACAGCAAAGTGGGTGATGAATTTCATGCGGTTTCCAATCAGATTCAGGAGATCGATATTGCTCTTTCCGATATAATCACAGGATTTTCTGAACTCGCGACAGGAACCAATGAGATAACGAAAGTTGTTGAAAATCTCGCTGTAATCAATAATTCGGTACAGACTTCTGTCAATGAAGTAACTGACCAGCTATTTCAGGGAAGAGAGAACGTCGATCAGATATTATCTGCAGCAATGGAAATCAAAGTCAATATGGAAGATATTGCAGGGAATTCTCAATCCATTCAATCTGAAGCGGAGAATATATATACAATCGGTAAAAACAATGTAAAACATATTCGTATGCTTGAGGAAAATCTCGTTTAATGTACGATGTCATTATTATTGGTGGAGGAGCAGCCGGTCTGTTTCTCGCAGCCAATATAAAGAACAGAAAAGTTCTTCTTCTTGAGAAAATGAAAGCGACAGGCAAGAAGATCCTTATCTCCGGTGGAGGGATGTGCAATTTGACCAATTGCGATCCCTCTGAAGAATTTCTAAATTCGTTCGGTTCGAAAAAAAAGGCGAATTTCCTGAAACCGGCTTTGATGAATCTTTCATCTGAAGCGACGCGGAACTGGTTTGAAAAACACCATCTTCCACTGGTCATCCGCGAAGATGGAAAAGTTTTCCCCGAGACTCTTAAAGCGAAATCTCTAGTGGATTGCCTTATGGCAGAAGCAAAATCCAATCATATAGAAATCAAAAAAACAGAAGAAGTTGTCCAAATAGTTAAAATCGAAAATGGCTTTTCAGTCAAAACTACTGCAGAAGAATACAAATCAGCAAAAGTTGTGATTACTACGGGAGGTAAGAGCTTTGAATCAACAGGCTCCGATGGTTCCGGTTACAGACTGGCCAAATCTCTCGGACATAAAATCATAGAACCCACCCAGGCATTAGTTGCTGTAAATATTGAAAATCATCCTTTCAGCGAACTTGCTGGAAATTCTATCAGGTCTTCGACAGTTGAATTTTACCGCGATGGAGAGCAAAAAAGATATCTGCAGGGCCAGGGTGATCTGCTTTTTACACATAAAGGCATATCGGGACCTGTCATTCTGAATAATTCCAGATATATACATAAAAATGATCTACTGAAAGCAAGCCTTGTCCCCACAGAGAATAAGGAGATTACGAGAGAAGAGCTTCATCGGGCTTTGATTTCCGATTCAAGGAAACAGATCAGAAGCATTCTGAAATCCCTCGGTATTTTTTCAACTCTCGCCGATTCAATAATGTCTTCATTAAATCTCAACAGGGATGGTAAATGCTCTGAACTCAGCAAAAAGAATAGAAATAAGCTGGTTGGAATTATCCTTGAATATCCCTTTAAAGTATCGGGCAAAGGGTATTTTTCATCAGCTATGGCTACTGCAGGAGGCGTTGATATCAATGAAATCAACCGCGGGACTATGGAGTCTAAACTGGAAGAGGGTTTATTTTTTGCAGGAGAAGTTATCGATATTGATGGAAATACCGGTGGATACAATATACAGGCAGCATTTTCTACGGCTTATCTGATCTCCTCAGCTTTTTAATAATCAGATAAACAATTCTTATCACCAGATAGAAACTCAAGAATAATAAAATGCCTTTGGGCAGCCAGTCTCCCCATTTTGTGTACA
>Ga0209692_10001720_pt1 | contig 27944 bp, 26 predicted proteins | sample tdDd472_FD_187129 | JGI IMG/M metagenome (GOLD analysis project Ga0209692, IMG submission 187129) | Marine sediment microbial communities from the Atlantic coast under amendment with organic carbon and nitrate - tdDd47.2 (SPAdes)... | ecosystem: Environmental > Aquatic > Marine > Coastal >... | reverse complement strand
ATTGATGGCCACACCACTATTGAGCACTCAATCCCGGTAGAAAAAATCTATGATGATGTGAAGCAATTGTGGAGCCAGAGCCAGACGTCTTACGTGCCAACTCTTGGCGTGGCATACGGCGGTATCTGGGGCGAGCGCTACTGGTATGACAAAACTAAAGTCTTTGACCATCCGTTATTGACCAAGTTTGTGCCACGTGAAATTCTCGACCCGGTTTCTCGTCGTCGTTATACCGCGCCGGATGAGGATTACAATCACATCAACAACGCTACGGTCACTGCGCAATTGCGTGAACTTGGGGTTAAAGTCGGTATCGGTGCTCACGGTCAGCGCGAAGGGTTAGCGGCTCATTGGGAACTGTGGATGTTTGAGCAGGGCGGTATGACGCCGCATCAAGCACTCGAAGCAGGCACAATGGACGGTGCTAAGATCCTTGGCATGGCTGATGAAATTGGTTCTATCAAGGAAGGAAAACTGGCTGATCTGGTTATTCTTGACGCCGATCCACTGGAAAACCTGAAGAACAGTGAAAAGGTTAATATGGTCATGTTGAATGGTCGTCTATACGATGCTCAGACCATGAATCAATTAGCCCCCAAAGAAGTTAAGCGTCCTGCTTTCTTCTTCGAATAATCTTCCATAATAGATTATTTCAAACTTGCAATGGCGTAATGCAAATTTGCATTACGCCATTGTTCATTTTTGCATCAATTTAGGGTACAGTAATCTGACATACTGATAAGATATTAAAGGAATACCGTGGTTAACCTCACGAAATCTTTAGCATTTTTGCTATTGCTAGGAAGCGCACTGAGCTTTGCCGCTGCGCCAGTTGATAATGTGCCCTTACAGAGTCAGCTTTATGGTATGAGCAAACTCTCAATTCCAGAACGTAGTCAGGACTCCTTTCTCAATAAGCTCCAATCCATTCTGAGAAATAATCTGGATCCTCACTCCGAGGCCTTAGCCAATATTCTTCTCGCTGATTATTACATCCATGTTAACGAACCTTTACGCGCTCGTGAGCACCTTAATATCGCCAATCCCTTGGTCAATACCGTTGACCTTCCGAGCCTGTATCAAGAGTACAATTATATTCTGATGCTAGTGTTGCGTACCGAAGGAAAACTCATTGATGCTAAACACACTGCTGATGCATTGTATCGCGATGTTAGAGAAGCTTGGCCCGATAATAAACTCAGCGATATTGTACTTGAACGCGCCTATCTCAATTCTTATATGTACCGTTATCAAGATGCATTCGAGTTGATGGAATTGGCTTTATCGCATGCCTACGAAAGCAATGACCCTTTCCAGCTGGTCGAAACCTATAACGTTTTTGCGATTCTTTACGGCGCCCTCAATGATTACCCTTCGGCAATTGATTACCTCAAAAAGTCGATAGAGATTATGGAGTCCAATCCTCAGTACACACAAAATACCTATCTATATGTCAACCTCGCTGATGCCTACCGTGCTTCTGAGCAATTCGATTTAGCCAACCAGTATCTCGAGAAATCTTTACAGATTTCCAAAGAGACTGATGATATTTCTCTAAAAGCCTACGCCCATCAGGTAAAGGGCCGACTGCTGATTGATCAAGAAAACTATGAGGCAGCTCTTAGCCAAATTTTGCAATCGCAACAACTGCATAAACAGGTTGGCGAAGAATTATTTAGTTTTGACATCAACACAGAGTTGACCCGAATTTATCTTGAACTGGGTCAGCTTGATAAAGCCAATCAGCACCTGGCATTATCTAAAGAGTACGCGCAACAACTAGGTAGTCAGGATACTCACTATATCAACCGCCTGGAAAGCGAGCTTTCCTTTGCGCGTGGTAATTTTGAGAGTGCCTATGAATTGCTCAATGAGTCTTATACTCAATACCGTAAGCAATTTAATGACAACCTAACTTATGTTTCTAACCTGTCCCGCGAGCAACTTGATCAGGAGCGTCTGGTCTTTGAAAATAAATTGCTGGAGCAGGAAAATAAGCTCAACGCTCAGTATGTTGAAGAGAGCCGCAAATACAGCTACATACTATGGGTGCTCATCTTATTATTGCTTTCAGTGGTCGCTGTCGCGTTGTGGATTATGCTGCGCTATCGGAGCTTAGCCAGAGCGAATCACCAAATGGCTTTTACTGATAACTTAACCAAAATGCCTAATCGTCGTCATGTGTTTCGAACTCTTGAACTGCAGCATAAAGCCAGCGGAGCTGGGCGAAAAACCTATAGCGTGATCTTGTTTGATATCGACTTCTTCAAGAGTATCAATGATCGATTTGGCCATAATATCGGGGATAAAGTGATTCAATCCACTCGAGATATTTGCGAAGCGGTATTGCGTGAAACCGATACCATTGGCCGTATCGGTGGCGAAGAATTCCTGGTTCTTTTACCCGACACCGAAATCAAAGCCGCCTACGCCATAGCCGAACGTTTGCGTGAGTATTTCGAAACCTATAACTTTGATGAAATAGCCCCTGGACTAACCGTTACCTCCAGCTTTGGTGTGACCGAATACCTGCCAGAGGACGAAACATTGGATTTAGTGGTCAATCGGGCTGACCGGCTGTTATATAAAGCTAAAAACGAAGGGCGCAATCAGGTTATCGCGAGTTTTGCTTGAGAGTTAAATTTAGTATAAAGGCTCGTCATTCACCACGGGCACTTCCTGCGGTCGCCCGCGTAGGTGACCAAAGGGAATGCCCTCTGGTGCAGGAATCTATTTCTTTTTTATGAGCATTCCATTAGTTTTTTTTCGCTACTCAGCGAGTTACTTTTACGGAATACATCCCTGTATTCCGCTTAAGCCAGCGTCGTTTCACTCCGCTGTTCAAATTTGTTCCAGACAAATTTGTCTTGCTCTAAGTAACCACAAAATCGTCAGGAACGATTTTGAATAGCGAAGCTAGCCCTAAGGGTGAAGTACAGGATGTACTTCATAAAAGAAGACCACCCCGATATTGAGGCCACGCTACGCGTGACTTCCTGCGCCACTCCCAAAATACTTAACGCAGGGTCTGCCCCCTTGGGTACCAGAATTTACATCACATCTCCCGCAAGGGGATTTCCGTTGGTCACCTTTGCTGAAAATTCTTATCAAAATCATCTCCTTAAAGGGATTCCCTTGGGTCACAGATTTTGATTGCTATATTTTATACGTGTCTTAGCTCAATATAAGGGGATTATTGGTGCATGGATAATAACCATAGCAACACCTTCTGACACGAAAAAGGTGACCGTAGTAGCCTTTTAATTCAATAAGCTTACTTCTGTAAATGAGACCGCAACATCCAGGCGGTTTTTTCATGCACCACCAATCGATCTGAAATCAGACTTGCTGTGGATTCATCATCCACTTCCTGCGCCACGGGTAAGATTTCACGTGCAGTTCTAACCACGGTTTCATGGCTGTCGACCAGACGCTCTAACATTTCTTCGGCACTGATATTGCCTTCAACTTCTTTAATACTGGTTAATTTTGCAAATTCTTTATAGGTTCCGGGCGACAAAATACCTAAGGCACGAATCCGTTCTGCAATGTCGTCTACCGCTACTGCCAACTCTGTGTAGTGAGTTTCGAACAAGGTATGCAACGATTGGAAGAATGGCCCAGTGACGTTCCAGTGGAAATTGTGGGTTTGCAGATAAAGTGTATAAGTGTCTGCCAGCAACCTTGATAATCCATCACCAATTTTTTCGCGGTGGTTTTCATTGATTCCGATATTAATCGCTTTGTTCATTATAAACTCCTTATGATTGGTATATTTACAATCTTAACCTAACGATTCGATTAGATAAAATCAATCTTTCCTAATAAATCGATATATAATGACTATATGAAGTGGTATTAGCTTCATGTTGTGAGTGAAAAAGTCTAAAATTCGCACAATTTCAGCATACAGCAATCACTTTACTACACTATGACACAGCTCAACTTTGATCAATATGACCGTAAACTCGACGCGCTCGGCCTGCGCTGCCCTGAGCCTGTGATGATGGTGCGCCTCAATGTTCGTAAAATGGAGGATGGTCAAGTATTATTAGTGTTAGCCGATGATCCTTCCACCACACGTGATATTCCCAAGTTCTGTACTTTTATGGAGCATCAACTGATTGGAAGCGACACGGAGCAATTGCCCTACAAGTATCTGATTAAAAAAGGAATGGCCGCTTAATTATGAATCATTCAGATCCTGAGCCTGATAAACAGGACCCACAGCAAACCGAGAAAGATCTTGGACAGATACTGGCTGAACTCGAGAAATCCAGTGATGGCAAATCATTGCCACCGGTTGAGAAATGGGACCCTGATTTTTGTGGCGACATGGAGCTGGTTATCAAGCGTGATGGCAGCTGGCATTATCAGGGGTCGCCCATTGGCCGCCAACGCCTGGTTAAACTGTTTTCGAGTGTCCTCAAGAAAGAAGATGACAAGTATTACTTGGTTACCCCGGTTGAAAAGCTGGGTATTCGGGTTGAAGATGCCCCTTTTCTCGTGATTCGCATGCAGATTAAAGACTCGGTCGAAGGCCCTGTGATCAGCTTCGAAGATAACTGTGACAATCAAATTATTCTCACCAAAGACAATCCAATCTGGGTTGAACAAGACTCTAAAACGGGCGAACCATCTCCCTATATTATGGTTCGTCGTAACCTGCACGCCTTAATTCATCGCAATGTTTTTTATGAACTGGTGGAGCGAGCCGAAGAAAGAGTCATTGATGATCAAAAACATCTCGGCGTTATTTCTGCTGGTGAATTTTTCAGTTTAGGAACCATTTAGGTTATAGGAAACAGATGACCAAGTTTCAAGCGCTGCCTAAAATCACCATCATCTGCTACATTATTTCGTTAGTCATCATTGGTTTTGTGTTTGCTGAGCAATTTGGCGAATGGGATCTGTTCAGTCGTAAAGTTAAAATAGGTATTTTAGTATCCGCAGCCATCATTGGCGTCTTTGGTTCCATTGTCAGTATCGCCAAACAACTCGCCGGCTATCTCAAACGAAATAAATCTTCGGCAAAAGACTAATATTTGCCGCGCTCAAATGATTGAGCTAAAGTTAAAAAAATTATCTAGCTCGGATGCCCATGAAACACATTCTTTCTCTTGTCTTCCTTCTCGCCTCGCTTATCGGAATTTTCCTGATTTATAATTATGGCCGTGCCTACTGGCACCCTTTATATATCAAAGCTGCTGGAGCTCGCACTGTAGAGGATGTGATACAGACTTATGGAGAGGAAGCACGAGAACGAATGACGCCATACTTTGCAGCAGCTGGCATCAAGTATCCGCCTGACTCTGTGGCGCTGATAGCCATAAAAGAAGAAGCAAAACTTGAGCTATGGGACACCTCAGCAGCAAACCCAGTTTTCATTCGTAACTACTCTGTTCTTGCTCAAAGCGGAGTCGCTGGCCCCAAATTACGCGAAGGCGATTTGCAGGTTCCTGAAGGCATCTATCGAATAGAATACTTAAATCCCAATAGCTCTTACCACTTATCCATGAAGTTAAACTACCCGAATGATTTTGACTTAACGCATGCTAAAGCAGAAGGGCGAAGTGAACCGGGAACTAACATTTTTATCCACGGCAAGGCTGTCTCAATAGGGTGTTTGGCCATGGGAGATGAGGTGGCTGAAGAGTTATTTGTGCTGGCCAGCGACATTGGCCATCGCAATATAGAGGTCGCTATCGCTCCACAAGATCCAAGAAAGAATGTATTAACACCTATTCCCGAGCTACCTTGGACAGAGGAGCTATACCAGAATTTAACGACTTACTTTGCACCATTCGATGCCAAGTAACAAAGCTCAGGGCAAAAAAAATGATTCTATTTTTTAAAGCAAGCCATCGTGTGATCATCCACCATCCCAGTCGCTTGCATAAAAGCATAGCAAATAGTTGACCCGACAAACTTAAAGCCGTCTTTCTTCAATTGCTTGGACATGGCGTCTGACTCGGGCGTGGTGACAGGAACTTCCTTAAGGCTTTTCCAGTTATTGACGATGGGCTCACCACCAACAAACTGCCACAGATAGTCACTGAAACTTTGTTCTTCTTTGATGCGTAAATAATTCTGAGCATTAACGATAAAGGCATTTACTTTGAGTTTGTTGCGAATAATGCCTGCATCGGAAAGTAACTGTTCGCGTTTGGCCTCATCATAGAGTGCGATTTTTTCGGCATTAAAGTTATCGAATACTTTTCGGTATTGTTCGCGTTTTTTCAGCACCGTAATCCAGCTTAGACCGGCCTGCGCACCTTCCAGACACAGCATCTCAAACAATTCTCGATCGTCATAAGTCGGCACACCCCATTCGATGTCATGGTATTCGATATAAAGCGGATCATCACTGACCCAACCGCAACGTGTTTTCATAGATAGCCCTGTTATTTTTTTGCTTAGATTGCCACGTCACCTTGATTCTCGCAATGACGAATATTTCTTTTGGTGGGAAAGTAAGCTTTGATGGGTTACGGCGATTGCCTAACCCATCCTATAAGAACCTTAATCTTTTGGTAGGGGCAGGCCAATGTGCCTGCCCAATTCTATTTTGGTTGACGACGCGGGCGGGCACATTGGCCCGCCCCTACCAACGTATTTCTACCCAAACTTCAGGCAAACAATAATGGTACGGACAAGTCATGACTTGTCCCTACGCCGACTTTCCGTAGATTAACTCTATTTGATTAGGATATTTCACGCTTTAAGGTTAGAAAATGACCTGAATTACCGTATAATTTCGCTCTTTGCACAGAATAAAGCATATAAGCATCCATTAAGGGCACAGATTGTGGCAGACACTAAGACCTTTCAGGGATTAATCCTGACCTTACAAAATTATTGGGCCGAGCAAGGCTGCGTAATCCAGCAACCGCTCGATCTTGAAGTCGGCGCCGGTACTTTCCACCCCGCAACCTTCCTGCGTGCCATTGGCCCTGAGCCATGGAGCGCTGCTTTTGTTCAACCTTGCCGCCGTCCAACCGATGGCCGCTATGGCGAAAATCCCAACCGGTTACAACATTACTACCAATTCCAGGTGGTAATTAAGCCTTCTCCGCTGGATATTCAGGAAATGTACCTGGGTTCACTGAAAGCACTTGGGCTTGATCCGCTGGAACATGACATTCGCTTCGTTGAGGATAACTGGGAATCGCCAACTTTGGGCGCCTGGGGTCTGGGGTGGGAAGTCTGGCTCAACGGCATGGAAGTGACTCAGTTTACCTACTTCCAGCAGGTGGGCGGTCTTGAGTGTAAACCTGTGATGGGTGAAATTACTTATGGTCTCGAGCGTATTGCGATGTATTTGCAGGGCGTCGACAGCATTTATGATCTGGTATGGACTGATGGTCCTTTGGGAACAGTTTATTACCGCGATGTATTTCATCAAAACGAAGTGGAGCAATCCACTTATAACTTTGAGCACGCCAATGTCGCGAAACTTTTTGAATTCTTCGATTACTGCGAAAGCGAGTGCGTGAGCCTGATGGAACATAATTTGCCATTGCCTGCCTATGAAATGGTGCTTAAGGCTTCACATGCCTTTAACTTACTGGATGCGCGTCATGCCATTTCAGTAACTGAACGCCAACGTTTTATTTTACGCGTCCGTACTTTGGCGCGCTCTGTGGCCGAAAGCTATTATGCCGCTCGTGAAGCCTTGGGCTTTCCGATGTTACAAAATAATCAGCAAACCAATAAATCGGAGGAAAAATAATCATGTCACAACACGATTTATTGTTTGAGCTAGGTACTGAAGAGTTACCACCAAAAGCGTTAAAAACATTAAGCAATGCCCTGCGCGATAACTTAGCGGCCAATTTACAGAGCAATGACTTTGATTTCGACAGCATCGAAAACTATGCTGCACCGCGTCGATTAGCGATAATTATCCGCAATTTAGCGGATAGCCAGCCCGACAAGAATGTAGAGCGTCTTGGCCCTGCGGTTGCCGGAGCCTTTAATGATGATGGCTCTGCTAAGCCTGCAGCAGTCGGTTTTGCTAAATCCTGTGGCGTTGAAGTTGATCAACTGGATCGCATCGAAACCGATAAGGGCGAACGCCTGGGCTACACCATTGCGCAAAAAGGCCAGCCACTTTCTGAATTGATTGAAGACATGCTCAATTCAGCATTGAAGAAATTACCGATCCCAAAGCCCATGCGCTGGGGCGATCGCAGCGAGCAGTTTATTCGTCCAGTGCATTGGGCGGTTTTACTGTTTGGCGATCAAGTATTAAACGCGACCGTATTGGGCGTTAACACTTCCAACCAATCGCGCGGCCACCGCTTCATGTCACCTGACTGGGTGACTTTTAATACTGCTGATGATTATTTGCCTAAGCTATTGGCGGCTAAAGTGAATGCCGATTATGAACAGCGCAAAGAACAGATTCGTGGTCAGGTCATTGCGCAGGCAGACGCCATTGGCGGTGTTGCACAAATTGATGAAGGCTTGCTTGATGAAGTGGCCAGTCTGGTGGAGTGGCCAGTGGCCTTGACCGGTAAGTTCGACACTGAATTCCTGGCAGTACCTGCCGAGTGTTTGATTTCCTCGATGGCCGAACACCAGAAATATTTCCATGTGCTGGATAAAGACGGCAAGCTGATGCCGAACTTCATAACGGTCAGCAATATCGAAAGCAAACGTCCGCAAAGCGTGATTGAAGGTAACGAAAAAGTGATTCGTCCGCGCCTGGCCGATGCCATGTTCTTCTTTGAGACTGACAAAAAAGTCAGCCTGGAAAGCCATCAGGCCCATCTCAAGAATGTAGTCTTCCAGAAGCAACTGGGTTCAGTGCAAGACAAAGCCGAACGTGTTGCCGAGCTGGCTTCGAAAATCGCGCCAATGATCGGTACCGATTCCGAGCAAGCTAAACGCGCAGGCCTATTATCGAAATGCGATCTGGCCACCAACATGGTTGGTGAGTTCGATAATCTGCAAGGCGTTATGGGTACTTATTACGCGCGACACGACGGCGAAAACGAAAACGTTGCCATCGCCATGACCGAGCAATACTTACCAAAGTTCTCAGGTGATGAACTGGCGAAAAACCCAGTAGGGCAGTGTTTGGCCATAGCTGATCGCGTTGATTCTTTGGTTGGAATTTTTGGTATTGGCCAGGCGCCTTCAGGTGCAAAAGATCCTTTTGCCTTGCGCCGAGCTGCGATTGGTTTAATTCGCACCATTGTTGAGAATCAACTTAAGCTTGATCTCATTGACCTGATTGCTCATTCCAAAGTCTCTTTCGGTGACAAACTGACAAACACAAATGTTGAAACGGAACTGCTTGATTTCATTCTTGAGCGTTTCCGGGCCTGGTATCTCGATCAGGGCGTCAGCAGTAATACCATCTCAGCCGTTATGACACTGCGTCCTACTCAACCACTGGATTTCGATGCACGCATTAAAGCAGTGCAGTTCTTCCAGACGTTACCGGAAGCGGAGAGCTTATCGGCAGCCAATAAGCGTGTGAAAAACATTTTGGCCAAAGCCGATATCGAAGTACCAGGCTCCATTGACTCTAGCTTATTGCAAGAAGTCGAAGAGCAGGCGCTGGCCAAGACCATTGCTGATGCCGAAGCTAAATTATCAGCCATGACCAGTTACCAAGATAAGCTGCAACATCTCGCCAGCCTGCGTGATGATGTGGATGCCTTCTTTGATAAGGTCATGGTTAACGCCGAGGACGCAGCGGTCAAGGCTAATCGTTTAGCCATGCTGAAAAAGCTACAGGATTTGTTTGGCTCTGTCGCCGATATTTCCCTGCTACAAAACTAGCCATGTCTACAATAGATTGGGATAAGATCAAAGTCATCGTTCTGGATCGTGATGGTGTCATTAATCACGATTCAGATGACTATATTAAGACGCCCGAAGAATGGATTCCGATTGCTGGTAGCTTGCCCGCAATCGCTAAGCTCAATCAAAAGTTCAAGGTTGCGATTGCTACCAATCAGTCAGGTATTGGTCGTGGTTATTATGATGAAAGCATTTTACATGCCATGCACGATAAGATGGATGGCTTGTTAAAGGAATATGGTGGTCATGTTGACCACATAGAATTTTGTCCACACCACCCAGACGATGGCTGCTCGTGTCGCAAACCTGAAACACAAATGCTCGAAAAGATTGCACAACAATTTTCCGCAAATCCACAAGAAATCGTCTTTATTGGCGACTCGAGTTCCGACTATCACTGCGCTCATAATTTTGGCTGCCCTTTTATCCTTCTCCTAACTGGTAAAGGACTTAAGACCTTAGACAAGTTGGCTGGCAAGCAGCTCTCTGTCGAAAAGAGTCTTGCAAAATTAGTTGAAGGAATCTAGTTGTGGGTTACTATAAAAACACTTTTAAAAATAATAATAGCTTTGAGAGCAATGAGTTAACCAATCTAAAAGGTTGGATAATCCTCGGTGGATTAACTTTAACTTCCTTGTTCGTCATATTGTATGTTTTTATAGCACCGGGGCCACACGAAGCTTTTTTAGTTATTAATATTGCAATGTTAATCGGTGGATATCTTTTATCCATGATGAGTGATGCTTATCTGATTGGCCGGTTATTATTGGCTTTTGCTGTATTCATAGCTACTGTTGCCACCCTGATAACCTTATCAACTGTTAGGACCAGCCTTAATCTGATCTACGCTCTGCTTCTTATCCCATATTTTGCTGGACTGCTGCCACTATTGTGGAAACTACAACTGGCAAAACGAAGAGAAACAGACAACTAATGTCTCATCTCATTGTAGGCGCCGGCAAACTGGGCCACCGCTTTTATGATTACCTGCAGTCGCTTGGTCAGACTGCTATTACCTTATCCAGAAGCCCGAAATCTTGGTCAAAACAGCATATTTGTTATGACTTGCTCAACAATGAGCAACCTTTTCCGAAACTTCCAAAGATAAGCACTGTTTTTTTCATTCTTGCACCTGGAGAACGTTCAGAAGCGGCATATCGTCAAACTTATATCGAGGCCGTTACCAATCTGCTCACTTACTTGCATCAGCAGCAGACTGATTTTCATTGCGTTTTTGTATCCTCCACTTCCGTTTATGGGGGTAATCAGGAAACCATTATCGATGAACAGATCGAGCCGCAACCTGATTCCTTTTCAGGCCGTATCCTGCTGGAAGCGGAACAAAGCGTTAAAAAACTGCATGCCAATACTTCAGTTGTTAGACCCTCTGGCCTTTATTCTTCACAGCGTCAACGTCTGATCGAGAGTCTCCTCGACCCTGTTCAATACGATAATCCTAAATGGCTGAATCTAATCCATGAACACGATGTTTGCCAATGGTTATGGCAAGCCACCATTAATCAATGGCCACTAGCGATTGCATCCGATAGCTTCCCTTTTAAACGTAAGCAACTGCAAGATTTCAAGCGCTCAATGTCGTCAGGCATTAGCCAGTTTCCCGAACAGCAACAAGCGGACAAACGCTATCTTTCCCAATACCTCAGCTACATAAAGTTGCGTTACCCCTCAATTTTCCGCTGGATAGCATCACGAATGTAACGTTTTATAACATTTCGTGTGTTTTTCTTATCACGCAATTTGTTAGAATTGTCCCCTTTATTGGCTTGCAGATTGATATTTTAGTGAGAATTACATGAGTTTTAAGAAATCCCTGGTGGCATTGACTATTTGCTTATCTTCCCCAGCCTTGTTTGCGCAAAGCGGCTTATTATCCGATGCTCCAGATGAGGGCTATCTCGGCACCTTAGATGTAGGCTATATCAGCACATCCGGCAATTCAGAAACCGAGAGCTTAAATGGTGCTTTTAAATACATCACGCGCATTTCCGATGAATGGTCAACCGGTGTTCATATTACTGGCATGACCAATAAAAATGATGAAATCCGTGAAGCTGAGCGCTACACATTTGTCTGGAATAATCGCTATGATCTTTCAGACCGCTCATTCGTCTATAGCGTAGTAGACTACATGAATGATTATTTTGGTGCTTATGATTACCAGGCGGGTGCCTATGTCGGTTACGGTCATGAGCTGTTTAAGGATGATTCTGGTCACTTCTCGCTAGGCCTTGGCTTAGGTTATCGAATCAACGCCGTTGAAGCAGGAGACAATGAAAAAGAAAGCGTCGTTCGTGGCGACCTGGATTATCAATATAATATTTCTGAAACAGCCACCTTCACTCAAATTGTAGCTGCAATCTGGGGGCAGGATTTCGACACTTATTCTTCCGAAACAGCCTTGAGAACCAGTATCTCTGAAAGTTTATCGCTTAAGTTGGCCTATCACATCAACTACAACTCAGAAGTGCCGCTTGGTGCCGAGAAAAGAGATACCACAACTACAGTGAGTGTCAGTTATAGTTTCTGATACTTATAGTTTATTATTTAGCGACTGAGTTGATATCAGCTTATAGGTTAGGTTAGAAGCTTGCTTCGTAACCCAACACTTTTTCACCTTGCCCTGGCTACTTGGTATCTGGATATATCCACAGAAGCTTCATATTAAAAGAATGGACTCCCGCCTTCGCGGGAGTGGCATTATTTATGTTTAGTAGCAATTCGGCATAGAAAAAACCGGCTTTTGCCGGTTTTTTTAATCTTCCTGATTTAAATACTGATCCTTTAATTTCACATAATTATCAGCAGAATATGTAAAAAACTGAGTTTCTTCTTCGGTCAGTTTTCTAATTTTACGGGCAGGAGAGCCAACCCAGAGATAACCACTTTCTAAGACTCGACCTGGTGGCACTAGGCTATTGGCTCCAACAATTACTTTTTCCTTAATCAAAGCGCCGTCCATCACCACGGTTCCCATACCAATCAAACAGTTACTTTCGATTCGGCAACCGTGCAAAATTGCTTTATGACCGATAGTAACGTTATCACCGACATAAAGATCATGTCCTTCAGGATCATAGGGACCAGCATGAGTCACATGGCATACAGTTCCATCTTGAATACTTGTGCGCGCACCAATGTGGATTGAGTGAACATCACCACGCAATACTGCCATTGGCCAAATAGAGCTATCCTTACCAATATGAACATTGCCCACCACAAGAGCAGTCTGGTCAACATAGACTTTGTCGCCCAATTGCGGCTGATGTTGATTAAATTTTCTAATTGTCATTAGATTGTTTCCTGTTACGTTCTGTTGCTATTTTAGCCTTTCTTATCTCAATCTCAAACCTAAAGTCTCTTATCTGCGGATATTTCCTTTTATTCTAAGTAGCTAGCTAATGTCACAAGTCATATTTGCACTTGTGACAATTGCTCGCTATGCTTAGGAGTCGGACAGGGAGTACACAATACAGGCGGATTTAGTTTTGATGTTCAGTAAACCCCCATTACCTGAATCTACCCTTCAAAGTCTAGTCGAAAATGACTATTCAGCAGTTCTGATCTGTAATGATAAATACGTCATTAAGGCGATCTGCATTGATAAGTCGATTCCTACTTCGACCCTTCAAGGGATAGAACTTAAAGAATGGTTACCAGCAGAATTGTTGAGTGGCGAGAAACTGCGCGCGCTTGTTTCAATACCTGATATCCGCAGACAGAGGTATTTCATTGCCTCAATAACGAGATTACCCAAAGATAAGTCTCACCTGAACGTTTTGGTGTCATTACAACCGGCGCCTGAGCTCAGTGCCGAAAATGATGACACCTCACCAAGCTTGCTTTCCGTGTATAAGAACACGGTTCTCAACAAAGCCCCGATTTTCCTTTATACGCTTGATTACCGTACCAAGCTATTTGTCGAAGGTTTAGAATACTTCAGCAACTTGTTGGGCTATAGCGAACAAGAATTTGAAGCCATGCCCGAAGGCGTCTACTCGACGGTTCACCCCGACGATATCCCTGTGGTTGAAGAGCAGGAAGCCCGACTCGCTGGCAGTGGCGATAAAGATGTTATCCCAGCAGACTTCCGCGTACAAAAGAAAGACGGTGAGTGGATCTGGATTCAAGTGCATAGCACTATCTATTCCCGCGACGATGAAGGCAATGCCATTATCGAAATTGGTTCAATTCACCAAATTCAAAAAGACTTCGAAACCGAACAGGCTCTGCGTCGTAAAGATAAATACTACCGGACATTGGTCGAGAACAGTTATGACTGTATCTTAATGTATGATCACAATATGCATGTGACCTACATTTCCCCCTCGGTAACACGAGTCACCGGTTATACCGAAGAAGATCTTGTCGGAAAAACTCTTGAAATGTTTATTTTCGAAGAAGATCGCGAAGAAGCTGAAGCAAATTTGCGTTATGTCGCTGAAAATCCTGGCGCTTTATCGGTTGTTGAGCGCCGAATAAATCACAAAGATGGACATATCCTCTGGATCGAAAGCCGACTCGTTAATCACCTGAATGACCCTGATATTCAAGGGGTTACCATTAATTTCCACGTAATTACTGAGCGCAAACAGGCGGAACAAAAGATTCACAACCTGGCTAACTATGATCCTTTGACACAGCTCCCCAACCGCTACCTGCTACGCAAGCGATTACACAAAGGGTTAGCTGACTCGGTTAAAAACGAGTCAAAACTGGCATTAATGTACATCGACCTTGATCGCTTTAAAGAAATTAATGACACCCTTGGCCATTCTGTAGGCGACGCACTTTTGCAGACAGTTGCCAAAACCATTCATAAATGTCTGCGTAGCTCGGATACCCTGGCGCGCGTAGGAGGCGATGAGTTTACGATTGTTTTGCCGGAAACCTCAGAAAAAGAAGCGCGCCATATTGCTGATCGGATTCTTCAACAATTCAGAACGCCGTTTCAGGCTGACAGTCATACCGTTCAGACGGGCGCCAGCATCGGTATCAGTATCTTTCCGGATCACAGCAAAAAAGCTGAAGATCTATTTCGCTATGCCGACATCGCCATGTATTCTGCGAAGAAAGAACGAAACCAATACCAATTTTATGAGCTAAAACATAGCGAGCGTGAAAACCGCCGTCGCTCTGTTGAAAAAAAGCTGAAAACAGCGATAGCCAACGAAAACCTAAGACTTTATTTCCAGCCTCGCGTGGATATCAAAAGCGGTATGATAAAAAGTGTCGAAGCACTTTGCCGTTGGTACGACCCCGATCATGGCGATATTTCACCAAGTGTTTTTATTCCGATCGCCGAAGAAAGCACTTTAGTTCACGAACTTAGCCAGCAGGTTACCGATTTAGCCTGTAAACAAATCATTGCCTGGCGTAATATGGGTATCGACACCACCGTTGCATTAAACCTGTCGATCAAAGACTTGCGTAATTTTAATCTGGTCAATCAATTTGCAAATACCATGCGTACTTATGATATTCCAGGTAGCGCTCTTGAAGTTGAAATTACCGAGAGCGCGGCCATGACCGATGTGGTTAATACCGTTAAAGTGCTGAATCAATTCAAAGATCTGGGCATCAAACTGTCAATTGATGATTTTGGCAAAGGCTACTCTTCCTTAGCGTATCTCAGTCAGCTTCCAGTCGATAACCTTAAAATAGATATGTATTTTGTTTCTCAGCTCAGTAGCCAGAAACAGGATCGCATGACCAATGTGAACATTATTCGAAGTATTATCTCTTTAGCACAAAGCCTCGATATGCAAACGGTTGGAGAAGGAGTTGAGACCATCCAGCAGATGTCTATTTTGCAATCGCTAGGCTGCGATATGGGTCAGGGTATGTTGTTTTGCCGCCCGATGTCAGCAACCGCTATCACAGACTTATTGCGAGAAGGCAGAGTGACCTTTGCTCGACGCTAATTGTGTTCCATAATAGTCCCTTGCTCAAAAAACCATAATTTGTATCAATGAAGATAGCGATTGCCACTCGGCATAACCTTCCCGATTGGGAACAAGACGATCAGCCTTTTTTTCAAGCTTTAACCGGAGCCGGCATCCAACACGATGTAGTGCCGTGGGATAGCAACACAGCCTGGGGCGATTATGATCTTTGTCTTATACGTACCACCTGGGATTATCAGGAACGTTTTTCTGAGTTCACCGATTGGATTAAAAGTGTCAGTCAGCAAACGCGCCTCTGTAATCCCGAATCGGTGATTCATTGGAATAGCCATAAAAGCTATTTGCATGAACTTGAACAAAACGGTATCCAGATTGCTCCTTCGGTCTGGCTCGAGCACGGGCAAGCCTATAACATTAAAACTATCATGGCTGAAAAAGGCTGGAAGAGTGGTTTTATCAAACCTTTAATTGGGGCCAACGCTCGTGAATGTTGTCGCTTCGATAATAGCCAACAAGGCTTAGCCACTGCGCAAGCTCATATTGATCGCTTAATCTCTGATGAAGATCTGGTTGTGCAACCCTACCTTTCGACTGTGGAAACTTTTGGGGAAACCTCAGGTATCTTCTTTAACAACCAATTCAGCCATGGCACACGCAAGGTTCCCGTGCAGGGCGATTTTAGGGTGCAGGACGATTACGGCGCCAAAGATTACCCTTACCAACTTAGCGATGACGAGGTCGATCTTGCAAATAAAGCCATGGGCTATGTATGCGACCACTATTTACCGTCTGGGCAAAATCACTTATTGTACGCTCGTGTCGATTTCTTACACGATGCTGATGGAACGCCCTACCTGAATGAAATGGAGCTCATCGAACCTTCTTTATTTTTCAGACACGGTGGCAAAAAAGCATGTGATACCTTGGTATCCGCGATTCAAACGACAAAAAAACAATGGAGTAACACATGAATAAACTCTCTCGTATTCTTTTAATTGGACTGGTTTTAGCTCTGCTTGGAATTGGTGTTGGCTACTTTGTCACATCCCAGCCAAAAGATGAAAAAAGTAACAAGTCTTCGAATCAAACATCTCAACCTGCTCAGCAACCGTTAGCAGAGGTCAACCCACAGCCAATTTCTGAGCCACTGATTGCACAAGATACACCACCTGAGCAGAAGGTTGTGGCCGAGCCCGACTACGATCCTGCAATCTGGAAAGTTGAGCATAACGGCGTCACCTCGTATTTATTTGGTTCCATCCATATGGGCGACCAAAGCATGTATCCGCTACCTGAACAAGTCCGCCAGGCTTATACTGAAAGCGATGTTTTGGTGGTTGAAATTGATCTTAATAATCTCAACCAGCTTAAAATTGCTCAAACCATCCAGCAAATGGCAGTAACGCCAGAAAAATCCTTAAAAGATCTCATTTCAGAAGATACCGCAGCCAAGTATGACGCTTACTGCCAACGCACTCGCTCACCTTGCGCCATGTTTAGCACTTTCGAGCCTTGGTTTGTTGCAGCATCATTAGAGGCCTTGAACATGCAACAACAGGGTTATCAGGAACAGCTTGGTATTGATAAGCATTTTTTAAGTGAAGCTAAGGACAATAAGGATATTGTCGAGCTTGAGAGTTTCGATTCCCAACTTGCCATTCTTGATGGGATGCCACTGGAACTACAGGAACTGATGTTATTGGGCACTGTCACTCGCGATGAAGGCGGTGTTGAAAAGCTGATCAAGGCCTGGAAAACCGGTGATGTGGAAACCTACCTTGCCGAAGAGCAACTTTCTGCAAAAGACCAGGGAGTCAGTGAAGAAGATTACGCAGCCTTCATGGATTTATTCTTATATCAGCGTAACCAAGGCATGGCCGATGGTATTGCTGAACTTCTTGAACAAGGTAAATCGGCATTTGTAGTGGTTGGTGCTGCCCACTACGGTGGTGAGAAAAGTGTCAATTACTACCTGGAGCAGAAAGGATTTAAAGTCACAAGAATGTAAGCCCCGTCCAGTATTAAAAGCGCTCCCAGGAGCGCTTTTTCGTGACAGAGTTTGCCTGTAAAAGTTTACTTAGTTTCTTCCCTGCAAATTATTTGGTGCTATACTCCAGCTACTATGCCAGCTCATTGACTTATATACGAATGTCTTTTTTTACTGCACTTATAAATAAATTTTCCGGCCCTATTCAACAAAAGCCTTCCGACTTAGCTTTCTATGATAATAGCAATATTTACCTGAACTACTTTCAAACCACTAAAAATTGGGGCGATACCGTTAATCCTTATATCGTGCAGAAAGTATCAGGAAAGACCCCTGTTGTTGCATCACCAGAGCAACAGCAACACCTGCTACCGGTCGGCAGTATCTTACGAATAGCCAACCACAACAGTATTGTGTGGGGTTCAGGTTTTATTTCTAAGAAGGGAAATATTAAATACAAGCCCCTCAAAGTCTGTGCTGTGCGGGGCCCTCTGACCAGAAAGCTTTTAATCAAGCAGGGAATTGAAACCCCTGAAATTTATGGAGACCCTGCGCTACTGATGCCGCGCTTTTACCATCCACAAGTTGAAAAGCAATATGAGTTAGGTGTTATTCCTCACTACCGCGACATTCAACATCCTCTTGTCCAACAACTAAAGGAACAGGGTGCTCGTATTCTGGATATCACCAAAGATACTGAAGCCTTCATTGATGATTTACTCGAATGCAAACAGACCATATCTTCATCCTTACATGGCTTAATTGCCTCGGATAGTTACGGCATTCCCAATCAATGGGTCACATTCAAGAATGAGCTAACAGGCGGCACCTTCAAATTTCAGGACTATTACCAGTCGATCGCCCAAATGGAGCAAAAGCCTATTTCTGCCAAAAAGCTTGCCACCATGTCATTACAACAAATCGTCGAGCGCTGTCAGCCTAAGCCTATAACGCTAGACCTGGACGCGCTGGTCAATGCTTTTCCTGCAATGGATTAACACAGACGATTAACACAGTACTAACGCATAGTCACAAACTCTTCCGCTGAAGTTGGGTGAATGGCAACGGTTGCATCAAAGTCAGCTTTTGTCGCGCCCATCTTCATAGCCACAGCAAAGCCTTGTAAAATTTCATCCATTCCCTCACCTATACCGTGAATCCCAACTACTTTTTCATTCTCACCCTGACACACTAGCTTGAAAGTACTTAAAGCTCGGTGTGGAGTAACGGCGTTATACATGGCCGCAAATTGTGATTTGTAGACTTTGATATCATCGGCACCGTATTGCTCGACGGCATCGGACTCTGATAAACCGAGGCTGCCTATCGGAGGATGCGAAAAAACGATGGTTGGGATCTGGCTGTAATCCATATGCACATTCGGCATTTCAGGATTAAACAAGCGCTCGGCCAATAAGCGGCCGGCTTTAATCGCCACTGGCGTGAGTTGGGCTTCGCCAGTGATATCACCCACCGCATAGACACCTTCAACATTTGTATTTTGATACTTATCCGTTGGAATAAAGCCCTCATCGTCTGTATCAATTCCCGCTGCATTAAGACCAATATCATCGGTCGCTGGCTCACGACCAATCGCCCAGATTACACAATCCACATTATTAAGACATTCGCCCTTGCTGGTATGGACTTGCAGCAACCCTTTGTCATTCTTTTCGATCTTGTTTACATCAGTGTGCGTATGCAGCACAGGGCCATCCTGCTCCATTCGATCCAACAAAGCATCGGTTATATCCTTATCAAAATAACGAAGCGGACGATCTTTACGCACCAGCAGGTTGGTATTACTGCCTAATGCATGGAGCACACCGGCAATTTCCACTGCAATATAGCCGGCACCAATCACTACCGCTTTTTTAGGCCGCTCTGTCAGAGCAAAAAAACCATCAGAATCAATACCAAGCTCAGCACCTGGAACATCAGGAATAATCGAGCGACCTCCCACCGCGATCACAATATGATCCGCCGTGATCGTCTCACCATTTACTTCGACAGTGTTTTTATCCACAAAACGGGCATAACCCTCAATAAAGTCCACCCCATTGGATTCAAAACCTCGATGATAGGCCCCATGAATACGCTCAATATAGGCTTCGCGATTTTGCACCAGACGGGCCCAATCAAAACCTGTTTGTTCTAAATCAAAGCCATAAGCTTCGCTGTACTTGATCGCTTCAGCAATATGCGCTCCGTACCACATGACCTTTTTCGGCACACAACCCAGATTAACGCAGGTGCCACCGACAGCTTGGGCTTCAATGACTGCCGCTTTGGCGCCACGAATGGCGGCACGATTAGCGGAGGCAATACCGCCACTACCGGCACCGATGGCTAGAAAGTCGTAATGTTTGATATTGTTGGACATAAGTTTCTGTTTTTTCGCTATAATGCGTCGATTATAAAGGTTTTAGAAGTCATATAAAGCGCAGGTTTTTACGTGAAAATACTATTCGATGTTGCCTATCTCTATTATTTACCGCACTTTACGCCCGTTCTTGACGAACTCAAGGCGCAGGGAACTGAATTAGGGATTGTTTTTCACAGCGAACCTCCAGCGACCATTAAAACCCAGCTGGCATCACTGGCTGAAATACATATTATCAATGAAGACGATTTAGTCAGTTTTTACATCACTCAAAATCCGGACTGGATTGTCTTTGGTCATGCCGCTGAAATTGCCGAACAACTAAACTCTCACTGTAAAACGGCCCTGATTTTGCATGGCCTTGGGCCAAAATCGACCTATTACAATGCTTCTTCAAGCCCCATCCAGTATCGGTTTGTGGAGTCAGAGCATCGTACCCAAACCTTACAACAGTTGTATCCCGGTAAAACCTTTGTCACCACCGGCTACACCAAGCTGGACCCACTGGTCAATGGTACCAGCGAGCACATTGACCTCGCCGATAAAGGTTTAGTGCCCGGTAAAAAGACCATTCTTTATTCACCCACTTTTTATCCCAGTACTATCGAGAAATTTCCCAAGAACTGGCCCGAACAATTTTCGGATTACAATATCCTCATCAAGCCCCATTACTTATCATTGATCAAGTCAGCCTACAAAAAGCAGCGAGAACTATTCGAGCATTGGAAAAACTACCCCAATGTGTATCTTGCAAGCCCAGAAGAGCAAAGTTTGCTACCTTTCATGGCCACTGCCGACTTGATGATTAGCGAAACCTCATCTGCCCTGTTTGAGTTTATGGCATTAAACAAACCCGTGATTGTCGGACATTTCCTGAAGTTACGCGTTGGCTATTGGGGCTTCTTAAAATATCGCTTACAAAAACGACTATCCGATGACTATCGATTGTTTAAAGAGATTGGTACCAACATCAACCATTACCATGAATTGAAAGAGGCCGTTGAAAACAACCTGCGCAACCCCAAACTCTTTGAACAGCAACGCCTTAAGTATATTGAACAAATTGTCGGCACTGTTGATGGGCATTGCTCAAAGCGTGTAGCCAAGTTTTTGCTTAACAACTAATCACTAATAAGGATACCCATGCGCGTTATAACCTTCGGTACTTTTGATGTTTTCCACGTTGGACACGTCAATATTCTTGAACGCGCTCGCGCTATGGGCACCGAGCTTTACGTCGGTGTGTCTTCCGATCAGCTTAATTTCGAAAAGAAAGGCCGCTATCCGATTTATTCGGAAGAAGATCGCATGCACATCTTGAGCGCGTTAACCTGTGTTGATTTTACATTTGTTGAAGAGTCGCTGGAAAAGAAAGCTGAATACATTCAGAAGTATCAAGCAGACCTTCTGGTCATGGGCGATGACTGGCAGGGGAAATTTGATGAGATGAAACAGTTCTGTGAAGTGAAGTATCTTCCGCGCACACCATCTATTTCCACCACTGAGATTATCGAAGTGGTTCGCCATACTCCTCATAAATAATGGGTGCCAAACTATGAGCCAAACTATGGGCCCGACTATGAACAAAAATTTGAGCGAAAAAATCCCTGTCAGCGTTTTTATTGTTGCGCAGAATGAAGAGCAACATATCGCGCGAGTCCTAACAAGTTGCCAAGAGTTTGATGAGGTTATTGTTGTTGATAGTGGAAGCACTGATGACACTAAAAAAATTGCTGAGTCTTTAGGCGCCAAAGTTCTTCATAACGATTGGCCAGGTTATGCCAAACAAAAGCAATATGCCATGTCGCTGTGTAAACACGATTGGGTGCTGAACCTTGATGCCGATGAAGAGTTGACCCCTGAGTTCATTCAAGCGGCAAAAAACTTTATTCAGCAATCAGAATTTGTTGCATTAAAATGTCGTCGTAATGATTGGTTTATAGGCAAGTTTTTCCCAACATCAATAAGGCTTCCCACCAACACCCGCTTATTTAAAAAAGATTACGTCCAATATTACCTTGACAACCTGGTGCATGAAGGTCCTGAAATAAAAGGAAAAATCAAACATACCTCAGTCGCTTTCAAACACTACGGCTATGCTGATATTGAAACCTTAAGCAAAAAGTACGAATACTATTCAACGCTAAAAGCCCAGGAAAAATTTAACAAAGGCAAAAAGCCTTCGCGCTTAAAACTTCTTCTGGTAGCGCCATTAGAGTTTATCCGCGTTTACCTTATTTATCGTTACTGTTTCGCCGGCTTGCGCGGTTTTATTTTTGCCAAGCTATCAGCGCACTATGCATTTTTGAAAGAGTCGAAACTCTATTCTTATCACCGCTCTCATAATCATTCTGATAAAAAAGATTCTTAAAAGGTTGAACAAATGACTAACCCTTTACTTAATATCACTGGCCTGCCGGCCTTTTCTAAAATTCAGCCTTCGCACATGCAGCAGGCGATTAAAGCCATTATTGATGACAGTCGCCGTCAAATTAATAAACTTATCGATTCACTTGATAAAGACTCGGTGACCTGGGAAAACTTTGTGGTGCCGATGGAAGAAATTGGTGATCGTCTTGATCATGCCTGGTCACCGATTAGCCATATGCAGGCGACTGTTAATTCGCCAGAGATTCGCGACGCTTACAACAGTTGCTTACCTTTGTTATCAGAATACGGTACTGAAATGGGCCAGCACCAAGGTCTTTATCAAACCATTCATAATTTGAATGATAAAGCTGATGATTTAAAGCTTGATAAAGTGCAGCGTAAAATCCTGAAAGATGACTTGCGTGACTTTAAATTGTCTGGTGTTGCCTTGCCAAAAGACAAACAGCAACGCTACGGAAAAATTCAATTGCGTCTTTCGGAACTGACTTCGAAGTTTGAGCAAAACATCTTGGATGCGACCATGGCTTGGCATAAAGATTTTCCTGATGCCTCAGCATTGGATGGGCTTCCTGAGTCGGCTATAGAAGCCGCACAACAAACAGCCAAAGCCGCAGAAATTGATGGCTATAGGATCACGCTAGATTTTCCTTCTTATTTGCCCATCATGATGCATGCTAATGATCGTGAATTGCGCAAAGAAGTTTATACCGCCTTTTCTACGCGCGCCTCAGACCAGGGTCCTAATGCTGGAGAGTTTGATAACTCTGCCTTAATGCCGGAAATATTAGCCTTGCGGCAGGAACTGGCGGAGCTATTAGATTTTGATAACTACGCCGAATTGTCACTGGCCACTAAAATGGCTAAAGACCCAGCGCAGGTTATTGAGTTCCTGCAAGACCTTGCCGACAAATCACACCCGCAAGCGCAATCCGAGTTAGCCGAACTCTCTCAATACGCCAAAGACAAGCACGGCGTAGAGCAACTGGAAGCCTGGGATATTGCCTATTACAGTGAAAAACTGCGCATGGAAAAATACAGCATCTCGCAAGAAGAGTTGCGCCCCTGGTTTCCTGAGCCACAAGTAATCAAAGGCTTGTTTGGTATTACCGGGCAATTGTTCAACATTCGCTTTGAACAACGCGATGATGTGGATATCTGGCACCCCGATGTACGTTTCTATGATATTTATAATGCCGACAATCAGCATATTGCCAGCTTCTACTTTGATCTTTACGCCCGCAAGAATAAACGCGGCGGTGCCTGGATGGCAGACTGTATTGGCCGTCGTCGTACTCATGATGGCATTCAAAAACCGGTTGCTTTCCTGACTTGTAATTTCAACGGTCCGGTCGGCACCAAACCTGCATTATTTACCCATGATGAAGTGACCACCCTGTTCCATGAATTTGGTCATGGCCTGCATCATATGCTCACTCAGATCGAATATGCCTCTGTATCAGGTATTAACGGTGTGCCGTGGGATGCGGTTGAGCTACCCAGCCAGTTCCTGGAAAACTTCTGCTGGGTTAAAGAAGGGCTCGACAAGATCGCCAAGCATTATGAAACCGGTGAAGGTCTGCCTGCTGACAAACTCGAAAAACTGTTAGCCGCTAAAAACTTCCAATCAGCAATGCAGATGGTGCGTCAGCTAGAGTTCTCACTGTTCGATTTTGAAATCCACACGGAACTAGACTTGTCTAAAGACAACCCAATTCAGCATGCGCTGGATGAAGTACGCAAAAGAGTGTCAGTGATAAAAGCACCAGCCTTTAACCGCTTCCAGCATAGCTTCAGTCATATTTTTGCAGGTGGTTACGCGGCAGGGTACTATAGCTATAAATGGGCTGAAGTTCTTTCCGCCGATGCTTTCTCGCGCTTCGAAGAAGAAGGCATATTCAACCCGCAAGTGGGTCAGGACTTCTTGCACCACATACTGGAGAAAGGTGGTTCCGAAGAGCCCGCTGATTTGTTCAAAGCCTTCCGCGGGCGCGAACCTTCAGTTGAGCCTTTATTGAAGCACTCAGGAATAGGTATTTAATGGACAACAAGACCCTGCTCGCCATCGACAATGGTACGCAAAGCCTGCGTGCCATTCTGTTTGATTTGCAGGGTCAGATTATTGCCAAGGCACAAATTCCTCTCGACTACTACAGTGACCAGCCGGGTTGGTCAGAACAGGATCCGCAAGTCTTCTGGAATACCCTGTGCCGTGCTTGCCGAAAACTGGCACAACAACCCAATGTCGAACTATCCACTATTCAGGCCATATCGGTTACCACTCTGCGCAACACCGTCGTAAACCTAGATCAAGATGGTGAGCCATTACGTCCCGCCATTATCTGGACCGATCAACGTGAACTGGAAACTATCAAGCCCTTAACAGGTTTCTGGCCTTATCTGTTTAAGCTGGTTGGCGTTAGCGACACCATTAAAAACTTCCAATCTCGTTGCCAGGCCGCTTGGATTGCCCATCATCAGCCGGATATCTGGCGCAAAACCGATAAATATCTGATGCTGTCGGGTTATCTCAATTATAAACTGACTGGCGAGTTTAAAGACTCAGTCGCCTCGCAAGTCGGTTATATTCCCTTTGATTACAAACACCATCACTGGGCATCAGACAAAAGCTGGAAGTGGCAGATTGCCCCATTCAAGCACACCATGCTACCTGAACTGGTAAAACCCGGAGAACTGATTGGTCAAATCAGCCAAAGTGCCAGTGAAGCGACTGGCCTGCCACAAGGTCTGCCCGTTATCGCCTCCGGTGCCGACAAAGCCACCGAAGTGTTAGGTAGCGGCTGTATCGAAGATCATCAAGCCTGTCTAAGCTACGGCACCACCGCCACCATTAACGTCACCAGTCATCGCTATATCGAGCCTTTACGCTTCATTCCACCTTATCCATCTACCGTTTCTGATGCCTACACCATCGAATATCAAATCTACAGAGGCTACTGGATGGTCAGCTGGTTCAAAGAACAATTTGGCCACCGCGAACAGGATCTGTCAGTAGAGATGGGTATTTCAGCCGAACAGCTGCTTGATGAAGCCATCGCGCAAATACCGCCCGGCTCGGATGGACTGATGCTGCAACCCTACTGGTCACCCGGCGTCAAAGTACCGGGACCGGAAGCACGTGGAGCTATTATCGGTTTTCATGATGGCCACACTCGCGCTCACGTTTATCGTGCGATTTTGGAAGGCATAGCTTACGGACTAAAAGACGGAAAAGAATCGATTCAACTCAGAACGAAACATCCGATCGATCAACTGATGGTCTCCGGAGGCGGCTCACAAAGCGACGTCTCCATGCAGCTCACCGCTGACATCTTCAACCTGCCAGCGACACGTCCACACACCTTCGAAACCTCAGCGCTCGGCGCCGCTATCAACGCCGCAGTTGGTATCGGAATCTTTGAAAATTACCAAGACGCCGTTAAAGCCATGTGCCACAAAGGAGAAACCTTCCAACCAATCCCACAAAACGTCAAACGCTATCAGGAACTTTACGAAAAGGTTTACAAGAAAATGTATCAACGACTGAAACCGATTTATCAGTCGTTGAGGAAGATGGGGTGATAGAAATTAATTATGTTTTGTGAGCTTAATTACTATCTCCCCTTACATGCCTATCGTGGTTTCTAGTTCTATTTGTCTAGACTAGCCGTAAACATATTTAATAGTAATCACTAATTGCTATGTATAGAACTTGAGATTTATTATCTAAGACTTTATTTTTCCCAGAAATCATAAGGTTATATTCAGCACCATTAATAACTGTATTTATTGGAACCTTGACAAATATTGCCTCCTTAATTGTATTGTTTTGAGTTCTAGATACTGGTTTATAGTACGAAAAGCCTGCTATTGACTCTGAAAACACTACTGTACCACTCTTGGCTTTAACAATTATCTCTAAAGCTTTGTCAAATTGGTTATCAATCTCTTTTTTATTTACTCCTTCATTAAATAATAAACCAATTTCATAATAACCCGAACGTGTAACCTCAAAAGGAATTATTATAATTTCATCATCTCCATAACTTGTATTGCCGATTACACTTGCTTCAAAGACTTCCTGATTTGGGAAAAAAAAATCCTTGAGCCTATACAGTTCATGAGGGGCCAAATATATTGAACCTAATATAATCAAAACTAATACCATTAATAAGTATCTCATTATTTCCCACCTAATTTTATATACTCTATTACTACTTTATCTATCCAGTCCTGGCAGTTATTCTTCTCTGCGAATAAGCCCATAGCACTATATTTACCAAACGGAGTATTAGCTACTGCCTCTCTGAGTACTTCATCATCTAAGCTCCTGCTACAATGCGAGTACTCAGTATTCTCTGGATCTACGACTTCTCCATTTTGCCCAAAACCTATGTTTCCACCCTCTTCATCTTCATAAATTATCTGCTGATGTGCCACAATTGTATTTACTCCCTCATCAACTTCATTCCAATGAACTTCGTCCGGTGCACCTGGTGCATCTAATGGCCTGTAACATATTTTGGCCAATCCTAATGGGTCAAAATAACTAATCGGATTCCCACCAACATACGCATAAGTATTTATCCCACCATTCAGGCCAATCGGATCGCTCTGAATATATCGTCCGGTCGTAGGATCATAATCACGGAAGTAGTTGTAATAAGAGTCTTTCTCGCTGTCATAATATTGGCCTGGAAAACCTAAGTTATACCAATCTGCTGCAGTTCCATAAGCCAAAACTCGGTCAAAGTCATGGTTTTTCGCACGCCAGACCGTTGACTTGTGGCGATTAGTAATCCGCTCAGCACGACCTAAATGATCATTATGAACATAATACAGAGCACCATCCACAGCAAAACCAATGACCTGCCCATGTAAGTAAATATACTCTTTCCATTTATTCTCGGCTACTAAGAGGAGTTAATGGGGTCACCCATAAGTCGCTGGTTGTCAATAGGGCGAGTTTAAACGAGGCGCATTTATGCGCCCATAGTTCCACTTAAACTTCCTAGGTTGTCGCAAAGTACGGCCGATTTTAATTGTCAGGCTACTTCTGTAACGAAGTGCTTCAGTCACCCATCAGGATCAAGACAACCAGTAACCTTTTTAAGAGCTAAGCTGTTGTCCCTGGCATTTTTTATGCCCCATTAAATAATCAGTACCCCTGAGTAGCTAGTTGGTACAGAGTTAAAGACTAATCGTCAGCCTCCGTTGAGCTTACGCAGAGTGCACTTCACTAAACCTTATTAAATAAGTGGCGAAGGATATTCAGAGCTCTGGGTTATTAACCATCCCCCATTTGATCTCCTCGCCAAAAAACCGTTATCCGAAAGCACGCTTTACATCAAATATCGTGTTGTCTTTCAGCATGTGATAGCAAGCACGAGTTAGTTTATTGGCTATGGCCTTTTTGGCCACCATGGTTGGCACTTTTCTTAGTTTG
>Ga0209692_10001716_pt1 | contig 28034 bp, 25 predicted proteins | sample tdDd472_FD_187129 | JGI IMG/M metagenome (GOLD analysis project Ga0209692, IMG submission 187129) | Marine sediment microbial communities from the Atlantic coast under amendment with organic carbon and nitrate - tdDd47.2 (SPAdes)... | ecosystem: Environmental > Aquatic > Marine > Coastal >... | reverse complement strand
GTTGCGGCTGATGTGGTCTTCGAAGCTGACCATCTGGAACTCACCGAACTCGGTGGCAATAGCCTGCTCGGCGATGCGTTCCACCGACTGCTCTTTCTCCAGCCGGTAGCGGATCAGGTCGGCAATGCTGCCGATTTTCAAACCGTGTTCTTTGGCAAACACTTCGAGTTCGGGGCGACGCGCCATCGTGCCGTCGTCATTCAGAATCTCAACAATGGCTGCGGCAGGTTCCAGACCTGCCAGCCGTGCCAGATCACAACCGGCTTCGGTGTGACCGGCGCGGGTCAGCACACCGCCGGGTTGCGCCATAATCGGGAACACATGCCCCGGCTGGCATAAATCTTCGGCCCGGGCTTCGGGCGCTACAGCCACGCGAATCGTGCGGGCGCGGTCATGTGCCGAAATGCCGGTGGTCACACCTTCAACCGCCTCAATCGACAACGTGAAGTTGGTGCCATGGGTCTCATTGGTCTCATCGACCATCAGCGGCAGCCGCAACTGGCGGCAACGCTCACCGGTGAGGGTGAGACATATCAGGCCACGACCGTACTTGGCCATGTGGTTGATGTGTTCGGGTTCGACCTTGGTGGCCGCCATCACCAGATCGCCCTCGTTCTCCCGATCTTCGTCGTCGACGATGATGACCATCTTGCCGTCACGGATGTCGGCAATGATGTCTTCGATCGGGCTGAATGCCGGATTAATGTCTGCGTCGTTCGGACGCGATTGCGCTCCCGTCATGGGATCTGCCTCTGCTAAAACTGGTGATTACTTTGAGTAGTCGTTATAACTGACTAATTATACAGTTAATTGTGCGACCAATTGTATTGCCTGCAAGCTGCTATTAGTCATTACTTAGGAGTACAGCGATATTCGCTCGACGTAACGGGCAATGATGTCGACCTCAATATTGACGCGGGTTCCCGCCGCATAGTCGGCAATGATGGTCTCTTCGAGCGTATGCGGCACAATCGTTAAGCCGACATCGGCATGCTCGACACTGTTCACGGTCAGGCTGGTACCGTCGATACAAATCGAGCCTTTTTTGGCGACATAACGGGCCAGATGCTCCGGTACACGTATCACCAGCTCAATAGACTGCGGGTTCGCTTCGATCGATAACACTTCGCCAACACCATCAACGTGGCCGGTGACCAGGTGCCCGCCCAGAGGCTCGCGCAGTGTCAGCGCGCCTTCGAGGTTCACCCGGCTGCCCTCGTCCAGGCCACCCAGCGTGGTCAGTTCGAGCGTTTCACGTGACACATCGGCAGCAAAGCCATTGTCGAGCAGCTCTACTACCGTCAGGCAACAGCCGCATACCGCGATACTGTCGCCGAGCTGCACCTCACTGATATCCAGACCGCCGGTATTAATAGTGAGCCGGCCCTCGCCCGCTTCTATGGCTTTGCTTTCGATCGTGCCTATGGCTTTGATGATTCCGGTAAACATGCTCTATACCTTGTAAGTCAGCTTCAGGTCGTCACCGACCTTGCGCACATCGGTCAGTGTGAATGACCAACGGTTCTCCATACTCTGTAACTCAGGGACAGCAAACATCGGCTGCGCGCCCGAGCCGAACACGTGGGCCGTCTGATACATCACCACTTCGTCAAGCAGACCTTTGTTCAACAGACTGCCGTTCAGCTCCGCACCGGCCTCGACCAGCACGTCATTAATCTCAAGTTGTGCCAGCAGCTCGAGTGCTGCACCCAGCTCAACAAAGCCGTCATCGCAGACGGCAACCCGCTTAACCTGTGCACCGGCCGCTGCCAGCGCGGCGGCTTTCTCCGGCTCATCGGCTACCGTAAGTATCAGCGTCTCACCATCGAGCCCGAGCATTTTGGCATCGGCCGGCATCCGCAGATGCGTATCCAGCACGACCCGCAGCGGTTGCTTCACCAAGCCCAAATCATCGCGGCGCACGTTCAGCGACGGGTTGTCTGCCAGCACGGTGCCAACACCTGTCAGTATGGCGCCGCTTGCAGCACGCAGCTTCTGCACATCGGCTCGCGCAGCCTCACCACTGATCCATTGGCTCTCGCCGTTCGCCAGTGCCGTGTAGCCATCGAGGCTCGTCGCAATCTTAGTGCGCACCAATGGCTTGCCCTGCAAGGTACGACAACGAAAGCCGCGGTTTTGTGCCTGTGCCTCATCTGCCAGCAACCCGCCTTCAACCGCGATACCCTGCTCCGCCAGCCATGCCGCACCTTTACCGGCGACCTTCGGGTTGGAGTCTTCACTGGCATACACCACGCGGGCAATGCCGGCTGCTTTAAGCGCTTCGGTGCACGCTCCGGTGCGCCCGACGTAGCAACACGGCTCCAGCGTGACATACGCGGTGGCACCTTGAGCCTGCTCACCGGCGGCTGCCAATGCGTTTACTTCGGCATGCGCCTGACCGGCTGTTTCATGCCAGCCCTCACCGACAACGGCACCGTCGTTAACAACGACACAACCGACCACCGGATTCGGCTTGGCCGAATACGCGCCGCGGCGGGCAAGCTGAAGTGCCCGCGCCATGTAGTCTCTGTCGTTAATAGTCACGATTCCTGGTGGCCGGCAAGCCTAGCTTTTCTTGCCGTCCTTGTTTTGATTGTTGTTCTGGTTGTTGCTCTGGTTCTTTTTGTTTTTCTGGCCCTTGTCATCCGGCAACAGCGACAACTGGTCGCGCTTCGTGGCCGGGCTGGGCATCTGCTGCAAGCGCCGGATCTCTTCTTCGAATTCAGTGACGTCCTGAAAACTGCGATACACCGAAGCAAAGCGCACATAGGCCACTTCGTCGACCGCCCGCAACTCTTCCATGACCATCTCGCCGACCTGCCGCGCCGGTATCTCGCGTTCGCCCAGCGTCTGCAGCTTATGAATGAGCCGCGACATGATGCCTTCTACCGCTTCGGCACTGACCGGGCGTTTCTCGAAGGAGCGCACAATACCGCTGCGCAGTTTGGCTTCATCGAACGGTTCGCGGGTGTCGTCGCGTTTGATCAGCCGGGGCAGCACCAGCTCGGCTGTTTCAAACGTACTGAAGCGTTCCTGACAAGCACCACACTCGCGCCGGCGGCGGATCTGCCGCCCTTCCGCAGCCAACCGCGAGTCGATTACTTTCGTCTCATCGTGACCGCAAAAAGGGCAATGCATCAGTACACCCGGAAACTAATTGTCTAACGGTAAACCGGGAAACGCCGGCAAAGATCAACAACCTTGTCACGCACCTGCGCTTCAACGCTGTCGTCGCCGAGGTTATCGAGCACGTCGGCAATCCAGTTAGCCAGATCCACAAACTCGGCTTCTTTCAAACCGCGGGTGGTCATGGCTGGTGTACCGATACGCAGGCCGCTGGTCACAAACGGTGAACGCGGGTCATTCGGTACGGAGTTCTTGTTAACGGTGATGTGGGCACGGCCCAGAGCAGCGTCGGCATCTTTACCGCTGATGTCTTTCTCGATGAGATCCATCAGAAACATGTGGCAGTCGGTGGTGCCGGAAACAATGTTGTAGCCGCGTGACGCCAGAGTTTCGGCCATCGCCCGGGCGTTCAGTTTGACCTGCTTCGCGTAGTCCTTGAACTCCGGCTGCATGGCTTCTTTAAAGGCCACGGCTTTGGCTGCGATCACGTGCATCAGCGGGCCGCCCTGAGTGCCGGGGAAGATCTTCGAGTTCAGCTTCTTCTCAATCTCTTCGTTGGCCTTCGCCAGAATGATGCCGCCGCGCGGGCCGCGTAGTGTTTTATGCGTAGTGGTCGTGGTGACGTCGGCAATCTGCACCGGGCTCGGGTAGGCGCCACCGGCGATCAGGCCGGCAACGTGTGCCATGTCGGCGAACAGGTAAGCGCCAACGCTGTCCGCGATATCGCGGAAACGCTGCCAGTCGATTTCGCGGGCATAGGCCGAGAATCCGGCCACGACCATCTTGGGTTTATGCTCTTTAGCCAGCGCTTCAACCTGGTCGTAATCAATCTCACCGGTGTCGGCGTTCAGGCCGTACAGCACCGAGTGGTAGATCTGGCCCGAGAAGTTAACTTTGGCACCGTGGGTCAGGTGACCACCCGCATCCAGACTCATACCCAGAACCGTATCGCCCGGCTGACACAGCGCCATGTAAACAGCAGCATTGGCCTGCGAACCGGAATGCGGTTGCACGTTGGCGTAGTCGGCACCGAACAGTTCTTTGGCGCGGTCGATGGCCAGTTGCTCGGCAACATCGACATGCTCGCAACCGCCGTAGTAGCGCTTACCCGGATAGCCTTCGGCATATTTGTTCGTCAGTACCGAACCCTGAGCCTCCATAACGCGGGGGCTGGTGTAGTTCTCTGACGCAATCAATTCGACGTGGTCTTCCTGGCGCTGAGCTTCAGCTTCCATACATTTAGCCAGTTCCGGGTCGAAATCCGCGATGTTCCAATCGCCGCTATACATGCCGCACTCCATTCAATGTGGTGTTGCCAGTGATAACACTGGGGTGTTTCAGGCCAATAATCGTGAATAATCCTGATAGAAGGCGGGCTATTTTAATGGAAAACTCAGGGCGTGGCGGCAGTTTTCGCCGGAATCAGGGAGTTTTATGACCGCCGTCTGTGAGTATAATTCCCGCGTTGGCAGCAACCCGGCTGCCACCACCGTCAGCACCGGATAAGGAGACGCCCCAGTGGCCCAGTACGTCTATGTCATGAACCAGGTATCGAAGCTGGTTCCGCCGAAACGCTTTATTCTCAAGGACATCTCACTGAGCTTCTTCCCGGGCGCCAAAATCGGCGTGCTGGGCTTAAACGGTGCCGGTAAATCCAGCCTGCTGCGAATCATGGCCGGCGTGGACAAAGAGATCGACGGCGAAGCCCGCCCGCAGGCCGGCATCAACGTCGGTTTTCTGGAACAGGAACCGGAGCTCGACCTGAGTAAGGACGTGCGCGGCAACGTCGCCGAAGGCCTCGGCGAGACCATGGAACTGGTCAATCGCTTCAACGAGATCAGCGACAGGTTCGCCGAGCCGATGGAAGACGATGAAATGAACGCGCTCATCGAAGAACAGGGTGAGCTGCAAACCAAGATTGACGCCGTCAACGGCTGGGATATCGAACACAAGCTCGATCTGGCGGCCGATGCGCTGCGCCTGCCCGAATGGGATGCCGATGTATCGAAGCTCTCCGGCGGTGAGAAGCGCCGCGTAGCGCTGTGCCGGCTATTGCTCTCCGAACCCGACATGCTGCTGCTCGATGAACCGACCAACCATCTCGATGCCGAATCAGTGGCCTGGCTGGAGCATTTTCTCGAGACCTACCCCGGTACCGTCGTAGCCGTAACCCATGACCGCTACTTCCTCGACAACGTCGCCGGCTGGATTCTGGAACTCGACCGTGGCGAAGGCATTCCCTGGGAGGGCAACTACTCGACGTGGCTCGAACAGAAAGAAGCCCGCCTCGAAATGGAAGAGAAAACCGAAGCCGCCCATCAGAAGAGCATCAAGAAAGAACTCGAATGGGTGCGCTCGAACCCGAAAGCCCGCCGTGCGAAGAGCAAAGCGCGCTTAGCGCAGTTCGATGAACTGAACTCGCAGCAGTTCCAGAAGCGGCAGGAAACCAACGAGATCTATATCCCGCCCGGCCCCCGGCTTGGTGACAAGGTCATCGAAATTGAAGGGTTGTCGAAAGCCTTCGGCGACAAACTGTTGATCGACGATTTCACGTGCTCGATTCCGGCGGGCGCGATTGTCGGCATCATCGGCCCTAACGGTGCCGGTAAAACCACACTGTTCCGGATGATTAACGGCGGTGAGGAACCGGACTCCGGCAGCATCTCACTCGGTGAAACCGTAAGGGCTGCCTATGTTGATCAGTCCCGCCATGCGCTTGATGACAGCAAAACCGTGTGGGAAGAGATCTCCGAAGGTCAGGACCTGATCACTGTCGGTACCTACGAAACCTCATCACGCGCCTATGTGGGCCGCTTCAACTTCAAGGGCAACCAGCAACAGCAGTCTATTGGTGAGCTCTCCGGTGGTGAGCGCAACCGCGTGCATCTGGCGAAGGTTCTGAAGGAAGGCGGTAACTTATTGCTGCTCGATGAACCGACCAACGACCTTGATGTGGAAACCCTGCGCGCACTCGAAGAAGCCCTGCTCGATTTCCCCGGTGCGGCCATCGTGATTTCGCATGACCGCTGGTTCCTTGACCGCATTGCAACACACATTCTGGCGTTCGAGGGCGACAGCCATCTGGAACTCTTCGCCGGCAACTTCACGGAATACGAGGAAGACCGCAAGCGCCGCCTGGGCACCGAGGCCGAGGTACCGACCCGTATTAAGTATAAAAAGCTCCATACCTGAAGCAGGCGGAGTACACTGCCGCTTAACCTAATAACGACAATAATCAGGGTTAGGCGGTGAAGATTAACGCGGACGACCGGATCAGCCACGACGCCATGGCAGCGCCTATGGAGTGTCCGTCGTGCCGTGAACAAGGCCCGATGACGCCCATCACCCGCCCGGACTTTGCCACTTTAAAAGCCACCCGCCCGTCACACACCGGCCTCGTGTTTTTGTGCCTGCGCTGCCAGTCACCGGTGTACGTTCGTTACCAGATCGATTCGATTGGCGAGAGCGAGATCACCCTGCAGGCACAGCCGCAGACCGGTGACCCGCAGAAAGATCGCCTGAACCTGAATTACCTGCCCGAACGGGTCCGCAAATCCTTTATTGATGCTACCGGTTGCTACCAGCACGGTCTGTATCAGGCGTTCGCCCTGATGTGCCGGCAAACCGCCGATGCCGTTATTCAGGATTTAGGCGACCGCGGCAAAATGAAAGTCTTTGACCACATCGAAGCACTGCGCAATATCGTGGAACTTGATTCAAAGATGTTCGATACCGTAAGCCGGGCGGTGTTCGGCGAGGAAGGCATGCCCCACCGCAGTGACGACATCAGCCGCAGCGAAGCGGCCGTGCTGCTCGAAGTGATGAAAGACCTACTGTACCAGACCTATGTGCGGGAAGAACGCCTGCAGCGTGCGCTGAAGATGCGCAGCTTCTTTGCCAGCGGCGGCGAAGATGAGATCAGCGATGACGACACCGTCATCAACCCCAAGATCACGCCCATCCGTAAGCCATAAGAAAAATCTTTAACCGAAACCCGACTAGCCGTAATGATTGCTTCAGACCGAGGCGCAGGAAAAACGAAAAAGGAGCATAGTTGACGCTATGTGACCGAAGTTCGTTTTTCCTGTAACGAAGAGATGGAGCAATCAGTGGGCTAGTCGACAAATAACCGGGCGTTTCTAAAGGCACGTAACCATGGTGCATCACTGCCCCAGTGTTCGGGATGCCAGCTATGCTGCACGGTCCTATGCACCCGTTCCGGATGCGGCATGAAGGCCGTAACCTTGCCATCAGTTGAACAAATACCGGCAAGGCCTTCCGGCGAGCCGTTAGGGTTCGAGGGATACAGGGTTGCAGGTTCACCGCTGTTATTCACGTAGCGCAGCGTCATCTTGTTGGCGGCGGACAGTGCGGCCATATCGCCGTCTGCCGCAAACTCGGCACGGCCTTCACCATGCGAAGTGGCAATCATCAAACGGCTGCCAACCATATCGTTCAGAAAGATCGACGGGCTCTCCATCACTTCAACCAGACTGAGGCGTGCCTCAAACTGTTCCGACAGGTTGGTTACAAACTTCGGCCAGTGTTCTGCGCCCGGAATAATCGGAGCAAGGTTGGCGATCATCTGGCAACCGTTACAAACACCTAAGGTAAAGCTGTCGTCGCGGTTAAAGAACGCCTCGAACAGATCCCGTGCCTGGCTGTTGAACAGGATCGATTTCGCCCAACCGCCGCCGGCGCCGAGCACGTCCCCGTAAGAGAACCCGCCGCAGGCAACCAGCCCTTTGAAACTGTCGAGACTGTAGCCCGCGCTAAGCGCTTCCGACATATGCACGTCGACCGGGTCAAAACCTGCGCGATGGAAAGCAGCTGCCATCTCATTGTGGCTGTTCACACCCTGCTCGCGCAGAATTGCCACCTTCGGCCGCTCACCTTTACTGATATACGGTGCGGCAACATTGTCATTCGGGTCAAAACTGATGCTCGGGTTGAGGCCCGGGTCGAGCGTGTCGAGAATCGCGTCGTACTGTTGCTTTGCAGTTTCCGGGTTGTCGCGTTCGGCCTGCATCAGATAACTGGTTTCAGACCAGACGCGGTGCAGGTTGGTGCGGGAGTCGGCATAGATCTGATGACCGTTGCCGGTAATGCGAACCTGATCATCACGGGTGACGCAGGCAACCCGCTTCAGTGTCTTAGCCAGACCGAAGCGTTCGATCAATGCCAAAGCGTCCATCGCATCTGCATCAGCAATCTGCAACAAACCGCCCAGCTCTTCGCTGAACAGTGCCGCCAGAACTTTCTCCGGCTCCTGCTCGGCCAGTTCGATGTCGGCACCTAAGCGACCGGCAAAGGCCATTTCGCAAATTGCGGCAAACAGGCCGCCGTCGGAACGGTCGTGATAGGCCTGTATCAGGCCCTCTTTGTTCAGCGCCTGAATGCAGTCAAAGTAATTCTTAAGCAGCTTGGCATCGTCGACATCGGCCGGCTCACCGCCGGGCACATTAAAGGCCTGCGACAGCACACTGCCGCCGAGGCGATCCTGACCACGCCCTAAATCAAGCATGTAGATACAGCTGCCGGGCATCTCGCTGGCATCGTCTTTATGCAGTGCCTTGAGCTGCGGCGTTAACGTGCGACGTATATCGGTTACCGGTGCGAAGGCCGAGATGATTAACGACAGCGGCGCATACACCGTGTGTTGCTCGCCGTTTTCATCCCAGCTGGTGCGCATCGACAGCGAATCCTTACCTACCGGAATCGCCAGCCCGAGTTCCTGACAGAAGCCGTCGGCAATCGCCTTAACGGTGTCGTACAGCGCCTGATTTTCAGCGCCATGGCCGCAAGCCGCCATCCAGTTAGCTGACAAACGCACTTTGTTCAGCGTTTCTATCGATGCCGCAGCAATATTCGTTACCGCTTCGCCGACAGCAAGCCGCCCGGATGCTCCCGGGTTCAGCACCGCTACAGGTGTGCGCTCGCCCATCGACATCGCCTCGCCCGCTTCGCTGTCGAAGCTGCGCGCAGTCACTGCCACGTCACTCACCGGCACCTGCCACGGGCCGACCAACTGGTCTTGTGCAACCAGACCGCCAACAGTGCGGTCACCAATGTGAATCAAAAACGATTTGTCGGCAACGGTAGGAAACTTCAGTACACGCTCGCACGCTTCCGCCAGCTCGATGCCACCCAGCTGGGGGGCAGGAATAACACGCTCTTCGCGCTCGACCGTCATCACCGTTTTCGGTGGTTTGCCGAGCAGTGTGTCCATCGGCATGTTGACCGGCCGGTTATCGTTGAGCTCGTCATAGACGACCAGCTGACCGCTGTCATTGGTCTCACCAATCACGGCATACGGGCAACGCTCACGGCGACAAACCTCATCGAGAAAATCGAGGTGCTCGGGATCAACGGCAAGCACGTAGCGCTCCTGCGCTTCGTTGCACCAGATCTCCAGCGGCGACAGCCCGGCCTCAGCACTCGGAATATCACGCAGATTAATCACTGCACCACTCTTACTGTGGTCAACCACTTCCGGCACGGCGTTCGACAAACCGCCGGCACCGACGTCATGAATAATGACAACCGGACTTTGCTCACCGCTATACGGGCGCTGCCAGCAGGCATCAATAACCTGTTGTGCCCGGCGCTGCATCTCGGGGTTACCGCGCTGCACCGATGCGTAATCGAGGTCTTCACTGGAGGTGCCGCTGCCCATTGACGACGCGGCACCGCCGCCGAGACCAATCAACATGGCCGGCCCGCCGAGCACCACCAGTTTTGAACCCAGCGGTACATCGGGCTTATCAACATCGGGGCCGCGGACGTTGCCCAGGCCACCGGCGATCATGATCGGCTTGTGATAACCCGACGCCTGCGTAGGGCTTTCAACCTGCTCATAGGTGCGGAAGTAACCGAGAATATTCGGCCGGCCGAATTCGTTATTGAACGCAGCACCACCAATCGGGCCCTGCAACATGATGTCCTGTGCCGTCGCGAGCCGGTCGGGGTGCCCGATGCCCTGCTCCCACGGCTGCTCATGGCCGGCGATGCGCAGGTGTGACACAGAGAAACCGGTCATACCGGCCTTCGGTGTAGCGCCCTTACCGGTAGCACCTTCATCACGAATCTCGCCGCCGGAACCGGTCGCCGCACCGGGGAATGGTGAAATCGCCGTCGGGTGATTATGCGTTTCGACTTTAATCAGTACGTGAATGTCTTCTTTGTAGTACTGGTACAAACGTTCGCGGCCGGCAGCGACCAAACGCCCGCCCTTACCGCCGGCAAACACGGCGGCGTTATCGGAGTATGCCGACAGTACACCGTCAGGGTTCGCCGCATGCGTCGAGCGGATCATGCTGAACAGCGATTTATCCTGCTGCTCGCCATCGATCACCCATTCGGCATTAAAAATCTTGTGACGACAATGCTCGGAGTTCGCTTGCGCGAACATCATTAACTCGGCATCGCTCGGATCACGACCGGTTTCGCTGTAGCGCTCAACCAGATAGTCGATCTCATCGTCCGACAGTGCCAGGCCCCACTCGGTGTTGGCACGCGCCAGAGCCTCACGACCCTCGGCTGCCAATGGCACACGCTCGACAGGCGCGGGTTCATGGCCGGCGAACAACTGCGCCGCGTCAAACTCTCCGGCAAACACCGCATCGGTCATACGGTCATGCAAGACCGGCAACAAGCGCTCGATGTCAGCGCTACCTTCGATGCTGTAGGCAATACCGCGCTCAATGCGCAGCACGGCATCCAGACCGCAGCTGTGAGCGATATCGGTGGCCTTGCTGGACCACGGGGAAATAGTGCCTAAACGGGGTACGACAACGACAGGTGTAGTGCTGTCATCACCTTCGGGGAAGTCCGGGCCGTAACTGAGCAATTCCGACAACTGCGCCAACTCGTGATCGCCAAGTTCGCGCTCAAGGTCGACAAAGTGAATAAAGCGCGCGTTGGCGCTTACAACGCTGCTGTCTATGCCTTGTAAACGAGCCGCAAGCTTGTCCTGGCGAAAAGAAGAAAGAGCCGGAGGGCCGGGCAATCGCAAAACGGGCATAGGGTTTGGCTTTATCGTTTAAGAGTTAAAAAATTGAAGCTCAGTAATTTCAGCTGCCGCCGGGCCCACTATGATCAGGCCCGAATACCGACATCGGAAACGGTGTAACGTTGGTGCCTTCAAACGAACTGATCTTGCTAACCCCTTCCTTCTCGACTTCGTCGATACGGATCACGGCGTGCATCGGAATATAGGTGCGCTTGACTGACTCGAACTCGGTTTTGATTTTTTCTTCGGACGGGTCGACAACCACGGTGCTGCGTTCACCGAACACCAGCTCTTCGACCTCGATGAATCCGAACATCGCGCCCTGATCAACGTTGCGGGCATAGACTTCATAAACCTTGCCCTGATTCATGAAGATAATTTTGAATATTGTTTCTGACATGGATAACCCGGTGTTAATGCGTATCAACCGGAGCGTTGGCTGCTGCAACGCATATCCGGTAATTCATTCTGACTAGCGCCTGCCCAGGCCGTGGCCCGCGAGGCTTGCAAGCGGTAAATGCGGGCAAAACACCTGATATTCAAAGGCTTCAGGCGGTTGGCAGCCGCTGCGGGCGGAATTATACCCGTTTACGCACCCGGACGGCACGCTTGGCGCCACTGCGCCACAAATTGCCACTTTGTGACAAATTGTGACCTGTGGCTCATTTTCCCGCTCTGCCTTCGCTCAAAATTGGGGCACTGAAGCTACACGCGGTAACGGTTCTTTACATAGCGTAGAAACCGGGCCCGCTGCGGAACGATATGCCACTGCGTTTACAAATTGTCAGCGATCAACGCAACTCTCTTGGCCCGAACCATTTGAAGGAGTTCGTCGGCTGTGGGGGAACTATCGGTCGCAGTCTCGACAACGATTGGGCACTGCCCGACGCCAACCGTTATTTGTCCTCCCGCCATGCCATGGTGGATTGTCAGGGCAGCACGTTTTATCTGATCGATACCAGCCGCAACGGAGTTTTCTTAAACGGCTCCGACATGCCCATCGGTAAAGGCAACCCGCACAAGCTGAAAGACGGCGACAAGTTGCGGATGGGCGACTACGAATTCGAAGTGGGTCTGGTCATTGATGAGCGTGTCAATGAAGAAGACACCATGACCGACTCCATTGTTCGTGCCCAACTGGTCGAAGAAGACAAGTCGATGGAGGTGCCGTTACTGAACGAGGAAAACCTCGAAGACATGACGCTGGCCGACCATCTGCAGCTATCGGATGAATCCGGCGAAGTCAGCGCGATAAGCGAGACCAACAACCATACAATCGCGACAGCCGGTCGCGAAGCTGTGCTCAACGAAGCTATCGGCATATTGATGAAAGCCGCCGGCATTGATGCACCCGAAGAGATGTCGGCCCGTAACGCCGAAGACATGCTCGATCAGGCAGGCGCGCTGATTCGCGAATACACCGCCGGCCTGACCGGCTTGAATATGAGCCGCAGTGATTTCGTCGAGAAGTATCAACCCCAGGGTTCCGATGAACACCACAATCTGAAAAACCCGCTGCAACTGGTTACTGGCATCAAGGAATCGCTGAGCTTCTTGCTGAGCGCCAACATGGGCAAATCGATGGGGCCGGAAGAAGCGGTGCGGGAAGTATTCCGTGACCTCGCCTATCACCAGCGCGCCTTGATCAAAGCCATCTCCGGCGCGCTGGACGGCTATATCGGCCAGTTCGACCCGGAAGAAATCGAACGGGTATTTGCCGAAGACAGCGCCAAAACCGGCAACTTCCTGGAACAGTACGCCAAGGCTTACGACAAGCTGACGGCCAATGGCGGCAGTGAACTGCCCGCCCCGTTCAACGATGAATTCGTGCGTGCCTACGCCGAAGAACTGCGCTCCCTGCAGTCTGATAAATCACGGCAAACCTGAAACCCGGCCTCAAAGCCGATCTGAAACCCGTTTCGCTCCGATTGAGTAAATAGGTGCATTTGTGCTGTAAATGTTAATGATTCTTATTTAGAATACAGGCTGCCAAACGCAAATACACAGCAACCCAAAGAACTTTTGCAATGACGCTCGACGAGCTAAAACCAGGCCAAAGCGCCACCATTGTCACGATTGACGAAGACAGCCCTGTCGCGCAGCGACTGATGGCGATGGGTCTGCTCGACGGCACCCCGGTGTCGATGAGCCGCAAAGCCTTAGGCGGCGACCCACTCGAGATCGAAGTGATGGGGTATGCGCTGTCATTGCGTAAAGCCGAAGCACGCCGCGTCATGATCGAGCTCTCTTAAATAAGATGTCCATCAGCAAACAAAGCAGCCTGAAGCAACGCCGGTCGACGCAGTCGCAACCTTCTGGGTCGCAGCCTTCTGCAAGCACCGCAAACCTCCCGGTCATTGCGGTTGTAGGCAACCCGAATACCGGCAAGAGCACGCTGTTTAATGCACTGAGTGGTCTCCGGCAAAAAACAGCAAACTTCCCGGGCGTAACCGTTGAGTATCACTCCGGCGTTATCAAATTGCCGAATGGCAACGTTAACCTGATCGACGTACCGGGCTGTTATTCGCTCGCTGCATCGTCACCCGATGAAATGGTGGCGTGCGATGTCATGCTCGGAACGATTGACGAACTCCCTGCGCCCAGCGCAGTGCTGGTCGTAGTCGACTCGGCTAACCTGCGCCGCAATCTGTTTCTGGTCGACCAGATCATCGAGCTGGGCCTGCCGGTAGTTGTGGCACTGAACATGTCGGACATTGCCTCCCGTCAGGGCATCAGCATTGATGCAGACAAGCTGTCAGAAGCGCTGGGCGTCGACGTTATCCCGTTTGTTGCCACGAGCTCCAAGGGGCTCGATGAGCTCAAAGAACGCATGGCCGTGGCAATGACACGAGGCAAAGGCTCGGTCACGCCGGTGCTGCCGGCCGTGCGCGCAGCCGCCGCCGAGCTGGCGGAATCGATCACTGCCGGGGGCGGCTCGATAACCGGCTATGAAGTAGAGCGTGCATTGATCGATGCCCGCGGCTATGCCGAATGGCGGCTCGAGCAAAACACACCGGCGGGCACTAAAGATAAGTTACTTGGCATTCGTGCCACCCTGGCTAACGACATGTCGCTGGCAAAGCAGGAGGCCGTCGCCCGGTATCGCAAGGTCGACCGGATTGTTGCCGACGCTGAATCGCGCAGCGCGCCGAGACAATCCATCGGCGATACCTTCGACAAAATCACCAACCACCCTGTGTGGGGCATGGTGTTGTTCCTCACAATCATGGCTACGGTTTTTCAGGCAGTCTTTTCGTGGGCCGGCCCGTTGATGGACATGATCGACGAAGGCGCGGCACTGCTCGGCGGCGTCGTCGGCAGCTTTGTGCCTGAGGGTGCACTGCAAAGCTTGCTGGTAGACGGCGTCGTGGCAGGGGTCGGCAGTGTTGTCATCTTCCTGCCGCAGATTCTGATCCTGTTCGCCTTCATCATTTTGCTGGAAGACTCCGGCTACATGGCGCGCGCGGCCTTTATGATGGATCGCCTGATGCGCTCCGTGGGCTTATCGGGCCAATCGTTTATTCCGATGCTGTCGAGCTTTGCCTGCGCAGTGCCCGGCATCATGGCAACTCGCGTGATTCCGAATCCGCGTGACCGGATTGCCACCATTCTTGCCGCTCCGTTTATGACCTGCTCAGCCCGCTTACCGGTGTATGCACTGCTGATTGCTGCCTTCGTGCCGCAACAGGATTTCGTTGGCGGGTTGATCAATCTGCACGGCTTGGTGCTGCTCGGTTTGTATCTGCTCGGTATCGTCGGTGGCGTACTGACCGCACTGCTGCTCAAGCGCACCAAACTGAAAGGTCCGACACCGGGCTTCATGATCGAACTGCCGCCTTACCGGATGCCGAACCTTAAGTCTGTCGCTATTCGCCTGATTGATCGCGGCAAGATCTTTATTAAGCGGGCCGGCACAGTCATTTTTACCGTCGCCGTCGTGATCTGGGCGTTAGCTTACTTTCCGCGTCCCGTCACCATTATCGACAGCTACGACAACGACCGCGAGATCGCTGCAACCCGGATGGCCGGCGAGCCTTTGGCAGAGCGCATTGCGGAACTCGATAATCTGGAATCAGCCGAATTGCTCGAACAGAGCTACCTGGGCCGGATGGGTAAAGCGATTGAACCGGTATTCCGTCCCATCGGCTGGGACTGGAAAGTTTCGGCAGGTGCAGTGGCGAGCTTCCCTGCCCGGGAGGTCGTGGTGGCCGTATTGGGTACCGTCTATGCAGTCGGCGCTGAGGTCGATGAAACCGACCAGAGCCTGATCAGCCGCATGCAATCGGCCAAACACGCTGACGGCAGCAAGGTGTTCACGTTGCCGATGGCCATAGGCATGATGATCTTCTATGCATTCTGCCTGCAGTGCATGGCGACGGTCGCCATTATCCGCCGCGAAACCGGCGGCTGGGGCTGGCCGATCTTCGCCTGGTGCTACATGACCAGCCTCGGTTACCTGGGCGCCCTCTTCGTTTATCAGGTGTTTAGCTGATGCAAACGCAAGAACTCATCGCGCTGGCACTGGTCGCATCGGTTGTGGCGGTGGCGCTGTTCCGCTGGCAACGCAATCGCAAGCAGTCAGGCTGTGGCAGCTGCTCAGCCAACAAAAACAATAAACAGTCTGCGGCCAACCAGTCGGGCGGTAGCAACACGGAAAGTGTCGTCCGGTTTCACCGCAAAGCGTAAGCATGCGGCCATCAATGCTGACGCTTCGTTAGCGCTGATACACGCCGGGCACCCACGGCATATCCGTTATCCCGTAATCAACTCCGTGCTGTGACAGCACTGCTGTAATCTGACCGCGATGATGTGTCTGATGATTAAAGAAGTGCGTCACCGTGAGCCACAACGGATAGTTCATGCGCTCGTTCGTCGGGCCCGCCAACATCTCCCCGGTTAAACCGAGCACCCACTCCCCGATCGCCTTGTCGGTGTACTCACGCTCCAGACGAAGCTCTGAAAAATCACCGTACAACTCTTCGGCAAGCGAACCGTAGGCGACGCGTTCGTTATTGAATGCACTGAACCACATCCGGTCGGTAAGCAGCATGTGGTTGAGCGTGCCAAAGATCGACTTGAAGAACAGCCCGGCATCCTCTTTCAACACTGTTTCATCGAGTGTCCCGCACGCGTCATAGATGTTCTGGTTCATTTGACGGTGGTAGAGGGCCAGTGCAGCCATTTGCTCAGTGATCATTGGTACGACTCCAGCAAGAATTGCAGCTAGCCTAGCAGGTTTGCAGGGGGTGAGTTCGAGTGCCTCGAACAACGCCAACATCAGCGGTGCTGCACGAACATCGCAAGCGGGATGACTGCTCGCCGCTTCACGGCTCTCAGTTTCTTCATCAATCGCACCGCTGCGCGTTGCGCCTGCTGAACCCAAATGACTCGTGCGGCCACCAACGGCCGCACTCGGGCTTCGCCCGTCAGGACTGCGTCCTTCCGTCCAAATTGCTGGCGCAATTTGTGACTCGGATTTGCACCAACGTAAATCCTCGCCTTCGCTATGCGAAGGTCGCTTTGCGGTCCAAATTGCTTGAACGCAATTTGTCGAACCAAGGCTTCTAGAATCCACTTCTTTCTTCGCCAACAAAAAAGGCCCCCATGCGGGGGCCATTTTATTGTTGGCGGAGAGAGAGGGATTGACTCGTGCGGCCACCAACGGCCGCACTCGGGCTTCGCCCGTCAGGACTGCGTCCTTCCGTCCAAATTGCTGGCGCAATTTGTCGAACCAAGGCTTCTAGAATCCACTTCTTTCTTCGCCAACAAAAAAGGCCCCCATGCGGGGGCCATTTTATTGTTGGCGGAGAGAGAGGGATTCGAACCCTCGGTACGCTATAAACGTACACACGAATTCCAATCGTGCGCCTTAGACCACTCAGCCATCTCTCCGAAACTGATTTTTAAAAATCTATTTAGCCCTGCTCGTCTTTGAAGTAAGGCGGCGGGTAGTCCAGGCATTTTTCCGAACGGGGCACAGACTGTTGGTTGCGCTCACCGGCAGGAACCACCATCTTCTCGGTCTGGTCCAGAGGCTGCAGGTCATCCGGTATTGCTACCTCGCCTACCGGGTCCGTCTTCTGGTACTCACGCACCTGATGGCAGCGGCCTTTCGCTGCACAACCACTGATCAACAAAACGATTGCCAGCATAGTTAACGCACGCATCTGCTTCATGCCACCGGCCCGTCGACACCGGCTTTAGCCAGCGCCGCAATCACCTGCGGCTGAGCCGCTTCGCTTAATTCGGTTAACGGCAAACGCAGCGCCCCGCCACAAAGACCCTGACGGGCAACCGCCCACTTCACAGGGATAGGGTTTGCCTCGACAAACAAATCGTTATGCAATGCACTGAGCGGCTCATCGGCAGCCGCGGCTGCTTCGGCGTCACCGGCAATTGCGGCGGCACACATGGCGGCCATCTGCCCCGGCGCCACGTTAGCAGTCACGGAAATCACACCGTGCCCGCCCAACAGCATGAACTCACGAGCCGTCGCATCGTCGCCGCTATAGAGCATGAAACTATCACCGCAACGGTTGCGGATATCCGTAACCCGTTCTACTTCGCCGGTCGCTTCTTTAATACCGAAAATATTGTCGTGAGCGCCTAACCGCCCGACAGTTTCCGGCAACAGGTCGACTGCTGTCCGGCCCGGCACGTTGTACAACATGACCGGCTTGTCGACGGCATCGGCAATCGCAGTGAAATGACGGAAAAGACCTTCCTGGGTCGGCTTGTTGTAGTAAGGCGTCACCACCAGATAGGCATCAATCGCAAACTCACCGACAGCCTGAGACAATTCGATTGTCTGCTGCGTTGAGTTGGAACCGGTGCCGGCGATCACCGGCACACGGCCGGCAACGATTTCGGTTGCGCGCCCGATTACTTCAATATGCTCCGGCGTCGACAAAGTCGCCGACTCACCGGTAGTGCCCGCTATCACCAAACCATCGGTGCCGGCGGCAATGTGATACTCGATCAAACGCTCCAGACCGGCGTAATCAACCGCCAGATCCGGTGTCATCGGTGTCACCAGTGCTACTAAACTGCCTTGAAACATATGCTTGGGGCCCTGAATCAGAGCGGGGATAGTACTCAGCTGCCTCTGGCCACGCAAGTTCCGGCGGGCTGCCGCAATGCCCATAGGGCATCGCTTGGGGAGCAATATCCGGTAAAATTCGGGAATACGGTTCCTGCGAACAATCACCCACCAGCAACAAAGCGAAGCTATCCATGGAAAAACTACTTGCCGTCACCGCTATCGGGGCCGACCGCGCCGGTCTGGTGCGCGACCTGAGCCGCTGCATTACGACTGCCGGCGGCAATATTCTGGAAAGCCGGATGGCGACCCTGGGATCCGAATTTGCCGTACTGATGCTGGTGGCGGGTAATTGGCACGCCATTAACAAGGTCTCCGAGACCCTCGAAGAATTGGGCCAAAACAGCGGCATGACGGTAAATGTCCGGCCGACAGAGGCCGGCGGTGCCGACGAGCCGGCAGCGCCCTACAACGTCGATGTCATCGCACTTGATCAGGAAGGTATTGTCGCCGGACTGTCCGGGTTCTTCTCGTCGCGCAATCTTACGATCACCGACCTGACGACCCGCCTGTATAACGCGCCGCATACCGGCTCGGCAATGTTCTCGGTACAGATGGTCATTAGCATTCCGCGCAGCATCCATTTGGCCGGTCTGCGCGAAGAGTTCCATGAGTATTGTGAATCGGAAAACCTTGACGCAGTCATCGAACCGGCGCAGCGATAACTTGTCTACTTACCATCACACCCCGCCAACAGAGGAAAACTGAATGCCCGCTGCAATATCCGGACGCGTTGTACCGAAACTTAAGCTTCCCGCCACCGGCGACCAGACCATCGACCTGAAAGACCTGCGCGGCAAGAAAGTGGTGCTGTACTTCTACCCGAAGGACAGCACTCCGGGCTGCACCACTGAAAGCCAGGATTTTGCTGCTAACCATGCAAAGTTCAAACGTGCGGGCGCGGTTATTCTCGGTGTTTCCCGCGACAGCATCGCCTCACACGAGAAGTTCAAGGCCAAACACGCTTTTCCCTTCGAACTGTTATCGGATACAGATGAAAAGGCCTGCGGCATTTTTGATGTCATCAAAGAAAAGAACATGTACGGCCGCAAAGTCATGGGAATCGAGCGCAGCACCTTTTTGATTGATGAGAAAGGCAAGTTGCAGCAGGAATGGCGCAAAGTGAAAGTGAAAGGTCACGTAGACGAAGTACTGGACGCCGTGAAGGCCTTATAAGCACCCGAAGCATGCGGCAAATAAACTCATATCTGGCACTTGCAGCGCTGAGCACCCTGCTCACAGCCGGGCCCGTGTTTGCCAACAACCAGGATCTGCCGGACATGGGCAGCCCGAGCGATTCGGTCCTGTCGCAAGCAGCGGAACAAAGTATCGGCCGCTCGATCTACCGCAACCTGCAGAACTCCGGGTTCATCATCGCTGACCCGGAGATTCAGGAATACATTCAAACAGTCGGTCTTAAGCTCGCCTCGCACGCACAGGACGAAGGCGAATCGTTCCAGTTCTTTGTTATTGAAGACGGCGCAATCAATGCGTTCGCATTACCGGGCGGCTACATCGGCATCCATTCAGGGCTGATACTGGCCACAGTTAACGAAAGTGAACTTGCCGGCGTAATGGCGCATGAGATCGCCCACGTAACCCAGCGGCATATCTCCCGGGCCGTGTTTGCCAACCGCAATGAAGGCATTATTAATTTGGCTGCCTTGCTCGGTGCAATCCTCGTCGGGGTGGCCACCGGCGCCGGCGGTGATGCTATTTCCGGAGCTGTCATGGCATCGCAGGGCATCTCGGCACAACAACAAATCGACTTCACCCGCGCCAATGAGTATGAAGCCGACCGGGTTGGTGTGAACATCCTGAACGAAGCCGGCTTCAATCCACAGGGTATGCCGGACTTCTTTGAAACGATGAGCCGGCTCTCCGGCACAGCCAACAGCCAGGTCCCCGAGTTTCTGATGACTCACCCGGTCACCACCAACCGCGTTGCCGAAACCCGCGGTCGTGCTGCGCAGTACGGTGTGAAAGATGTGCCCGACAGCACCAGCTATAGCCTGATCCGCGCCCGCATCAAGTTCCTGATGGCGGAACGGCCCGACATGGCCCTCGCCTACTTTAAAGACCAGCAGAATAACCCCAGAGCGGTGGGTGACCTGGGCCTCCAGTACGGCATGGCGCTGTCACTAATGGCTATCGGGGAGCCACAACAGGCACGGAGAATCATGAACGAACTGCTGTTGACGAATGAACAGGTGATTATGTTTCATACCGGCCTTGCACAGGCCCAGATAGCCAGCGGCGACAACAGTGCCGGCATGAAAACTTACCAGACAGCGATGAAACTGTTTCCGCGCAACGTGCCCCTCACAGTGCGCTACGCCGAAGCTCTGCTTAACAACGGGCAGCCGCAACAAGCCCACGATGTCCTGAACGATCTGCTCAATAACGTGCCGGCAACCTCCGAACAAATCCGCCTGCTGGCGCTGGCGGCCAATGCCGCGGGCGATATCTCGAACGCACACTACTATATGGCCGAGTATCACGTGTACACTGGCAATCTCTCGATGGCACTGATGCAATTGCGGCTGGCACTCGCCACTCCAGACCTAGATCCGATGCAGGAAATTCGTTTCCGCGCACGACTGGAGCAACTGGAAGGCTACCTGCCGGAGAACGTCCGCAGACAACGTAAAGAGCAACGAGACTCGGAGTAATTCGGGGTGAAACTGTTTGGGGAAACACTGGCTGGGAGCCGAATCGATGGCAAGGGACATGGCGTGCGACGCGTCCTGCTAACACTGTTTACCCTGCTGCTTGCCGTCTCCAACGGAGCTTGCACGCGCCCGCCCAACGGCTCGCCGAGCGAAGACCCCTTTGAAGCAGTCAACCGCCCTATCTTCATGTTCAACAGTGGCGTCGATACCGTGCTGTTCCGCCCTGTCGCCAAAGGCTACGAGTTCATTCTGCCCGAACCCGCGCGTGACAAAACCGCCAACTTCTACGACAACATCACTTACCCGGTCGACATCGTTAATGCGTTCCTGCAAGGCAAATTCAAGCAGGGCTTTTCGGACACGGGGCGATTTGCGTTAAACAGCACACTCGGGCTGGCCGGCTTTCTCGACCCGGCAACACTGGTTGGATTGACCGAGAATGAAGAGGACTTCGGTCAGACTTTCTCTGTATGGGGTATCCCGCAAGGCCCTTATATTGTGATTCCGCTGTTGGGGCCGAGCACTGTTGCGAGCGGCATCGGTATCTGGCCTAACACCCAGGTCAACCCGATCATGCAATGGCCAACCAGCAGCACGCGCAGTAAGTTATTTATTGCCTGGACAGTTGATAGCCGGGCCCGTCTGTTGCCGTTCGACGAAGCCGTGCGCGAATCGTTCGATCCGTATCTGTTTATCCGGGATGCGTACTTACAGAATCGTCAGTACCTGATATTCGACGGCAACCCGCCGGTCGGCGACTTTGACGACGAGTTTGATGCAGCGTTTGACGAAGCCTTTGAAGAGGACTTCGAAGATGAGTTTGAGGAAACTCCCGAAGATGCTGTTGAAGATACCCCTCCAAGAAACTACTGATGACCGCAGGGGCTCAGAGCAAACCTAGCCTTGCTCCAGCGGTGACGGTAATGCTTCTTCCTGCTCCGTCTCCAGCCGCTCAATAACGGTATCGATTCCCATAGCACTGATTTCCGCATTGAACTGGCTGCGGTAATTCTGCACATACGACACACCTTCGATCCGTACGTCGTAAACCCGCCAACCGGCTTTTGACAAACGCAGGCGGTAGTTCACCGGTACTTTGTTACCATTTTCAAGCTTTAGCTCGGTACGGACTTCGGCTTTCTTCTTATCCTTGGAGAAAACTTCGGGATAAATCTCGAGCGCTTCCTGATTGAATCCCAGCAATCCTTTCGCATAAGAGCGCACCAAAAAGGTATAGAACGCCTCAATGAAGCGCTTGCGCTGGTCTTCTGTGGCAGACTTCCAATGATCACCGAGCACCAGATAACCGGCATAGCGCACATCAAATACCGGCAGCAATTCATTATCGATGAGCTCATAAAGTTCTTCGATGTTGTCGCTGTAGTAATCCTGTTTACCGATGAGCGATTCCTGCAAGTTCGTCGCTGCCGCCTCGATCACGTCATACGGCGGCGCCGTTTCTGCTGGCACCGGCTGCACCATGACGATTAGCAGGGCCAATCCGGCCAGCCAGCGGGTCTTATTGTGTTGCATCAAAGCGCTCATCTCTTGCTGATCTCTTTCTGATCCAATGGGGCCACCCCCGGTTCCGGGAGCGTGAAACGGGCAAAACTATAGCAAATTCGCCCGCAATTACCCTGAATAACGCGTCACATATTGCTTTGCCGACATATTGGACTAAAATAGTCCTATACATATCGGACTAATTCAGTCCTAATTGGTCCGAAACCCATAGAAACAGGTGCTGCATGCTTAAAATCAGCCGGCTGACAGACTACGGAACGATGATACTCGTGACCCTCGCGGGTCGGCGCGACGGTTTGTGCCCTGCCAGTGATGTGGCTCAGGCCACCCGGCTGGCCCTGCCCACCGTGCAGAAATTGCTGAAACTGCTTGCCAAGTCGGATCTGGTGGAATCGGTTCGCGGCGCCGACGGCGGTTACCGGCTGGCACGCGCACCCGAAGACATTTCGGCAGCCGATATTCTCGATGCGCTGGAAGGTCCCCTCGCCATTACCGAATGCAGCACCGACAGCAGTTCCTGCGAACTCGAGGACAGCTGCACGGTCGGTGGCGCCTGGCAACGCATTAACGTGGCAATCCGTAACGCATTGGCCGACATCAGTCTGGCCGAACTCCGCACACCGCCGAGTGAGTTTCCGCTGACCTATACGGTACGCAGCTCTATTGACAACAGTGCCTCCGAAAGTGACGACAAACCATCATGAGCAGTAATCAGGACAACCTCGAAGAACTCGTCGGCCGCAAATACCAGCACGGCTTCATTACCGACATTGAGTCGGATACGTTTGAGCCCGGCCTTGATGAAGATGTAATTCGCCGCCTCTCCCGAATTAAAGGTGAGCCGCAATTTATGCTCGACTGGCGCCTCAAGTCGTTTGCGATCTGGCAGGAGATGAAGCAACCCGACTGGGCCAAGCTGAACCTCGCTCCGATCGACTATCAGGCCATCTCGTATTACTCCGCACCGAAATCGCCGGAAGACGCACCGAAAAGCCTCGATGAAGTTGACCCGAAGTTGCTGGAAACCTACGACAAGCTTGGGATTCCGCTGCATGAACGCGCCAAGCTCGCAGGTGTGGCGGTCGACGCGGTATTCGACAGCGTCTCGGTAACCACTACATTTAAAGAAAAGCTCGGTGATGCGGGCGTGATCTTTTGCTCGTTCTCGGAAGCGGTACATGACCATCCGGAGCTGATCGAGAAGTACCTTGGCACCGTGGTCCCCGCCCGTGATAACTATTTTGCAGCACTGAACTCCGCCGTCTTCAGCGATGGCTCATTTGTCTACATTCCCGAAGGTGTGCGTTGCCCGATGGAACTGTCGACGTACTTCCGTATTAACGCGGCTAACACCGGCCAGTTCGAACGCACGTTGATCGTCGCGGCCGAAGGCAGCCATGTCAGCTATCTGGAAGGCTGCACCGCGCCGATGCGCGACGAGAATCAATTACACGCTGCAGTGGTTGAGTTGATTGCCGAGAAAGATGCCGAGATTAAATACTCAACCGTGCAGAACTGGTACCCCGGCGATGAAAACGGTGTCGGCGGCATCTACAACTTCGTGACCAAGCGTGGCGACTGCCGCGGCGACCGCTCGAAGATTTCCTGGACACAGGTGGAAGCCGGCTCGGCTATCACCTGGAAATACCCCAGCTGCGTGCTGCGCGGTAAGGACTCCGTTGGCGAGTTCTACTCCGTCGCGGTAACCAACAACTTCCAGCAGGCCGACACCGGCACGAAGATGATTCACATCGGTGAAAACACCAGCAGCACAATCATCTCGAAAGGTATCTCGGCCGGTCAGGCCCAGCAGGCCTATCGCGGCCTCGTTAAAATCTTCCCGACGGCAAAGAATGCCCGCAACTACACCCAGTGCGACTCGCTCCTGATGGGTGACAAATGCGGTGCACACACCTTCCCGTACATGGAAGTCAAAGAACCCGGCGCGATTGTCGAACACGAAGCCACTACTTCGAAGATCGCCGATGACCAATTGTTTTATTGCCGCCAGCGCGGACTTTCCGAAGAAGATGCCGTCAACATGATCGTTAACGGTTTCTGCAAGGAAGTATTCCGCGAGCTGCCTATGGAATTCGCCGTAGAAGCACAGGCACTTATGAACGTCAGCCTTGAAGGCGCCGTCGGCTAAGCCGGCGGTCACTAGAGTTTTAATCATGCTTATCGAAATTAATGACCTGCACGTCTCTGTTGAGGGCAAAGCCATTCTCAAGGGGCTGAACCTGTCGATTAAGGCTGGCGAGGTCCACGCCATCATGGGGCCTAACGGTGCCGGTAAAAGCACGCTTGCACAGGTACTGGCGGGCCGCGACGGCTACGAAGTCACTGCAGGCAGCGTCACGTATTTAGGGCAGGACCTGCTCGATCTGGAACCTGAAGAACGGGCTCAGGCCGGCGTCTTCCTGGGCTTCCAGTATCCGGTTGAGATACCCGGTGTAAACAACGTTTACCTGCTGAAGGCGGCACTCAATGCCCGGCAGAAAGCGGCCGGTCAACCCGAGATCGATGCGGTGTCGTTCATGCGACTGGTTAAGGAAAAAGCCGCCCTGATGGAAATCGACCAGAGCTTCCTGAACCGCAGTGTTAACGAAGGCTTTTCCGGCGGCGAGAAAAAACGCAACGAAATCTTCCAGATGTCTATTCTGGAACCAACGCTCGCGATTCTTGACGAAACCGATTCCGGTCTCGACATCGATGCACTAAAAGTTGTCGCCAACGGCGTCAACATGCAGCGCAATGATGAACGTGGCTTCCTGCTGATTACCCATTACCAGCGTCTGCTTGATTACATCGAACCCGACTTTGTGCACGTGCTTGCCGACGGCCGCATTATTCACAGTGGTGACAAGTCATTGGCACTGCAGCTCGAAGAAGAAGGCTACGACGCGCTGCTGCAACAGGCAGCAGCCAGTTAGGAACCGGTCAAGATGAGCAACGACACAAACGAACTCTTCCGGGCAGAAGCCGCCAGCCGCGCATTGCCGGAATGGCTGCAAGCCCGCAGCAGCGAAGCTTTGGATGAGTTTCTGCGCCACGGCTTCCCGCAAAAAACGCTGGAGAACTGGCGCTATACGGATCTGCGCCCGATGGCTGCGCGCGCCGAAGCTTTCCTTAGTGAAGCACCGCAAAACGTCACCGAAGCTTCGGAAATTTACACCGACCCTGACAACCTCACTCTGGTGTTCCGCGACGGTCAACCGGATACTGCGGCCAGCCATACTGATGCGCCGGGTTTATCCGTGCGCCTGCTTCCTGAAGCACTCGATGAAGATTTGAGCGATTACCTGAACACTACTGCAGCCAGCAATCTAAGCGGCCTGAACCTGGCGTTAATGGACTGCGGTGCAGTGATCGACATTGCTGCAGACACTGTGATGGAGCGGCCGCTGCATATCGTCTTTGATAACGTCAGTGAAGGCACACGTTACCCGCGGCTGCTGATTCGTGCTGGCAAAAACAGCGCCGCCACGGTCGTCGAACACCATACCGGCAATGCCGCCGGCAACACCATTGCGGTTACCGATATCCACTGCGATGCCGGTGCTAACCTGCGCTACCAGAAAGTGCAGGAAGAGGCGCCTGATGCTTACCACGTGGCCTGCCAGATTCTTCAGCTTAAGCGCGACAGCCGTTGCGATGTGTTGAACGTCGACTTAGGCGCGGCAATTGCCCGCAATGATCTGCGTATTCACTTGCAGGGCCAGGGCGCACACGCCTCTGCTACCGGCTTCTTTTTAGTCGATGGCAAGCGCCACACCGACAATCACCTGCATCTGGCGCACGAGGCACCGCACGCCAGCAGCAACGCGCACTACGCCGGCGTTATGGCCGATAAAGGTCGCGGTGTCTTTAACGGCATGATCCATGTTTATAAAGACGCCCAAAAGACCGATGCAGCGCTGTACAACAAGAACCTGCTGCTGACACCGGGCGCCGAGATCAACACCAAGCCGGAGCTGGAGATTTACGCGGACGATGTGAAGTGTGCGCACGGCTCGACGACCGGTCAGCTCGACACAACCGCTTTGTTTTACCTGCGTGCCCGCGGTATTCCTGAAGCACAGGCCCGCAATATGCTGATCCAGTCGTTCGCTGCTGAAGTTTTCCAGCACATTGCCACCGACGGCTTGCGCCAGCACATACAGCAGGCGGTTGAAACACGCCTGAATGAGCTGGGCGCAGCAATAGAAGACGGTATTTGAGCAGCCATGGACAGCACTTCTCACAATCAGGCAGACGGTTTTGATATAGCAGCCATCCGCCGGGATTTTCCGATCCTTGAGCAGCAGGTTAACGGGTGCCGGCTCGCGTTCCTCGATAACGCCGCATCTTCGCAACGCCCCGTAAGTGTTATAGAAGCCGTCAATGACTACTACCTGACCAGTCATGCCAACGTGCACCGTGGCGTACATACGCTCAGCCAGCGTGCCACCGACTTGTACGAAGGCGCCCGCGAGAAGATACGCGCGTTTATTAACGCCGGCTCCACCCGCGAGGTTATCTACACCAGCGGCACAACCGAATCGATCAACCTGCTGGCGTACAGCTTCGGCTCGCTGCTGCAGCCCGGTGACGAAATCATTGTCAGCCGCATGGAGCACCACTCGAATATCGTGCCGTGGAAACTGCTGGCCGAACGCAGTGGCGTTGTACTGCGTGTTGCACCGATCAACGAACGCGGTGAATTGCTGCTCGACGAACTTCAGGGCCTGATCAACAACAAAACCAAGCTGATCTCGGTTGCCCATGTGTCGAATGCGCTCGGCACCATCAACCCGGTGAAAGACATCGTCGCGATGGCGAAACGCCATGGCGTGCCGGTGCTGCTCGACGGCGCACAAGCCGCGCCGCACGAAACTGTCGACGTGCAGGATCTCGATTGTGATTTCTACGCGTTCTCCGGCCACAAAATGTGCGGCCCGACGGGTATCGGTGTGCTGTATGCGAAAGAAGCGTGGCTGAACAAACTCCCGCCGTTCATGAGCGGCGGCGAAATGGTGCTGGCTGTCAGCTTCGAACGGACTGATTACAACGATTTGCCGTGGCGCTTTGAAGCCGGCACACCACCGATTGCCCAGGCTATCGGTTTGGGTGCCGCGATCGACTACCTGAACAATCTCGGCATGGACAATATCGCCGCCTACGAACACCACTTGCTCGAGTCTGCTACGGCTTCGTTAAGTGAGATTGAAGGCCTGCGTATTATCGGCACCGCGGAACATAAAGCCGCCGTTGTCTCATTTGTATTCGACGACATACACCCGCACGACATCGGCACAGTGCTCGACCATCAGGGCGTTGCTATTCGCACCGGCCACCACTGCGCCAACCCGGTTATGGAGTTCTTCGGAGTGGCAGGCACGGCGCGGGCATCGCTGGCTTTTTACAACGACCAGCAAGATATCGACCAGCTCGTCAATGCACTGCAGGTTGCGGTAGGAATGTTCCGCTGATGACCGCCACCAATCAATCAGCGGATGACCTGCTGCAGGTTTATCAGCAAGCCGTGCTGGAACACAGCCGTAATCCGCATCATTTGGGGCGCGTAAGCCATGCCACTCATGAAGCCGAAGGCTTTAACCCG
>Ga0209692_10001715_pt1 | contig 28036 bp, 25 predicted proteins | sample tdDd472_FD_187129 | JGI IMG/M metagenome (GOLD analysis project Ga0209692, IMG submission 187129) | Marine sediment microbial communities from the Atlantic coast under amendment with organic carbon and nitrate - tdDd47.2 (SPAdes)... | ecosystem: Environmental > Aquatic > Marine > Coastal >... | reverse complement strand
TCGACTGGTCCGACCCGCTGCGGTTCAACGATCAGTTGACCGAAGACGAACGGATGATCGCCGGCAGCGCCCGTGCCTATGCGCAGGAAAAGCTGCAGCCGCGGGTGCTCTCGGCCTTCGAGACCGAGGAGACCGATCCGGAAATCTTCCGCGAGATGGGCGAGATGGGCCTGTTGGGCACCACCGTCCCCGAGCAATACGGCGGCCTCGGCGCCGGCTACGTCAGCTATGGACTGGTGGCGCGGGAGGTGGAGCGGGTGGATTCGGGTTACCGGTCGATGATGTCGGTGCAAAGCTCGCTGGTGATGTACCCGATCTATGCCTACGGCAGCGAAGAGCAGCGCCAGAAGTACCTGCCCAAGCTGTCGAGCGGCGAGTTCATCGGCTGTTTCGGCCTGACCGAGCCCGATGCTGGTTCGGACCCCGCCAGCATGAAGACCCGCGCCGAAAAGATCGACGGCGGCTATCGCCTGACCGGCAGCAAGATGTGGATCTCCAACGCGCCGATCGCCGATGTCTTCGTGGTCTGGGCCAAGTCCGACGCCCATGACGGCAAGATCCGCGGATTCGTGCTGGAAAAGGGCATGAAGGGGCTGAGCGCGCCCAAGATCCGCAACAAGATGAGCCTGCGCGCCTCGATCACCGGCGAGATCGTGATGGAAGGCGTCGAGGTCGGCGAGGATGCGCTGCTGCCGCATGTGCAGGGGCTGAAAGGGCCGTTCGGCTGCCTCAACCGCGCGCGCTATGGCATCAGCTGGGGCGTGATGGGCGCCGCCGAGGCCTGCTGGCACGGGGCGCGGCAATACGGGCTGGACCGCAAGCAGTTCAACCGCCCGCTGGCGCAGACCCAGCTCTATCAGAAGAAACTGGCCGACATGCAGACCGAGATCACGCTGGGGCTGCAGGCCAGCCTGCGGGTCGGTCGCCTGATGGACGAGGCCAATGCCGCGCCCGAGATGATCAGCATCATCAAGCGCAACAACTGCGGCAAGGCGCTGGATATCGCGCGGATGGCCCGAGACATGCACGGCGGCAACGGCATCAGCCTGGAATTCCAGGTGATCCGCCACATGGTGAACCTGGAAACGGTGAACACCTATGAAGGCACCCATGACGTGCACGCGCTGATCCTGGGCCGTGCGCAGACCGGGCTGCAGGCGTTCTTCTGATTGTAACGCACTGATTTCAGTGGTGAAAGGCCGGGTTCGCCCGGTCTTTTCGCGTTCCCGGCTAATGCGGCATTTCTACCGGAAACCGGGGTTCACAAGACGGGGCAATTACATATATAGAAATCACGATATATAAGTGATCCGGTCCCGGAACCGCACAGGACCGATTGCGCCGGGGCAGGGGGCCGCCCTGTCCGGCGGACGCGGGATCAACAGAAAGGTGCGCCCCCTTGAAGACGTTTCTGAACGCGCTGCCGCGCCTCTCGCCCGACCGGCTGAAATCCGTGTTCCCGGTGCTGGACTGGGGCCGCAGCTATGACCGGGCGCAGTTCTCGGGCGACATGACGGCGGCGGTGATCGTGACGATCATGCTGATCCCGCAATCGCTGGCCTATGCGCTGCTGGCCGGTCTGCCGGCCGAGGTCGGGCTGTATGCTTCGATCCTGCCGCTGGTGTTCTACGCGGTGTTCGGGACCAGCCGGGCGCTGGCGGTGGGGCCGGTGGCGGTGGTTTCGCTGATGACCGCCTCGGCGCTGGCGCCACTGGGGCTTGAAACCCTGGCGGACTATACCGCCGCCGCCGCCGTGCTGGCGCTGTTGTCGGGGCTGGTGTTGCTGGGGATGGGGATCTTGCGGCTGGGGGTGGTGGCCAATTTCCTGTCGCACCCGGTGATCGCGGGGTTCATCACCGCCTCGGGCATCCTGATCGCGTCGAGCCAGATGAAACACATCCTGGGCATCAAGGCGCATGGTCACACGCTGCCCGAGATCCTCGGCTCGATCTGGGCCGAGCTGCCGCAGACCAATTGGCCGACGCTGGTGATCGGGGGGATCGCGCTGGCCTTCCTGTTCTGGGTGCGCAAGGGGTTGGCGGGGCTGCTGAAATCCCGCTTTGGGATGAGCACCCATGCCGCCGCCACCACAGCCCGCGTCGGCCCGGTTTTCGCGGTGATCGGCACCACCGTGGCCGCTTGGGCGCTGAACCTGCCGGGGGCAGGGGTTTCGGTGGTGGGAACGGTGCCCACCGGCCTGCCGCCGCTGGGGCTGCCGAACATGGATGTCAGCCTGTTGTCGGCGCTGATCGGTCCTGCGATCCTGATCTCGATCATCGGCTACGTGGAAAGCGTCTCGGTGGCGCAGACGCTGGCGGCGAAACGCAAGCAGCGGATCGAGCCGAACCAGGAGTTGATCGCGCTGGGGGCCTCCAACATCTCGTCCGGGTTGTCGGGCGGCTATCCCGTGACCGGGGGGTTTGCCCGCTCGGTGGTGAATTTCGACGCCGGGGCGCAGACACCCGCCGCCGGGGCCTTTACCGCCGTGGGGCTGTTGCTGGCGGCGCTGATGCTGACGCCTCTGCTGTATTTCCTGCCCAAGGCGACGCTGGCGGCCACCATCATCGTGGCGGTGCTGTCGCTGGTCGATCTCTCGATCCTGACCCGCGCCTGGTCCTATTCCAGGGCCGATTTTGCCGCCGTTCTGGGCACCATCGTTCTGACCCTTGGCGTCGGGGTCGAGATTGGCGTTGCCACCGGCGTTCTGGTTTCGCTGGCGCTTTTCGTCTGGAAAACCTCGCGGCCGCATGTGGCCGAGGTGGGGCAGGTGCCCGGTAGCCAGCATTTCCGCAACATCCACCGGCACCAGGTGGTCACCGATCCGGCGGTCCTGACGCTGCGCATCGACGAGAGCCTGTATTTCGCCAATGCCCGGCGGATGGAGGATCTGATCCAGGCGCGCGTCTACCGGGACCGGGACCAGCTGAAACACGTGATCCTGATGTGCTCGGCGGTGAACGAGGTGGACCTCAGCGCGCTGGAATCGCTGGAGTCGATCAACCAGCGCCTGTCGGACCAGGGGATCAAGCTGCACCTGTCCGAGGTCAAGGGGCCGGTGATGGACCGGCTGAAATGCAGCCATTTCCTTGACGAGCTTTCGGGCGAGGTGTTCCTGTCGCAATACGACGCCTTTGTCACGCTGACAGGGCGGAAGCACACCGGGGACAAATCCGCCGCGTGATCGGGTGAAGGCAGGGGCCGGGCTGGATTTCAGGTCGGCGCTGCTCCGGGTATCTATAACTCTTATAATCGGTATTATGTATATTTTTGCACGCAAGACCATCGTGGAACTTGCTGAATTCACGGTGTTATCCTGATGTCCCGTCACTCTGAACCTCGCCAATCGGTAATGTGAAATTCAGCGCCCACCGAAATTCTTGACCGTCCGCTTGCGAAATTACATTCCGATCTGCGGTATTGGCAGATGAGAGAATCCTGACTAACCTCCTCCCGGAGGACCGGGAGTCGCGCGTATCGCTCGCGCGGCCCGGCCAAGGGAGGACAACAATGCGCACAATCAATTGTGCCGCCCCGCGGTCACGGGGCCTTTTGTTATGACAGCCCTCACGCTGGAAGCGGCTGTACGCCGCGTCACCGCTGAGCACCCGATCTTTGAAACCCATGAGGCGGTAATCCGCGGCACCCCCTTTCGCGCGTTCTGCAACACGCCGCCGCATATTAGGGCGCTGATGCAGGCCAGCCGAGCGGCCCAGGGCGACGGCGCCGCCGAGTACCTCGTTTTCCACGACGACCGTTGGAGTTACGATGAATTCTGTTCCGTTTCCAGCCGCTTGGCGTGGTCCCTTCAGGCGCGTTTCGGCATCGGCAAAGGCGATCGCGTGGCCATTGCCATGCGCAATTGCCCCGAATTGCTGCTCCTGATCGCCGCGATCGCCTCGGTCGGCGGTGTCGTCGTCTTTCTCAATGCCTGGTGGACCAGTGAAGAGCTGGACTATGCGCTTGAGGATGCAGGCGTGCGGCTGGTCTTCGCCGATGGCAAACGCCTGGCACGGCTGCACCCGCTGGGGTCGGCGCGAAACCTCATCCTGATCGGAACCCGTGACGCAAAAAGCACTGGAAATGAGGGGTTTTCCAGCCTTCTTGAAACAGCAGAAAACGATTTCTGGCCAACGGTCGAGATCGACACCGACGACGATTTCGCGATCATGTATTCCTCCGGCACCACCAGCCACCCCAAGGGCGTGGTGCAAACCCACCGGGGCGCGATCAACGCGGTCTATACTTGGCTTATGCAGGCCTATATCACCCCCTTTCTGGACCCGCCCGACGATCCAAAGGCCACCACCCCGCGCCCCGTCGGCCTGGTCGCCACGCCGCTGTTTCACGTCACCGCGACCCATCCGGTTTTCCTGCTGAGCCTTCCGGCGGGCGCGAAGCTGGTGGTGATGGACCGCTGGGATGCCGACTCTGCCGTGCGCCTGATACGGGACGAGAAAGTCACGCGGTTCCTGGGGGTTCCAACCCAAAGCGCAGATCTGTCCGAGGCCGCGGACCGGCTGGGGGAGCCGCTGGAAACACTGGATTTTCTCGGGGCCGGCGGTGCCAAGCGCCCGGCGGCGCAGGTGGCCGAGCTTTCGCGCCGCTTTCCCAGGGCCAATATCGCCACCGGCTGGGGTATGACCGAAACCAACGCCAACGGCATCGGCATGGTGGGCAAGGACTACCTCACGCGGCCGGGATCGGCCGGTCGGCTGTATCCGCCGGTGCAGGAGTTGCGGTTTCTCGACGATGACGGCCAAGACGTGCCACCGGGCGAGATCGGGGAAATCACTGTAAAAAGCCCCTGCAACATGCGATGTTACCTGAACAAACCGGACGCCACGAATGATACGATGCGGGACGGGTGGCTGCGCACAGGTGACCTGGGGCACATCGACGTTGACGGCTATGTCACTATCGTCGACCGCAAGAAGAACATCATCATCCGGGGCGGCGAAAACATCGCCTGCCTCGATGTCGAGGGCGCGCTGCACCGGCATCCGGCCGTAGCCGAGGCCTGTGCCTTTGCCCTGCCCCATGCCCGTCTGGGCGAGGTCGTGGGCGCGGCGGTGCAGCTTCGCCCTGGAACCCCGGTGCCGGAGGCCGAGCTGCGCGATTTTCTCGCCGAACACATGGCGCATTTCAAACTGCCCGAAAGGATCTGGATGCAGACCGGCCCCCTGCCCCGCGGCGCCACCGACAAGATCGACCGCCGCGCCCTGTGCGCCGCCTGCCTGCCCGACTGGCACGATCCTTCGACACCGGCAATTCCTGAACAAAAAAATCATGAAATAGGATCAAACACATGAATTTATTCGATCTTTCCGGCAAGGTCGCACTCCTGACCGGCGCGTCCAAGGGCATGGGGCTGGCCATGGCGACAGCACTTGCCGACCATGGTGCAACCGTCGTGATCTCGGCCCGCAAGCAGGACCGGCTGGAGGAGGCCGCGGCGGAAATCAACGCCGAAGTCGGCGCCGACCGTGCGATCCCGGTCGCCTGCAACGTCGGCCACAAGGATCAGTTGCAGGCGCTGGTCGAGGCCGCGCGCGCCAAGGCCGGACCGATCGACATCTTGGTCGGCAACGCGGGCGTGAACCCCTATTACGGTCCGACCTCGGAGATCCCCGACGAGGCCTATGAGAAGACCATGGCGGCGAACGTGCAGTCTAACCTGTGGCTGGCGCAGCTAGCGGCGCCGGACATGGTGGAAAAGGGCGCAGGGTCGGTAATGTTCACCTCTTCCATCGGGGCATTCAAACCCTCGGTCATGCTGGGTACCTACGGCATGTCGAAGCTGGCGCTGATCGGGCTGGTGCGCAACCTTGCCGCCGAGTTCGGGCCCAGGGGCGTACGGTTCAACGCGATCTGTCCCGGCCTCGTGCGCACCGATTTCGCGCGCGAGCTCTGGGACAACCCGGAGGTCGAAGCGCGGATCAAGAACGACATCCCGCTGCGCCGGCTGGGCGAGCCGGAGGATTTCAAGGGGCTTGCGGTGTTCCTCGCCTCGGATGCCAGCCGTTACATGACCGGCCAGGCGTTGACCGTCTGCGGCGGCTCGAACATGTGGACATAAGGACCTGACATGCAGTTAAAAGACAAGATCGTCGTCGTCACCGGCGCGGCCAGCGGAATCGGCGCAGCCATGGCCGAATGCTTCGCCGCGGCGGGTGCGAAAAAGGTTGTTTGCGCCGACCTGAACGAGGCCGGCGCCCAGGACGTGGCCGGGCGCATCGGCGGCATCGCCATGGGGTGCAATGTGGGCGTGGAGGCGGAGATCGCCGCGCTGATCGAGCGGACCGAGGCAGAGGTCGGCCCGATCGATCTGTTCTGTTCCAACGCCGGCATTCTCTCCATCGGCGGGGTCGAGGTGCCGGATGCGGAGTGGCAGCGGATCTGGGAGGTCAACGTGATGGCCCATGTCTGGGCCGCGCGCCACATGGTTCCGCGCATGACCGCGCGCGGCGGCGGCTATCTGCTCAACACCGCCTCGGCGGCGGGGCTCCTGAACCAGGTCGGGTCGGCGCCCTACGGGGTCACGAAACATGCCGCCGTCGGCCTCGCGGAATGGCTGGCGCTGACCTATGGCGACCAGGGCATCAAGGTCTCGGTGCTCTGCCCGCAGGCGGTCCGCTCGGAAATGACGCGGGGCCACGAGGAAGGGGTCGCGGCGCTCGACGGCATGCTGGAGCCCGGGCCGGTGGCGCTGGCCTGTCTCAAGGCGATCGAGGAGGAAACCTTCCTCGTGCTGCCACACCCGCAGGTGCTCGATTACATGCGCCTCAAGACCGCCGATTACGACCGCTGGATCGGCGGCATGCGCAAGCTCAACCGTCAGTATGGCGGCTCGGTCGAGGGCAAGCGATAAATCCGCCGTGCGGTGCCCGCGAACAGGGCATCGCGCGCCGCCGCATCATAGCGTGCCGCGATTTTCTTGAAGGCGTTCCAAAGTGCCGGATAGCCGATCGCGGTGCGGTCCACCGGAAAATTGCTTTCGAACATGCAGCGGTCCGGGCCGAAGCAGTCGATCATGTGGCTGTACCAGGGCCCCTGGGCGGCCACGAATTCCTCCGACGTGGGCGGCCGCGACCGCCGATGCCAGCCCCAGCCGTTGTCCGGCATTGCCAGCCCGCCCAGCTTGGCCACCACGTTGGGACAGGCCGCCAATGCCTCCATGTCGCGCCGCCAACGGTCGAAAATCGCACCGCGTTGCCCGACAAAACGCCCCACCCCCAACGGGGTTCCGAAATGATCTAGGATGATCGTGGTGCCCGGCACAGCCCGCGCGAGGTCGAGGAAATCGCCCGCCTGATGGTGATAGTGCCAGGTGTCATAGGTCAGGCCCCGGTCCCCCAGTCGCGCCACGCCGCGACGGAACAGCGGATCGGCATATTGCCCTGGCGCGCCGCGCCCGGGGATCGCCAGCGCATCGGGCTCCGGGTCATGGGCGCCGGATTGCCGAATACCCTTCACCAACCCCTGCCCGGCCGCCTCATGCGCGTCCAGCACCGCGTCGAGGGCATCGTCGCGCAGATCGGCGAAGGCGACGATGCCGGCGATCCGCGCCGGGTCGCCGGCGGTCTCCAGCGCCATCGCCGCGACCGCGCGGGTTTCCCCCACCGGCCGGAACCGCTCCTCGGCCTCCCTGTCATAGTAGGACCGGCATTCGATATAGACGCTCTGGACCACCCTGTGGCCGGACTGGGTGTCGGCGCGGAACTGCGGCAGCTCGTAGCCGGTGCCGCCGCGTTGCCAAAGGTGGTGATGCGGATCGACGATCTCGCGGCCGGGATCGAGGATCTCTTCCGTGTCCTGCGCAAGCCAGTCGTCGCGCAGTTCCATCCCCGGAATCCAGGCCTGGTCGGTCACTTCGGCTTGTAGGGGCGCATCAGACCCTCCTGCGCGGTGCTGGCCACCAGCCGCCCGTCGCGGGCATAGATCTTGCCACGGTTGAAGCCGCGCGCGCCGCCGGTAAAGGGCGCGTCCATGCTGTAGAGATGCCAATCCTCAAAGGCGAGCGGACCGTGAAACCACATGGAGTGATCCAGGCTCGCGGTCATCACCTCGCCGTTGAACCAGGTCAGCCCGTGCGGTCGCAGCGAGGAGCCCAGCAGGTTCATGTCCGAGACATAGGCCAGCAGGATATGCTGCAACTGCGGGCTGGCCCCGGCCGCGGCCTCCATCCGGAACCACAGGTAGTTGACGTCGCTTTCCGGCTTTGGGTCGACCAGATCGCGCGGGTCCACCTCGCGGATCTCGATGGGGCGCGGGCGCAGGAAATCGCGCCGCATATGCTCGGGCACATGCGGTGCCCAGCGGTCGCGCAACTCTCCGCGGTTGAGCAGCCCTTCGGGGCCCTCCACCTCGGGCATCGCATGCTGATAGTCCCAGCCCTCCTCTTCCACGTGGAACGAGGCCGACATGTTCAGGATCTGCTTGCCGTGCTGGATCGCCACCACGCGACGGGTGGTGAAACTGCCGCCGTCACGGGCGCGATCGACCTGGTAGATCACCGGGATCGAGGGGTCGCCGGGGCGGATGAAAAAAGCGTGCAGCGAATGGCACAGGCGATCGGGCACCGTGCCATAGGCCGCCGCCAGCGCCTGGGCGATCACCTGTCCGCCATAGATCCGCTTGCTGGTCTCGCCGCCGGAGCCGATTCCGCGGAACAGATCGACCTCCAGCCGTTCGATATCCAGCAGGCCCAGGAGTTCGGCGGCGACATCGGTCATTTAGGATCCTTTCTGAAACGGTCAGTTTCGCGCGGCGGCATAGGCGATGAAGGTCCCGAAACTGTCCGGGTTGGCCATCGAATCGCGGTTTACCACGGTTTCGGGATCGGCCCCCAGCAGCAGTTTCTTGACCGGCACCTCAAGTTTTTTCCCCGACAGGGTGCGCGGCACCTCCGGGATCTGCACAATCTCGTTCGGCACGAACCGGGCCGAGACCGAGGTGCGGATCGCGCCGTTGATCTTTTCGGTCAGCGCCTCGTCCAGCGTCAGACCCGGCGCCAGCACCACGAAGAGCGGCATGAAACTTTCGCGGCCAAGGAACTCCAGGTCGATGACCAGAGAATCCAGAACCTCCTCCAACCCCTCGACCGCCTGGTAGATCTCGGACGAGCCCAGCCGCAGCCCCCTGCGGTTGATGGTGGCGTCGGAACGGCCGAAGATCACCGATCCGCCCTCCGGCGTGATCTCGATCCAGTCGCCGTGACGCCAGATGCCGGGATAGGTGTCGAAATAGCTCTCGTGCAGGCGCGATCCGTCGTCGTCGCCCCAGAAATAGAGCGGCATCGAGGGCAGCGGCTCGGTGCAGACCAGTTCGCCCACCTCTCCGATCAGCTCGTTGCCGCTGTCGTCGAAGGACCGTACCGCGTTGCCAAGCGCCCTGCACTGCATCTCGCCGGCGCGCACCGGCAGCATCGGGTTGCCGCAGACGAAGGCCCCGGCAAGGTCGGTCCCGCCCGAGATCGGCGCCAGCCAGATCTCGCGGTCCACCGCGTCATAGATCCAGTCGTAGCCGTCCGAGGTCAGCGGCGACCCGGTGGTGCCCATCGATTTCAGCGCGCTCAGGTCCAGCGTGTCGCGCGGCCGGATCCCGGCCTTGATGCAGACGGTGACATAGGCCGCGCCGACGCCGAGATAGGTGATCCTCTCATCCGCCGCGAAGCGCCACAGCGCCATCATGTCGGGATGGTTGGGCGCCGCGTCGAACAGCGCCAGCGTTGCCCCCTGCCCCAGCGCGGTGAACTGCGCGTTCCACATGATCCAGCCCGAGGAGGTCAGCCAGCAGAACCGGTCGCCCGCGCGCAGGTCCTGGTGCAGCGATTGCTTGCACCCCTCAAGGATGATGCCGCCATGACCGTGAACGATGGGCTTGGGGTTGCCGGTGGTGCCCGAGGAATAGACGATCCAGAGTGGATGATCGAAGGGCACCTGCGCGAACTCGGGCTCGGCCGCATCGCCGGTCAGGTCCGCCCAGGCCACAGCGCCCGCGGGCACGTCGCCGACCACTGGCACCAGAACGCGCTGCTCCAGCGTCGGCAGCCCGTCAAGGATGGTCGCCAGCACGTCGCGCCGATCGATCATCTTGCCCGCATGCACGTAACCGTCCTGCGCGACGATCAGTTTCGGCTCGATCTGGCGGAACCGGTCGAGGATCGCCACATGCCCCATGTCGGGGGCGCAGAGCGACCAGATCGCGCCGATGCTGGCAGTGGCCAGGCAGGCGATCAACGCGGTTTCCGTGTTGGGCAGGATGGCGACCACCCGGTCGCCCTGCCCCAGCCCCATGGCGCGGAACCGCGCGGCGACGCTGGCCACCTGCGCCGACAGTTCGGTCCAACTCAGCCGACTGTCGCCGAAGGTCTCCGACCGGACCACCACCGCCTCGGCCTCCGGGCGGGTTTTCGCCGGACGCAGCATGGCTTGCGCAAAGTTCATCCGCCCCTCGGGGCACCAGACCGCGCCCGGCATCCTGCGCTCGGCCAGCATGGTGCCACAGCCCTGGCTCGCCGGAATGTCGAAGAATCCCCAGATCGACGACCAGAAGGCATCGAGGTCGCTGACGCTCCAGTCCCAAAGGTCGTTGTAGCTGTCGAAGGTCAAACCGCGTGTCATTTCGATCCAGCGCATGAACTCGGCCATGCGGCTGCCCTCGATGCGATCCTTGCTCGGGGTCCAGAGGATGGGACGTTCTGCGCTCATTGGATAACTGCTCCGTGTACGAGGGCCTTGAGTTCGGCGCGGCTGGGATAGGAACTGGACGGCGAGAGCTGGGTGAAGAACACCGCGCTCAGATTCAGCACCCGGTCGATCCAGAAGAAGGTCGAGGCCATGCCGCCCCAACTGAAATCGCCTAAGTTTCCGGGACATCTGGCGCGCCCTGCATCCAGAACCACGGCGCCGCCAAGGCCGAAACCCATGCCCTCCATCGGTTGCTCGGCAAAGCTTTGCGGGCCCATCGCGGCGATATCGCCGGGCAGATGGTTGCGCATCATGAACTCCAGCGTCGCGGGGCTGAGCAACCGTCCGCCATCGCAGGTGCCGCCTTTTTGCAGCATCTCGGCGAATTTCAGGTAATCGTCGATGGTCCCGACAAGGCCGCCGCCACCGGAATACATGCTGGCCGTCTCGAAGGGCGAGGCCCCGGCCCGATCCACCAGGCGCAGCGTTTCGCTGCCCTCCCGCGCCGCATTCAGCGCCATCGCGTCCCCGGCCAGCGGCGTATAGAGCGAGGCAAACCGGTCCCCCGCCGCCTGCGGCACCGAAAACCCGGTCTCGGTCATGCCGAGGGGGGCGAAGATCTCATCGGCGAAGAACTCGGCCAGGGTGCGGCCCGAGACCACCTCGACCACGCGGCCGATAATGTCGATGCCCACCGAGTATTCCCAGCGGGTGCCGGGATGAAACGCCAGCGGCAGCGCCGCGACCTCGGCGGCCATATCCGCCAGAGTCCCCTGGTTCGGCTTGAACATCATCTCCTGCGCGTCCATCGCCTGCGCCAGCACGCCCGGGTTGAACGGGTAGCTCATGCCGCTAGTATGGGTAAGCAGCTGGTGCAGCGTGGGCGTGGCGCAGGGTTCGGTCTGGTCGATCCGCTCAGCCCCCGGAACAAGGGTCTGCATGTCATTGAAAGACGGGATGAATTCCGAAACCGGCGCATCGAGGTGAAACAGCCCCTTTTCCGCCAGCATCATCAGCGCGACCGAGGTGATCGGCTTGGTCATCGAATAGATGCGCGCGATGGTGTCGCGGGTGAACGGCAGGTTGTCTTCGACGCTGCGCGCGCCGGCGGCGTGAAAATAGACCTCCTTACCGCCCCGGGCAATCAGGACCGAGCTGCCGGCATACTTCCGCTCTTTAACATAGCGGTCCATCCAGGTGGCAATGCGATCGAGACGACCGGGGTCGATGCCCCGGTCCTGCGGTTTTGCGGTTTCCATCAGATATGCTCCCTCCCCCTCTCGGCCGCACGACCGGCCGCCTGTTTGGCACAGTTTGCCCGCGATTTCGTACAAATGTCGAGCCGCCGGAATACCCTGGCCGGAAACTGACGCAACGGCGCGCGTCAGCCGATCATCCGGCGCATGGCGTCGCGGGTCTGGGCGTTGAACCACCCGCCCTCGGGCGCATTGGCCCCCTGCGCCATGGCGGCCTCGATGGCGGCGATGGCCGGGCCACGGATCTGCCGCTTGACCGAGGCATAGGCGAGCGAGGGCAGTTCGGCCAGCGCCCGGGCCTCGGCCAGCGCCCGGTCGAGCAGGATGCCCGCATCCTCCTCCAGCAGGTCGATGAGACCGGCGGCCCTTGCCTCCTGCGCGGTGATCGGCTGCCCGGTCAACATCAGGCGGCGCAGCGTGTTGGGATCGAGCGTGGCGCGGGCGATCTCCATAGGGCACACCGGGAAATCGGCGCCGACCCGAACCTCGGCCAGGCCGAAGCGCGCCCGCGGGCCGGCAACGCGGATATCGCTGCCCAGTACGAAAAACAGCCCTCCGGCGATGGCCGCCCCGCCCACCGCCGCGACGACAGGCTTGGGAAAGGCGAAGAGCGCGAGAAACCCGAGGTTCAGCGCCTCGACGATGGCGTGTTGCTGGGCAATGTCGAAATCCTGCGTCTCCTTCAGGTCAAGTCCTGCCGAGAACACCTTGAAAGGACTGGAAAGAACCACCGCGCGCACCGAATCGTCGGCCTCCATTTCCGCCAGCATTTCCACCAGCCCCATCAGGACAGCCGGGCTCAGCGCGTTGACCGGCCCCCGGTTGAGCTCGATCCCGGCGATCCCCTCGCCATGGTCCTTTCGGACCAGATGTCCAGATGCGTTCATTGCGTGCCTCCCTTGCGGCGCTTGCGTTCCTGTTCAAACTCTTCGCTGATCTCTGCCACCACATCGCGCGCGGTCAGCGCCGCGCCGCAGTCGGGGCAGGTCAGCCCCGGGTCGATCCGCGCGCCGCACCCCTTGTGCGTGAGCCGGACCGAGCTGCCGCCCAGCCATGTCTGCCCCCAGTTGCGCAGGGTCATGATCATTGGCCAGAGGTCGCGGCCCTTGTCCGTCAGCAGGTATTCGAACCGCGGCGGGTGATCGCAATAGCGGCGCCTGCGCAGAATGCCGTCGTCGCAGAGCTGCTTGAGCCTCTGGCTGAGCAAATGCGGAGAAGCCCCTGTCTGAGCCAGGAAATCATCGAACCTTCGGGTGCCGACGAACGCCTCGCGCAGGATCATCAGAACCCAGGGATCGCCAACGCGTTCGATCGCGCGCGAGACCGGGCAGCTTGAATTGGCAAGGTCGGATCGGCCCATTTTCCCCTCCGCCGAGAGAGATGTCATTGACAGACTTCAAATTTCGAAGTTACCATTCCCACAAACATCGCCATATGTCAAACATCCCGGAGGAGCTCCATGAAACTCTATTACGCGCAGAACACCCGCGCCGTCCGCATCGCCTGGCTGCTGGAGGAGCTTGGTCTCGATTACGAGATCGAGAGGTTCGAACTGGGCAGCCCTGCGATGCGGGCGCCCGCGTATCTGCAGATCCATCCGATGGGCCGGGTGCCGGTGCTCGAGGATGGTGATATCCGCCTCTTCGAATCCGGCGCCATCGTGCAATACATCCTCGCGCTTTACGGCAACGGTCAGCTGCAACCCGCTGTCGGAACGCAGGAATTTGCCGAATACCTGCAATGGCTGCATTACTGCGAAGGCATGATCATGCCGCCGGTCAACACGCTGGTGGTCGAAACCGTGCTGTTGCCGCCGGAACGGCGCACCGAGTTGAACGTCAAACGCGCCACCAAGCTGCTGAACCAGATCCTGATGGCGGTGGAGCATCACATGCAGGGACGCGCCTTTCTCGCCGGTGATTTCACCGCCGCCGACATCATGACCGGCCATTCCGTCACCGTGTCGCGCGACATGCTGAAGATGGATTTCTCCGACAAGCCGAACCTGAGCGCCTATGCCGACCGGCTGCTGGAGCGCCCGGCGCTGCAAAAGGCGCGCACCCTGTGAGCGGGCCGGTCGCGCTGATCGTCGGGGCCGGCGACCACATCGGCGCGGCCATCGCCCGGCGGTTCGCCGCAGGTGGGTTCACGGTTTGCATGGGGCGGCGCAACGGTGACAAGCTGGCGCCGCTGGTGGAGGAGATCGAGGCGGCCGGCGGCCGCGCCTTGGGCTATGCGATGGATGCCCGCGACGAGGACAGCGTCGCGCAGACCTTCCGGAAGGTCGAGGAGACGGTCGGTGCGATCGACCTGGTGATCTTCAACGTCGGCGGCAACGTGCGGTTTCCGATCCTTGAGACCACCTCGCGGGTATTCCGCAAGGTCTGGGAGATGGCCTGTTTCGCGGGCTTTCTCACCGGGCGCGAGGCGGCGCGCCAGATGCTGCCGCGCGGGCATGGCAGCATCTTTTTCACCGGCGCGACGGCCTCGATGCGGGGCGGAGAAGGCTATGCCGCCTTTGCCGCCGGCAAGGCGGGGCTGCGCAACCTGGCGCAGAGCCTGGCGCGCGAGCTGGGGCCGCAGAACATCCACGTGGCGCATCTGGTGATCGACGCCGGTGTCGATACCGCCTTTGTCCGCGACCGCATCGCCGCCGCCGGGGGCGATCCCGATGCGCTGCCGCCCGACACGCTGATGCGGCCCGAATCCGTGGCCGAAGCCTATTGGATGCTGTATCATCAGAGCCGCGATGCCTGGACATTCGAGCTTGACCTGCGGCCCTACCGGGAGACCTGGTGATGCGAGAAATCGAATTTTACTATGACTTCGGCAGCCCCAACGCCTATCTGGTGCACAAGGTGCTGCCCGAGCTCGCCGCGCGGGCGGGGGCGGTGGTGCGCCATGTGCCGGTGCTGCTGGGCGGCGTCTTCAAGGCGACGGGCAACCAGCCGCCGATCGTCACCTACCGCGACGTGCGTGGCAAGCTGGCCTATCAGGCGCGCGAGATCGAACGTTTCGTCGCCCGTCACAGGCTGAAGTACCACATGAACCCGCATTTCCCGGTGATGACGCTTCCGCTGATGCGCGGCGCCATCCATGCCCGGGGCAAGGAATGGGAAGACCGCTATATCGACGCGGTGTTCAACGCGATGTGGGTGCACGGGCAGAAGATGGACGATGCAGAGGTGATCGGCAACGTGCTGTCCGAGGTCGGGTTGCCGGCGCGCGAAATCATGGCGGCGACCGCCGATCCGCAGGTCAAATCGGCGCTGGCCGAACAGACCGAGGCGGCAGTGGAGCGCGGCGTCTTCGGGGCGCCGACCATGTTCGCGGGCGGCGAGATGTTCTTTGGCAAGGACAGCCTGCCCGATCTGGAATACGTGCTGGGGCGCGGCTGAACGGCTCAGACCTCCAGCCATTCCTTGCGGACATCCTCGCGCGCACGCAGCTCGTCCGGCGTGCCCTCGAACACCACCTTGCCGTGGCCCATGACATAGACCCGGTGGGCGATGTCCATGGCGATGGCGAGCTTTTGCTCGACCAGAAGGGTGGCGATGCCGCGCCGGGCGATCTCTTTCAGCAGGCCGGCGACCTTTTGCACCATCTGCGGCGACAGCCCCTCGGTCGGCTCGTCGATCATCACCAGGTCGGGGTCGCCGATCAGGGTGCGGCACATGGTGAGCATCTGCTGTTCCCCGCCCGACAGCACCGAGGCCTCGACATCGGCGCGGTTGCGCAGGTTCTCGAACATGTCGAACATGTTCTCCATCGACCAGCGCCCGGCGCCCTCCTTCTGGCCCGGTTTCAGCCCCAGGATCAGGTTCTGCCGGGTGCTGAGGCCGGGAAAGATGTCGCGGTTTTCGGGCACGTAGCCGATGCCGAGATTGGCGATCTCATAGGCCTTCTTGCCGGCCACCTCCTGGCCCTTGAACCGGACCGAGCCCTGCGGCTCGACCTCGCCCATGATCGCCTTGCAGGTGGTCGAGCGCCCGACCCCGTTGCGGCCCAGGAGCGCGACGATCTCGCCCTCGGCGATCTGCAGGTTCACCCCCTGGAGGATGTGCGATTTGCCGTAAAAGGCGTGAAGATCCGTGACATCCAGCATGATCAGTGTTCCGCCTCCAGCGCCGCGCCCAGATAGGCCTCTTGTACCTTGGGGTTTGAGCGCACCTCTTCGGGGCGGCCGGTGGCGATGATCTCGCCGTAGACCAGCACCGAGATGCGGTCGGCCAGCCCGAACACCACCCCCATGTCGTGTTCGACCATGACCAGCGTCTTGTTCTCGGTCACCTTCTCGATCAGGTTGACGATGTAATCGGTTTCCGAATGGCTCATGCCGGCGGTGGGTTCGTCCAGCATGATCACATTGGCACCTCCCGCGATGGTGATGCCGATCTCCAACGCGCGCTGTTCGGCGTAGGAGAGCACCCCGGCGGGCAGATCGCGCCGTTCGGTCAGGTTGATCTGCTCGAGAATGTCCTCGGCCCCCTCGTTCAGATCGCGCGAGCGGTTGACCATATGCCAGAACGAATAGCGATACCCCTGCGCCCAGAGAAGCGAGCAGCGGACGTTCTCGAACACCGTCATGCGCGGAAAGATGTTGGTGATCTGGAACGAGCGCGACAGCCCCATGCGGTTGATCTCGAACGGGGCCTTGCCGCTGATGTCGTGGCCATGCAGCCGGATCGCGCCGGAGCTGGGCGGGAACCTTCCGGTGATCAGGTTGAACAGCGTCGACTTGCCGGCGCCGTTGGGCCCGATCACCGCATGGCGTTCGCCGGCACCGATGGACAGATCGACGCCGCGGATGATCTCGGCCTTGCCGAAGCTCTTCTTCAGGCCCGCGATCTCCAGCGCGGGCGGGGGTCCGGGTGTCGCGGTCATGCGGCGCCTCCATGCGGTGTGCTGGCCTTGTGCCAGGCCTCGGCCATGGCGGGGGCGCTGCGCCGAGCCAGCCAGAAACCGGCAACCGCGGCGACGGCGGCAATTGCCAGCGGCAGCGGCGCGTGGCTGTCGAAGGTGATCCAGAACAGGGTCATCTCGCTCTCGCCCAGGGCGGCGTGGCGCAGGTGGAACAGGATCTCCATCGCCGAGGCGGCCCCCAGGGCGCAGACCACGGCGGGCACCAGCGTTCGGATATAGGGGCCCACCAGGAGCCCGGCCCGACCCAGCCTGAGCGGCAGCGCATGCATCATCAGGACCCCCGCGAGACCGCCGGGAAAATACATCACCGTGGCCAGGAAGAGCACCCCGACATAGAGCTGCCAGATCTCGGTCTGCAGGCTCAGCACGGTTTGCAACAGGGTGAACAGGATCGCGCCCAGGATCGGCCCGAAGAAGAAGCCGACGCCGCCGAGGAAGGTCACCAGCAGGATCTGCCCCGAGGTGGCCAGGTTCAGGTTCTCTTCGGTCAGGATCTCGTAGTTGATGGCAAAGAGCCCACCGGCGATCCCGGCGAAGAACCCCGCCGCGACGAAGGAATAGAACCGGACCCAGCGCGCGGAATAGCCCAGGAACTCGGCCCGTTCGGGATTGTCGCGCACCGCGTTGGCCATCCGTCCGATCGGGGTGCGCGAGAACAGGAACATCAGCAGCGCCGAGAGCATCAGCCAGAAGGCGGTGAGATAGTAGACCTCGATCTGGTGCAGGAACTCGACCCCGAAGAACGGCAGCCCGTAGGTGCGATCGCCGCTGATCCCCTCTTCGCCGCCGAAGAAGGCGACGATGATGACCGAGCAGGCCGCGATCAACTCGCCCACGCCGAGCGAGATCATGGCAAAGATCGTGCCCGCCTTGCGGGTCGAGAAGGACCCGACGATCAGCGCCAGCCCCATGCCGAACACCCCGCCGAAGACCGGCAGGACCGGCAGCGGCATCAGGGCAAAGACATCGCCCCAGTTCATGATGTGAACGCAAAGGAAGCCGCCGACGCCCATATAGACCGCATGGCCGAAGCTGAGCATCCCGCCCTGCCCCAGCAGCATGTTGTAGCTGAGCGCGAAGATGATGGTGATCGCCATCTGGTTCATGATCGTGATGGCGCTGTTGGACTGGAAGATGAAGGGCATCGCCAGCAGGAACAGCCCGCCCAGGATCCAGGGCAGCGCATTGGCCAGCGTGACCGGGGCCGGACGGGCGCGGACCGGGGTGCGGGCCGGCGGCGGGGTATGTTTTTGATCGGGTTCGGTCATACGTCGCGCTTTCCGAACAATCCGTAGGGCCGGAAGGCGAGGATCAGGATCATCAGCAGATAGGGCAGGATGTCGGCGATCTGCGGCGAGGTCAGCGTCCAGAGGTCTGCCCAGGCGCTGTCCCAGATCGGTTCGGGCCTGGAAAAGCCGATGCCGGTCAGCAGATCCTCCATCCGCAGGTTGTAGGACTTGGCAAAGGTGGTGATCCAGCCGATCAGCAGCGAGGCCACCAGCGCGCCCCAGAGCGAACCCAGACCGCCGATCACGATGGTCACGAAAACGATGGAGCCCAGCACCACCGCCATGCCCGGAAAAGTGGAGAGAACCGGCCCGGCGATCACACCGGCGACGCCGGCCAGCCCGGTGCCGACACCGAACACCCCCATGAAGATCAGCGGCACGTTATGGCCAAGCGCCTCGACCGTGCGGGGATAGCTGAGCGCGGCCTGAATGATCATCCCGACCCGGGTTCGCGTCAGCACGAAGAGCAGCGCGAGAAAGATCGCCACCGAGATGAAGATCATGAACACCTTGTAGGCCGGGATCGAGTTGCCGGCGATGGAAAAGGCGGTGAACTGCAGCACCTCGGGGATGTTGTAGGCGATCTGGTCCTTGCCCCAGATGAACTGCACCGCCTCCTCGATCAGCAGCGCCAGACCGAAGGTAAAGATCAGCTCGGGGACATGGCCGTACTGGTGCACCCGTCGCAGCCCGTAGCGTTCGATCATCGCGCCCACGAGGCCGACCGCCGGCGGGGCGATCAGCAGGCCCATCCAGAATCCGAGGTAGACGCTGACCTGATAGGCGAAATAGGCGCCGAGCATGTAGAAGCTGGCATGCGCGAAGTTCAGGACGCCCATCATCGAGAAGATGAGGGTCAGCCCCGCCGACAACATGAACAGAAGCAACCCGGTAACCAGCCCGTCGATCAGATTGACGAGAATGAGGTCCATGCCCTCTCTCCCCCTGCTGAAAGGATTATTGTTGTTGCCTGCGTGGCCCCCGCCCGAGATCCAGGGCGGGGGCCGCAGCGACCGGTGTTACGGCCGCTTCATCTTGCAGGTTGTCGGGCTGTCCATGCCGGCCATCTCGATAGTGTCCTCGACCAGAACGCCGAACCCGGACTTGTCATAGTCAAAGGTCAGGCCCTCGTCGGTATGGACATGGATATGCACGTCCTGGATCAGCTGGTGATCCTGCGGGCGCATGTAGACCTTGCCGCCCCAGAGGTCGTCATACTCCATCCCCTCCAACGCCTTGCCCACCGCAACCACGTCGGTGGCCGAACCGGCGGTCTTGATGGCCTCGGCCAGCATGCCGATCACGTTGGTGATCCGGGACTGGTCGACATTGCCGTCGGGATACTTGGCCTCGAAGGCGCGGTAGTATTCGGCCGCCTCCTCGGACGGGGGCGGGTTGATCTGGCCTTGCGCGACAAGGCGGATGGTCCCCTTGCCGGATTCGCCGATCGCCGCGGTGATGCCGCTGCCGGCCGCGTAGTAGGTGTAGACCGGACCGGCAAAATCGTTTTCAACCAGGGATTTGCCCAGGTTCAGCATGTCCGCGCCCCAGTTGCCGGTGATCACGGCGTCGGACTCGGCCGCCACGATCTTGCGCGCGTAGGGGGTGAAATCCTTGACCTTGCCGATCGGGTGCAGCTCGTTGCCGACGATCTCGATATCCGGGCGCTTTTCGCCAAGGAACCGGACCGTCGCAGCCGCGACCGCCTTGCCGAAGCTGTAGTCCTGGCCGATGACATAGACCTTCTTGATGGCGTCGTTCTTGGCGATCACATCGGTCAGCGCATCCATCTTGATGTCGGCGTTGGCATCGAAGCGGAAGTGCCAGAAGTTGCAATCGTCGTTGGTCAGCGCCGGATCAACCGCCGAGTAGTTCAGGAACAGCACGCGGCTGTCCGGGTTGCGGCGGTTGTGCTTGTCGATGGCCTCGGTCAGCGCATGCGCCACGCCGGACGAGTTGCCCTGCGCGATGTAGCGGATGCCCTGGTCGATGGCGACCTGGAGCTGGATCAGCGATTCCTTGGGGCTGACTTTGTTGTCAAAGGGCACGATTTCGAACATCTGACCGTCGAGCACGCCGCCGGCCTCGTTGACCAGTCTCTCCGCCGCGAACTGATACTGGGTCAGCCCGTTGCTGCCAGTGCTGGCAAAGGGACCCGACAACGGATCAATATAGGCGATCTTGATGTTGTCAGCCAAAGCAGCACCTGCGCCAACAGTCAGCGCAAGCACGGCACCGAGGCCGAGCTTCATGGATTTCCGCATTTTTCTCCTCCCATAGAGAGATGCGGCTCTTGTTGCGTCTCAGCGCGCCGCACCTCGGGAAAGAGTTGCACATCGCAGGATAAAGTCAAGCTTCGGTACCGGGTTTCGCGTACCGTCGGAACCGCAAGCGCGGGCCTTGTTTCCGGTCTGTCGCGACGAACGGCATTCCCCCTTTCATCGAGGTAAAAGTAAGGTGATTTTGTTGATACATATATTTGTTTTTATTGTTTTTTACAAAATCCAAGCCTGAAAAATCACTTTAACTTCACACGCTAATATCATCCGGAATCCGGACGTCCTCCGACCGTGTCCGGCGCCCCGTCCTCCGGTTCGCAGGCCTGCGCAAACCGGCCTGCGCGGGGTCCTGAGCCGTCACTTGTTCCGCACAGCAAAATATTGTTTCGGATTTTTTGCGATTCTCGTAGTCCGACCGCCCGGCGTCAGGGGCGCAGGCTGAGCCGTTTTCCCGCCTCGATCAGGCGCGGACCATAGTGGCTTTCGAGCTGCCGTTTCTTGACGTGGAAAGACGGGCCACCGACGTTCAATCCGTAAATGCGGCTGCCGTTGAGGGCAAAGACCGGAACGGCGATGCCGTTCACGTCGCTGCGCCAGCTGCCGTAGGCGGAACAGAACCCCTGCGCCCCATACTCCGCCAGCGCTGTCGCGAACTCGTTGCGGCGCGCGGCATCGCCATCGGGATCGTCGCGGCAGGCTGCGGCGAAGGCGGCCTCGCGGGCGTCCTCGGGCATGCCGACAAGGATGGCGCGGCCGATCGCCGAATGAAACAGCGGCATGCGCGAACCCACATGCATGGTCAGCGACACGTCCTCGACCGAGCTTCGCACGGCGATGTAGATCACCGCGTCGCGGAACCGTTCGCCCAGGGCAGGCGTGATATAGGAATTGGGCCCCTGTTGCAGATCGCTCAGAACCTCGGCGGCACGGTCGCCGATCTCCATCCCCGCCAGAACGCCAAAGCCCAGATGCAGCACCCCGGCCCCAAGCCGATAGGTGCCGGTGCGTTGATCGGCAACGAGGTACTCCAGCTTGCACAGCGTGTAGGTCAGGCGCGAAACCGTCGGCTTGGGCAGACCGGTGCGCTCGGAGAAATCGGTATTCGTCAGCTCCGCCTCGCCCGGGCGGAAACAGCGCAGCACGTCCAGCCCGCGCGCCAGCGCGGTAATGAAGTTGCGGTCCTTGTCCTCGTCGGGGATCAGGTCCATCACCGCCCCCCGCTGTCGAGCGCGGCAAGGCCATGCTCGGCGAACAGCGGAACGTAGCGGCCCAGCTGCCGACCCCGCTCCGGGTTCGAGGCATTGCCGTCCAGCGCGCGTTTCAGCACGCCCTGGATGATGCCCGCCATGCGGAAGAAGCAGAACGACAGGTAGAATCCGAAGTTGTCGATCCCCGGCAACCCGCGGCGGTCGCAGTACCTTGCGATGAATGCCTCGTCGCTGGGCAGCCCGAGGGCGGCGCGATCAAGACCGGCCAGCCCCCGTCCCTCGGTTCCCGGCGGCATCTGCCATTGCATGATGACCGCAGCCAGATCGGCATAGGGGTGGCCGATGGTCGACAGCTCCCAGTCCAGCACCGCAACGCAATCGGTGCTGTCGCGCGCAAAGATCATGTTGTCGATGCGGTAATCGCCGTGCACCAGCGTGCGTTGCCCGTCGTCGGGCGGGATCGCATCCGCCAACCGCTCCATCAGGCTGTCCATCGCGGGAACGCTGACCGTCTCGGAGGCGCGGTACTGTTTCGACCAGCGCCCCACCTGGCGCTCGAAATAATTTCCCGGCGGGCCATAATCCGACAGCCCGACCGCGTCGATATCGACCTTGTGCAATTCGGCCAACACGCGGTTCATCTCGTCGATGACCCCGGCGCGGGTGGCATTGCTTTCGCCCTCCATCCTCGGGTCGGCGAAGTTGCGCCCGTCGAGGAAATCCATCACGTAGAAGGCCGAGCCGATAACGCTGTCGTCCTCGCACAGCAGGTGCATCCTTGCGACCGGAACCTTGCTGCCCTGCAGCGCGTTCTGCACTCTAAACTCCCGGTCGACCGCATGGGCCGATTTCAGCAGCACCCCCGGCGGCTTGCGCCGCAGCACGTATCTGCACGCGGGGGTGGTCAGCAGAAAGGTGGGGTTGGACTGGCCGACGGCGAATTTCGTGGCCTCCAGCGGCCCCTCATACCCGGGTAGATGCGCCCGCAGGTAGGCATCCACCGCGTCGAGATCGAGTGTCTGGGACGTGTTGGTCATCTCTCATCCTCAGCTATAGGTCAGCAAATCGGCGGCCCCGGGCGGCGCGAAATGCGGAGTGGTGTTGAATTCATGCAGGAAAAATCGATGCGCTGAAAAGATGAATCGCGATATCGAGGTGTTCTTGATCTGCAGGTTCAGCGCGATCATCTGTTTCGGCGGCGCGTCCAGACTGGCGGCGACAAGCTGTCCGATGGCGCCGCCGGAGCTGACCACGAGCACGCGCTCCCCGGCATCGGCGGTGGAATATGCTCGCGCGGCCTCGACCCGGGCGGCGAAATCGGCCCAGCTTTCCCGCGCCGAGGCCAGCCCGCCGGCTTGCCAGTCAAGGATGGTTTCGCGCAGGGTTCGGAAATGTGTCTTGCGATCGCCGACAACCGCATCCGGCACATCGCCGCCGAAGCGGGCGTGCAGCAAATCGTGGAAATCATACTCGTTCCAGCCGGGATGGGTTTCCGGCGCCGCCCCGAACCCCATCGAGCGCAGGGTCTGCTGTTGCCGCTGCAAGGTGCCGGTAATCAGCCGGTCGGGAACCCAGCCCGAGGCGCGCAGCGCTTCGCCCGCGACCTTGGCCTGCTTGTGCCCCAGATCGGTGAGCCTGTCGTAGCTCTGCGCATCCCCGGCCCCGAAGGACGCCTGCGCGTGGCGTATCACCAGCAATTCGGCCATGCGCCCTCAATCACCCCAAGGCAGGGTCAGACCGCGCGCATCGGCGGCCTTGCGGGCGTATTTCCGGGTTTGCTGGAAGGCGTCGGTCAACTCCTTCTGCCCGGCGGGGTCGGAGATCTCGGCGAAGCGGGCCGCAACCCCCTCGGGCGTGTTGTCCGCCCCCTCCAGCAGGACGCCCTCGGTCTCGTAGACCTTGGTCAGCGCGTAACAGCCGGCCCCGGCGCCGAGGATGGTCCGCGAGGGCGCATCCTCGCTCACCAAGTAGAGCAGCCCCGGGGTGATGGTTTCCGGCGCCAGAAGCTCCAGCGCCTGCTCGGGCATCAGGCTTTCGGTCATGCGGGTCGCGGCGGTCGGCGCCAGGGTGTTGACGCGGATATCGTCGCGCGCGCCCTCCATGTGCAGCACGTTCATCAGCCCCATCATCGCCGCCTTGGCCGCGCCATAGTTCGCCTGGCCAAAATTGCCGTAAAGCCCGGACGCGGAAGAGGTCAGCACGATGCGCCCGTATTTCCGCTCGCGCATGATCGGCCAGACCGCGTGGGCGCAGGTGGCGCTGCCCATCAGGTGCACGTCGACCACCTTGCGGAAATCGTCCAGCGTCATCTTGGCGAATGTCTTGTCGCGCAGGATGCCGGCGTTGTTGACCAGGATGTCGATGCGGCCCCATTGCCCCATGGCCTGATCGACCATGTCGCGCACCCCGGCCTCGTCTGCGACATCGGCGCCATGGGCGATCGCCTCGCCACCACCGGCGCGGATCTCGTCCACCACGGCGCTGGCGGCGCTCTCGGACCGCCCCTCGCCTTCGGTCGAGGCGCCCAGATCGTTGATCACCACTTTTGCGCCACGCGCCGCCAGACCCAGCGCGTGACTGCGGCCCAGACCGGCGCCCGCACCGGTGACGATGGCGACCCGCCCGTCAAATCGGATGTCCATGTCTTGTCCTTTCGTTTTCATCACTCGAGCGCCGGCGCGAAGATGTTGCTGCCCACCTGCACGTTGAGCCCGCCCGAGACCGGGATCACCGCCCCGGTCACATAGGCCCCGCCACGGCCGCAGAGAAACAGCATGCAGCCGGCGATATCCTCGTCGCGGCCGACCCGGCGCAGCGGTACGCCTGCGCCCACCTTGGCGCGCTTTTCCTCGTCACCAGTGGCGAAAGAGGTCATTTTCGACACGAAGGGCCCCGGCGCCAGCGCGTTGACGGTGATCGCCTGCCCCGCCAGTTCCTTGGCCAGGATCTTGGTCAGGTGCATCACCGCCGCCTTGGAGGCCGAGTAGCTATAGGCGCCGTCGCCCATCGGCACCTCGCCCATGACCGAGCCGACGTTGACCACCCGCGCCGGGTCATCAATGCTGCCCGAGGCGATCAGCATCGGCAGCAGTTTCTGGGTCAGGTGGAACGGGCCGGAAACATTGAGCCCCAGCACCTTGTCCCAGCCCTCGTAGGGGAATTGGCCCAGCGGCGCACCCCAGGTGCGGCCCGCATTGTTCATCAAGATATCAAGGGCTTCCGTGCGGTTCCTGACCTCTTGCACGAGAGCGTCGATGCCCTCCTCGCTGCCGACGTCTCCGGCAAAGCCCTCGGCTTTCCCGGGGGCGCCGAGCGCGTTGAGTTCTTCGGCCACGGCGGCGCAGGCGTCGCCCTTGCGGCTGGCGATCAGCACGCGGGCGCCGGCACAGACCAGCCCCTCGGCGGCCATGCGGCCGATGCCGGTGGCGCCGCCGGTGACCAGTGCCGTCTTGCCGGCCAGGTTGAACAGGGTTTCAGGTGTCATGATCGCTCCTTCAGAATCCGCGCAACCGGGCGACGACGCCCGCGTGATAGCCATAATCGCCCAGCCATTCGGCCCCGACACGGGCGCGCTTCATGTAAAAGCCCATGTCGAAAGCGTCGGTCATGCCGATCCCGCCATGCATCTGCACCCCCTCCTGCACCGCGAGTTGCGCGGTCTGGCTGGCACGCGCCTTGGCCAGCGACACCGCAAGCGCGGCATTGGCCGGGTCGTTGTCCAGCATCCGTCCCGCGTGCAGGATGGCCGAGGCTGTCACCTCGCAGTCGCACCACAGGTGCGCGGCGCGGTGTTGCAACGCCTGGAAGCCGCCGATCAACACGCCGAACTGCTTGCGCTCCTTGAGATAGCCCAGCGTCAGCCCGAAGGCCCCGGCGGCCAGCCCGGTCATCTCGGCGGCCAGCGCCGCCTGCCCCGCGCGCAACGCCGGCGCCAGCACGGTCATCGCATCATCGACCTGGCCCAGCACGTCCTCGCCCGTCGCCTCGACTCCGGAAAACCTGATCCGCGCCGCGTCGCGGCTGTCGATCATCGGTTGCGCGTCGCGCGCGATTCCGGCGCGGTCGGCGGGAATGTCGAACAGGGTCAGCCCGTCATCGGTGCGCGCCAGCACCAGCAGCCGGTCGACAAAGCCGCCATCGACGACAAAGCGTTTCTCGCCCGTGAGGCGAAAACCGTTTCCGACCCGTTCGGCGCGCAGCGTGGTGGCCTCCGGGTCGTGCTTGGCGCCCTCGTCGATGGCCAGCGCATAGGTGCGCCCGCCCTCGGCGATGGCACGCATGGCCTCGGTCGCGCGCGCATCCGACACCTGCCGCAGGGCGGTGGCGGCGATCACGGCGGTCGACAGAAACGGGCTCGCGCTCAGGCTTTTGCCCATCTCCTCGGCCAGCACGTTGGCGGCGGCGAACCCCATGTCGGCGCCGCCTGCGGCCTCGGGCACCAGAACCCCGGCCCAGCCCATCAGGGCCATCTCCTGCCAGAGGGCGGGATCGTGGGTCTGGCCCGCATCGCGCAGCGCGCGCAGCCTGGCCACCGGGGTCGCCTCGTCGAGAAAGCCGCGCGCGGCATCGGCCAGCATGGTTTCTTCTTCGGTTCGTACCAGTTTTGTCATGTCAGTCACCCCGGCAACCCGAGCACCCGGCGCGACAGGATGCTCAGCATCACCTCCGACGTGCCGCCCTCGATCGAGTTCGCTTTGCTGCGCAGCCAGAGCGGCGCGCGCCCGTCATCCCACTCCAGCGCATCACTGCCCGCGCCGGACATGATCAGCTCTTGCCGGGCCTTGTTCAGCTCGGTGCCGACGTATTTCAGCATGGCCGAGGCATCGCCGGTGCCCTGCCCGGATTCGGACTGGTCCTTGTAGCGTTCCAGCGTCAGGCCAAAGGCCAGTTCATCGATCTCGGCGCGCATCGCATCGGCACGCAGGATCGGGTCGTCGAGATGCCCGCTTTCGGACAGGATCGCACCCAGCGACCGGCCGCTGCCCGCCAGCATGGCCGAGCCCGAGATCATCTCGCGCTCATGGGTCAGCAGGTATTTCGCCACGTCCCAGCCACGGTTGACCTCGCCGACCTGCGCGGGAATCTCCGCGCCATAGGATTTCGGCACTTTCACGTTGTCGAAAAACGTCTCGCAGAACGGCGAGGCCCCGGAAATCAGGCGGATCGGTCGGGTGGAAACCCCTTCGCTTTCCATGTCGATCAGGACGAAGGAGATGCCCTTGTGCTTGGGCGCGTCTTTGTCGGTGCGCAGCAGGGCAAAGATCCAGTCGGCCTTGTCGGCGTAGGAGGTCCAGACCTTTTGCCCGTTGACCAGCCAGTGATCGCCCTTGTCTTCCGCCCTGGTCTGCACGCTGGCGAGGTCCGATCCGGCGCCCGGCTCGGAATAGCCCTGGCACCAGCGAATCTCACCGCGCGCGATGGGCGGCAGGAAATGCAGCTTTTGCGCATCGGTCCCGAAATGGAGCAGCGCCGGCCCCAGCATCCAGATGCCGAAGCTTTGCAGCGGCCGACGCGCGTTGATGCGCGCCAGTTCGTCGTAAAAGACCTTCTCCTGGTCCCGGTTCAGCCCGGCGCCGCCATACTCTTTCGGCCAGGTCGGCACGGTGTAGCCTGCCGCCGCGCAGCGTTCGAGCCAGGTTTTTTGCGCCTCTGACGTAAAGTTCCAGTTCTTGCCGCCCCAGCAGATGCTATCCTCATCAACAGCGCCGTCGCGCATTTCCTGCGGGCAGTTCGCGTCCAGCCACGCCCGTATGTCGGCGCGAAACCGCGTGATATCGTCAGCGTCCTGCACCATGCCTCCCCCTCATGTTACTCGGTTTATTTCGCAGAGCAAAATTGCATTTTGAATTTCGATTGACAACACTCATTTGCAAACGGATGACTTGATGCGACGCTGCGGCGGGCCGGACCCGTCGTGGAAAAAGGGAGGATACGATGAAAGCAATGCTCAGCACCGCACCCGGCGGACCCGAAACACTGGAATTGACCGAGCAGCCGGACCCGGAGGTGAAAAAGGGCCATATGCTTGTACGGGTGCGCGCGGCGGGCCTGAATTTCCCCGACACGCTGATCATCCGCGACCTATACCAGTTCAAGCCGCCGCGCCCCTTTGCGCCAGGCGGCGAGATCGCGGGCGAGGTTCTGGCGGTGGGCGACGGCGTGAAGGGTTTTGCTCCGGGCGACCGGGTCCTGGCCCTGACCGGGCACGGCGGGTTCGCCACCCATGTCAACGTCGAGGCGGCCAAGGCGGTCAAGATCCCCGATACGATGCCCTATGAGGACGCGGCCTGTTTCGTGTTCACCTATGGCACCTCGCATCACGCGCTGAAGGACCGGGCCCAGATCCAGCCAGGCGAAACGCTGTTGATCCTGGGCGCGGCCGGCGGTGTCGGC
>Ga0209692_10001714_pt1 | contig 28085 bp, 24 predicted proteins | sample tdDd472_FD_187129 | JGI IMG/M metagenome (GOLD analysis project Ga0209692, IMG submission 187129) | Marine sediment microbial communities from the Atlantic coast under amendment with organic carbon and nitrate - tdDd47.2 (SPAdes)... | ecosystem: Environmental > Aquatic > Marine > Coastal >... | reverse complement strand
CTTTAACGTGGCCAACCTCTTTGACATGAAGCCTGCGGCCGACGTGGCTGGAGCCACCGCCTTCCTGCCCAACGGATGGCTCGGTGTCTGGGCGGCGCTTCCCTTCGGTATGTGGTTCTTCCTCGGCGTGGAAGGGATCCCCCTTGCTGCAGAAGAGTGCGAGGACCCCACCAAGGACATGCCGAAGGCCATCATCGTCTCCATGACCACGCTTCTTATTTTCGCAGCCCTGATTCTCTTCTTCGGTCCCGGAGGTTCCTCTGCCTTCCTGATCCGTGATGCGGCAGATCCCCTTATCGGTGCGATTCAGTCGCCCAACGCCTACGGCGGCCCCACATTCGTCAGTCGCCTGATCAACGTTGTCGGCCTTGCAGGGCTCGTGGCCAGTTTCTTCTCTCTGATCTACGGCGCGTCCCGGCAGTTTTTTGCCATGAGCCGCGGTGGCATGTTGCCCACCTTTCTTTCCCTCACCGGCTCACGCAAAACCCCTTACGTCTCCCTCATCGTTATCGGGAGTATCGGTTTTGCACTGTCTCTTTTTGTTGACGGCGACAGCCTTCTGGTTGTGGCGGTCTTCGGTGCCTCCATCTCCTACATCATGATGACCGCATCCCACTATGTGCTGCGTGTCAGGGAGCCTGATCTGCACCGTCCATACAAAACCCCCGGCGGTAAGTTTACCTCGGGAATCAGCACCGTTCTTGGCTGCTTTGCCTTTGTGGCCTGTTACCTGGCCAACGCCAAGATGACCATGATTGCGGCGGCAGTATTTGTTCTGATGGTCGTTTACTACCTGGTTTACAGCCGCCATCACCTGATCGACTACGATCCTTCTGAGGATGATCTCAACTAGGGTCGAATTGAGCGGTTCGTAGTGGGGTGTCACACCCACTGCGTTCCAAATAAAGCAACAGATGACATGGTAACCCCGTTTTCGGACGGGGTCACCCAAAAGCGGATTCCCTTACAAAGGCGTTCGGGAGAAGTGCACAATTGGGGAGACTCAGTGTTTTGGGTCAACCCGGCTCGGATGAGAGCAATGCGGTGAATCAACGATGACTCAAGACCGCATGCGATCCTGCCATAAGGACTATGGCACCGGGCTATTGAAGCGCCATGCTGCATGTGTGTTTTACCGTTTCTGCGTCATGTAAGGGAACGGGCCGACCTTGAAATGGGGTGGGGCCTGCAAACTCCAATTTGCCCGATGAATATGGGCCGCATCACCATAGATGGTGTGTGTCACGTTCCCTTACCCAAGCAAAACACCATGCGTATGGATCCTTCCATGCCCTGATACGGCATGACCGCACACTTTGCACACGCCTTTCCGGCTTGCGCAGGAGGTACAGACGCAGCGTTTTACTCTACTTAAGATAAGGACGTACACATGAGATTAAAAACCACCCTTTTTGGGTCAGTCTATGAGTTCAAGGATCTCTATGATGTCATGGCCAAGGCCAACGAGGAGAAGTCGGGTGACCGACTTGCCGGCGTCGCTGCTGAGACCGTGACCGAAATGGTTGCCGCCAAAGAGGTCCTGAGCAATATCATTCTCGCCGACATCCGCAACAACCCCGCGGTGCCTTACGAAGAGGATGAAGTCACGCGAATCATCCAGGACGACATCAACGAGAAGATCTACGGTGGCATCAAAAACTGGACCGTGGCCGAACTCCGGGAGTGGATCCTGGCCGGCGACACCACCAGCGATGACATCCTGCGGATTTCCCGCGGGCTCACCTCCGAGATGATCTCAGCCGTCACCAAGCTCATGAGCAACATGGACCTGGTATACGGTGCCAAGAAGATCATCGTCACCGCCAAGTGCAACACCACCATCGGTCTTCCCGGTACCCTGGCCTGGCGCCTTCAGCCCAACCACACCACCGACGATCCCGATGGCATCCGTATCTCCACCCTGGAGGGACTTGCCTACGGTTCCGGTGACGCGGTTATCGGCCTCAACCCGGTTAACGACACCACCGATTCCTGCAAGACCATCCTCACCATGTTCAGCGAGATCATGGACGAGTACCAGGTTCCCACACAGAACTGCGTACTGGCCCACGTCACCACCCAGATGGACGCCATCAGAAAGGGCGCCCCCTGTGACATGATCTTCCAGTCCATCGCAGGCTCCCAGAAGGGCAACGAAGACTTCGGCGTTAGCGCATCCCTTCTCTCCGAAGCCCATGACCTTGTGCTCAAAGAAGGCACCTCCACCGGTCCCAACGTGATGTACTTCGAAACCGGTCAGGGTTCCGAGCTCTCCTCCGATGCCCACCACGGCGTGGACCAGCTCACCATGGAAGCCCGCTGCTACGGTTTCGCCCGTCACTACAACCCCTTCATGGTCAACACCGTGGTCGGGTTCATCGGTCCCGAGTACCTCTACGACAGCAAGCAGGTCACCCGTGCGGGCCTGGAAGACCACTTCATGGGCAAGCTCTCCGGCATCTCCATGGGTGTGGACGCGTGCTACACCAACCACATGAAGGCGGATCAGAACGATATCGAGAACCTCGGCATGCTTCTTTGCGCGGCCGGTGTGAACTACCTTATCTCCGTTCCCCAGGGCGACGACATCATGCTCATGTACCAGTGCCCCGGCTACCACGAGACCCCTGCATTGCGCGAGATCATGGGCCTTCGTCCTGTTCCCGAGTTTGAAGCCTGGCTTGAAAAGATGGGCCTCATGGAAAACGGCAGGATGACCCGTCGAGCCGGCGACGCATCCTTTTTCATTCGATAGCTCAGGAGGATCGACGTGATTTCAGAAAATAAGATCAAGGATATCATCGCAGAGGTGCTGAGCAGCATAGACAGCACCGATGCTGCTCCGGAAGCAGCTGCCGCTGCTGTCACTGCGGCCGTCTCCTCCGAAGTGGGCGAAGACCTCGCTGCCATCGACTTACGAAAGCAGCTTCTGGTTCCCGAGCCCAACAACCGTGAGGCCTACCTCAAGATGAAGGCCACCACGCCCGCCCGTATCGGCATCTGGCGAACCGGTCCCCGGTACCTCACCGGTTCTTCCCTTCGCTTTCGTGCCGACCACGCCGTGGCCCAGGACGCTGTTTTCAACAATGTCTGCCCCGATTTCATTAAGGACTGGGGTCTGATGGATCTGAAAACACAGTGTGCCGACAAGGACGAGTTTCTCACACGCCCCGATCTGGGACGAAAGCTCGATGACGACAGCATTGAGAAGGTGAAGGCCGAGTGCACGATGAACCCTACGGTTCAGTTTGTGGTCATTGACGGCCTGAGCTCCACCGCCATCGAAACCAACGCCAAGAACACCATGGAGTCGGCACTTCAGGGCCTGAAAAACTTCGGCATCGATGTGGGCACGTCCTTTTTCATCCGATATGGCCGCGTGCCCTCCATGGACAGCGCCTCCGATGTAACCAAACCCCAGGTGACCGTTGCCCTCGTGGGCGAGCGTCCGGGTCTTGCCACCGGCGAGTCCATGAGCGCCTACATGGTTTACCAGAGCCATGTCGGAATTTCCGAGTCCAAGCGCACCATCATCTCCAACATCCACAAGGCCGGTACCCCTGCCGTGGAAGCCGGTGCACAGATCGCGGATATCGTCAAAAAGATGCTTGAGCAGAAAGCAAGCGGCATCGACCTTCAAATTTAGAAAAGGAGACTTGAAACATGAAAGGTGATGCACTTCGCACTACCGTCCTGAGCGTCAAGATGATCCCGAACGTGGACCCCGATATGGTCAAGCGCCTCGAGCTGCCTGACGGGCACCGCAGCATCGGCATGATCACCACCGACTGCGACGACGTAGGCTACACCGCCATCGACGAAGCCACCAAGAAGGCCGATGTCAAAGTTGCTTACGCCAAGAGCTTCTACGGTGGTGCTGACAACGCAAACACCAAGCTCGCCGGTGAATTCATCGGTATCCTCTCCGGGCCCAACCCCGCAGAGGTGAAGAGCGGCATCGACGCAGCCATCGATTTCATCGAAAACGACGCCTGCTTCTACAGCGCCAATGAGGATGACTCCATCCCCTACTACGCCCATTGCGTCTCCCGAACCGGATCCTTCCTTTCTGATCTGGGAAGCATCCCTGAAGGGGAGGCCATGGCATATCTCATCGCCCCTCCCATCGAGGCGATTTACGCACTGGACGCGGCCCTGAAGGCTGCCGACGTTGAGATGGTGGAGTTCTTCGGACCTCCCTCAGAGACCAACTTCGGCGGGGGTCTGCTCACCGGATCCCAGTCTGCCTGCAAGGCGGCCTGCGATGCCTTTGCCGATGCCGTTATCCAGGTGGCTGAGAATCCCCTGAAGTACTAATCAAGGGAGGTCACCATGGACGGCAAGGCTTTAGGAATTATTGAGACCGTGGGACTCGTTCCCGCTGTGGAGGCAGGGGACGTGGCGGTGAAAACCGCCGATGTCACCATCATTGGCTCCCAGGCGGTGGGCGGAGGTCTGGTCTCTATTCTGATGAAAGGCGATGTGTCCGCTGTCAAGGCATCAATAGATGCCGGCAGCACGGCGGCTGCACGCTTAGGAGAGGTCTGCTCGGTTACTGTGATTGCCCGGACCGCCGAAGGCCTTGACGGAATTTTGATCGAAGAGGGAAAGCGTCCCAAGTGTTTCCCCGAGCGCACGGCCGTAGCCGACGCGCAGCCGGAGATCACACTGGAGCCGGTGACGGAGACAGAAGACGTTTCCGAGGCCGCCCCTGAGAAAGGGCCCGAAAGCCCGGCTCAGCAAGCCCCTGCCAAGGCGAAGGGACGTTCCGAACAGGAAGATCCCGATGCCTTAAACTTCGACATGGCAGATTTGAAAAAGCTTAAAGTTACCAAACTGAGACGTCTCGCACGGCAGCTCCCCACCTTCTCCATCGCGAGGGGTGAGATCAAGTATGCCAAGAAGAAAGACCTTCTTGAGGCGTTTGTTCAATACATGAAGACTCTTGAAAAGTAAGTGAGGATAGAGATGGTAGATAAGGATTTACTCTCAATTCAGGAAACCCGAGCATTGGTCCGTGCCGCTCGTGCCGCCCAGCCCGCACTTGTGCAGGCCGGCCAGGAACGTGTGGACGCTCTGGTGGATGCGATCGCCAAAGTAGGCGCCGAGATGGCCGAAGAGCTTGGCAAGATGGCTTCTGAAGAGACCGGGTTCGGCAAGTGGCAGGACAAGAAACAGAAGAACATCCTCGCCTCTGAGAAACTGGTCAGCTACTACAAAGGCCTCAAAACCATTGGGATCATCAACGAGGACACCGAGAAGAAAATCGTTGAAATCGCTACTCCCATGGGCGTTATCGCGGGACTTATCCCTTCAACCAACCCCACGAGCACCACGCTCTACAAGGCGATTATCTCCCTTAAGAGCGGCAACGGTATCGTGTTCAGCCCCCACCCCAGCGCGGTCAAGTGCATCTCCGCCACCGTCAACATGATCAGGGGCGTTCTGAAGGCCATGGACTTCCCCGAAGATCTCGTGGGCGTCATCAGCGTTCCCACCCTTGAGGGTACCGATCAGCTGATGAAGATCGTCGACATGATCCTCGCCACCGGCGGCAATGCCATGGTCAAGGCTGCATACAGCTCCGGTACCCCCGCCCTCGGTGTGGGTTCCGGTAACGTGCCTGCCTTTATCGAGCGAAGCGCCAATGTGGATGTTGCGGTTCAGAAGATCTTCGCCTCGAAGACCTTCGACAACGGCACCGTTTGCGCCTCCGAGCAGGCCATTGTTACCGAAGCCTGCATCGCCGACAAGGTCCGTGCCAGCGTCATCGCCCAGGGCGGTTACTTTCTGGAAGGTGAGAAACTGGCCAAGGTCAAGCGTGTCATGGAGCGTCCCAACGGCGCCATGAACCCTGCGGTCGTCGGCCGTTGTGCCATGGACATTGCAAAGGTCGCCGGCATTGACGTGCCCGCCGGCACCACCATGCTGCTCTGTGACGAGCCCGGCGTCGGTCCCAAGTTCCCCTTCTCCAAAGAGAAGCTCACCGCACTTCTGGGCTTTTATGTGGTCAACGACTGGCAGGAAGCCTGTGAGCTTTGCTTCAAGCTCCTGAAGAACGGTGGCCTCGGTCACTCCATGGGGATTCACTCCAACAACGAGACCGTGATCCGTGAGTTCGCTCTGAAGAAGCCTGTGTCCCGCTTCCTGGTGAACACACCCACAACCCAGGGCGCCGTGGGTATCTCCACCAACCTGGCTCCCTCCTTCACCCTCGGGTGTGGAACCGTGGGCGGCAGCGCCACCTCTGAAAACGTCGGACCCCACCACCTCTTCAACGTTCGTCGCATGGCTTACGGCCTCGACGATGCGGCAGCCACGTCCACTGCGGCCGCCACGGAGAGCGTCGATGTTCAGGCCGTTACGAACCTGATCATGGAACAGCTCAAGAAGATGAGTGGAACCGTTTAAAAACTCAGACGAAATCGCCCCTTGAGGGGCTTTGGAACCTGCCGGCTTACACCGGTTTTCAAACCGGTCTGGCAAGCAAATTGCTCTGACAGTGGGCAGGTTTTAAAAGCGAACGATTTTAATCAGATACAATGAGGAGAAAAAGCATGAGTTCACAGAACGCTCTTGGAATGATCGAAACCAAAGGTCTTGTCGGTGCAGTAGAAGCAGCAGATGCCATGGTGAAAGCAGCCAACGTAACTCTCATCGGCCGCAGCCAGGTGGGTGCAGGTCTCGTGACCGTTATGGTTCGTGGTGATGTAGGTGCCGTTAAGGCCGCTACTGACGCCGGTGCCGCAGCCGCTGACCGTGTGGGTGAACTGATCAGTGTTCATGTCATTCCCCGTCCCCACGGTGAGGTTGAGCTCATCCTCCCCAAAGTGGAAGGATAATAAGCCATGAAAGTCATATCGGAATCCTATCTGAGGGATCTCTTCAGAAAGGCTGTTCCTGAGACTTTCAGGCTGGAGGAGGGTCAGATCCTGACCCCCTCCGCATCCCAGCTTCTCGGTGAGAAGGGGGTTAAGGTCGTCAGGGGCGATGAAGAGCCATGTGCCTCACAGCCCGAGGCCGCCCCGAAGAAATCAGAGGCGGAAAAGGTACCCGGCCCGAAATACGTGTCGGCCATTGATGGCGGTCTTTTTGAAACGAAGCCCGAGCACATGACGCAGCTCACGGGCATGCAGCTGGTCCCCAAGGATCATCCGCGCATCGTCTTCAGAGGACGCCTCGATACCTGCCAGGGGGAGATTCTTCTCCTGCAGGCCAAAGCCCATGACGCAGGGAAAATGACCCTGGTGGCGGATCTCGAAGAGATCCTTGAGTGGACCCGTGACATCATGCGTCGTGATGTTCTGGACACGCCCGTACCGGCCAAGCCCATTCTGGGCCTGACCGACGCGGAACTCAGGGCCCACTCCCACAACCCGAAAAAGTACTTCGGGACCGGTCATTTTCTTCCCACCTATGACATGGGTGAGTTGATCCTCGGACTGAACCGTCTGAGGGCCCTGGTCCGTGAGATGGAAGTGTCGGCCGTAAGCGCTCTGAAAGAGGGCTTTCAGCTGGAAAAACCCGACATCGTTCAGGCCTTGAACCGCATGAGCAGCGCCCTTTACATCATGATGCTCAAAGACAAAGGCGGCATTTACAAGTAGGAGATCAGATGGATCAGACAATTGTTGAAGGTATTATCAAAAAGGTCATGGATCAGATGGGAGATGCAAAAACGGACGGTGCGGCACGCTGCGGTGACGCCATCCCCGTGGAACTCTCCGGTCGCCATGTCCATCTTTGCGAGGAAGACATCCAGGAGCTCTTTGGCGCGCCCCTGACACATGTCAAAGAGCTTTCCCAGCCGGGACAGTACCTCTGCAAAGAGCGGGTCCGCCTTATCGGGCCCAGCGGTGTGATTGACAACGTGGCGGTCTTAGGGCCGGCACGACCCAAATCCCAGGTGGAGCTTTCCCTTACCGACGCTCGCATCCTGGGGATAAAGGCGCCTGTGCGTCAGTCCGGTGACGTGGCCGGCACCCCCGGCATTGTCCTCACCTCCGGAACCGGCCTTGCGGGCCTTGCCGAAGGGGTGATCGTGGCTGCCCGCCACATTCACATGTCACCTGCAGACGCCGTCAAGTATGGCGTGTCCGACAACCAGAAGGTCGACGTCCATATGGACGGAAGCCGTCCGGCTGTCTTTAAAGATGTCATTGTCCGGGTACACAAAGATTTCAGCCTGGCCATGCACATCGACTTTGATGAGGCCAACAGTTGCGGCCTGGGCAAAAACGCCCGTGGCAAAATTGTGGGCTTAACCCAGGAGGCGTAACTTGGACTTTTCATCCGTTGATCGGATCATTGCCGATCTTGAAACGTGTCTGGAAACCACTCGGGAGGTGTCTCCCACCGAAGAGCTCCTTGTGGGCGTGGACTTAGGTACCGCCTACATTGTTCTTGTTGTGATGAACAGCAAAAGAGAGCCCGTGGCCTGCGCCATGGAGTTCGCCCAGGTGATCAAAGATGGCCTTGTGGTGGACTACATCGGAGCCATGACGGTGGTGAAACGCCTGAAAGCCCAGCTGGAGGATCGGCTCGGACGGGAACTGGAGAAGGCGGCCATCGCCGTGCCTCCGGGGACCGGTGAGTCCGATTGCAAGACCCACGGCTATGTGGTGGAGGGCGCGGGGATGGAAGTAACCAACCTGCTGGATGAGCCCACGGCGGCCAATGCCGTCCTGGGGGTTGAAAACGGTGTCATCGTCGATATCGGCGGCGGGACCACCGGCCTCTCCATCATGGAGAACGGCAAGGTGGTCTACGTAGCCGATGAAGCAACGGGCGGAACACATCTTTCCCTCGTTCTTTCCGGGGCTTACAAGGTAAGTTTTGAAGAGGCCGAGGCGATCAAGAAGGACAACTCGCGGCACAAAGAGATCTTTGCCGCGGTTCGCCCCGTGATTCAGAAGATGGCCACCATCGTGAAAGGGCACATTGAGGGACGGAACATAAAATCCGTTTACCTCGTGGGCGGCACCTGCTGCCTGACCGGCATGGAGACCGTGTTCGAAAAAGAGCTCGGTATCCCCGTGCACAAACCGGCCAACCCCTTTCTCGTGACCCCCATGGGCATTGCCCTGAGCTCCGTGGCTCGGGGCGAATAGGAGAGTGACCATGGATGTGGAAGCGCTGGTAAAAGCCATTACCGCAGAAGTCCTCAAGCAGGTCAGCGGAAAAGGGGAGACATCCCCCGTGCTGATCATCGGCGAGAAGACGTGCAAAAAGTGCCAGGCTGCTGAAAAGAAGCTGGGCAAAGGGCACCGATTTCTCTACCCCGATGAGGACCCGAGCGCTGGCGAGACAATGCGCCGCATTGTGCCATACCTCTCCATCCGCCATATGGCCGACATGGCCGCAGGAAAAGCGGAGGGGCCCCTCATGGAGGTGGTCCTTTCCGCTCTTCTGGCCGGTCAGCCGGTGGAAGTGATGGAGTACGAATACAAGCGGTATGCCGACACCGCCCCCGAAGGCCTCATGAGGCTCTTTGAGGGACAGGAAGCGGCATTGGCCTCCTTTGGCCTCACCGCAATGGACATGACGAAACGCGAGACTGTCAGAGTCAGAAAGCCTCTGGTAACGGACGCGGATGTGGCCGAGGCCAACCGGAAAGGGGCGCGTGAGCTGCTTCTTCCCGGGGACGCCCAGGTGACACCCCTGGCCGTGGAAAGTGCCAGAGATCTCGGGATCACGATTTCCCGGGGATAATGGGGCAGGGCATTGACCGGCCCAACCCACCAAACCTAACGAGGCGACGAAGATGATAGTTGGCAAAGTGATCGGCAATGTGTGGGCCACACGGAAAGAAGAGGCCTTAAGCGGCATGAAACTGATGGTGGTCCGACGGCTGGATGCCTGCACGAATGAAGAACTCGATACGCTTGTGGCCGTTGATTTTATCGGCGCCGGTATCGGGGACCGGGTTCTTGTGGCAACCGGCAGCTCTGCACGAAACGCAGGGAGCATTACCGATGCACCCGTGGATGCCACCATCGTCGGAATCATCGACGAGGTCGAGGTTCGGGAAGGGGTGTGAAGATGGATTCGCTGGGTATCATAGAGAGCAGAAGCATTGCAGCAGGGGCCGTTCTGGCCGACATCATGGTGAAGGCAGCAAACGTCACCCTGGTCAAGGCGGGAACCATCTGTTCCGGTCGCTACATGATCCATGTGGCAGGTGACCGGGACGCTGTGGCCACCTCGGTGAACGCTGCCATCGATGCCGACTATGCCCTGGCGGGGAGTTACACCATCTCGAATATCTCCAAGCAGGTGCTGGATGCCCTGAAACGGGGTGTTCCGGTTAACGGCCACGGCGCCATCGGCGTGGTGGAGTGCCGGACCGCTTCATCAGGGATAGCGGCCGCCGACAAAGCCGTCAAGCGATCCATCGCCCAATTGGCGCGGATCGTGACGGGGCGCGGAATCAACGGAAAATCATATTTTGTGATGACAGGTGATGTGGCCTCCGTGGAAGAGTCGGTTGCGGCGGCACGAGAGACCCTTGGGAAAGACCTTGTGGAGGCGGTTGTGATTCCGTCGCCCGACCCCTCGGTCATCAACGCGTTGGTGATGCGCTCGTAACAAGCGTGCGACGCATTACATTAAAAACGAGGTGAATCATGGCAAAAAAACTTGTGAGCGATAAGGGAGTGGAAGCACTGATCGTTGGTGGCAACTTCTACATGGATGGCACCATCATCCTCACCCCCGGCGCCAAAGATGTTCTACGCAACAAAGGTGTGACCATCGTCTACGGCCCCAGGCCGGAGATGAGTGAAGATGATCAGCTTGAAGCAACCGTCGCCGCACTCCTTAAGAAAGAGTACGGCATCACCGACGAAGCACAGGTGAAGGCGGTCAGCTGCAAGGTGGTCGATATGATCAAGAAAAACGCATAATTTTTTAAAAGCAGGAACACTACTTTTTTAAAAGGAGAGTCGAACAATGAATGCACTGGGAATGATTGAAACCCGAGGTCTTGTGGGCGCAGTTGAAGCAGCTGATGCCATGGTAAAAGCCGCCAACGTTACGTTGGTTGGTCGTGAGCAGGTTGGATCCGGTCTTGTGACCGTGATGGTTCGTGGTGACGTAGGCGCTGTGAAGGCAGCCACCGACGCCGGCGCAGCCGCAGCCGACCGTGTGGGTGAGCTCGTGAGCGTTCACGTGATTCCCCGCCCCCACTCTGAAGTAGAGCTGATTCTTCCTACCAAGCGGGAAGCATAGGTGGTTTGGCCGGTGGCGTTTCTTTATGCCACCGGCCGCCCTTGCGTGCCTGGATGGAGGGAGAAGCCAGCTCCTCCCTCCATCCAGACATGTAAAGGCGGCACGAAAGGCCGTTGCCTTTGAATTAATGACAACCATAAGCGGACAGGTGTCCGCTTTGAGTGAACCAACGCGGTGAAACGTGCCACCGGACTCTTACGGCGTTTATGTGACGCGCCGTGGCAACCGGTTTCACCATCCGCAACGAGAAAGGAGTTTTAAGATGGCTATCAACGAAAAAATCCTGGAAGAGCTGATTCGAAAAGTCGTGGCTGAGCAGCTGGCTGGCGACAAAGCACCTTCATTTGAAAAGTACGTTGACGAAAAAAGCGGTGTTCTCTGCGTGAAGACCGAAACCGTCAAGCCCGCTCCCTTTGACACCGGCAAAGCAGGTGACAAAGTGTTCCTCACCGACATCACCACCCTGGACGAAAGCCCCCGCCTCGGTTGCGGCATCATGGAAATGGATGCCACCTCCTTTGACTGGACCCTCAAGTATGACGAAGTGGACTACATCATCGACGGCACCCTCGAGATCGTCATCGACGGCCGCAAGGTGGTAGGAAACAAAGGGGACATCATCTTTATCCCCAAAGACACCTCCATCGCCTTCAGCGTGCCCGACTATGCCCGTTTCATGTACGTTACCTATCCCGCTGACTGGGAATCTCAGTAACAGGAGGGATCATCCTTGACGCAATTTAATGGACGCACCCAGATCTGCTACGGCGAAAACGCCATCAACAACCTGGAGAAGCTGACGGGCCGACACGCCTTTATCGTTACCGATCCGTTTATGGTGAAGATGGGGTTTACCGACCGCGTCATCAGTTGCCTGGAGCGTGCGAATATCAGCCAGAGCGTTTTTGACAAGGTTGAGCCCGACCCTTCCCTTCAGACCGTGCAAAAAGGGACGGTGAAGCTCCTTTCCGACGGCGCGGACCTTGTCATTGCACTGGGGGGAGGCTCGGCCATCGACGCGGCCAAGGCGATGATGTACTTCGCTTACAAAGCGGACCCCTCCAAAGCAAAACCCCAGCTGGTGGTTATTCCCACCACCAGCGGCACGGGCTCCGAAGTGACCGCCGTCACCGTGGTGACCGACACCGAACAGCAGATGAAGATTCCGCTCATTGACGACCTGATCATTCCGGATATGGCCGTTTTGGACGCTCGCTTCACCCGCTCTGTGCCCCCTTCGGTGACTGCCGCCACCGGCATGGATGTTCTCACCCATGCCCTGGAGGCCTTTGTCTCTACACCGGCCAATGCCTTTACCGATCTCTACGCGGTGCACGCCATCAAGTACGTGTTCCGGTACCTCTTGAGGTGCTACCGCAACGGAGACGACATGGAGGCGCGCCAGAACATGCTTCTGGCATCCTGCATGGCGGGCATGGCCTTTAACAACAGCGGCCTCGGCGTGGCTCACAGCATGGCCCATACCCTGGGCGGGCTGTTCCACATACCCCACGGCAAAGCCAACGCCGTGCTGCTCCCCTACGTCATCCGCTTCAACAGCTTTGACGTTCGGGACCGATACCGCACCATCGCCAAGAAGCTCGAACTCCCCTGCGACACCGTGGAGCAGGGCAACGAGAGCCTCATTGAGGCGGTGCGCTGGCTCAACAGCCAGATGGGTATTCCCAACAGAGTCCGGGACCTGGGAATCAAGGAAGACGATTTCCAGAACGCTCTTGAAACCATGGCCCGGCACGCCATGGACGACGCCTGCACAACGACCAACCCGAGACGCCCCTCCCCGAGGGATATCCGGCAGTTGCTGCGCAAGGCGTATTAAAAACCAGGGGATGATCCCCTGGACCCCAGGTTTGCAAATGTGACCACCCCTCGTTTCTCGGGGTGCTCACATTTGCTGACGGGCTGCGCCCGTGACTGGCTTTTAAGGTGATCCTTCTTCCATAGGAGGAAGGATCATTCAAAGTGATTATGTAGGGTGCATTTATGCACCACCCTGAACGGCTACTAATCATGCACTTGCAACGCCTGGTGCATTCCCCTCGCATACCGCGCGAATGCGGACGCGAGGTGGTTAAAATATCGACACCCGAAGAGCATTCGCCATATGGGGTGCAGGGGATCATCCCCTGCCCGCCGGAGGCACTATTTTTAGTGGGATTTCATATGAGAGATCAGATTGTAGAGAAGGTAAAGAACGCCGGCGTTGTAGGCGCCGGTGGCGCGGGATTTCCCACGCATGTCAAGATCAACGCCGAGGTGGACACGGTTCTCGTGAACGGTGCCTCCTGCGAGCCGCTTTTGATGAGCGACCCCTACATCATGGAGCACGAGCTCGACATCATGATTGATGGCTTGAACGCCGTCCTCGATGCCACCGGCGCAAAGCGCGGGGTGATCTGCATCAAGGGCAAGCACGGCAAAGCCCTTGAGACCATCAAAGAAGCCGTGGCCAAAGACACCACCGGACGCTTAGAGGCCTTCGAGCTGAGAGACTTTTACCCCGCCGGTGATGAGCAGGTGCTGGTAAAGGAAGTTACCGGCCGCACCGTTCCCGAGGCGGGCATTCCCCTTCAGGTGGGCGTGGTGGTGAGCAACACCGAATCCCTTTATAACATCGCCAACGCCATGAAGGGCATTCCACTCACAGAGCGTTACGTCACCGTAACCGGCGAAGTGGGGCAGGACATGGTGGTGAAGGTTCCCGTGGGAACCATCGTTTCTGACCTCCTTGAATTCGCAGGCGGAACAAAGCTTTCCGACTACCGTGTTGTGGACGGCGGCCCCATGATGGGACGCGTGCTCCCCGATACCGATCAGCCCGTCACCAAGGTGACCAGCGGCCTGATTGTCCTGGATCCCGAGCACAACGTGGTCAAAGGCAAGGTCATGGACCCTGCGGCCATCAAGCGGATCACCGGCACCGTCTGCTGCCAGTGCACCCACTGCACCGAGCTCTGCCCCCGAAACCTTCTGGGGCACTCCATCAACCCCCACAAGCTCATGCGCTCCCTTTCTGCCATGGTCGAAGATCCCAAGGCGCGTATGGAAGCACTTCTCTGCTGCGAGTGCGGCATCTGCGAGAAGTTTGCTTGCCCCATGGGCATTTCGCCCCGTGAGGTGAACATGCTCATCAAGAAAGAGCTCATGAAAGAGGGCGTCCGATGGCCCGCCACCGGTGAAGAGCCGACAAACCACCCCATGCGCGACGTTCGGTACGTGCCCACCAAACGCCTGATGCAGCGCCTGGACGTGCTGAAGTATGACACCCACCCCGGCATGCCCGAAGAGGCTTTTGTTCCTGAGCGTGTCGTCATTCCGCTTTCCCAGCACATCGGCGCACCTGCGCAGTGCCTGGTGAAGGAGGGGGACACCGTCAAGAAAGGCGATCTCATCGGCGAAATTCCCGAAGGGGCCCTGGGTGCACGCATCCACGCCAGCATCGACGGTGTTGTGACGTCAGTCGAAGGCGGCGTGGTGAAAATTTCACGTCGGGCCTAAGCTGAGATTCTGGCAACCAGCTTTCAAGGTGTTTTTGCCTAAAGTGGCTTCGCCACCCTTGTCGCCGGAGGCGTCTTTTGATTACGCGTATGCACCGGTCTCATCCGGATTATAAAGAATAAAGAGGTAAAAGTATGAATTACAGAACGATTGGTGTTGTGGAACTCAACAGCATCGCCCTGGGCATGCAGACTGCAGATGAAATGAGCAAGGCCGCCACCGTGGACCTTGTCATGGCCCGCCCCACCTGTCCCGGACGATTCCTGGTCATGGTGGCCGGTGACACCGGTTCCGTTAAAAGCTCTGTGGCCGCGGGCCGTGAGCTGGCCGGAGACATGGTCATTGACTGGTTCGTCATCTCCAGCATCCATCCCACGGTGCTTCCCGCCCTGTCCGGGGCCACCATCGTGCCCCGCATCAACGCCCTGGGCGTGATTGAAACCTACACCGTGGCTGCCTGCATTGTGGCGGCAGATGCCGCCGCCAAGTCCGGCCAGGTGGATCTCATCGAGATCCGCTTTGCAGCAGGCCTTGCCGGGAAGTCATTCGTGACCATGACCGGAGACGTGGGTTCTGTGAAGGCTTCTGTAGCCGCGGGCATCGAAGGCGTGGGGGACTCCGGTCCTGTTTACAGCCATGTCGTTATTCCTTCGCCCAGCGAGGACCTCAAGGCACAGCTTATGTAGCGCAACAGGCCGGCTTACTTCCTTGGGCCGGCCGGTATCATGGGGGAGCACATGTTCCCCCATGATCCTGAGCTTCGATGCGTGTCGCTTCACGTATCGGAGCTCAGGATCATGAACAAACGAAAACTCTCAATCACCATGGACGCTGAATCTGATGTGCGTGCGACGTATGGGACGGGTGCACGCCTGTAGTTATATTCCAATCAAGATTGTTAAAGGAGTTTGAAGTATGATGTTTAAGAAAGGAATGGCATGGATGGTCGGTGCACTGTTCGTGTGTGGTTCTATGCTCACAGGATGCGGCCTCAAAGCCGAGGTTGCAACCACCCCCGAAAAGCCGGTTGTGAAACTTGAAGACGGCAACTGGAACCCTGCGGTCAAAGCAAAGCTGGAGACGATCATCGCTGAAAACGCCTTCCAGGGCAAAAAAGCGGTCTTCGACTTTGACAACACCACCATCTGTCGCGATATCGGCGAAGCCACCTTTGCCACCATGGTTGAAGCCGGTCAGTTGAGCCTGGAGGGTGTCTCCCGTGATATCACCCCCTCCTTTGTTCTTGGCGACAAGAAACTCTCCCTGGACACTGCCAAAAGCCTGCCTGAGTTCTACGAAGATTTCCTCTCTGCCACCAAGCACCAGAAAGGCGAGAAGACTCCTTACTCCAACAGCTACGCCTGGGTTGTTCAGATCATGGCAGGGATGACCCCCACCGAGATTCTTCCCTTCAGCGAGAAGGCCTTCGGCAACAACATTGCCATGCAGGATTCCGGTGCGGCTGATCTCAAAGAGACCAAAACCAACGGGTACCGCATGCCTTTCTTCTACCCTGAAATGGTGGATCTCTACGGCACGCTGCTGAAAAACGGGTACGACGTCTATGTCTGCTCTGCCTCCAACATCTGGACCGTTCGCTGGATGGTCACCGAGAACCTCAACAAGCTCATCGAAGCCAAGCACGGAAAGGGCATCGGCATCGCCCCCGACCATGTCATCGGTGTCAACGTTCTGCTCAAGGACAAGCGTGACGGCAAGCTCTACAAAGATCAGCTCCTCGTGAAGAACAATGCGAAGTATGCTGCCATGGACCGTGCTGAGCTCTCCAACTACGAGCTGACCACCCAGATCGTTTACCCCATCACCGGGTACTTCGGCAAAGTGGCCAACATCATCAAGTACATCACCAAAGAGCGTCCTTTCCTCATCGGTGGTGACAGCTCCAACGACCTCCCCATGCTGGACCGCGCAGAGAACCGTCTCTGGATTACCCGTCTCGAGAAAATGGGCTACCAGGAAGGCCTCGTCGAACAGATTGGCGACTCCCTGCCCGGCAACTGGATGATTCAGCCTGTTCTCTACAAGAAGTCTCCCGGTTTTGTGGCCACTCAGGCTGAGCTCGACAAGCGTCTGGCTCCCAAGGCTTCTGCCCTTGCCAAGACCACAAAGGTTGTGAACTTCCTCAAAGAGAATGGAGAGCTGGCTCAGTTCTAATTCTTTAAAATGAAAAAACGCATGCACCGGGGCTCAATCCGGTACATGCGCTTAGGGAATGTGTCGAAGGCCCGCGGTCACAGGTGGGGCCTTCGACATCAAAAGGACCTTAACACAAAAGGGCCTTGTTAGAAAATCCCCCAATATAAGAGGGGTTGCGGTAAGTCAACGAGGATGTGTCCGCAAACCATATGCGTTTCCATGGGCCACACCGTCACAGTGTGCCGAATGGAACCAGGGTCCATAGGTCTGCCCGGCCTTTAAGGACAACGCATTTGCGAGGCCATCGCATGATGTGAAGGAGAAGTGCACGTGAATTTACGAAGCCAGATTGGTGACAAGATTTTTGCGTTTTCATCGGTCCGAGACGTTCTGGCAAAAGCCAACAATGAGAAATCCGGCGACGCCCTGGCCGGAATCGCCGCCGAGTCAGCCACCGAACGCGTGGCGGCCAAGCTCTGCCTTGCCAATCTCCAGCTGAAAGACATCTATGAAAACCCGGTCATTCCCTATGAATCCGATGAGGTGACCCGGGCCATCTACGACGGTCTTAACATCACCATTTACGAGAAGGTGAAGAACTGGACCGTTGCCGAGCTGCGGGAGTACATCCTCAAAACCCGGCGCCAGGGAGACCTCCTGAACATCAGCCGGGGCCTTACCAGCGAAATGATCGCTGCGGCCGCCAAACTCATGTCCACCATGGACCTTGTCTACGCCGCCAAAAAGATCAAGGTATCCGCCCACTGCAACACCACCATCGGCCTTCCCGGAACCCTGTCGTTCCGCAACCAGCCCAACCACCCCACAGACAACATCGAAGGCATCCTGGCCTCCCTTAAAGAGGGGCTCTCCTTCGGCTCGGGTGATGCCTGCTTTGGCGTCAACCCCGTGGAAGACAACGTGGAAAACTTTCAGCGGGTCATGGGCGCCATCACCGATTTCAAAGAGAAGTACGACGTGCCCACCCAGTGCTGCGTGCTTGCCCACGTCACCACCCAGATGCAGGCCCTTGAGCGCAAGGTGCCCGTGGACCTCATGTTCCAGAGTATTGCCGGAACCCAGAGTGCCAACGAAGCCTTTGGCATCTCCGTCTCCATGCTGGACGAAGCCCGGGAGATGGCCCTTCGCCTCGGCACCTCCACCGGGCCCAACGTCATGTACTTCGAAACCGGCCAGGGCTCTGAGATCTCCCTCGACTGCCACCACGGCGTTGACATCATGACCCTCGAAGCGCGCTGTTATGGCATGGCCCGTCGCTACAACCCCTTTATGCTCAACAACGTCTCCGGTTTTATCGGTCCCGAGACCATCTACACCGGCAAAGAGGTAATCCGGGCCGACCTGGAAGACCTCTTCATGGGCAAGATGCACGGCATCCCCATGGGGATCGCCCCCTGTTACACCAACCACATGAAAGCCGATCAGGACGACCAGGAGCTGGGTACCATGCTCTGCGCCATGGCCGGTTCCAACTTCTTCATGGGCGTTTCCGGTGGAGACGATTGCATGCTCAATTACCAGGACACCAGCTATCACGATGATGCCGCCGCACGCGAAATCCTTGCCCTGAGACCGGCACCGGAGTTCGAAAAATGGCTGGAGAACTGGGGCATTATGGAAGAGGGCTGCCTCACTGAAGCAGCTGGGGACCCGTCTATCTTCGATAAATAAGGAGGGCATGCGAGATGAATGAACAAGCACTGATCGAAAGCGTTATCAGCAAGTTGCTGGAAGAGGGCGTGATTAATGGAACCCCTTTAGCTCAAACGGCTGCAGCCATATCAACATCGGCCTCTTTTGACGGGGAACCCGTGACCCTTTCGCCCCTTGACGAAGTGAAGGTCGACAACCCCAAAAACATGGCGGCACTTGAGGCCATGAGGAAATCCACCCCCGCCCGTATTCTCATGGGCCGGTGCGGTGCGCGCCAGAAGACACACTCTTTTCTTCACTTCCAGGCCGACCACGCTGCCGCCGTGGATGCTGTCTTTCTCGATGTCTCGGATGCCTGCTTAGCCGAAAACGGACTCTTCGGCGTTCAGACCACCGTCAAAGACAAAGACGAATTCCTTATGAAGCCCGAACTGGGCAAAAAGCTGAGCGAAGATGCAAAGAAAACAATCCTCGACAAATGCGAAAAGGGAGCCCAGGTCCAGATCATCGTGGTGGACGGCTTAAGCTCCACCGCCATTGAGGCCAACATCGCAGACACCGTGCCCGCTCTTATGCAGGGCCTCAAAGCCGAAGGCATCTCCGTGGGCACGCCTTTCTTTGTCAAGTACGGTCGCGTGGGCGTCATGGACGAGGTGGGCGCACTTCTTAACTGCGACGTGGTCGTTGAACTCATCGGTGAACGCCCCGGCCTTATCACCGCAGAATCCATGAGCGCCTACATGGTCTATAAAGCCGGTGAGAAGACCGTGGAGGCCGACCGAACCATTATCTCCAATATTCACAAAGGCGGCACCCCCCCGGCAGAAGCCGGCGCCCACATGGCAACCGTGGTGAAGCAGATGCTCACCCAAAAAGCCAGCGGCGTGGCGTTGTCTGAGGCGATGAGGGGGTAGGGCATAGGAAAAGTCTGCCTCCGGCGGCAAGGTGAGCCACCTTGAAAGCTGGTTGCCGGAGTGCTTTCTCCCTCGTTCCTCGGGATAAAGCACTCCGGCGTTTGCCTGGGATTCGTCGGAGTTATGAGGTAGAGGCGCCGTTTGCATGGTGGATGTGTGAGATGGTGCAGGCCCTCATGGTTCACGTTGATGAATCGGCAGCATCGTAGGGTGAATTCCATGCACCACACATGAAATCGTGACGTGTAACGAATGTACTCGGAATGCCAATGCTGTCGCCTGGTCAAACATGGTGCATAAAATGCACCCTACGGGGGTGATGGCTGAAACCCAGTATTTCTTTGTTCCAGGGATTGTCCTTGGAGTGCTGGCATCGACGTATCATGTTGAGCCATTCACACATGTGGTTTTGGTATCGCCCTGTACCCTTCGTATTGATTGAAGGCATGTGTCCCTGACACCGAGGAACGAGGTTTCAGGGGTATATGCAACCGAAACGTTTTTGGTCCAGCTTTTTTCAGAAAGCTGACCGCCCGAGATATTCCGGTGAAAGTCAACTCCAGGGCTGGCACCGGAGGACCCACGGCTCACGCGCTTGCAACGACCGTGGCATACCCACACACTTAGCGCGAATGCGGATGCGACACACATCGAACTCTGTGGAACGTTGCGCATTCGCCATATGGGGTCCAGGGGTGGCAAGGCCACTTAGGCTAAAAGTCCCCTGGCGCCGGAGGCAGAACCTTTATGCCCGACAGTCCAAAAATCGCATCTCTTTACGCAGCCCATTTAAGCGGAGCTGAATCATCCGAAGCCGCCGAGATCGTGACCAGTGTGGGCATCGATATCGGCACCACCACCACCCAGTGTGTGGTGAGTCGGCTCACGGTGAAGAACACGGCTCCGGGAACGCTTGTGCCCCGCATGGAGATCACCGACAAAGAGGTGGTTTACCGGAGCGAGATTCATTTTACGCCCATTACCGACGGCAACCTTGTGGACACGGAGAAGGTGTTTCGTCTGGTGGAGGGTGAGTTTGCCCTGGCCGGGATATCGCCATCGGAGATTGACACCGGGGCGGTGATCATCACCGGGGAGACGGCCAAGAAGGAGAACGCGCGGCGGATTACCGGAGAACTGGCCGGTTACGCCGGTGACTTTGTGGTGGCCACGGCGGGCGGAAAGCTGGAATCGGTCATCGCAGGGCGCGGTTCCGGGGCGTCGGATTATTCCCGCACCCGTTTCAAGACCGTTGCCAATATTGATATTGGAGGCGGTACGGCCAATATCGGTATTTACAAAAACGGGAAAGCCATCGACAGCTGCTGCATCAATGTGGGCGGTCGGCTGATGCGGGTGGATGGCGAAGATAAGCGCGTTATTCAGATAACGGAACCCATGGCCCGCGTGCTGGACGACCTGGGATTGACTTTAAGGTCGGGGGATTGCGTGGACCCCATGGTCATAGAGGTTGTTTGCCGCCGCATGGCAGAGGTTGTACTGAACTCCCTTAACCACTCCCGGCTAACGGGGCTTGAAGAGTCCCTTATGATGACGGAGCCCCTCCGACTTGATTACGATGTGGATTGCGTCATGATTTCAGGGGGTGTTGCGGATCATGCCTACACCAGCTCGCCATGCGAAACCATAGAAGAGATAGCCCGCTACGGAGACATCGGTCCCATGTTGGGGCGTCAGATTCGCGAGGTGTTCAAGGGGGACGGGTGCGAACTCATTCGCCCGGTGGAGACAATCCGCGCCACAGTGATCGGGGCCGGTGCCCAGACCGTTGATGTGAGCGGTAGCACCATCGTGGTGGACGATAACTGTCTGCCTTTGAAGAATATTCCGGTGGTGATTCCCTTTGGGGACGGCATTCCGGATACGGAAGACGAGGTGGCAGCCGCCGTGCTGCAGAGCGTGAAGAATCTTTATGAAGAGGATGCCATTGAGCACGTGGCCGTGGGTGTTCAGGGCAGCGAGTACTTGAGTTACAAAAAGATTCAGGTTCTGGCCAAAGGTGTGCTGCAAGGGGTGTCACAGGTGACCCGCGCGGGCCTTCCCGTCATTGTCGTCATGGAACACGACAGCGGAAAAGTCTTGGGCCAGAGCCTGCGCGTGATGAATCCGTCCGCCCAGGTGATCTGCGTGGATCAAATCGAAGTAGGGGAGGGGGATTATATCGACATCGGCCACTCCATGGCGGGGGGCTCGGTGGTTCCTGTGGTGATCAAGACCCTGGTCTTTGAAACACGCCAGGCCTAAAAAAAGCCTCCGGCGGCAAGGTGTGCCACCTTAAAAGCAGGTTTGCGAATGCTCTCAGCCCTCGTTCCTCGGGCTGTCACATTCGCTGACGGGCGTCGCCCGTGGAGGCCCAAAGATTTTATATATTAAGACCTGTTTATCAAACTTTTCAAAAGTTTGGCCCCCGGCAGGGCCGCCGGAGGTTATTTCTTAAAAAGAGATTGAACAGTTTACCCCTTTCGGGGTCAGGGACGGTCACACGTCTGGCCCCGTTTTCCGGCAGTTCTTACCTGCCGGATGTTTACCACCATTCCTGGTGCGTCCGCCCCTTTTTTCTTTGTGAAAAAAGGGGCGGATTTTTTTTGCTGTTTTGCGGCTCAGGACAGGTTTTTTTAACTAAAATAAATTTTAAGAGATAGTTTTCGTTTTTCATGACTGATTTGTGTTGGTTTATCGTTTTAAATCAACGATGTGATCAAAATAAAAAATGTCTGATTTTTGCGGAAAAGTGTTCAGTATCAGGGCTTATATGTCGATAAATAGAGGAACAATATGCATGCCTGTTGGGTTGATTTTATTTAAGGAGAATGAATGATGTTGGGAAAAATTGGTCTGCGCGGAAAAATGCTTTTGACTATCTGCGGTGTTGTGTTGCTTTCCTATTCGGTTAGTATTTTTTATATAACGTACAATGCCTCGAAAATGGCACGTTTGGAAGCCGAGGAGAAGGCCGCTGAGATCGCGGCCAACCACAGTCAGATGGTGTTGGCAGAGCTTAACAACGCCATGGATGTCGCCCGTACGGTGGCTCATACCCTTGAAGGGGTGAAGATGAGCGGCACGGAGCCGAATCGGGAACAGATTAACGCCATGCTGAAGAACGTCCTTCGACAGAACCCCGGCTTTATTGCCCTCGACACCTGCTGGGAACCCAATGCCCTGGATGGTCGCGATTCCGACTTTATCGGTGTTGAGGGGCACGATGACACGGGGCGGTTTGTGCCTTATTGGAACAGGGGAAGCGGTTCCATTGAGGTGGAACCCCTGGTCAATTTTGATACGGAGAGCTGGTACCAGGATCCCAAAAACACCGGTAATGAGATTATCACAGAACCTTACGTGTATCCTGTGGGTGGCAAGGATGTGCTCATGACCACAGTGGTGGCCCCCATCAAGGTGAACGGTCAGTTCCTGGGCATGGTTGCTGTGGACCTTGGTCTGGATGCCCTGGGTCGGATGATGGAAAAGATAAAACCCTTTGAATCAGGGTATGGATACCTTCTTTCCAACGAAGGATATACCGTTGCCCACCCCAATGCCGATGTGGTTGGGAAAAACATTGGCGATGTCATCAAGGGCAAGGAGCGCACACCGCTTATGAATGCCCTGAAAAACGGCAAGAGCTTTTCCATGCTGAGAGAAGCGACCAAGGGAGGCATGTCAACCTATCAGATTTTGGTTCCCATCAAGGTTGGAAAGACCGATACCCCATGGTCCATCGGCATTGCGGTGCCCCTTGAAAAGGTTCTCGCGAGCGCCCATCGTCTGCGAAATACAAGCATCGTCATTGGCGTCGTCGGATTCCTCGCGCTTGTGGGTGTTGTGTGGTTTATCTCGATATTCCTGGTGGTTCGCCCGATTAACGGGGTAGTAGAAGGGCTTCGCGATATTGCGGAAGGGGAGGGCGATCTCACCCTGCGGCTTCCTGTGAACACACAGGACGAAATCGGAGAGCTGTCTACCTGGTTCAACACCTTTATAGAAAAGCTTCAGGGTATCATCGGTGATCTTGCCGGTCAGGCATCGGCCATGGACGGATCGTCCCGATCACTTCTCGATGTGGCCGGGGATCTTTCCACCCGGGCGGACAATACCTCTGAGCGTTCCACATCTGTTTCCGGTGCTGCCGAAGAGATGACGGTGAACATCAATGGCGTGGCCGCCTCCATGGAGCAAGCCTCTGCCAACAGCGACATGGTGGCAACCGCTGCCGAAGAGATGACCGCCACCATCGGTGAAGTGGCCAAGCAGTCTGAGACGGCCAGAAACATCTCAGCGAATGCAGTGCAGCGGGCGGACAACGCGTCCCAGAAGATGGCCAGGCTCGGCGAAGCAGCCTCAGCCATTGGGTCCGTGACCGAAGCCATCAGTGAGATTTCCGAGCAGACCAACCTGCTTGCATTAAACGCAACAATAGAGGCCGCACGGGCAGGGGAGGCCGGTAAAGGCTTTGCCGTCGTAGCCAACGAGATCAAGGCCCTTGCAAATCAGACCGCCGATGCGACTCAGGATATCAAGGAGCGCGTGGACGGCATTCAGAATGTAACCGGTGAGACAGTCTCCGATATCGAAGAGGTGACCAAGGTCATCACCGAGGTGAACGACATCGTCTCCACCATCGCCACCGCCGTTGAAGAGCAGTCCGTTGCCACCAGCGAAATTGCCACCAACATCGCCCAGGCCTCCCAGGGCATTCAGGAGGTCAGTGGCATGGTCGCCCAGAGTTCCACAGTGGTCACCGAGATCACGCGGGAGATCACCGAGGTGAACTCCAACTCCGGCGAAATTTCCGAGAGCAGCCGCCAGGTTCACACCAACGCTGAAGAGCTCTCATCCATGGCCGTGACCTTAAAACAGGTGGTTGAAACGTTTAAAATCTAAAAAACGTTCAATTCAGTCCCTCCATCATTATCGGCCCCCGGCAGCCTGCCGGGGGCCGATATGTTGAAAAATCAGGCGACACTTTTTGAGCTCGAATCAATGGTGTGATAGTCTGTGTTCGTATACCGTGAGAGCTGTGGTTCCATCCAATCTGTTCCTCTCTATTCATCCTGAATTTGATTTGACCGGCATACAGGGCCGCCAGTTACCATCAATCCATCCTGACATGACCTGACTGCGCCTGAATCACGAAAAAGGTGTGGCTTTTTTTATTTATTTTGACGACCACGTATTTGTTGGCGATTAAGGCAGTGTTGGTCTGTGAACACTGATAAAATATCGGATCGCTGGTGTGGGGTGTTAATAGGCAGAAGAATACCTGTGAATCTTCTTGAAAAAATAGCGTCTTATTGTCCAAAAGCCATGGGGTTAAGTCTGGTCGCGTCGATACGTAATGAAAAAATTGCATTGACCTTGTGGGGGGGGATGACTTAAAGAGGGACTAAATGGTGGGACAAGTGGGTCTGCGTTGCAGCATGCTGTTGTGAATCAGCGGTGCGGCTTCAGCAGGAATAACCGTGATGGGCAGCTTTATGCTCGTGGGTGATTTGTGCTGAAGAGTGACGTTACCGGAACCGGAACTCGATTGATGGGCATAGCTGTATCCGGCAGGTGAACAGGTGAAAAGCCATTGTTACCGAGCGTTTGGAGTTCATGGTTGAACGTGAAGCCAGATACCCGACCGTGGTGTTGGTCTCTTGCGTCATATCTTTCGACAACCATATCGAACCATGGGGTGGCCACGGGCATTTGGGAGATGCCTTGCTTATGGGTCTCATTGTTTGCAGCTGGGTGTCATCAACCAGGGGATGAAAATGTTTGGAGCACGTTGTTGAGAAACGACCGTGTTGTCTGAATGTAAACAGGGCGTTGGTTGGCAATTTGTCGAATTGTAAAAGTGTAAACAAACAAATAGGTTAGGCGTAGCCGTACGTGTGTGTTTACCAGGGTGAGAGGGCTGTTTATGAAGTTTAAAAGCAGATATTCTGTGGGAGATGTCAGCAAGGTTTGCAATGTGTCTAAAAAGACACTTCGGTATTATGACAAAATAGGTCTTATTAATTCAGAAAGAGACGACAGCAACAATTATCGGTATTATTCCAGCGAATCCTTATTGGCCGTCCCTGTCATCAAGTATTATAAGCAGATGGGATTTAAACTTGATGAAATGCGGGAGTTCATCGAGGGGAATGTTCAGAATGTTTACAGGGCGATGCAACGCTCCTTCAGCTCAAAGATTGACGAGCTTGAAGCGACCCAGGAAGAGACCCGCAGGAAGTATGTTTCGGTTAAAGACTGGTATGATTTGATTTTAGAAGCTGAGATGGTGATAGATAATAATATCAAAGAGGTGTCGATTAAATACGTCAACTCTTCGGATTATCTGTTTCTGGATCAGGAGTTCGACAATGATATTAAAGCATCCATTATCAACATTGAATTTACAAATTACGTAGAAAAAGTAAACAACGAGATAACCGGGCCTGTAATTATCAATTTTTCGTCATTTCAGGATCGGATGCAGAATAAAAAACAAAAAATACGGATGCTTCAGAAAACATTGATGGTGTGCAAAGAGCATGAAAAAATGAAGTTTGGTGGTCAGATGATGATTTCGTGTTATCACATCGGTTCCCATGAAACCATTAATGCAACATACGAAAAAATGTGCCACTGGGCGCGGAAACACGGGTACGTTATTGGCGATGAATCATTTGAACGGTATGTTACGGATTATTGGACGACCAGAAACAGTTCAAAGTTTGTCACAGAGATACTGATGGACGTTTCAAGGCAATAGCAAATGAAGTTTCCCCCTATGGCAGCCTTTGGGTGCTGGGCTGATTGGATGCGGCCCTGGCTTGGCTTCCAGATGATTTCTATATCCAGGAGGTTGTCCGTTGTCGTCTGTCGTGGGCGGCTGCCGGGTGGTTGCATTCAGGGTGCCTGTGGTGGCCATGTGAAATGATGTGGGGCAATAAATAATGCACCGATGACAGTGCCATCCTGGTGAATATACCGAGGGCAGGCGCTGATGGGGAGTTTTTAAGCCTGGACGGTTTTGATACGCCAGGGCAGGGCCTGCTTAACGGCAGGCCTCGTGATCGGTCACCGACGATGGTGCCTTCCGATGTTTTTGTTACTTCGGGACACATTCAGCATCTTAACAATTGAACGAGAACCTCACCTTATTATAAGCGGACTATCCGTCTCTTCTCTCTTTTTCCCTCGTTGTGCTCAAGCCTTTGTTCTCATGAATTAAATTTCTTGCCGGTTCATCTGCCCAATCTTAACGCCTGGGTCAGGGTTGTTACGAAATAGCCTTACGCCCTTATCGTAGTGAAAAGTCCCGGACCCGGTTCTTTTTTTGGGACAAGGAGATTGCTATGGAAAGCGCGGCTCTTGGTGTGCCGGCTTGGTGTAACATCCTTAATAAATAGCCACTAAGTCCTGTGGTGTGGCGTTGCTTTTTAGGTCGGAGCAGGGCCTTTGCAGGTGCAAAAAGTAGTAAATTTGTGGTCTGTTTTTTTGTACAAGAATTGTATTGACCTTCCCCTTAGGGGTAAAGATATAGTCCCTAAAAACCGAAAATCTGGGATCACTGTCGATCAAACGGATTTTTATGCAGTTGGGATTCTTTTAAAAGTGTTGGTTTAAAGGGAGGACAATTTATTTATGTTTGAAGCATCAGGTTCACAAAACTTGGCTGCCATTGAAGCCAAGAACAAGTTATCTGCTGACTTTAAGAAGAAGGGTATCCTTATCGCCCTTCTTTCTGGTCTTTGTTATGGTTTTTATACTGCCTTCATGACATTGGGGATGTCAAAGGGCGTATGGATCGATTGGTATGGTGCCAATAAAGCAGGTCTCTCTGCTTTCGCTATTACCTATCTTCTCGGTGCCATCGGAGCGGCTCTCACCGACTCCTGCAGTGCTGGCTGGGCCGTACTTATCTCCATTGTAAGGGGTAAGCTTGGCGACTTTTTCAGGTGCCTCAAAACCAAGCCCGGTATGGTTATGGTTGTTGGTGCTCTTGTTGGTGGCCCCATCTCCAGTACCGCTTATGTAATCGGTCTTCAGAAGGCGGGTTCTATTATCGTTCCCATTAGTGCCCTCTGTCCCGCTATCGGCGCTATTCTCGCTCGCTTCTGGTTCAAGCAGGAGCTCAACGCTCGCATGATGCTTGGTATTGCCATCTGCTTTGGCGCCAGCTTCATGATCGCTATCCCTTCCCTGGGTGGCGATGCTCCCGAGGGCATGTTCCTTGGTATCTGCTTCGGTTTTCTGGCTGCTGTTGGCTGGGGTTTCGAAGGGTGTGTTTGTGGTTACGGCACGTCCATGATCGACTCCGAAGTGGGCATTACCATTCGCCAGGTCACCTCCGGTCTCTCCAACCTCATCATTCTGATCCCCCTCTTTGGCATGATCTCCAAGGGTGGAAACACTGTTGAGCTGGTAACCGCTGCCTTTACCGACGGTTCTTCCATCTTCTTCTTTGCCCTGGCCGGTCTTGCTGCTTACGGCGCGTTCATGTTCTGGTACAAAGGTAACAGCATGTGCGGCGCTGCACTCGGAATGTCCTGCAACGGTACCTTCTCCTTCTGGGGTCCCTTCTGCTGCTGGCTC
>Ga0209692_10001713_pt1 | contig 28137 bp, 23 predicted proteins | sample tdDd472_FD_187129 | JGI IMG/M metagenome (GOLD analysis project Ga0209692, IMG submission 187129) | Marine sediment microbial communities from the Atlantic coast under amendment with organic carbon and nitrate - tdDd47.2 (SPAdes)... | ecosystem: Environmental > Aquatic > Marine > Coastal >... | reverse complement strand
AGGATTTTCTGGAACATTTAGACTTCACCCGTAGGGTGGCTACGAATAAAGCCTAAATAACCCATAAAATCCTTAATCTTCAGCACTTTATTAATTCTCGCTACGACCCAACTGATTAATTTAGGTTGATAAAAGTTCAATCGTATTATTGCTAAGTATCATTGCGGGTAGTGGAGTTTGATAAGGGGAATAGTAACTGATTTCTTTTAAAAAAAATTTAGTTATTTTTTAATCGAGGTTTGGTCGTTTTTGTGAAGTATCCCCGCCGCTCTCGCCCATGACTAGCATGGATGCTGGGAATGCAGACAGGAAGCAGGATGCTGATGTCGTGCCATGGGCTTCGCGGCATCGGCAAGGCCATTCATGGCCGCATCGCTTGCACTCACGATTTACCTACATCCTTGTAGGTAAAAAAAAGCCCCAATAGTTTTTGAGCTATTAGGGCCAATGTTGGTGAAAGCTATTTTTTTATTATGACTTTTTAGCTTTTTCCATTAACTCATGGATAGATGGTGTTAATATTAACTCCATTGCGAAGCCCATTTTTCCGCCAGGAACAACGATATTGTTTCTACGTGACATAAATGAACCATCAATCATACTTAAAAGATAAGGAAAATCTACTCCCTTAGGATCTTTAAAGCGAATCACGACAAAACTTTCGTCAGGAGTTGGAATATCTCGGGCTATGAATGGGTTGGAGGTGTCAACGGTTGGTACTCGTTGGAAGTTAATATCAGTTTTTGAGAATTGTGGGGTAATATAATGCACGTAATCAGGCATACGACGTAATATTGTATCAACAATTGCTTCAGCAGAATAACCCCGCTGGGCGTTGTCACGATGGATCTTTTGGATCCATTCTAAGTTCACGATAGGAACTACACCTACGAGTAAGTCAACATGTTTGGCTACGTCAATATCACCATCAGTTACACCGCCATGCAGACCTTCATAAAATAAAAGATCAGTACCTTCTGGAATTTTTTCCCAAGCTGTAAATTCACCTGGGTTTTGGTTGTAAGGCTCAGCTTCTTCATGGCTATGTAGGTAATAACGACGGTCACATATTCCGCTCTCACCATAGCTTTTAAACGTTTCTTCTAGTTTGTCGAAAATATTTGCTTCGGGGCCAAAATGACTTAGATTTTTGCCTTCAGCTGAAAATTTTTCAACGGCTTCTTTCATCGCAACGCGGTCGTAACGGTGGTAGCTATCACCTTCGATTACAGCGGGTTGAATTTCTTCGCGCTGAAAAATATGTTCAAAGGCATTTTTTACTGTAGTCGTTCCAGCACCTGATGAACCTGTAACCGCAACAATTGGATGTTTTACTGACATTAATTAAGCTCCTTATATAGCTTATTGTGACTTTTTTAAATATATTTATAAAATGAAAAGCCACTTAGTTATATGCACTAGCTATTTGTTATGAATATTTTATTAAGCTAAATCGAAAATTTTTTCCATTATACTAATAGACCAATACTATTTATACTAATATTTAATACTTAATGAATGTTTGTTGAAAAAAATATCGAATTTTGCTTAGGAAATAGGTGGAATTTATCTCGTTGGGGCTATATTGGTGATTTTAAAAAAAGATAAGAGAACTAATGTGTTAGGTAATGATATCTGTCATTTACCATTAATAATGATGTTTATTTTTAATTGGGTTATATCCACTGCTATATATGCAGATGAAAATAGGGTGGCATTAGTTGTAGGAAATGGCTCATATAACATGGCGCCTTTAAAAAATCCTGTGAATGATGCGACAGACATTGCTCAAAGTCTACAACAATTAGGGTTTGAAGTTATTCGTGGAACAGATTTGAATCGAAAGCAGTTAAGGCAGCATATTAGAGAGTTTGGTGGTTTATTAAAAAAAGCAGATGTCGGTTTTTTTTACTTTGCAGGTCATGGAATTCAATTTGACGGAGAAAACTATCTCATTCCTGTATCTACCGACATGCAGTCAGAAGATGAGGTTGTCGATGAAGCCATTTCCGTATCAAGCGTTTTACATAAGATGGAAGGGGCAGGAAATGCAATTAATATTGTTGTATTAGATGCATGTCGAAATAATCCTTTCGCCAGTTCATTTCGTTCAGTTACTAGGGGATTAACCAGACTCGATGGACCAACCGGTTCAATTATTGCCTATGCAACAGCTCCCGGAAAAATAGCTTCTGATGGAAGTGGTAAAAACGGTTTATATACCCAACATCTATTAAATTATATTCATCAACCAGGCATGAGTATTGAGCAGGTATTTAAAAAGGTACGTGTAGGTGTAATCGGTGATACCGGAGGAAAACAGATTCCATGGGAAAACTCCTCATTATTGGGGGATTTTTATTTCGTTAAAAAGGCTAATGATATAAAAGATAGTGACCCGATTAATTATGAACTTAGATTTTGGAAAAGTGCGGATAAATCTGCTTCCCGTTCATTTTACCAAGCATATTTAGAAAAATATCCTGATGGACATTTCTCCGATTTGGCCGAACGAAAATTGAAACAATTTGATTTTGGCCATTTGACTATCCGCTCTAATGTTTTTAATGATCGAATTAAAATTGATGGCGAATATCGAGGAAGTTCTCAGCTGGATATTGAACTAAAACCTGGTGAACATTCTGTAGAGGTTAGTAAAGAGGGATTTGAACCCTATAAAATTAACGTGGTAGTAAAAGGTAATGAAAAACAACTTTTAAATGTGCAGTTAAAAACCCTATCTAAGGACGACAATAAACCTAAAAGACAAATCGATAGGCCTATACCACAGGTAATGGTAGCTCCCCAGAAAGTGGCCAAAATAACCAAACAAGAAGTAAAACCAAATCTAGAATCTGAAAAATTATTTAATATGGAATTTATTAAAGTGCCTGCTGGTTGCTTTATGATGGGGAGTCCTTTTTCAGAGGAAGGACGGCTTCATGACGAATTGCAACATGAGGTTTGTATAAGTAAAGATTATTGGCTAGGTAAATATGAGGTCACTCAGGAACAATGGCAAAGTGTCATGGGAAAAAATCCTGCTTATTTTAAAGGTTGTGGTGCCAATTGTCCTGTGGAAGAAGTCAGTTGGAATGATATACAGAGTTTTATCTTTCGTTTAAATGACAAAACTGGTCTTAATTATCGTCTTCCAACCGAAGCTGAGTGGGAGTACGCTGTAAGGGCGGGAAGTCGAACTGCTACCTATAAAAATGATCCTGAATGGATAGGTACAAACAATGTTCCGGATTTAAATGATATTGCTTGGTATAGTGGAAATAGTGAAATCAAATATAAGGGAGGAAAATATTGTCAAGACTGGGAGGATAAACAGTTTGAGGCTTTTCGCTGTGGAACTCATCCTGTAGGCCAAAAACAGCCTAATGCCTGGGGGTTTTATGACATGATTGGAAATGTCTGGGAATGGACAAATGATCGTTATGGGCGATATTCTTCAAAACAAAAACAAGATCCCCAAGGACCGAAAAAAGGAGTGATGCGAGTTTCTCGTGGGGGGAATTGGTCCGACTCCATTCAACAGAATCGTTCTGCCGCCCGTTATGGTTTTGGCGTCAGGACCAAACAGAATAACCTGGGATTCCGTTTGGCTCGATAAATTAAGGTAACATTTTGTGCTGTACTTCATAAGAAATTAAATTTCTCTGCGCTATACTAAAAAAAACAACCTAAGCCCTAATACTAAGTTTAAATAAGGATTGGAAAAAACAATGACAATGACAATGCAAAAAGTTGCTTGGATCTTGGTACTCCTGATTTTTTGTTCTTTTCAAGTGGAAGCTGCGAAAAGGGCAAAACCGGTAGTAGCCGTAAAAAAAGCCAAGATTGGGGAAGGCGTTAGTAAATATGGAAAAAAATATCTGAATCTTTCCACTCTTTGGGATGAAATGGAAAATGCCATCCAAAAAAGTCGTAAGTTTGACCTGGTCAGCCGAAAAAAAGAAACCTTAAAAGATATTCGGGAGGAACAGGAGTTTGCCAAATCCGACTTAACCGCCGGAAATGCCGCCGCTGAGGGACAAATTAAAAATGCCAATTTTTTAATTTTACCGACTGTACAGGATTTTAAATTTTATCGTAGCTCTAAACCGGTACCTAACCTTGAAGATAAGTATATCCGTCGTGATTCGGGAATGTTAGAGGTTAATGCTCAGGTTATTGATACTTCTAGTGGAGCAATAAAAACCACCTTTTATCTAAAGGCTTCTTTTGTTACCGGTAAAAAAGTGGTTAATCGCAAAGGCGGCTCACCCAATAGTGTTCATTTTACCAAAATGGCTAAAAAAGTATCTGCGCAAATGACAGATCAATTGGTCGATGCCGTGTTTCCCATGCGCGTGTTAAACATCCAGGGCAAGCAAATTTTTATCAACCGAGGTAAAGATGGTGGTCTTAAAAAAGGACAGGTGTTACAGATTTTCCGGCCGGGTATGGTTTTAATTGATCCTGATACTGGTGAAAATTTAGGTTCTGCGGAAACCATGATCGGAAAAATAAAGGTGACCCGTATCAATCCGAAATTTACTATTGCTGAAATTGTCAGCAAAGAAGAAGGTGAATCAGTGGAACGCGGCGACATTATTCGTAATCAACAATAACTTATATTTTTTGCGGGGATGTCCTTTCTTCTCTCGGCAAAATAACAACCCACCCACAAAAAAATAAAACGGAAAAATTTATGAAATCTCCAAAAGTCTTATTGATTGTGTTTTGTTGTTTAATATTTCTTCAAGGTAATCTTATTTGGGGTGCTTCAAACAGTCAAAAAGCGACTATTGCAGTCATGTCGTATGCTGATTTTTTACCTGATCGTACCGGCATACAAACCGGATCCGTTATTGGATTACCGGATGCATTGGCAGGTCGCATTATTGAGAATTTGAATAACAGTCGAAGGTTTCAGGTGGTAGAAAGAAATGCCTTAAGAAGGGTTGTCTTAGAACAAAGATTTGGACAATCCCTTCAGAAAACATACCTGGATAAAACCCTGGACAAAGCGATTGATAATATGGAAAAAGTCTATGGAGGTGAAGTCCACACAACGGCGGGTTGGGGTAACTACAACGATATTGTAAAAGATTTTCAGGACTTGGGGAGTATGATACAGGCCGACTATGTCGTTTTAGGTAATCTGGAAAAAATGCAAGGAAAAACAAAAGCATCTGTTATCCCTTATAGTAGTAGTGGCAATGTAGTTAAAAAAAATATTGTAGACGCTCGCTTAAGGCTCAGAGTGATAGAGGTTGCCTCAGGACAAATAAAAGGGGCTACCAGTATTCGTACCCAATTGTCGGAAATGTTATTTGTCGGTAAAGAAAGTAACAATGATCAGTTAAGTTTATTTGATAAATTGGCTAAGCTTGCCGCCGTTAAGATTTTGGATATGACCTTTCCTGCTAAGTTGGTTAGCCTTGATCCACTGATCATATCTCGTGGTAGTAATGATGGCGTTAAAAAAGGGGACCAATATCTTGTTAAGCGTGAAGGTAAAGAAGTAAAAGATAGCAATGGTTTAGTATTAGCGCGTTTAAAATCCGATGTCGGTAGGGTTCAAGTCAGCAAGGTTCAAGATACTATTGCCATTGTTAAAGCTTTATCCGATAGTCGCTTTCAACAGGGTGATCTGGCTGAACTGGAAATATCCGACAGTGCCGACTCAACTGGAGCACAACGTTCGGCTGCGGTTAAAATAAACCCAGCTGCTTCAGGTTTCCAAGATAAGATACCGACACTAGCGGTCGGACTTGTTAAAATGGGTTCTACAGCTCGTACTTCTGATATAGCTAGAGAACATTCCCCCATATTCACCGACACTATGATTTCACGTCTGTCTCAAACCAAACGTTTTCAACTTATTGATCGCCAGGAGGTTGATCAGTTATTAAATGAACAATTGGCGCAGGCTTTGTCCGAGAATCGTGATATTTCCAGTGCAATGGGGACATTAAAAGGCGTTGATTATCTGGTGTATGGTAATTTAGCCACTATTAGTGAAAAAGAAAGTGTGACCAAATTACCCGATTCCAGTCGAGTATTTACCCGCAGACTCGGGCAGGCCAGAGGTAATATGCGGATTGTTGATGCCCGCAGCGGTATTGTTATCGAATCAAAAAAAATAGCTGTAGAACAGTTGATTGATCTCAGCGCTGAAACGACAGAATTGATAGATCGACTTGCCGATGCTTATGCCGAGCAAGTGGTGTTAATGTTAATGAACAGTTTGTATCCTATTAAGGTTGCTCATGTCAGTAGTAACGGTTTGGTATATATCAATCGTGGCGATGATGGCGGTTTATACGTGGGAGAGGAATTGGAGGTTTTTAAACCCGGACAAGCTATTACCGATCCGGATACCGGTGTTCAATTGGGAGTAGAAGAGGAATTTATTGGCAAACTTATTGTTACTGAAGTGGATACCAGTCGCAGCAAAGGTGAGCAAATACAAGGTATGGGAGTCAATCGTGGTGACCTTTTAAAGCGTATGCTAAAAAATAAAGGTAAGCGTGCGGAACAAGCAAGATTTGAGCAACGAACTGCTCCTGATTATACCGGAGGAAAATTAGACTCTGCGAAGCCGGCAAAGAAAAACGTTAGTGCAAAATTAAAACCCATGATTGCCATGGGAAGCTTAAAATTAAATCCTGCCGCTAAAACTTCAGGTGGTTTTAATCGTAATCACATTAAACGGATTGCCGATGAAATGATTAATCGTTTTACCAATAGCAAACGTTTTCAGGTGATGGAACGCCAAGAAGTGGATCAGGTTTTGGATGAAAAAACCTTTGAAACCATTGCGGTCGGGGGTAATATTAAATCTCGTCTGGCTCAGTTGCAGGGAGCTGATTATTTGATTCATGGGGAAGTTGTTAATTTTTATGCCAATCGGACCAGTAAAAAGCTTGCCTATCTTGATGAAGTACAAACGCGTTTAGACGTTTTTGCCGAGGGAATGTTTAGAATCGTCGATGTACACAGTGGATCGATTATTAGTTCAGAAAATATTCGCATTAAGAAGAAAATTAAAGGTAATAAAGATGCCGGCCAGATAATGAGCGATTTAATTCATCAATTTGCATCTGAATCGGTTAATCGTATTATCTTAAAAATTTATCCCATAAAAGTGATGGGGAGTTCCACAGATGGAATGATCTATTTAAATCAAGGGGCTGGTGCCGGGTTGAAAAGGGGGCAACAGTTTCAAGTCATGCGCCCTGGACAGGAGCTGATCGATCCAGATACAGGGCAATCCTTTGGTACCACAGAAAGTAAGGTTGCGATGGTTGAAATCACCTCTGTAGAATCATCTCGTTCCCAGGCAAAATTATTGTCGGGAGATGAGCCGCAAAGTGGTGATATTTTGCGTAAAGAGAAAAAAGCCAAAAAGAAGCAGCAGCAACGAGTTATGCAACCGAATTGGTAATATAAGGAAATGACGCAAGTGAAAAAAAATAATCGAATAGAATACGAAAAAAAAATATTTTGGGATTTGGGTAGTGGGATTTATAGTGTTTTCGTGATATCGCTAATATGTGTTTCTAATGCACAGGCATTTAATTTTTTAGAAGCCATTACCGAAGGTATTGAAGGCACATTAAATCCGCAGCAGCAACCGCCTCCTGCTCGTAGGTTTCCTCCTCAGCGACCAGTGGTTCGCCATACTCCGGCGCCGACTTTGAAAGAAATTGCTATTGCGAAAAAAAATACCAATCTTCGGGCCGGGCCTGGGACTGGAAACCAAAAAATTGGTCGCATCCCGCTAGGGACTGAAGTGGTGGTTTTAAGTCGAAATGGGAAATGGCTACAGGTTCGTGTGCTTTTGCCACAAGGCTATAAAGTAGGCTGGGCCTATGCTCCTTTGTTTGAGCTTGAAAACTTTAAGACATCCACCAGACGAGTACAAAGTCACCCTGTAGAGCGTTCTAACCTTTTTTATGCCGGTTATTCGCAGGATTTTCAAGTTGTTAAACAGGCCATGGTAAGTGGTGATTTACAGGCAGTTGAAGATTTTTATACGGGAAGAGAAAAAGAAATACGGGAAAAATCTCAGTCCGAATGGGAATTAATTGAAAATATTGGTTTATTACGTTGGATGGAAAGGGGTACACTTTCACTAGACAGTGGCAATTTGGATGAAAGCATTCGCGATTTTGGTCGAGCAGAAGATATTCTTGATGTACGTCAGAAAAATAGTCAAGCAGAAGATTTCCTCACATCATTGACGACTTTTGCAGCCGAGACTATTACTGGAAATGAGGAATTTCAGGAATATCCGGGTGAAGGTTATGAAAAAGTATTAATGCTCAATTATAAGTCTATTGCTTACTTATTAGATGGTAAGCGCAAAGCCTATAATGTCACTCGTCGAGCAATCGATTGGCAAAATATGGAAAAACAAAAATTTGAGGATGAACTTAGAGAAGTTAAGGAAAAGGAAGCACCGCAAGGTATTAGTGAAAGTAATAGTGAATGGCAAGAAAGCTATAAAGCACTGGATGTAATTGCTGAACGAGTGCCGAGTGCTTATGTTAACCCCTTTGGTTATTATGTAGCGGGGATGATCCAAGAATTTGAAAGTAAAGATGATCGCTCATTGCGTGACAATGCCAGAATTTCCTATCAAAAGGCCCTAGATCTAAACCCTCAAAGTAAGGTTTTAAAGAAGGCGGTTCAAGATATGAAAAAAAAGCAGCCTAAAGATAACAAGCGTCTAGTACATGTGGTTGTTGCCGATGGTTTTGTTCCAGAAAAGAAAATGTTGGTTTATCAAGTTCCGACCAATAAGGGAGTTGTTCCCATTAAACTATCCATTTATGAGCCGACTCCTTCCATGGTGACTCGAATTGAGGTTCAGACAATTTCAGGCAAGCGGTTAGCCAGATTATCACCTGTGGCTGATGTGGAAGCTATATGTTTGAGAGATCAGAAAGATAAGCAAGCCTTTCGGAGTTTACGGGTTGGTTTAGCAATTGCTCGCTCGGTAGGGGTTAATGATGCGACTAGCCGCTTGGGTGTTTTTGGAGCAATTTTAGGAAATACAGTTAATCAAATGGCGGCTCCAGATATGCGTTCTTGGATGAGTTTGCCGGCGTCAATACAAGCAACCCGTTTAAGAGTTAGCAAAAAACTGAAACAACTTAAGATAGTAACTTATGCTGCTGATGGTAGACGGCTAGGCAGTAAAACAATCAAATTAAATAAGAATAAAGATAATTTTGTCTATGCACGTAGTATAGAGAAACAATTATATGCAATTGATGGTAAGCCGCTTTGGTTATAAAACAAAATTTAAATAAAGGAAATGACGATGCGTAGAATAATGTTACTAACGTTTGGATGGTGCTTAATACTACTAATCAGTGCTTGTCAAACACCGCCAACAGTTGCTGAGCAACCGGGTTATATTTCCAAGTCTACGTTGGATAATAGTGATCCACGAGCGCGATTAGTTTTAGGCTCAAACGCTTTGGTTGGTAATATTCGGATGGCCAATTTAGCCTTTCGAAAGGTTGGTCAGTTTACTCAGGCCCAGGTCGGCATTCAGAACCTATCAAATGACCGTTACAATATTGAATATCGGGTAGAATGGGAAGATGTCAATGGATTTATGGTTGATCAATCCGGTGTATGGCGAAGATTAACACTATCTCCAACCCAAATTGATACAATCACTTCGACTGGGAAAAAACCAGAAGCTGAAAAGATCGTTATAAATCTGAGGTTACCAGATGACCCATTTATAATAAATCGAGATAAAAAATAAATAATAGGAAAAAGCAATGACTTATTTTAAACATACTAAAGCAATATTTTCCCTTTTAGCCATCAGCTTTATTCTGGTTGGCTGTCAATCCAATCCTCAAGGACAACAATCGGATGTTGCGATGGTTGATCCCAAGAGTCGAGGGCATTTACAAGCACAATTAACGATGGCTGATTATGTCGCCTTGGCAGAAACAGTAACCAATAAAATGTTGGTTTCGGGGTTAGTACAAAATTGGGGGAAAAAGCGTCCTAAGGTAATAGCTGCCGTACCTGTCAATAATACTGACAATGAAAATGTTCGTATGCGTGATTTACATGATCGAATTCAGGAAACCTTGTTTGGCTCTGGCGTGATGCGTGTTGTAGATAAATCGGCAACTGACTTTGACTATGTGATAAAAAGTGAGCTAACCTCTACACGCCAATATGGTAAAGGTGGCAAACAATTGGTTTATTATACTTTGCAGCTAAAAATGTTTACCTTGATGGGCGAATTGGTTGGGCAATGGTCTGACGATATTGCTATGGCAAAATCGCAAAAAAGAATGTTTTGATTAGTTACCAGTGGTTAGTGATTAGTGACTAGAATATAATTGCCACTATCCACTATCCACTATCCACTATCCACTATCCACTATCCACTATCCACTATCCACTATCCACTATCCACTATCCACTGCTCTTAATCCCCCAGCCCTAATCTTTCGCCTTGATAACTACCGTCCAAAACATGTTGGCACCATTTAGGATTGTCTAAATACCATTCTAGGGTTTTTCGAATTCCTGTCTCGAAGGTTTCCGCTGGTTCCCAATCCAGATCGTCTTTTATTTTTGTCGCATCGATTGCATACCGTAGATCGTGCCCTGGGCGATCCGCAACATAGGTAATCAGGTCTTTAAAGGGGGTATAGGGGGAATCAGGTAATAATTCTTCTAAAATATCACAGATAGTATGGACTACTTCCAAGTTGGTTTTTTCGTTATTACCACCGATATTGTAGGTTTCTCCGGGAGTGCCTTTTTCTAACACCCTAAAAAGTGCTCTGGCATGATCATCTACATATAACCAATCTCGAATTTGATTACCTTTGCCATATATTGGTAAGGGTTTTCCAGCTTTTGCATTAAGTAGCACCAGAGGAATTAGTTTTTCTGGGAATTGATACGGGCCATAGTTATTTGAGCAATTGGTAATGACCACCGGTAATCCGAAGGTACGATGCCAGGCCCTGACCAGATGATCGGAAGAGGATTTACTGGCCGAGTATGGTGAGCTGGGATCATAGGGAGTATCTTCTCTAAATAAACCGGTTTCCCCTAAACTACCGTACACTTCGTCGGTAGAGATATGGTGAAAACGAAAACTTGATTTTTTTTCTTCATTGAGTTGATTCCAGTATTTTTTTGCTTCATCTAATAATACAGCTGTTCCCATAACATTAGTTTGTACAAATTCTAAAGGTCCATCAATGGACCTATCAACGTGCGATTCTGCGGCCAGATGCATAATAGCATCGGGGTTATACTGATTAAATAAGGCGTTGATTTTTGAGCTATCACAAATATCGACATGCTCAAAATGATAACGGGAGCTTGAAGCGATAGGTTGCAATGACTCTAGGTTTCCTGCATAGGTTAATTTGTCGATATTAACGATTTCATGCTCGGTTTCTGAAATTAGGTAACGAATCAAGGCTGAACCTATAAAGCCAGCACCTCCGGTGATAAAAATTTTCATAGAATTTTAGGTTTATATAGTTAGAGTTTGAAAAGGGGATTTATTTTATCATATGTTAAGCTTTTATAACCTGTTTAAGGTAAAATGGCTGATTTTTATTGAACTTTATTTTACCTAGCAGGTCAAATTAAACTCTTTTATAAATTACTTGGAATATGGCGCAAATTCTTAATCGATTGAAACATAGTTTTTCCTCAGCACGAATCGTTTCATTTTTTCAGACGGATATCAATGATGAACTGTTAAAAAGAGCTACGACTCGTTTATTGGTTTTAAACGGGGAAATGGTTAACATCGAAACCGAGCAATCTACCGAGTTAATGGATTTATCGGCAAAAGCAATTGCTCAAGCAGCCAAAAAACTACTCGACAATCAAAAACAAATATCGGTTGCCTTATTCTTACCTGCTACAGAATTTGCCTGGTCTTCCTATAATTTATCTGGCGTAACGAGTGCGAATGTTGAGGCGGCGCTTGGATATCAGACTACGGAGCTATTTCCAGCTCATCATTCAGAATTGTTGCTTGCCGTGTCTCATAGAGATGGAGAAGAGAACAAAGCACTATGGTTTAGTCAACGACGAGCAGAAGAGTTATTTTTAGAGTGTAATCAGCTTAACATCGCATTAACGGCTATATTGCCAACGATTCTTTTTTCAGTGAAAAATGCTAAAGGACCCCGTAGTTATCGGGAAGATACACTTGACTATCAATTATTGTGCAGTTTTGTTGGAAATAGTCTCACCGAATGGCAAATGGTCTTAAAGAAAGATTTGCAATCAGATGCCTTTTATCAAGAGTGGGATAATCTAGTCAAGCGCATCAATCCTGAAGAAATTACATTAGTTTCGAAACAAGAAAAATGGTCTGAACAGCCATTATCAAGTCTGCGGAATACCAACTATGCTTTTTTCCCGGCCATGGCTAAGCAGCGCTTACAGAAGCAAAGCCGCTTAAAAACCGGGCGTTTTAGTTCATTTATTATTATTATCCTATTGCTCTTACTCTCTGTACCATTTGTTCAAAATGAAATGAGGTATATGCGTGAAGAGAAAAAATATATGGAATATAAAGAACATACAAAAAATATTCGCAAAATGAAGGGGTATGTTCTTAATCAGCAGGAAGTTTGGGCTCCGTTTCAGAATTTCCCCAATACTAACTTGGTTGCAACCTTAGAATTATTGAATAAGATTATTCCTAAAAATAGTTGGTTATCTTCATTTAATTACAAGGAAGGAAAAATTGAAATTGAAGGTTTTAGCCCTAATCCGGGGCAATTGTTACAACTTATTTCAGCCCAAGAACAATTTGAAAGTGTTGAATTTAATAAAAAAATAACTACGCAGCAAGGTAAACAAAATGAACGTTTTGGAATCACTATGAGATTGAAAAATCTTAATCCCGATGAATTCAAACAGGATTATTTTCCACAAGAATAAAGATCTCATTTATGACCAAAAAAGAACAAAAATTATTGACTATCTTTATGGCTTTATTGGCTGTTGGAGTTTTATTTAAAGGGATACCTTATGCGATGGATGTATATCGTGAAGGGGTAGAAGATGTCGACTTTATAAAAAAACAAAGACGAGCTTTAAAGCAGCTGAGTGCACAAAAAGAAACTTGGGAACAAGAGTTTAAAAACTATAAAAAGCATGAAAAAACCTTGATGAAGCAGGTATATCAGGGTGGTTCTAAGGAAGTTCTGGCTGCAAAATTACGTGAACAATTACGGGGGTTAGCTAGAAAAAATCAGGTAGAAGTCAATTCGATGGATTTGCCCGACTATCTTTCTAATGATGACTGGCTATTGATTATGCAAGTGATGTCTTTTAAAGCGACTGAACAAAATATGGTGAACATGATAGCAAGCATTAATAATCATCAACCCACTTTAAAAATAATTGACTTAAGCTTACGCAGCTATCGAAATAAACTTAATGGTACGATTAAAGTGGTGGGATTTAATCGGATTACCTCAGAGAGTGAGGATAAGGAATGACATTATCTTTAGAACTCTTTACCCAATTATTAGTGCCTAATCATATGGCGCCGAGCAAAGATTTTGCTGAAAGCAATACCTTAATATATTGTCAGATGCCTAATATGGAGTTGCGGGCAAAGGTTCGCTTTATTATGGGGCAAGAAATTAATTTTTCTGGAGCTGATGAGGAGGAAGTGAAACATTTAGTCAAATTTTGGCGAGCCGATTTAGCTCCAGAGTTGGAAAATAGTGATTTAGAAGAGGCTTATGATGAGAGTGATTTAAATGATCTCTCCTCGGATGCTCCTGTTATTCGCTTGGTAAATCATCTATTTGAGCGCGCGTTGGATTTAAATGCTAGTGACATTCACTTTGAGCCAGAAGAAAATAGCTTTGATGTGCGCTGTCGTGTTGATGGTATTATGAACCAAATTGAATCATTGCCCGTGAATGCTCAAGCAGCTGTTATTTCCCGTTTAAAACTAATGGCCAAACTGGATATCGGCGAAAAACGCTTGCCACAGGATGGCCGTATAGAATATAGAATGGGGAGTAAAAACCTGGATTTACGTGTTTCTACCTTACCTGGCGTACATGGTGAATCGGTAGTTCTAAGGATTTTAGATCGAAGTGATGTGATGGTCAGTCTGAATTCTTTGGGGATGCCAAATGATGTATTAACTGAATATCAAAAACTTATCCAACAACCACATGGCATGATTTTGGTCACGGGACCGACAGGGAGTGGTAAAACAACCTCTTTATACGCGACTTTGGAAAAAATCAACTCAAAGGCTCAAAAAATAATCACCGTTGAAGATCCGGTCGAATATCAATTAGAAGGAATTACTCAGATCCATGTTAATAGTAAAATTGGATTAAGTTTTGCGTCAGGTTTACGTTCCATTGTGCGTCAAGATCCCGATATCATTATGATTGGTGAGATTCGAGATCATGAAACCGCATCAATTGCCATCGAATCGGCATTAACGGGGCACTTGGTTTTCTCGACATTGCATACCAATGATGCTGCAGGTGCGATCAGCCGCTTACAGGATATGGGATTAGAATCTTATCTTCTAAGCTCCAGTTTATTGGCGGTCCAGGCCCAACGTTTAGTTCGTCAGGTTTGTGATAATTGTAAAGAAAAAACTCAAATAACAGATATAGAATTAAAACTATTGGATTTGCAACCTGGAGAAATTAATGAAATTTTTCATGGCAAAGGTTGTCAAAACTGTGGTGATAGTGGCTATCGAGGTAGAATTGGCTTATATGAGTTATTGGTAATGGATGACGGTATCCGACATTTGGTTAATAGCGGAGCAGATGCCACGGCAATTCGTCAACATGCCGTTGCTGAAGGAATGAGGACTTTGCGTCAGGATGCACTGCAAAAATTAGCCAGTGGTTTAACCACACCCGAAGAAGTTTTACGCGTGACTAGAGCCGTATAATATGAAGCTGTCTTATTTTGATTATCAGGCATTTGATACAGAAGGTGTACTTCAGACTGGCCAGCTAAGCGCTGAAACCGAGCAGGAGGTAGTCTCGGCATTAAAAAGTCGTAAACTGACCCCGATCAAAATTGTCTTGGCCACTAAACAAGTCCAAGAGGCAGAGAGCGGGAAGTCGATTGCGCGTAAAGAATTGTTGGATTTTACTCAAGGTTTAAATACTTTGATACAGGCACAGATTCCTATCGATAAAGCCTTATTATTATTAGAAGGTTTAACCGATGTACCAGCAACAAAACAACTAGTTGAAGGTATGCGGCGTGATGTAAATGATGGAAAAAGTTTAGCCCAGGCTATGGAAAAAAGAGGCAATGTTTTTTCCAAAATGTATATCAGCATTGTTCATGCGGGAGAAGAAGCGGGAATCCTCGATCAACTATTACCACCTTTAGAAAAATATCTATTAGATTCTGAAGAAACGCGTCGACATTTAATTGGTGCCATGATCTATCCAATGGTGTTATTAGTGGCGGGAATTTTATCAATCGTGTTAATGTTAGGGTTTGTGGTGCCTCAATTTGCTACTTTATTTGCTGATGCAGGAAATAATACGCCAGCCTCGGCGGCTTTTTTATTGGCCTTAAGTGGTTGGGTTCAGGCTTATGGCTGGGTACTCGCTATAATTCCATTTTTATTTATTTATGGTTGGAAATGGTGGGGAAGTGAGACTGAGCGAAAAAAGTCTCGTGATCAGTTTTTACTGAATTTACCCTTAATGGGAAATTTATTGACTTATCAAGATGCAGCGGCTTTTTCTCGAACTCTGGGCTCGTTGTTAAATGCTGGAATTCCATTGTTTAAAGGTTTGCGGATTTCTCGTGGTGTTATTGAAAATTTAGTAATTAACCAACAGTTAATTGCAGTTGAAGAAGATGTGACGGGTGGAACTCCATTGGGTAAAGCATTGGATAAGCATACTAGTTTTCCCGTCTTATTGCCGCGTCTTGTCACTGTAGGTGAAGAAACCGGTAGAACAGCTGAAATTTTGGCTCAGGTTGCTGATACTTTTGATAATTCAATTCGAAGTAGTTTGCAAAAAATGGTAGCACTGGCTGAACCATTACTTATTTTAATATTAGGAATTTTAGTTGGTGGTATTGTTATCACCATGTTATCGGCAGTCTTTAGTATTAACGATTTAGCCGTTTAAAAATAATAACTTAGCAATTATGCTTTAAGGTACTATAACCAATGAAAATAGCGCGTATCTCGACAATCATTATCAGCTCAATTTTGCTGGCTTCATGTTCTGGAGACACTTTTCAAAAGAAATTTGATTCGGTTTTTACACCTGAAGAAAAAAATGTTCAAAAAGCTGAACAAGAGACTGTGACAGCGGATAAAAATGTCCAGGATAAAGAGCCTCTAGAAAAAGAAAGCTCTATTACAACATCAAGTCAAAAACCAACGTCGATAAAAAGCAATGAGTTGAAGGGTAATCTTCCGCAAAGAAGTGAAGAAACCCAACAGAGACTGGTTTCTCAAGCCAAGAAACTGGTGACTAATGGTTCGCTCCCCAAATTCAAAGCTCATTCGCGAATTGCAGTACCTGTAGTGAAAAATATTAATGGCGAGGATGTGGTTCAGCTGGATTATGAACAAATAGAAATTCGCCAAATTTTAGAAGAATTAGCGGATGCCTTAGGAATGTCGATCGTTATTGATCCCAGCATTAATGGCAAGATTACCATGCGTACCTCACCTAATCAGCCGCTCAAACACAAAGACCTATGGCCGGTATTAAATATGCTCTTGAATGAGTCTGGGATTACCTTAGAAAAGAAAGCGGGTCTTTATTATGCAAAAAAATCACAATTGTTTTTACCGCAAGAAGTCGGTTATCCATCTATTTTAAGCGATCCGAATGTTTCGGTTGCATTACAAATTACCCCTTTAAAGTATATCTCAGCTCAAAATGCCCTAACTGTTTTAAAACCGATTATTGGTTCCAAGAGTAAGATATCGCAGCTGTCGCAATTAAATATGTTAGCCTTGATTGGTTCTGCAGAACAATTAAGTCGAATCAATGGTTTACTAAGTCTGATTGACGTCGATCCTTTTAAGCACCGGGGTATTCGCCTTTATAAAATTAAAGATGCCGAAGCTAAAGAAGTTGCGAGGGAATTAAAAGATGTTTTGAAATTAATCGAAGGAGACAAAGCTGCCTATGAAGTTTTGGGTATTGAACGTATTAATGCCTTATTAGTCGTAGCCCCCCCTCTTAGAGGTTTTAAAGCCGTTGATCGTTGGGTGGATATTTTAGATGAAGGTGCCGATGAGGGATTACAAGAACAGATCTTTATTTATCATTGTAAAAGTATTAAATGTGATACTTTAGCCTCTACCCTTAATTCTATTTTTGATAAGCCGGATACCTCCCAAAAGAAAAATAATAGCAAGGAAGACAAAAGTAATGCCCCTAACGTTTTTCGTACGGTGCCTAAAGATGAATTGAGAGTTGCTTCACAAAAACAAAGCAAAGATAAAAAAACAAGCAAAACAAAAACGACTTCTAAGACTGAGAATAAGTCTAATACCGTTAATGAGAATGCATCGGCTAATATTAATGTGACTATTGTTTCTGATGAAGATACTAATACTCTAATTGTTCGCACCACTGGTAAGGATTATCGTCACTTATTGGAGACGATTAAATCATTAGACCAAATCCCATTACAGGTTTTGGTGAATGTTGTTATTGCCCAAGTGACTTTGTCTAATGATCAAGAGCTTGGTGTTAATTGGACCTATGCCACAGACGATGCTGCAGCAAACCTATTGGCAACAGCAGGGATTAATTTGGGGACAGAGATAGTTTCGAATACGGGATTATCAGCAATTAGAACAACTAACAATTTCTATGGGAAAATTAGCGCTAAAGATACAGACCAAGATATTCATATTCTTTCTCGCCCTTCCTTATTAATTACCAATAACCAAGAAGGTAAAATTAATGTCGGTAAAGAGGTGCCGGTAGAAACTGGGACAACAACAAATCTTGATTCTACCAGCACGGTTACTAACCAAGTATCTTATCGTAAGACCGGTATTGAAATGACAATGACACCTCATATTAATGACGATGGTATTATTCATTTAGAAATAACTCAGTCACTATCGGCCGTAGAGGGGAGTACAAGTACTGCTGGAGATAGTACTTTACAACCGACTTTTACTAATCAAGAAATTACCACTACGGCTATAATGGAAGATGGTGAAACGATAATCTTGGGAGGCTTAATTGAAAATACCAATAGCAAGACAGATGAAGGAATTCCGTTCTTAAAAGACATTCCGGTAGCTGGAAATTTATTTAAGACAACCACAGATGAATCCGAACGTCGGGAGCTATTACTTGTCATAACTCCAAAGATTATCGGCACTGGTAAGGATTTAGATAGTATAAATAATGAATTTAAAGCTCGCTTTAATAGTGTTGCCAAATATCTAGATAAAGAAATTGGTTTAGCATACTAGGAAATTAGTATTTACATTGGAAGAAAAATGAGACAGATAACTTTAAACAAATCAAAAAAAACTCAAGGTTTTACTTTAATTGAATTATTAATAGTGATGGCTATTTTGGCTCTTTTAGCTGGATTGGTAGGGCCTCAATTATGGGGGCAATTGGGTGGAGCTAAATCAGATACGGCAGCGACTCAAATTAAAAACTTTGAAGCGGCTCTAGATTCCTATCGATTAGATATGGGTAAATACCCTAAAGCACTAAGCGATTTGGTGAAAAACAATAGTGGCAAAAATCGTTGGAATGGCCCCTATATCAAAACTTTACCAAAAGATCCTTGGGACAATGAATATCAATATCAAAAGCCTGGTAAAAATAATAAAGATTATGACCTATATTCACTCGGTGCTGATGCCCAAGAAGGTGGAGAAGGAGAAGATAAGGATATTACCAATTGGTAAGAATAGCCGATATTTAGTTTCCTATGAAGTTCAAAAACTGCAGAGCCTTTACCTTAATGGAACTGCTTTTGGTGCTGGCAATAATTGCAATTGCCAGTGCTATCGTTATTCCTCGAATTAGTAGCAATAGTCATAATTTTCAAGCTCAGGTGCGAGAGTTAAGCGCTGTTTTAAAATATAACCGTCGTATGGCCATTGTTTCAAGTCAATTACAGCAGGCCAAATTATTCCCTTATAAAGAAGACAGTCTGCCGAAGAAGCTCAAAAAAGGACATTGGCAAAGTCAAGGGGCTGATTTAATCTGGTTAAGTAGTCCGGCTGGAGAAATTCATAATCAGGTGGTTAGTATTGACTTTTTTCCACAAGGTGGGGCAACAGGTGGGGAACTGTTACTTTCCCAAGATCAATTTAAAGTAAAAATTAGCATTGATGGTTTTACTGGTAAAGTGGTTGTAGATGAACTTGATGATGAATGATCTTCAGAGAGGATTTACCTTATTAGAAGTATTGGTAGCCATTACTTTAACAGCCTTAGTTATGGGCAGCGTATTTTCCCTGCAGAGTCAAAATAGTCGATTGGCTGTGAATGCGATAGAAACAATTGATGAAACCGTCAATCGTCGTGCGGCATTAAATCTTGCCTGGATTGAAGTTGATATATTCGAAAACCTTGCGTATAAGGTGGATAATGAAGTGAAACTTCCAATACCGGATCAACTTGAAGGCAAGATTAAGGATAATATGTTGGGATTAGAGTCTTTTGAGCTGCTGGATGATAAGGGAAATGTTATGCATACCAGTGTTCGTCTAAAAAAAGCTGATTCCTTGTGAGTTGATTTCATATGCTAAAATTTACTCCGAACCATCAACTTTCGAATGCTACTAATTATGGTTTCACCTTATTAGAAGTATTGATTGCGATCAGTCTTAGTGCGGTTTTAATGGTGGTTTTATCGGCTGGCTTTTATCAAATAACCAATCGCTGGGAACAACAGGATGTTGTTTTAGATCAACGATTAGATGAATCCATGATTTTAATGGAGTTGGAAAAAGCGATTTTGGGAGCCTTTCCGTATACCTATCAGAATAAACAATTTAAGCGCTTTATTTTTTTTGATGGAAAAAGTGACAGTGTACGCTGGATTTCGACTATGTCACCCGCATATGATAACCAAGCGATGATCTGGTGGTTACAAGCCAAGTCAGAAGGAGGACTTTCACTGCAAGTCACTCCTGCTTTAACTGGTGATCCTGAAGAAGTTTTAAACAAAATTAAAACTGAGCCGACCGAAGTTTTAGATGGATTTAAAATTCATTTTGAATATTTAAAAATTGACAAAAAGAAACACAAAACTTGGAAAAAACAATGGTCTGGCAAAAAACGACAATCCCTGCCTTTTGCGATGCGTATTACCTTAGAAGAAATTTCTGAAAACGAAGATAAACGCCAACTGGAATTAGTCTCCATGATTCCAGCCTATCTGCATCAGGCTATTAACCCTATGGATTGATACTTAAGTGAAAGCAGATAAAGGCTCAATTTTAATTATCGTTTTATGGATGATTGTCCTGTCATTAAGCATGATTTCCATATTGGCTAATAATACCCGTTTGGCAACCACTATTGTTATGCATCAACAGAGTGCTTTAGATGATTGGGCAGAAATTTTAGCAACTATTGATAAAGCAAAAATGGAGTTGCTAGTCGAAAAATTAAATAGCTCTCGAAGTTTGGCGATCTTATTACAAAATGCCTCAGGAGCCAAAAAAGCTCCCACGCAATATCCTTTTCAGGGACAAGAAATTAAGCTCACTTTTCCTCAAGCCGATCATATTGGTGTTCGTATTAACGATTTATCCGGGAAAATCAACTTATCACAATTAAAAAGAAAAAAATTTAAACTATTATTGGAAAAGCAACTAGGTTCCCAAGGTAGTGAAATTGAAAACTTATTAGATGCTTGGGAAGACTGGACAGATAGGGATGACTTAAAGCGTCTTAATGGTGCTGAAAAAAATTACTATAAAAGTAAAAAATACTCTTATGAGCCGCGAAATGGTCCCTTAGAAAGTGTGAATGAGTTACGTCTAATCAAAGGTTTTGATGAAGCCTTTAAAGGTATTGACCTGACTGATGTATTTACTTTATATGCCAGAAGTCGGCAGATTAATCCTAATATTGCTTCGAAACAAACCTTATTAATGATTCCCGGAGTTACTGAGGAACTGGCAGATGAGGTGATCAAGCAACGGAATATTCAAGCCTTTGCAACAATGGCCGAGTTTAAAGCCTTATTTCCTCCCGCAAGTGTGAATCAAGTGACGGCTTGGGTAGGATTGAGTAAAAGCCGATATTTTTCCATTGTTATTTATAATAAAAATCATTTGTCCAATCATTCTGGTCCAAATTCGAAAAATATCGGTGAAGAGCCAGAAAGTCAGCTAAAATATAGCGAAGTCTACGTCTATGAGGAAATTGTCCAATATCTCTCTGACAAGGCTAAACCCAAAACGGTAAGGGTTTTTCCAAGTAAAAAAATTTCTCTTCAGATAATGCCGGATGTAAAAAATCCTAGTGATTTTTAACTAGATATTACATAAGGCTTAATTCGTATCTTTGATGCATACAAAATTTTCGATTATAGGTCGCAGATAACCCGATTTTTGGCTGCGTTCGATGGCCATCATGGTAATATTTTCATTGGTATAGTTTTGGCTATTTTGGTTAAGTTCTGCGATCAAGTTACGCGTTGTTTTTTTTAATAATATCAACTGCTCTTTTAATTCATTAATGTTAATTAAACTTAATTCTTCACCTAGGGCATAAATCGTGAAGCTATAGTTTTCTAATAGTTCAATACACTTTATGGGATCGTGTCCACACTCGACCATAGATGAAGGTGAAAACTCCATCAGTAAATTTAATTTTTGACTGTTTTTAATCAGTTTTTGCATACCTTTGAGTGCCAAATATTCATAACCTTCAATATCCATTTTTATAAAATTAAACTGAATAGCATTTTGCTCAAAAAAAGAATCTAAACGGACCAAATCAATATCGACTCCATCGCCACAGAGTAGAGACGGATAGGCACGGTGCATACCTTTATTGTCTTCACAAAGATATAGGATGCCGGTAGCATTTTTGTCGGATACTCCTTTTTGAAAGGTTTTGACATTAGTAATATTATTCAGCTGGAGATTCTTTTCTAATAATTTATAATTTGATGATTCAGGTTCGAAGGCGTACACCTGACCTTTCTCACCCACAAGACTGGAAAAGAGTAAGGAGTAATAACCAATATTTGCACCGATATCGAGAACGATATCACCAGTGGAAATGAGGTTTTTTACCCATTGTGTTTCTAATGGTTCAAAAGCATTGTCGGAACTTAAACCCAGACTATCCTTATCATCAATGAGCATTTTCATATTATTAATCAGGTGAATTTTTTGGTTTCCTGGAGACTGCTTTAAAAAAGACATAGTTCGGACTCGAAATTAAGGATAGTTTAAATAGCTTGAATTCTAACTATATTACTATTGCAGTAGTTTTTCATCAATATAGGTAATCAGGAGGAATTCAATTATAATAGCCTTTGCTTTTTAGTCCTCTTCAAATAATTGTGAAAGGGGCAATTTATTTTAAGGATTTAGAATTGATCTCTGCAATATCTCCGTTTGCCATACTAAACGCGTTCATTATTAATACCATAAACTGTATCTGGCTTCCTTTTAGGACGGTTGCACAAAATCGTGATTTGTTTTTTGCGTTATTAAAGCGAGACTTTACCAATAGGACCTCCGGAACAGGCTTAGGAGCATTTTGGCTGTTGGCTCAGCCTGCACTGCAAGTGGTTGCCTTTTGGTTTTTGTTAGATGTTATATTACGAGTTCGTTTTCCGGGGAATGTCTCATTTTTGGATTATTTTCTGATTGGAATGATTCCATGGGTTTGCTTAAGTGAAGTCATGCAACGCTCGGTACGACTTTATGGTGAATTTGCGTCGATTTTTAAGAAAACCCCCTTTCCCTTAGAATTACTCCCGCTATTAAGTATTACCATCGCAGTTACTATTTATACGCCTATCTATTTAATTGTTGCATTTATTTTGTATGACTTTTCTGTAATTTTTCCTGCATTGATAGTCATGATTATTATTTTTCTTTGGTTAATACCAATCGTGTATTTATTTTCAATTCTTGGATTATTTATTCGAGATTTTGCACAAGTTGTTCCTTTTATTCTCACAATGAGTATGTATGTGACTCCAATTTTGTATATGCCTCAAATGATCCCAGAAGAGTATCAATTTTATCTTGCATTTAACCCCTTTGCAGATTTGATCGCCTTATTTCATAGTTTAGTGGAAAATAAACAACTTCCAGAGACTGGGATAACCCTTCGGATCTTGCTTGAATGGTTATTATTATTAGCTCCAGCATGGTGGATGTTTAATCGTGCCAAAAAACATATTCGAGAAGCGGTATAAATATGATTAGTATTAGTTTGAATGGGGTGTATAAACACTACTATTTATACCAAAATAATATTCAGCGTCTTCGAGAAATTATTACCGGTAAAGTTGGTGGGAAATTAATCAAAGCTCTCGAGCCTATATCGTTGGAATTAAAAACTGGCCAGGTTTTAGGAATTATTGGCGATAATGGTGCCGGAAAAAGTACTCTGCTTAAGTTAATTGCGCAAACGTCAGCTCCATCGGGTGGGAATTTGCAAGTTAATGGCCGGGTTGCCGCCCTTTTGGAATTGGGAACTGGCTTTCATCCGGAACTCACCGGACATGAAAATATTTACCTTTATTCGTCTATTTTGGGTATTAAAAAACAAACCATGGATGAATTATATGATGAAGTCGTGAATTTTTCAGGCATAAAAAATTTTATTCATCAACCAGTAAAAACCTATTCATCTGGTATGTTTGTCCGTTTGGCATTTGCAGTTGCTACTTGTATTGAACCCGATATTTTAATTATCGATGAAGCGCTATCTGTTGGTGATGGACAATTTGCACGAAAATCCTTTGATCGAATTATGCAGTTCAAAGATTCCGGAAAAACGATTTTATTTTGCTCTCATAGTATGTTTCACATTGAATCGATTTGCGATAGAACGATATGGTTGGAAAATGGCAAGGTAAAAATGGAAGGTAGTCCCGATATCGTTGTTAATGCCTACAAAATGGATATTAAGGCTAGAACATCTTCCTTACCCGAGTTGCACAAACCAACTCCTGCTCCGATGTTGGACGAAGAATTCCACATGGTTGAACATCCTGTTGAAGAATTGGCAACTCCTCAAAATGCCAAGTTAGCGACATTTGATAAGATTAGGGTTTATGCAGACAATGTTGAAGGTAAAAAACTGAGTTTATTTAATAATCAGACTAATCTATCTATTGAAGCGAGCTATCATAGTGATCCTTCTATTGAAGTCGCGCAGCTTGCAATTGCTATTCACGACGAAAATGATCATGTTGTAACGAGTGTTTGCACTTTAATGGATAATGTCGAACTGTGTCGTGATGATAAAGGATATACCCATATTAAGCTTGATTATCCTGATATTGCTTTGTTGAAAGGTCGTTATTATCTTGGCGTATATTTGATGTGTGAACGTTGTATTATGGTTTATGATGAAGCAATTCGATATGTCGAATTAAATGTTCAACAGTCGGGTCGAGAATTGGGTGTGGTAAGTTTACCACATCGTTGGTCGTAAAAATTTTTACTGTTATGCTGTTTTATCAGTTTGGGAGCTGAGGATTAATGGAAACTACCTTAGTAAAAGAAGCAACGGACGAAGAGCAAACAGCCATTGAAAATTTATTTGAACATAGCTATGGCTATCGAATTTCTCCCGAATTGTGGCAGTGGAAATACGCTAATAAAAGAGGGAGAAATTTAGTCTTTATCCGTGATAATCAGGTTGTTGCCCACTATGGTGGTATGCAAAGAGTGATTAGTTATTTCGGAAAATCTGAAAAAGCTATTCAGATTGGTGACGTAATGGTGGCGAAAAATGAACGGGGCGTTTTAAAAAAGAAAGGATTGTATTTCCAAATTACCGCGGAGTTTTTGGAGCGTTTTATCGGCTATGATACAGAGCATTTACTTGGTTTTGGGTTTCCAACTCCCACCGCATTGAAATTAGCCTGTAAGCTTGATCTATATGACATAGTCGACGAAATCATTGAGTTGCAATATTTGGCTGTACAATCTCGGCCATCAATTAAATATGGATTGTTGGAATTGAACGCAAATAATGTTGACTCATATGCTGGCAAGCTCAATCTCCTGTGGGAGCAGATACAGCTAGAATATCAAAATGATATTATCGTAAAGCGAAATTGGGAATATTTGAAGTATCGTTATTATGAGCATCCAGTCAATCATTATCGCGTCTTCATAATGTTTAGTCGTTTGACGCAAAAAACGCTTGGATTATTGGTTTTTAAATATCAAAAAGAACAATCTCGCTGGCTATTGTTAGATTTTATTGCACCACAACGTTATTTATCTGCTTTGTTTTTTCAGGCTGGAAGAATTGTTAAAAGATTGGGAAAAAGCGAATTCACTGTGTGGTTGACCAAAAGCCATGTCAATCGAATCCCTTCGAATTGGATAAAAAAATCCAAGGCAAATATCTCCATTCCTAGCAATAATTGGCATTCCGGACCAACCACAAGTGTTATAAATGGAAAATGGTGGTTAACGGCTGGCGATACTGATTTTCTTTAGAATATATAAGCCAATATTAAAGTATCGGATAAAAGGAAATAAATGAAAATATTAATGGTAACCCGAGAAAATAGGCCTGATAAACATTTTGGCTCTGATAAACGCTATGGATTAAATAAAAGCCTAGCTCCATTAATTGATGAGTTGGTTCAGCGGGGAATAGAAGTCACTTATTTAAGTCAAACTGATGCAGGAGTAAAAGGGCTCACTAAGCTAAGGAAATTTCATCGAATCATTAATAAACTTTTTGCTGGCCTTTTTAAGGAAACAGAGTTTACAGCGATTTCATGGGGTATTTTGGAACGTCTAAATATGGGGCGTTTGGCGGTAAAGGTTATGGCACAAGGGCAATATACGCATGTGCACTGTCATGATCCGTTTATCGCTGCTGGCTATCGTTGGTTTGCTCGCCTTCGTTGGTACGCCTGCTTACGCCAATGCCATACTGCTCGGTGGGGAGTGACTGAACATGGTTTTGGTAGTTTTTCACAGGCTTTTCATGATGATGGAGCTCGTTTGGGAACCAGAGTTATGAAATGGCTTAAAGCCTGGGAATGTAAAATACTTCTAAAAGCTCATTGGGTTATTAATCCAACTCAGGCAGGTTTGAAGCAGTTAGCCAGAGACTTGTCTGTCTATCCTATTCCAAGCACTTGGTATGCTATTCCTCATCCAAGTCCTGCTATAAATGTTTATGAAAAACGAGAAGCACGCCGTCGACTAAAATGGGATGCAAATATACTCTATATAATAGCAGTAGGACGTTTTGCAAAACTTAAACAATTTCCTGAGTTAGTAAAAGCTTGTTCACGATTAAAACATCGGCGCTGGAAATTATTTTTGATTGGTGAGGGCGATAGAAATGAAATACAGCAACTGGCGAAAAAGCATAATATTGAACATAACATAGGTTATGCGATTAGTGACGATATTGGTCTTTTTTATTCAGCGGCGGATATTTATGTCAGTACTTCTTTAACTGAATCCTTTGGTTTGGCAAACTTTGAGGCATTGCATATGGGTCTACCATCCATATGCACAGCGGTGGGTGGAGTACCAGAAGTACTCGGCAGTGGGGCAAGGATGATACCTGCCAACAACGAAGCGGCTCTAGTTAATGCGATCCAAGATTTTTTAGATAATAAACTGATACGAGAATATTGGACCAATCAAGCCCGAAATTGGATAGACTCATGGCCTGATGTAGAATTTATTGCTAATGATATTCAAAATTGTTACAACGGCCAGCTATTAAAAAGTACTCCCCTATTACCCAACAATAAAAATGACTTCTTTAGTAATATAGGAGCCCAGATTAATTCTCTCCAATTGTGCCCCATGCCAGAAGTTTTAAAACTTCCACCAAGCGGTACAAAAATTTTGTTGTTTGCTCCACATTTTGACGATGAAACCTTTGCTTGTGGTGGAACGTTAGCATTATTAAGACAGAGGGGGTGTAGTATAGCGGTTGTTATTGTTACTGACGGTAGTAGTAATGAAAAAGTCATTGGTAAACAGGAAGTAGATGTTCCTAGTTTACGTTTAAGTGAAACTAATAAGGCTTTAGATGTCTTAGGTATTGAGGATAGGATTTTTCTAAGTGAACCGGATGGTGAATATATAGATAATGCTAAAAGCCGCAATAGCTTTTCATCAATTATTGAAAAATTTGCCCCTGATTGGATATTTGTGCCTCCTTTATTAGATAGCCATAAAGATCATATAGCGGTAAGTTATTCTATCTTGCAAATTTGGAATGAACGAAATTTTAAAGAAAGACTTTTTTTGTATGAAACCTGGGTACCGATACCAACAACTACTATAGTAGATATAAGTTCGGTAATGGATACAAAATTAAAAGCGATGGAGTGCTATCAGTTTCCTCATAAATATTGTGATTATATGAATGCTTTTAAGGGGTTGGCTGCGTATCGAGGGCTTTATCTGCAAAAAGAAGGTCAATATGCCGAAGCCTTTGCCGAGGTAAAAGAAGATTCTTGGCAGTCCTTAATGGTGAGTTTTTTTACTATTCGAAGGTATCAAGAACAATTATTGAACTTTAAACAACAAATACTGTCTTAACTTTAAACCTAATTGAGGGTGTTTTTAATAAAGTTAAGTAACCCTTGAATATATTTAATAATTTGTATTATACTTCTAGCGCGAAAAGATATCGTGGCATGGTTAATTTATTCTGCCTATCTAAAAAAACAGGTAATAACTGGTGCCAATATATAGCAAATGTAATCGTTTTTGTCTTTTGTGTTGTAAAATAGCAACAAAAAGTCCCAATGGCTATGCAAAAAAAGATAAGTTGTTACAAAAAAACAACTTTAAGTGTTGCAAATCTGTTGAGATTGATTATAATAGACGAAAATCGTTTCAACGAGGTCTGTTTTTAGTGTTGCTGCTCTTGTTTATTAGCT
>Ga0209692_10001711_pt1 | contig 28186 bp, 13 predicted proteins | sample tdDd472_FD_187129 | JGI IMG/M metagenome (GOLD analysis project Ga0209692, IMG submission 187129) | Marine sediment microbial communities from the Atlantic coast under amendment with organic carbon and nitrate - tdDd47.2 (SPAdes)... | ecosystem: Environmental > Aquatic > Marine > Coastal >... | reverse complement strand
TCTTTTATAAGCGTCATTAATTGCCATTCATAAAAAATTATTCAATACGTATGATTACAAGCGTAAATTATGACGATTATACACATTTTTACATTTTGCACAGAATTAACACACAGCTGTGAGATTTGGACAAATATGTAGTTTTCCATCTCGCTATATTGATTGAAACCTTCTAGTAATCTATTAAAACAGTAGTGTTTGTGAATTAGAATACTTTAGCATCAGATGATATGTAAACGTCAAAGTCATCGGTTTGGTAATGTTATATGCAATTAACCAATATTTCTTAATTACTGATTTAATATTCTGATTTTGAGGTCTCATGTGGTATTGATACCAAATGAGGTTAGTTTAAAACTAAGTTGGGTTAATTATTAACAAATGCAAACAAATGCAAAATACATTTAAGGAAATTTTAATAAGTGATGCTAAAAAATCAAAAATCTATGAAAAAACTCTTTACTTATTTATTGTGCATGCTTTTTCCAATGATGGTTCTCGCTCAGGAGCGAACTATTAATGGACGAGTAGTGGATTCGGAGACTAATGAACCCATTCCGGGTGTGAATGTAATTGTATTGCCATCGTACCGGGGAACAATAACCGATATGGATGGTAATTACTCTTTAACGAATGTATCAAGTACCGATCAGTTACAATATTCATTTATTGGTTTTGCCAATCAAACAGTTGAGGTTGGTGAGCAAACAACCATTAATGTCATTTTAGTACCTGATATTAATGAGCTAGATGAGGTTATAGCTGTTGGTTACGGTGTAATGAAGAAAAGTGACCTGACCGGTAGTGTTTCTTCTGTTGGTTTGGAAGATATTAATATGACTGAGAATATTACACTTGATCAGGCTCTCGAAGGTCGAGTGGCTGGTTTGAATGTTTCATCGGGTGATGGAACACTAGGTGGTGCTACCGAGATATTTATTCGTGGTGTAGGATCTATTAACTCTAATACGCAGCCGTTATTTGTAATTGATGGTTTTCCTATTGAGTATTCATATGACCGTGAGCGTATTGCTTTGGATGAAGAAGATCCTTTAAATCCATTGGTTAATATTAATCCAGATGACATTGAGTCTATCGAAGTATTAAAGGATGCATCGGCTGCAGCAATTTATGGTGCACGTGGTGCCAACGGAGTAATTATTATTACCACAAAGAAAGGTGAAGCGGGTAAAACCAATATTAGTCTTAACGCACGCATGGGTTTTAAACAACCTATGAAGCGTATGGATATGATGGAGTCGGTTGATTATGCATTTTATCAGCATGAGCAATTTTCAAGTGATGAACGTTGGTTGACCCCAGAAACATATAAAGATTCAACCAATACGGATTGGCAAGAGCAAGTGTTCTCTCAGGGAGCAGCTCTTTCTCAAAGTTATGATTTGGCGATTGATGGAGGAAGTGAACAAACAACTTTCCGTACGAATATTAATTTTACCGATGAGTCAGGAGTAGTGAAAGGATCATCTTTAGAAAAGTTTAGTGGTTCTTTTAAGTTAAATCATAAGGCTGGTCGTTGGTTAGATATGTTTACTGATATTAATTTGGCAACTTCAGGTAATCAAACTTCGGGTACGGGTGGTACTGGTGGAACATACAAAGGTTATGGTTCGGTGATGAAAGCCCTATTAACGCCACCAACAAAAGATCCATTTTATGTACCAACAGACGAAGAACTTGATGCTGATGGAACAGATTTGAGTAATCCATTAACATCGATGAATAACTCGCAGAATATTAAGAAAAATTCAGAGATGCGTATTAATACACGCTTTATGTTTAAGCTTCACCCTTCTTTAACATTAATGGTGCGTGGAGGTTATCGTATGAGTTTTGCGGAGAGACGCCAGTTTTATCCTTCTACCACTTCAAAAGGTAAAAACACAAACGGTTTATCATCATTCTCAACCAATAACAAAAGCACCTTGCTTGGAGAATCAACATTAACCTATTTGAATACTTTTAATAAGGTACATAATGTGAATGCTGTTGTTGGTTTATCATATACAAAAAATACGGATTGGTATAACGATGCGGCCAACTCTGACTATCAATATTCCGATTTAGGTATTTATAATATAGGTGTAGGTGTGGATCCTTATGTGCCACAAAGTTGGTATGAGGAACCTAAGTTACAGTCAACACTTGGTCGTTTAAATTATAACTACGACAACCGATATTTTGCCACATTTGCTTATCGTATTGATGGTTCAAATAAATTTGGTACAGGACATAAATACGCCTATTTCCCATCTGGTGCTGTATCGTGGAGAGCTAGTGAAGAAGCGTTTTTACAAGGGGCCGAGTGGCTTGATAATTTAAAAGTAAGAGCTAGTTTTGGTATTACGGGTAACCAGGGTATTCCATCGCTTTTATCTAGAGATAACTATGGTCTGCATAAGTATATCTTAAACGGTTCTTTAACGTCTGGCGTTGCACTAAATAATGTGCGAGATGATAATTTGAAGTGGGAAACCAGTGAAATGATCGATGCCGGAATCGACTTTTTGGCTTTTAATCAGCGTTTAAGTGTGACTTTTGATGTATACCGAAAAGATACCTACGACTTGCTGCTAAATAATAATGTGGCATCGCAGTCGGGTTATGTAACTGACTGGACCAATGTTGGATCGATGCGTAACGAAGGTTTTGAAATAGCTCTTAGGGGTGATGTGATTAAGCAGGCTGGATTCAAATGGACATTATCGGCTAATTATGCTCGTAATGAAAATAAGGTGTTGAAATTAAATGGAGAATCAGACCATATGATTATGGACGATTATATTCTTCAGGAAGGGCAGCCTGTAGGTACTTTCTATGGTGTTATTTCGGATGGTATATTCCACACCGACGCAGAAGCTGAAGCAGGCCCTGTGGAGCAAAAATATATTGGTGAGAACCGTCCTGGATACCGACGTTTTATCGATCAGGATGGTGATGGAATTATTACACCTGATGATCGTGTTAAAATTGGTAAGGGGCACCCTGATGGTTTCGGAAGTTTATCAAACAGTTTTAAATACAAAGGTTTAGAGTTACGTATGATGTTTACCTTCCGTCATGGTAGTGAAATATACAATGGTACACGTAAAAAGCTGGAGGAAATGTTTGATAATAAAAATAAGAATAAGCTCGCTACTATTACAAACCGTTGGAGACCTGAGAACTCTTATTATTTTGGAGATGAAGGAAATCCTACTAATGACGAGTTTGCTAACGGTGTTAGAGCTGAGTTACCATGGGTTAGATATGATGATAAATTATTCCAGACTTATCACATAGAAAGTGGTGATTATATCAAGTTCCGCTCAGTAACTCTACAATATCGTTTCCCATCTAATATTGCTCAGAAGATCGGTATGAAGCAACTTAGTGTTCGTACAACATTCGAGAATATTTATACCTGGACTAAATACACAGGTTATGATCCTGAGGTAAGTATGGGTAAAAATAAAGGACTGATGCCAGGTATGGATAATGCGGGTGCACCAACGCCATTTGTTTATTCATTCGGTGTTAACGCCAGATTCTAATTCTATTTAAATTGATGATAATGAGAAAAATAAATATATATCAATTCTTAATTATACTATTTGGACTTAGCCTCTTGGCGGGTTGCGAAGATGTTATTAAGGAAGAATCATTCTCGGTATTAACAGATGATAATTTCTACGAGAATCAAACACATGCCATCATAGCAGTTAATGGTGTTTACCGCGCTATGACTGATAGAAATAAAGATAATACCCAAAACTCCACTTATGGTATGGATGGTAACCTGCTTATGATGAATAAGCTGAGTGATGTCAATTACAACGATGGTGCTAAAGCCAATTATGGCGGACCAATTGCCATTGCCACATTAAGCGAAAACGATGTGGTGACCAGTAATGTATGGGCCTTGAGTTACATGCTTATTAACAGAGCAAATAATGTAATTGGGAATTTGCCTGATGTACCTATGGATTCTGTTTTACAGCAGCGTATAGTGGGTGAAGCCAAATTCTTACGTGCATTTGCCTATTTTAATTTGGTGAAATACTGGGGAAGAGTGCCAATTCATACCGACGAAACACGTGACTTTGAAGATGCAACGATCTTGAAGGGTAGAAACTCTGTGGAGGAAGTATATGGACAAATTATTAGTGACCTTGAATTTGCTGAGCAATCATTGTATTTCAAATATAATAGTTTTGATGAGAATCTAACGTATTGGGAGTTACCGCCAGAAGCCATTGGTAGAATTATAGAACAAGACGAAGATGGTATCAGCTACATGCGTAAGGTTCTTGAAATTACCGATAAAGGTAGAGCTACTGTAGGTGCGGCACGTTCAATGTTAGGCCGTGTATATTTGTACTTAGCTTCAGCAAAGCGCTATGGCCAGCTTGATGGATATGAGTGGGTAGATGATTTTACGGCTTATCAACGTGCCAGAGATTATTGTGGAAAAGTAATTGACTACGGTCATTATTCATTACTGGATAACTATCAATCCCTCTTTTCTACATCAAACAAATATCATAACGAATCAATCTTTGAGATTGGGCATGATGATACATCAGAAGACCAAGGTAGTATTTTTGGTTATTGGCACTCTGGCTCAACACGTATTGCAGCACGACCTGAATATGTGAAGCTATTTGATGCCACTTTTGATACAGATGCTGATTTATTTGTTGATAGCTTAACGGATGCTCGCTTATATCACAGTGCAAGCCTACACCAGAATAAAGACAAGATAATGATTACCAAATACGGTATGAAATCTGATTTTAAATTTCCACGTGGATGGCCAGAGCATTTAAAATTCATCAATTGGATTGGTTCAGGGTTTAACGGTCCGGTTAATGTACCGGTTATTCGTTATGCTGATGTATTATTGATGATGGCAGAATCTGTTAATGAGATTGAAGGACCTGGGCGTGCTTATGAATATATCAATCAGGTAAGAGCAAGAGCACGTCGTTCAAATGTTTATCCAACGAATTATCCGGCTGATTTATTTGGTTTAACGCAGGCTGATTTCAGAAGTCAGGTATGGGATGAGCGTAAGCGTGAGTTGTCCTTTGAATTACATTCGTTATCTGATTTGGTGAGAACCGGTACGTTTATGGAAAAGATACAGGCAACAAAATATCTATCTCAGTCACAAGATGTATTTGATGATGAAAAGTGGGCTAATGCAACTAGCTCTGTATTGGCGGGTAATGTATCAGAATACAATATGCTGTTTCCGGTACCATTAAGAGAGCGAGATTTAAATCCAAACCTTGATCAGAATCCTGGTTATAATGGATCAGCTAACTAAAAACCTAAAAAACATCGATATGAAAAAAATTATAAGTTTAATTAATCTCCTATTGGTGGCACTTCTTTTAGGTGGCACAGTTATGGCGCAGGAGAGTCAATCTTACGACCAGGATTTTGCGTTCTGGTGGGATCAGCATGAAGAAATAGAAACAACGGCAGAGTATTATAAGTGGAGAGTTATATCTGATCAGACAGGGGCCAATTTAGAATGGAATGGCTACACGACTGATTTGAAAAATCAGCACCACATGTACGCTAAGTTTAAAAAAGGTGTTTATAACAAGTCATTTAACTATTTGGTGTTTAATCCAAATCAAAATGACTCATTGTCTACATCAATAGATCATCCGGCCATTTCAGGTTTGTCACAGCTGGTTATAGGAAGTAATAATAAAGATGTTGAGGTGTTTATCAATGGTGTATCGCAAGGTGTATATGCTGGTAATAACAGTACTTCACCCATTGTTGTTGATTTAATTGATGTTGAAGGGGCATTTGATCTGGCTATTAAATCTGGTCCCAATGGTAATCCACGTGTTTTTTCGATGAGAGCTTATGGTTGGACTCCTGCTAAAATGTCTAATGCAACAACATTAGAAGATGGTATGAGTATGGAGATGAGCCTTAGCGAGCCTTTGGCTGCTAAAGACACCACAATGTATGGTGGTCATGGTTTTAGTCTTGAGGTAAATAATGCTGATGAGGATGTTGAAATTGAGAAAGTAAAAACGTCAGCTGATGGATCTAAGCTTATTGTATATTTTACAAAACCTACTTATCGTCATCATGAAGTGTTAATATCTTACGATAGAGCACAGGGGCAATTATTAAGTGGTGCTGGTAACTCATTGGCTTCGTTTGAAGAGGGGTTGGTTACTAATAACTCACCTATATTACCGCCACTTGTTCTTCGTCCGGTAGAAACAAATGCTTTAGGAGATACTGTTGTTATTACCATTGATAAAGAAATGAAGCAATTCAATTTCGACCATGGTTCAGGTTTTGTGGTTAATGGATCTGTATCAGGAGATATTGCGATTGATTCATTATACACCAACACGGATAATACAGATCAATTGGTATTATTACTTGCTACTGCTGCGTCTGTTGATGATGTGTTGACTTTAGACTATAGTGGTGATGCTATTATGTCATCAGATGAAGGTGTTCTGGAAGCATTCAGCGATTTTCCTTTGGTAAATAAAATGACAGGTGCAAAGGCTGAATTAAGTGTTATGCCGGCTACCGATTTACTGGGAGAATATATTAAGCTTGTATTTAGTAAAGAGCTTAATGCTTTACCTGTAGGTGAAGAGAGTGCATTTGTTATTAAAGTTAATGGAACAGAACGTGCCGTTTCAACAGTAGAACTTGATGCTAATGATGCGCACATCGTAAATATTACTTTACTGGCAGCAACGATTAAAACAGATGATATTACTGTTTCATATACAGGTGGTACACACACAACTGTTGAAGATGGTGCGCTACGTTTATTTACTGATGAAGCTGTAACAAATAACAGTCCGGGTGTTCCTCCACTATCTCTTGTGGCAGTAACAGATTCTACTTCAACCAAAGTCATTATTGATTTTGAATTTAACCTAGGTATTTTGTCTGTTCGTAATATTGCTGTGGGTGACTTTGTGATTGATATTGTTTCGGCAGATGGAACGGTTGTTCAGGATTCTCCAATAAACTTTAGAGTGCCTATTGTTATTGATGAATTAACAGGATTGCCAAGGTTTATTGCCCATAAATTAGAAATGGAATTTACACAACCGGTTTTATTTACGGATAACCTTCATATAACTTATACAGGTACGGCCTTACAAGGATGGGATAGAGGAGTTGTGCTTCCATTTGATAGAGTACTGCACAGCCAGATGGCTGGTGCCGATGCCCATGCTACACAAGCTGAACTAGCGGGTGATTTATCATCCATATTTATAGATTTCACTCAGGATTTAGATGTAAACTATGTGTTTGATGATCATGAATCGACGACTGAGGAAGCACAGCAGGTGAATATTGATCCGGCTGACTTTATGGTGTCGATCAATGATGAGGAGAATATCCATAACAAGGATATACTGCCAACAAAACGTACATTCGCCACTTTTGTATCACGTTATTTCGATGATGAGAATTCGCTTATTGTAAACCTTGACTTAGATTTTTACAAAGTTACTGACTGGGATACATTAACTACTCAACTGGCAGATGGTCAGGTGGAATGGATGTATCAGGATTCTGTGATTACTTATGTTGTTGGTACACCTGTAAATGAAGAAGGATCATATAACTGGGACAGAGTGGAAGAAGTAACTGGTACCTGGGTGCCGCAGTGGGATAACCTACTGGAAGCAAGGACAGATACTGGTTTGGTTAACTGGAGCTATAATGGTGTTGATCAAATTTCTGAATTAGGTACCTTTATCACAGATACAACAATGCGTGTTGAATTTATTGATGATGCTGAAACGATGTTATTAGTCGATACGGTATTAGTTAAAGACACAACATATGTAGAGTGGGTACATGGTGATGATCTAAAAGGTGATACTATTATTGCAAACTTCCAGGCATACATGTCCAAAGGTGATGTAAGCTACAATTATGGCGATACAACAATCGTTTCAACTAACCGTAGTATTCCTTTAGGAACTTTAGATTTAACAATTCCAATCAACGGTACATACACTGCTGTATTAGATACCGCTTATTTACCAACTGACTCAACGTCTATCGATTGGTATCCTGGTGATGACATCACATTAACATATGTTCCGGGTGTAAATAAGATTAAAACGGTTGAAAAGCCTTTTGATGAGTGGTTAACCATTCCTGATTCAATGGCTATTGTAGATGTACAACCGGTATATGATCCTGTAACCTTTGTTATTTCGTCGCCTGCCGAATTTGAAGGTTCTTATTTTAAAGATAGTGTGAGAACCGTAGATGATGCCTATTGGTTGTTAACGGTAGATTACCGTTATAAGGCTGAAGGCCTCCGTTCGGGTATTGTGCAGCCATTTAGCTTTAACTTTACCATACCAACGGAAGCGGTGAATGAGAAACTGCTGACGAAAGACTTTATCACCAGACCGGTAGAAGAGGACAAGTCACTTGTTTATCCTTTGGTATCACCTGTGAAGCATACATTAGCCATTAATAATGCAGATGGTTTTACTCAGATTCAGATCTACAGCTTAACGGGTCAGTTGATGAGTCACGAAACGTTATCAGGCTCATATGTTGATTTACCTGTAGGGCAAATGCCAAAAGGATTATACATTGTTGTATTATCCGGTTCTGAAAGCAGAGAACGATTTACAGGAAAGATAATTAAGCAATAGTAGGTTACTATAGTTAGTAAAGGATTGTAAAGTGTGTTAGCACTTTGCAATCCTCCTTTTCAACTGCTTTATTATATTATATGGTCAAAAATATACTAATCGTTTGTTTGTTGCTGTTAATGTCATTTGGTTCTACAATGATAGCTCAGAGCACTACAGACCCCATAATAGAGGAATGTGAGCTTATGTATGAAATATTCGATGAATTAGAATATTTCAGGACGGAGATGGAAGCCATTAAAAAGCGGAAATCCAAAGGTTACTACTCTAAGGAAGAAGTACCTTATGAAATGCTGGATTATAGTTTTCGAAAGTTTGTAAAAAAGAAGATTTCGATAGTTGAGTTTAAATACTTTACTCAAACCATGAAAAGCGTGGATAACTACCTGGCTGCGATAGAAAATAAGTTTAATAAACAGATTTCAAATGATAAAATGGGCTTTGATAACAAAGCTGAAGGGCAACGTTTTCAAGATGCCAAATTAAATGCTGAGAAAGCTTATGTAGAAGAGAAAGCTCGTTTGGAAGTCGATTGCAGCGCACCAACCAAAGAAAGTAAAAAGAAAAAGAAAAAATAACCTTTTGTATTTAGATTGAAGTTGATTTTGAATGGGGCAAATTCTGGTATAGAGGGTGTCCCATTTTTTGTATAAAATACCTATTACACCCTAATTCAATTCGAATGAAAGTTACAATGGACAGAAAAAACGCATTAACGTATTGCTTACTGTTAACTACTTTTATGCTCACTGCCTTTACCACATCAGATGATACACCGCTTAAAAAAGTGGTTAATAAAATTCATACACAGACCATTGCCAATCATCAGGAAAAACTATTCCTTCATTTCGATCGTCCACTCTACCATGCCGGGGATGATATGTGGTTTAAGGCCTACCTCCTAAATGCCGCTAACCATAAAAAAGAGAAGTTAGAGAAGGTTATTTACCTTGAATTGATTAACCCAAACGGCAAGGTTGTCAGTAAAAAAATATACCAGCTTAGCGAAGGGGCGTGTTCAGGTCATTTCCCTTTATCCGACGATCTAAGAAGTGGCAAATACCTTATTGTTGCCTATACTAACTGGATGCGAAATGTGGGCTCTGACTTTTTCTTTAAACAAGAAATATCCATTCTTAACGAAGAGGAACCTTTTGATGTTGAGAATATAAAGGATACCATACAATCTGATGCTGTAACTACAGTGTCGAATGACTCAATGCCTACTGAAGGCCTAAGCCATACATCGCCTCAATTATCTTTACAGTTTTATCCCGAAGGGGGAGAGATGGTGGCCGGATTACCTGCTTTAATTGCTTTTGAAGGACTTAATCAAGCTGGTCGGCCAATGCAGTTTGAAGGGCAGATTGTTGATGATTTAGGAAATTCTCATGCTTTTATCAGACCACTTGAAAACGGTAAAGGCTACTTTTATTTAAAGCCGGAACAAGGCCGAACTTATAAAGCACTTGTAAAAGGGAATAAGGAGGAACAATTAAGTTATAGTTTGCCAAGAGCACGTGCTCAAGGCTTTTCTATCAATCTCAATAACACCTTTCATAAAGATACTATACAACTTAAAGTAATGGCTCAGCTTAATGAGCTTAAGCCTTTGTTATATCTTATAGGCATGCAAAATGGTTCTGTTAAAGTGGCCCTTCAGGGTATTATCAATGGAAGAAGCCTCACGTTTAACATACCAAAAGATAAATTCAGAACTGGAGTAGCACAATTTACTATTCTGGATAAAGACTATATTCCCCGATGTGAGCGCCTGAGCTTCATCAACCATTATGATGATCTGAATATTGATGTTACTGTATCAAAAGAGCAAGCCGGTAAAAGAGAGGCTGTTGATATTGATGTTTATATTAGTGATAAGGCAGGACAAGCTGTTGAAGGTGACTTCTCTGTATCAATAACCGATGTTGCATTACTTCCTGATTCTTTATATCAGCAACAATCGCTGCTTGATTATCTTAACTTGACTTCTGATATTCCATCAATTACGCAAAATATTACAAACCTTACCAATGATACCCGTGAAGCCCATAATAAAATGGAATTGCTAATGCTTACCAATGGCTGGCGACGCTTTAACTGGAAAGCTTGCTTGCAGGACAGTGTGCCTGAATCTGAATATATGATGGAGAATGGCATGTACGTAAAGGGTGCTGTGAAACGCCGAAAAAGCAATAAACCTGCCCCTAAAGGTATTGAGCTGACGATGATCACTAAAGGTGATATAATGGATTTCTACCGTGTTAAAACCGATGCAAAGGGGCTATTCGAGTTTCCTTTATTTGACTTTAATGATACCGTTGATGTAGTGGTGCAGACACGTAATAAGATGTACTATAAGAGTGATTTCTTTGTTGATCTGGAATCCAACCTATCCTTTCAGGCCGTTGATAAAGGTGCACGTACCCGCATGGGCATGAGCGAAAATGTTCCAACAACATTTTTCAAAAGTGATGCTGTTCAGGTTGATGGTAAAGCATTATCAAGGAGTGGTATAGTACGAAATGATGATAAGCGATTGACGGATTTAGGTCTTGCTGATACAACTGATGTATTTATTCAAGAAGTTGAAATAGTATCCAATAGAGCAAAAACACCTAAAGAAGAGATGACCGATCATTTTGGAGCTGCCAATCACATTGTTGGAGAAAAACAGATAGAGGCTATTGCACAAAATACACCATGGCACAGTGGCCTTATCGATTTGCTTTTTGATGCTATACCTGATTTGGAAGTAACAATTATAACCACTGACAAAATGGTCGGTAATAATGTTTTAAAAGATGGAAATTTCTCAAGAGAAATCGCAAATAATAGCCCTAGTGAAGAGGGAGAAAGCATAAATATTCAAGCACCTGTTTTATCACAAGAATATATTCAGTTAGTACTTAAAGGGAAGGGACTGCATAAGTTTTATCTTTATATAGATGGGCAATATGTAGGTAGTACAGATGGAAATGGATTTTTAAATTCATTGGTTGAACCAATGAATTTGTCTGATTTAATTGGTATGGACCCGGCAATGGTTCAATCCATTGAATTAAGGCACGATTTAAAGAACCACCCGGTACAGTTTGCCGGATCAATGAATGCTGCACTGGATTTGGATGTCTATGCTTCACCACCTGCTGTTTTAGCTATTTATACCCACGATGGTAAAGGGATACGCTCAAAAGCAAATAGGAAAGGAGTCAACAACCTGCGCTTATTTGGCTATACGCGCCAACGTGAATTTTATAGTCCTGTTTATGATGATTACACCAGTGCGGGTATTGCATTTGATAAACGGGCAACCTTACATTGGGAACCTAATCTGACTACCAATGCTGAAGGGAAAGCTACTTTGAAGTTCTTTAGCTCCGATGTGGCAAGAGCATACAGAGTGGATATTGCAGGTCTGTCAAGCACTTCTTCACCGGGAGCTAAAACAGCTGTTTTTGGTACTTTAAAAAAATCGGATAAGCCAGTTGTTCAGAGTCGTCATGAAACAACTGAAAAAGGCACACTGTGGTCCAATGTATTTTCTTCAGACCTATGGCAACGGTACTTAGTAGAATACAATACCGAAGACCAGTTTATAGCCATTGTACTTGACGAAGAAGGTGCCTTGGTGCCATTTGCCGATGTAGCTGTAAGCGGAAAACATATAGAGACAAGCGCCAATGCATCTGGTATTTTTGCTTTGGATAATAGCACACTTGATAATTCAGATGTACTAATGATTAGTAATGCCGGTAGAGCGTATACCGAGGTATCTATAGCACAACTGAAAAATGATCAGAATAAAGTCGTCTGCACAAAAGCTGTTGTGAATACAACAGTTCTAAAGGTAGAGGCAGTAATGAAAGCTGTTTACGCAAGTATATCTAAAAAGAAAAGTGTGCTGAGGCGAAGTTTTGAAGGCGTATACCGCCAAACAATACGAAAAGATAATTTACTGTACGAACTTTCTGATTTTGGTTTAACTATAGAGCAGCATTATAATAAGAGTGCTAAAGCGCCTCACGTTTCTCAACTCAAAGATGGGCGTATCTACAAAACAGATAATTATAGTCAGGTTATAAGATTTAAACCCCATATGGCTTTACGAGAAGAGGTGGTACAGTTATCAGATCCCTTACTTACTCATAAGCCATTTGTTAATAAAGCCTATCAAAACGCTTTTGATTATACTTTAGAGGGGATAACAAAATACCGTGGCGAAGAGGTCTTGATGATTCGTTTTAAGCAAAAAGCAGATAGCTATCAGAATTTTGATGATGGTATGTTGCTGGTTAGTATGCGTACCAAAGAGGTATGGCATTGTGAGTGGCAGGCCGCTGAAGCAGCCAAAGCATTTCAAATTGCAGATAGCTATATTCATTCGGGGCACCGGTTTAAAAAGATAGATTTTGTGAGTAACCATAACCAATGCTCATTTAGGCTCGAAAATGGTCAGTTAAGCATCAAACACCAGTATGAGCAGGTTGGTTTAATGGCTGACCGACATGCTATTTCCTATACCAGAGAACTACAAGCCTACGGGCAGCTGAAAGAGCGGGAGAGAGCTGTTAAAAACACCTCAATGGCTTCAAAGATGCAACGTCGTTCACTCATTAACAGGGTGAGCTATCAACCAAAATACTGGAGAGATGGCAACAGTATTTTGCCTGATTTTTATTTACACGATCAGGTGAAATACCTGCACGAGATTGAATTTTATAAAGCAGATGATTAAAATCCAATAACCCCGATGAAATGAATAATACACTATTAATTACCATGCTATGTTTGTGCAGCGTTATTGCTGGGGCAAAAGATAAAGAGGCTAAATATAAAAGTAAGATCAAGATAAGCTATGTTAATATTCATCTGGCAGAACATGCCAGCATTGAGAAACTTAGTGGCTCGAAATACCATTATCACTTCCAGAAAACAACCCCTGATAATGCAATCTACAGTGTTCATTTTAAATCAAAAGTAAAAGACCTGGTTGTTGATTATTTTTCATCGCACCTCAGAGATAGTACTGTGGTTTTAGACGGTCAATATAGTAAATGCAAAGGTAAAGTCGTGCTGGAACATGGTTCTTATAAAGAGGGCAAGTGCGATGGAGAGTGGGTGCAGAATAGCAATGAGGGTGTTTTAAAAAGTAAAGCGTGGTATACCACCAAAGATGGCGATCATTATGCATACAAAGAATTCTTTTTGCCCGATGGTAAACTACAGCGTAGTGCCCATTTTATTAATAAAGTACTGCAAGGTGAGGAGAAATTATATGCCCCTAACGGTGATTTGCTGCAAACCTTAAATAACACGGATGGAGAACCTGATAAGGCTTTAAATATTGGGTGTTCTGTTGATGGTGATTTTCATGGGCGAATGATTGAAAATTATCGTGATATGGTAAGGAATGCAGGTGTGAAAGTGAATTCAAACCGAACCTTAAAGCTTAAGTTTTTAGTGGATAAAGACGGTCGTATTGCTAATGCCAGAGTTGTTAAAAAGCATCCGGAAACAAAGAGGCTAGAAAAAGATATTGAAAAGATGGGTCTGTATATACCATCGCCCGGTATTGTTACACTGGAGGGCGAAGCTGTACCTTACCTTTTAGAAACAGCTCTTCCTTTGAAAGGACTAAAGGTTAAGGCAACACCGAATACCAAAAGTGAGTTTTCAATACAAAGAGATTGGGATTATTCACCTCAATACGGGTGGATTAGCCTGATTACTTTGAAATCACAAGCCCAAAAGAAGGCGAAGGCAAAACGAAAGACTGTTACTGTAAAACCTGTGTTTCCGGGGGGTGCAGCTGGTTTAAGGTCTTACATTGCTAAGACTGTGAAATATCCTGTTACGGCTCAAAAAAATAGAGAGCAAGGAAAAGTATTTGTCGCTTTTACAATAAGTACCAATGGTACTGTTGCTAATGTTCATGTTGTGAAGAGTGTTAGTCGCTCGCTTGATGCAGAAGCCAGCAGAGTAGTTACTAATATGCCACACTGGCAACCGGGAGAAGATGCAAATGGTGAATTGGTAGAGGTGGAGTATGTGGTACCTATTGGTTTTAAACTGAATTAATTGGATTAATTAGCTATGATGTTGATTTAATACTCTGTGTATAGTTATTTTGGTCTGTGGCTAGTGATATTTACTCTGTGATAGTTGGATTTGCTCTGGGAGAAGATAACATGCCTCTGTGGATGTAATAATCTTCTAATGCCTATTTCACAGAGGATAAGTATTGTTTCCTGGAGTGCATACTTGTATACATTTTGTATTTTTTCTTATCCTTCCAAAATATATATTGTCCACATGATCGAATAGAAGCAATACGAGTCTTGAGTAGAGTATACGCCCTGTCACGCCATTCCTTGCTTGTTGTTTCAGGGGATTTTAAAGTTGTTTTAGTCAATAATTGGGATAATGTATTTGAGAGCTGTATTGCGCGAGTTGATTGCGCCTTTTCGTAGCTTATTTTATCAAGTTGTTCTGCATTCGTTTCAGCAATATTAGCTAGTACCTTTAAGTCTTGTATTAAATCAGTCTGCTTATTGTGTTGACGTATCGTAAGTAATTGCTTTTTTATATCGGGATGATGATGAAAAGCATAGTTGAAATGACGGAGCATTTCATTGCGAAGTTGTATCGCTTCACTTTTACTTTCTCGCCATTTTATAGTACTTGGTTTGTCTTTTGGTTCTGCTTTCCAATTGGCCTGACAATATCTTAATACATGACTTAATGGAAGAAGTCCCTCTACAAGTGTCCAATCTATTCCGGCAGCAATCAGTTTATCCTTATCCTGATGAGCAGTATTAGATAGTGCTTCGGCTTCGCCACAGAATATATGGATTGGTATATTGGGCTTTTTTATCTTGTTATTTGGTATTGCAACTAATGTAGGCTTCCACTCCGTAAATGTATTGTCGGTTATCATAAAATTGAGTATTGCTTAGGTTAAACATTCAGCAATATATTGAACATTTTTTAAGTTACAATCAGTAAGGCGATAACAAAAAAAAAGCAGAGCAACACGTTGTTACTCTGCTTTCTTCTAACAAAAACTAAAATTATTTTATGAATTCCGGAAAGATAGATGTAATATCCAATGGATCTTCCATCTCTCGCTGTAGCTTTAATAACTCGGCAAACATTGTTTTTACTTTATCCTGATGGTTTGCTGAGATATCTGTCATCTCCTTTGGATCATTATTTAAATCATAAAGCAGTACTTGTGGTACTTCAGGGTATACAATTAATTTGTATCCATCTTTACGAATACTACGTTGTAAATCGCGGTAACAACCATAAATGGCATCATAGGCGCTCGTTTCTTTCTCTCCTTTTGCCAAAGCCAGTAGGCTACTGAATTCAACATATGCTGGTTTCTCAGCTCCGGCTAACTCTAATGCTGTCGGCATAATATCTTGCAGGTATACATCAGCTTCTACTTTGCTGCCCTTAGGGATATCAGGTCCAATAACAATAAGAGGAGAGCGTGTACTGTGGTCGTATAAGCTCTGCTTACCAATTAAGCCGTGGTTACCACAAGCTAAACCGTGGTCAGCCGTGTAAAAGATATAGGTGTTATCCATCTCGCCACTGGCTTTTAAAGCTTCCATAATACGGCCAATTTGTTGATCAAGGTGCGTAATTATGGCATAGTACTCCTGACGGTTTACTTTTACAGAATGCTCGGTACGTGGGAATGGCGCTAAACGCTCATCTCGCAATGCCGGACCATTACCAATCTTATCCTGATTAGGATATTCGGGCATAAAGGTTTCTGGCACAGCTATGTTCTCCAGTGGATACATGTCAACAAACTCCTTAGGCGATTGTCGAGGATCGTGAGGGGCATTAAAAGCCAGATACATAAAAAATGGCTTGTCTTTAGTTTTCGTGTCTTCAATAAACCCTAACGCTTCATCACCTAGTACTTCTGTCCAGTGTTTGCCGCCTTGCCAAAAACCACCATATTCTTCTTTCCATGGTTTCCAACCTTCGTCACCTTCTTCTGTAAACGTACGATTATAACGCTCATCCGTTTGCTTTGGCATTCCTGAACGTACTGTTCCTACGTTGCTAAACATCTTTTGGGCATCGGCCTTCACATGCCACTTACCAGTCATATAGGTTTCGTAGCCGGCGTTTTTCATCAGGTTCCCCCAAAACGTTTCAGTGTATTCAGGTTTCTTTAACTGTTTCTCAATGGCATGCGCTTTCCAAACACTACGTCCGGTATTAATCATGGTACGTGAGGCAATACAAACAGCACCATTCCAGGCTCCCATATTAAAGTTGTGGGCAAAGTAAGCACCGTTATTGACCAGCTTATCTAAATGAGGTGTAATAATTTCGCTATTACCAGTGGCATTAATGGTATTGTAACATTGATCATCGGCAAATAAAAAGATGATATTAGGTTTTTTCGCCGGTTTATCGGCGGTGCACGAAATCACGGAAGTGAATAATGCTGCGAATAAAAGTAAGCTAAGTATTTTCTTCATCTTGAATATAACTCTTTGTGAATATAGTAAATTTCTTTGCTATCAAAAGTAGTTTAAACTTACATGAGTTCTGTTTGATATTACCCCATTGTTAGTTCATATTGCACACTTTGCTTCATCATAGTTCCTATTAGTTTGACTAAAAGCAGTGGTACTGGTTTCGCTCATCAGATGAAATATTTGTAAATGATAGTTTTAACTTCGGTATTTAGTTAATTACTTGAGCATAGCTTTTATTTTGGTGATTAGTGAGTTATATGTGTTGGAGCTTGGTGTAATACTGTGCAATAATAAAGGCTTGTTCATTTTGTATTACTAATCGAGATATATGAAATAGACACTTGAGAGGTATCTCTATTAATTTGCATTGATAACACTGAGTAAAAACATACGAAGATATGAAGAGAGGTTTATTAATATTATTGGTTATTAGTATTGGCGGATTAACATTCGCACAAAAGAGTTATGAGCCTAATTGGGAATCACTCGATTCACGAGAATGTCCACAATGGTTTCCGGATGCTAAGTTTGGTATATTTATTCATTGGGGCTTGTACTCGGTGCCCGGATATACCAACAAAGGAACCTATGCTGAATGGTATTGGAATGCTTTATTAGAAGACCCGAATACTGCAAATGAAAAAAGGAAGAATAGGCACTTGGCCATAAAATCATTTCATAACAAAAACTACGGTGCAGATTTTAAATACGCCGACTTTAGAAAGGATTTTACCTGTGAGTTATTTAACCCAACTGAGTGGGCCGATATCTTCAAGCGTTCGGGTGCCAAATATGTGGTGCTGACATCAAAACACCACGATGGTTATTGCTTATGGCCCAATAAGGAAGCAAGCACCAGTTTTGGTATGGCCTGGAACTCTGTTGAGTCGGGGCCTAAGCGCGATTTAGTGCGTGAGCTGACCGATGCTGTACGTGATGAAGATATTAGAATGGGTCTTTACTACTCAATATGGGATTGGTTTAATCCGTACTGGACCAAGCAGCAGCAGCAATTGATGAGTTCTGGTAATATGGCTGTTAACTTTAATGAGAAGGCCGATAAGGTGGCACCAGCCAAAAAGAAAGAGCTAAAAGCCGCTAAAGAAGGGCTTTCGAAATATGTGCATGAGGTTATGTATCCACAGTTTAAAGAGTTGGTGAATGAATACCAACCATCATTATTGTTTTCTGATGGTGATTGGTGGATGAATGATGAGCTGTGGGAGACCAAACCAATGTTGGCTTGGCTATATAATAATGCTCCAAACAAAGAGGAAGTGGTGATAAATGACCGTTGGGGTAAAGGACGAGGGAAACACGGTGGATATTACACCACTGAGTATGGCGCCGGCTTTGAAGGGATTAATAAGCCATGGGAAGAAAACCGTGGCATAGGTATGTCCTTTGGTGTTAACCGCATCGAGAATATTGATGACTACCGTACAGAAAAAGAATTGTTATTTATGCTGGCTGATTTGGTCAGTCGTGGCGGTAATTTACTGCTTAATATTGGGCCTAATCCCGATGGTACCATTCCGGTAATTATGCAAGAGCGATTATTGCAAATTGGGCAGTGGTTAGATGTCAATGGTGAAGCTATTTATGGAACACGTGCTAACGAAGAAACAGCACAGTGGAGCGAAGGCCAGCGTCCTGTCTTTACCAAGCACGATTTTCACGCCGGATTTCCTATTTATGAGATGACGATAGCACCTAAGGCAGGTAACGCTTTTAAAGAATGTTGGTACACCCGTAAAGAAAATACATTGTATGCTTTAATGCCGGGATGGCCAAAATCAAACCAGTTAATATTACGCGATTTGGATTTGGGCAAAGGTGCAAAAGTAAGCATGCTAGGACTAGAAAAACAATTAGATTATACGATTGAGGATGGGCAAATAATGATTGATTTATCGACTATTTCAATTAACGATTTGCCATGTAATCATATCTACACGATAAAAATTACTAACGTTAACTAAATGAATATGAAGAAAGGAATAGTATTGACAATCGGGATACTGGCTTTGACTATTAGCTGGTTCTCTTGTAAGTCAATTAAGCAAGAAGAAGATAAAGAGGCTAAGAAACCAAATATCTTATACATCATGTCGGATGACCATACCACACAAGGATTTGGTGTTTATGGTAGTCGTTTAGCATCTTTAAATCCTACACCCACCATTGATAGGTTGGCTCACGAAGGTATTTTATTCGAGAATGCCTTTTGTACAAATGCCATTTGTACACCATCACGTGCTACAATCATGACAGGGCAATACAGTCAAGCTAACGGTGTGCAGGATTTAGATGGTAACTTGCCTGAGGGACGTCAGTACCTAGCACATGAGATGAATAAGTTGGGCTACCAGACTGCTGTTATTGGTAAGTGGCACTTAAAGAAAACACCTGCTGCCTTTGATTATTACAATGTATTATATGGACAGGGAGACTATTTTGACCCAGTATTGGCTGAGAAAGGCTCTAGTGATTCCATTATAACCAAATTCCATGGTAAAAAAGGTTTATGGCCTGGTAAACAATACGAGGGGCATTCATCAGATGTCATCACTGATTTATCTTTAGAGTGGTTAAAGAACAAGCGCGATAAGGATAAGCCTTTCTTTTTGATGCACCACTTTAAAGCTCCGCACGACATGTTTGAGTTTGCGCCGCGGTATGCGGATTATCTGGAGGATGTAACGATTCCAGAGCCGGAAAGTTTATGGGATAACAAAAACAATGGTTCGGTTGGTACTCGCGGATATAATGATTCACTGCTCGACACCATTGGTTCGTCTGTGGGTCATCGTAATGTTATTCGTAACATGGGTATGCACATGAAGATTAAAAAGACTATTCCAGACCCTGAATACAAGCGTTTGGCTTATCAAGAGTACTTAAAGCGTTATTTACGCTGTGTAAAGGGTGTTGATGATAACGTTAAGCGTTTGTTCGATTATATGGAGGCTGAAGGCTTGATGGATAATACAATAATCATCTACACAGGTGACCAGGGCTTTATGCTGGGTGAGCACGATTATATTGATAAGCGATGGATGTATGAAGAGAGCTTACGTATGCCATTTTTAGTACGCTACCCTGAAATGATAAAGGCAGGCACACGTACTGATGCCATCATCAATAATGCGGATTTTGCCCCAACTATCATCGATTTGGCTGGAGGTAAAGCACCTGAATATATGCAGGGCGAGAGCTTTGTTGATATATTACCTGAAGGGAAAGAACCTGAAGGATGGAAGCAGGCCACTTACTATCGTTACTGGATGCACATGGCGCATAAACACAGTAACCCTGCTCATTTTGGAATCCGCACAAAAGATTATAAGTTAATCTTATTTTATGGCTTGGATTATATGAAGCGTGGTAAGAAACCAAAAGGATTTTCGCATAATCCGGCTTCTATGTCAGCATTTCAAACGCCAATAGCATGGGAGTTTTACGACCTAAAAAAGGACCCTAAAGAGATGGATAACCGATACGATGATCCAGCCTATGCTGATGTTATCAGTTCGTTAAAAGAGCAACTAAAACAAATGCGTACCGACCTGAATGAAGGGGATGAAAAATATCCTCAGATAAAGGCTTTGGTTGATGCCAATTGGTAAAAGCATACCTTTAAACTCTATTAGCTATAAGTAGGATGGTTTCATTAATTTGAAGCCATCCTATTTTTTATTCCTGTGAAATACGTATCAATTCCTGTGTAATCTGTGAACGTACATCTAATGTCATTGTGTCACATTTGAAAAGCTAAATAACTAAAATACCAGAAAATGAAACAACTAATTTTAATGACGCTCTTAGTACTTATGGGTATGACGACAATGGCTCAGGAAAAGACGAATAAAAAGTTTAAAAAGGTTGAAGAGATTTATCCTGTATACTTGGATGTATGCGAACTAAATGAGCAGCAAGAATTGGAATTATACGATTTGTTAATGGAACGGCAGAAAGAAATTAGCAAGTGCAAGAAGGAGTATAAAGTGCTAGGTGAAAAGCCAACAGAAGCATTAGTAATAATCAAAACTAATTATCTTGAGAAGATTGAGAAACTAATTGGTAAGGCAAATATGAAGAAGATGGAGGATTATAAAAGTTCGCAAATGCGGTTTGATATTAAGTCCTTGGAGGAATAGTATTTAATTAGCTGAATGTTTTTATTGAACTATGCTTCTTTGGTGAGTACTATCTGTCACGAGTCAGGTGGTACTTTTTTTTAGGTGTCATTTTGAGGATTTGAAATAGTTTTTGTTGAATTAATGATATAGAATTGAGGACATCCACCTTATTTTTACTACTGAATATTAAAAAATCACTTATGTATAAATCAATACTTGTTAAGGCAATCACTACCCTTGCTTTTTTAATGGTTGTGATGTTCGCTAATGCTAAAGAATATACATTGAGTCCATCTGATATGAGTGCTGTAAGAAAAGCTAAAGCTGGTGATATACTGTGGTTATCGGCTGGAACCTATTCTCAGAAAATTTTGCTCACTAATTTGAAAGGTACAGCGACTAAACCAATTATCATACAAGCCAGGCCAGGTGAGAAAGTACTGTTTGATGGGACAGATGATTTATCAGGAGGGTGGAAAGAAGTAAAGCCTGATATGCCTGAAGGTAAAATGATACAAGAAGCCCAGTGGGAAAGGATTAAAGGCAAGTTGTATTGTAAAAAACTCGATGCCCCGGTGTATAGCTTAGTATATAATAATCGCTTAATGAGTCAGGCACGATGGCCCAATGCCTGTTGGGATGATCCATGGCGGCTGGATCGATACTATGTACTGCGCAGGGCAGAGGAAACCTCTTCGAAAGGCACAATATACGATGGCTTAACAACCGACAATACCCTTGAAGAGTCATCGAAGTGGTTGTATTATGATCGTTCACAATGTCAGCACCGTGAAGAGATGTTGGGTGATATGGATATCTCATACCAAGGAGCAGTGGCTGTTATGAGCTACACATGGGGGAGCTGGGCAAGCAAAATAACCAGTCATCAGGCAGGAGATAACGACTTTAATTACGACACCAATTTTGAAGGGAGTGGTACTATTAAAAAAGAAGCACTTACCTTTTTAAATAAGCGTGTTGGTTGGGAGAAAGGAAAGGGAAAATTTAGGAAGAGTGGTCATGCTGGTATTCAGTTTTTTCTAATGGGTTTGCCTGCTTTGGATATCGAAGAGGAGTGGTGGTATGATAAGAATAGTGGTGTGCTCTATTTTATTTCGCCAGAAGGTGAAAATCCTGATAAGGAGCAGATAAGAGGTAAGCGACGCGATTATATACTTGAGGCCAGACATTGTAAATACCTACACATAAAGGGGATTCAGTTTCATGGAGCAGCGGCTTTACTTAAAGGATGTAGCAATAGTCGTTTAGAAGATTGTAATTTCAAGTTCTCAGCTACTAATAAATTTGTAGTTGATAATTTCGATATACCAGTAACCACACGCATTGAAAATGCCAATGGTAAAGGCTATAAAGATGCCATGTCTGGCAATGCATTAGTTAATTGCCAGTTTACCTATTTAGATGGCAATGCTTTTGAAGGAAGGAGTAATGGAATAGTCATTGATAATGTGTTGATATATCGTACACAGCAAACTACGCTTGGACTGGATTCTCGTTCCATGAGTATCAACAAGCCATCCGTTGTTAGGCGTGTGACCATTGATGATGTAGGAGCTTCAGTGGGCATCAAAGGCGGAGGTATAGCCTCCATTTATGAATTGAATAATATCATGCATTTTGGAGGACTTCAATACGATGGTGCATCACTGCAAATGGGAGGCCGCGATAAAGTAATATACCGTTACAACTGGTCGCACGATCACCCCAAGCGTTCGTATCGTTTTGATGCAGGTAGTTACCCAATATATGCCAATGCTTTTGGTGAGATGAGTTATAATGTGGCCTGGAATACACCTGGCGGGTTTGCTGTTAAAGGCGATGATCATTTGTTACACAATAACTTGATTCTAGGGGATGGTGGTTTTGAGCTATTCAATATGAAGCAGTGGGCTAGTAAAAACGAACGAACAGTGGTGGCTAATAATATAGTGGCCAATTTATCGGCAGGCTTTTACGACTGGAAAAAGCTTGGAACACGAAAAAATAACCTGACAGGTAAGTATGAAGATGTGGATGATTATTGGTTGAAGGAAAGTCCTGTTGAAGCCAATCATCCAACAATTGTTGGTAAAGACATGCAAGTATTTGACGATGGCAACGCAAGGGGCCGTAAGAAGTCGCCTCTGTTGGCCATTCAGTATAATAATTATCACGATGATCCAAAAGAAGTATTGCGTGACCCTGATAATTTAGATTTCCGATTAAAGGAGGATGTATCATTAGTTAATGGGGGGTATATCTTGTCCAACAAAGATGTGCCTTGGAAAGAGATGGCGTTCACCGGGACATATTCTTCAGATGTGGCTCCTAATATTGGACCCTATGGAGTTGAAAAAGAATTCTATTGGATTCCTGGGTTTCAATTTACGCATGCATCAACGCCAATACCGCTTAATGGAACAAAAAGTGCCAAGGTTGATTGTGACCTGATGTGGCTGGCTGGGTATAAAGCCGATAAGCACATTGTGTATGTAGGTAATTCAAAATTGGATGTTGAGCAAGCCATAACTGGAGGGAAAGAGTTTAGAGGAAATAAAAATATCTACACGTTTACGAATGCCTTACCAAAGGGAGAAACTGTTTATTGGCGTGTTGATGTCATTAGAAATGATGAACTTATTAAAGGAGATGTGTGGATGTTTACTGTTGAAAATTAAAACAATGTAAGTGATTTGTTAATACAAATAAATAATGATGATAAAATACAAATTAATTATCCTATTCATTGGATTGTTGACATTAAATAATTTCGTTTCTATGGCTCAACAAGGGCCCCAACCCAATGTCATTCTTATCATTACCGATGATCAGGGCTATGGTGATATTGCTGCTCATGGCAACACAATCATCCAAACACCCAATATGGATAAACTCTATAAAGAGAGTGTACGATTAACGAATTTTCATTCAGGCACTACCTGTGCACCTAGTCGTTCTGGTCTGATGAGTGGAGCCGATGGCAATAGAGCTGGGGTGTGGCATACCATCGGAGGCTGTAATATCCTGCGTGAAAAATTTGTGACCATGCCCGATGTGTTTAAAGCCAACGGCTATGCCACAGCTATGTATGGAAAATGGCATTTAGGTGATGCTTACCCTTACTTACCCGAAGATCGTGGTTTTGACGAAGCCGTGTATCATGGAGCCGGAGGGGTAGGACAAACACCCGATTTCTGGGAGAACGATTATTTTGATGACACTTATTTCAGAAATGGAGTGCCTGAGAAATTTGAAGGCTATTGTACCGATGTATTTTTTCAAGAGGCTATAAATTTTATAGAACGTAAGAAAGATGAGCAGTTTTTCGTTTACCTCTCAACCAATGCACCACACGGGCCATTCAATGTAGAGAAAAAGTACTACGACATCTACAAAGATGAATCGTCAATAAGTGAAAGGCAAAAGACCTTTTATGGCATGATTACCAATATTGATGATAATATGGCTGTATTGGATGAGATATTAGAAGAGCTGGGCATCAAAGACAATACTATCCTGATTTTCACAACAGATAATGGAACAGCCTCAGGTATTGAAATTAAAAATGGCGAAGTAAAAGGTTATAACGCCGGTATGCGAGGCAAAAAAAGCTCTCAATACGAAGGCGGTCACCGCGTACCATTTTTTATTCGTTGGAAAAATGGAAAAATTGATGGTGGTTATGATGTGAATCAATTGGCTATGAACTTCGATGTGATGCCAACACTGATGGATTTGTGTCAACTAACAAAATTACCAGGGACTTCAATAGATGGTAGCAGTTTAGCTCCCTTGATGACCAAAGAAGCAAAAGAATGGCCTCACCGCTATTGTGTGGTGGATAATAATCGCAGGCAACAGCCCAGGAAATGGCAAAAGTGCGCTGTGATGGATGATGAATGGCGCCTGATAAATGGAAAAGAGCTTTATAATATTCGTAAAGACATAGGGCAGGAGAATAACCTGGCGAGTCAATACCCCGAAAAAGTGCAGGAGATGCGTCAAGCCTACGAGCATTGGTGGGATTATACCTCGCGTGACTTTGGCCATTTCGAAGCTTATAAAATCGGAGTCCCTCATATTAAAGAACATACTATCACCGTACATGACTTGCATACTTTCACTCAGGTGCCTTGGTTTCAGTCGCATGTGCGAAATCCCAAGCGAGGTAAAAAGCCTGCTTTATCCAATGGTTTTTGGATGATAGATGTGCAAGAAGCCGGTGAATATGAAATTACTATGAGTCGCTGGCCACGAGAATCAGGTTTGGGTTTTAGTGATACAACACCAAAATTGGGAGTGGAATCAAATTATTACGATACCATGCCAGCAGGTATTGTGCTGGATATTGAAAAAGCCACTTTGAGTATTGAAGGTCTTTTTAAAGAACAAAAAGTTGATATGAGTCAGAAAGACATCACTTTTAAAGCCTATCTACCTGAAGGACGTAAGCAAATGCAAGCTTATTTTACCGATGAGGAGGGAGTTGAGTTTGCTGCTTTTTATTTATACATAGAGAAATTACAAAAGGCAAGTACAAAACCATAATATCATTTCCTTAAACACAGTGACAGAGAAACTCTGCGGCTTTGTGCCTCTGTGTTTAGTTTTAATTTAGCCTACAATTAATCATATAGCAACAGAGTGTATTGGTTTAATCAGACGAATTCCTCGAGGCTTGCCTCGTGGGTTTTATAGTTCTCCCCTGTTTTTTCAGGGGAGATGTCCGATTATCTATCGGACAGAGGGGTAAATACAGTATGTTTTAGTGATGTTCTTTAATCATCAATTATAACTTCAAAAACAGGCGAATAAGCATTGATTAATACAGTGTTCTTCTTCTTTTTCTTTCCCTTTTTTGAGCTCATCTTTTTCGCAGTTCCTTTGAGAGCGAATGAAAATGAAGAGCCCGGTTTTGCACCATTGGTTTCTAGCTTTAACTCAGCCTCGTCCGTGTCTTTATCAAAAACTAATTGTTTTAATTTTATTACTTTATCAGGCCTGTCTAGCATGACACGAATGGGCAAATTGAAATCATTATCACGGTCAATCTTAACCTTGAAAGTGATGGAGTCGGTGGAGGCAAGTTCAAATGCTTGATTGGTATCCATTGATATTGAAAACGGCAGGGGAGGTGCAATGCTTGTTAAGAAGTCCTTGGCTGGTAACAGATGAAGATAAAGAAACGCCTGCATTAGCTCTTCAGCTGGTTCTGCTTTACGTTTAATAAGTGTACCATTATTATCAACTATACCTTCCAACTCCAGGTTCAATAGGCCTGTTTCTATTTCTTTGGGGGCTGTAATACTCACCAATAGTTGGTCCATGCCTTTTTTTATGGTCATCCTACTGTGCGAGAATCCTTCTGGTAAGTTATTGAACTGTAAATCTATATTTCCTTTAAATCCATTCTGTCGTAAGGCGTGCACGGTAAACGTAGTGGTGTTTCCTTTATTGATAGTTAGGTTGGATGGCTCAATACGTAAAGCAAAATCGGCCTGGGGTTCATCAATTTGAAGTCGGTAGCTATGGTGTATACTTCCTGTGTTATCAATATTCTTTATCCGAATAAAATAGGTGCCTGCCTGCCAGGTTTTGAAAACCATTTGTGGGTCGGCGTGATGGGTTACCAGCCCCTCTCTTTTATCGGCATAGTCATCGTTTTGCGATACTAAAATGCCCTTATTGTTATATATACTAAGTTGAGCATCTAATGGTGAACCCAGTCTCCGCGCCATGATATTTACAGCGTAAGATGTTTTTCGTTGTGCTTCAAATTTATACCAATGCTCATCGCCGTCTTTACTAATACGGCTGTTTGTGATTGATTTTGGCTTTATTAAATAAGCTTTTCCTTTGGATAAATGAGTCTGTCCGCTTGTATTCTCCATGTAGTTGCTCCATACAAAGGGTTTTTTGTTTGTATAGAGTTTACCCTTGCCTTTGGTTGAGAAAAAGACTCGTTCTTCACTACTGTTTATTGATTTGGTTTTAACGGTAGGAGAAACAAGGTTAACACCATTTATTTCCAGTTTACCATTTGAGTTTTTTGATGCTCCCAGCGGGTAAATAGAAGTAATATACGGTAGCTCGCCAATACTCAAGCGGTATACAAAGTCAGTACGACCTCTGTATATAGCATCTCTTATTTCGAGTGTGTAGTTCTGTGTTTTCGGTACTTTGTGTATGATAACAGGGTCGGGATGAAGTAAGAAATCATCATTAAAGGCTACCTCGCGACCCTTTTCATCTTTGAGGCTTAGGACAGCTTGAAACCAGCCGGGAACAGCATCAGCCAGATATGGAATCAATCGTCGGGCTTGTGCTGTACATACAATTGTTTGTCCTTTAATAGCTTTAAAACGAACGGAGTCTGTCTCCCCCGCTAAAATTTGACCATTAACTAAGGTCGGGATAGCAGATAGTTTTTTACATTCTGTATTTCTGACGGCTTCCTTGAGTATAAGCTCGGGTAATTCGTTGACTTCGAAGAAGAGGCGATTAGAGAATCCATTTTTGGTTTGAATACGAATATCGCGCAAACCCAGAGGTGCATTCTTATCAATTGTTATGGAAAAACGTACCCGTTCAGCTATTTGCTCATTTTCTTGTTCTCTATTGACATCTCTTTTGTCACGTCGTATTTTGGGTAATGCTTCTAGATATTGTCCCTTAACACCCTCTCCACTAATATAGATGCCGGTAATGTCATTAAGCTGTTGGCCTCCAATAATAATTTCAAATGATGTGCCTTGCTGTCCTCCAGCCGGGTATACATAACCTAAGTGTGGCGTGTTGGCCATCGTATATAGCGATGCAAAAGCTAACAGTAAAAGTG